>WNFC01005310.1_pt1 | contig 14129 bp, 11 predicted proteins | sample 5400541 | NCBI WGS metagenome assembly WNFC01 (sample SAMN13153342, study PRJNA577476) | soil metagenome | isolation source: 120 cm saprolite under Douglas fir tree site 2 hole 2 replicate 1 | place: USA:California | collected 2015-04-18
TACCAGCGTTCTGTACTGCTCAACTTGATGGAGCCTTCAATACCGAATTTGGCTTCGATAATTCGAGCAACCTCTTGAGCTTCATTTTTCTCATCCAGGGAAAAAACGATTTTGATTCCGGATGGAATATCAGTGCCTGTGCGATGCGTCACACAACCATCACCAAGCCAGCGCCCGAACAGATAGCACAATTCTCCATCGAGAACCAGGCGATCATGAATCTTGTAGTGGGTTCCCCAATCCGATACATGACCGTGATAGCCGCGCGTTGTAGCTTTAAAGAGCTTGCCGTCCTGCGTTTCATATTGTGGGATGTGATCATGGAGGGAGATGATGTTGGGAGGGCATTCCTCACCGTTATATGCGACGGCAACGTAATCACCAGGTTTAATTTCTTTGGCTGGAATCCAATCTGGCTCATGCTGCAAATGCAGACCATCACGCGACTTATGTTTGTTAACCCACTCTGAACGGATCATGTATACTTTGTGATCGCCTGTCACGCGCAAATCATCGTAGCCCATTTTCTTAGGTCGGATGATGTAGAGTGGTTCCTCAGTTTCGCGCTCAAACTTATGCACTACTGGTCGCAGACGATTGCGGTGTGTCACCACAAGATCGCCAATCGTGATTTCGGAAATTGGTAGATAACCATCTGCTGTAAGCACTTCCTGGTCAGGTGGCATACAGTTATAGAAGGTTACCTGGTGTCCTGACCCCGCACCTGCAAGGATACGACCTCCTGGCACAAACTGAAAGTCGGTGAGAGCCTCGTAAAAGCGCTTTTCCCAGTATGCTTGCAACTCTTTGGTTTTCTCTACGGAGGCAATACCTCGTGCTACCCTGGCCCAGAGTTGTTCGGGATAGAACTCCAGGGGTTGGCCACCGGGGTCTTTGAGAGAATATCTATCCATGAAGACTTTCTGGCGAATGCCCTCTAATTGGGTCATTGTTTGAGAGTCGGTGGACTGCTGAGTTGTTGTGTCGGGCTTCTGTTGCTCCAACATTGGCTGTATGCTCCTTCCTTGCTTAGACCATCTCATGAGTACAATCTCTGGTGCTTGCTTTCGAATAGGTTTGGGTTGTTGTGGCCACTGCAACATAGTATACTTGTAAAAAACGTCATTTTCAAGAGTTTTGGCACAATATATTGATTTTGTTATGGATTCGAACACAATATATTGATTGTTGTTTTGTGGGGTGGGAGAGGGTTCTCTCTCCTGACATTTTTTCTTATGTGGGTGATCCCTCGCTATAGTGATATGATATTGCTACTGAATTTATGAGATTGTAGTTATAAGAGCCTGGAGGATGTATGCGTGCTGAAATAATCTCGTGTGGTACTGAATTATTATTGGGCCATATTACTGATACTAATGCGACTTATCTTGCTCAGAGCCTGGCGTCTCTTGGAATTGATCTCTATTTTGTATCTCAAGTGGGGGATAACCAGGGAAGGATTGTTGAGACATTGAGACGAGCATGGGAGCGTTCTGACCTGGTTATTATAACAGGTGGCTTAGGGCCTACCGAGGATGATCTTGCCCGCGAATCAATTAGCGCGATGCTGGGCGAGACGATGGGGGTGGATGCTGTGCTAGAGGCTGAGTTGCGCGCTATGTTTGCTGCGCGCAATATTACCATGCCAGAGCGCAATATTAAACAGGCAACGTTGATTCCTTCGGCGCAGGCGTTGCCTAACCCACGTGGAACCGCTCCTGGATGGTGGGTTGAAAAGGACGGGCACATTATCGTAGCGATGCCTGGTGTGCCGCGAGAAATGTTCCATATGTGGGAAAATGAGGTTGTCCCAAGGCTGGCTCCTTTCGCAGGTGGTCTGATCTTTACGCGCATCCTGCGTGTTTGGGGGCTGGGAGAGTCCGCTGTTGAAGAGCAATTGGGTTCGGTGATTCATAACAACAATCCTACAATAGCAACGTATGCCAAGTCTGACGCGGTTGATGTACGTATTACGGCTAAGGCTGAAACCCGGGAGCAGGCGGAGCAGCAGGTAGCTGAAATGGAGACACGAGTACGGCTGATTCTTAAGCATTATATTTTCGGTGTTGATAAAGATACGTTGCAAAGCGTAATAGGCAAGCAACTCTCATCACGTAATCAGTCGTTAGCAGTAATGGAATCGCTTACGGGGGGGTTACTGTCGAGTACAATTACGGATTATCCCAGTAGTTCTCAGCATTTCATAGGGGGTATCGTATCATACAACCCTGATCTCAAAGTTCAGATGGGCGTGCCAAGTGAGATTATTAAGCGATATGGAGACATTAGCGAAGAAACAGCTCGGGCTATGGCCCATGCGGTGCGAGAGCGATTAGGAGCGGATTATGGATTAGGCATCACAGGTGTTGTCGGCCCCGAAAAGCAAGAGGATAAGCCGGCTGGCACAGTTCATATAGCCATTGAGGGCCCAGAAGGTATGGTTACTGGTATGGGTCCTGGTTGGCGCGCCAGTCGTGATGATAATAAGCGTTTAGCAGTTTTAGCGGCGCTCAATTTGCTAAGGTTACATCTTGATGGGGTAAAGAAAGGGAAATAGTTCGTTGTTGAATGTGAAGTTGCTCTTGCACCATGTACATGAGCGTGTTATTATCTGCTGCAAGGACGGATGAAAGGAAAAGCAGGTAAGAATAGCTACGCATATCTTCTTTCCTGGGAGTGCTACTCATGGATACTCCACGCGAGAAAGCACAAGATCCCCAAATTAAAGACCGCGCTGAACGTAAAAAAAAGCAGGCGCGGTCGCGTTTTGGTCTGAGCCGATCTTCTTCATTATTCAGATTATTTGCCGTATTAGGACCAGGATTGATCGCAGCAAATGCGGGTAATGATGCTGGTGGTATCGCTACATTTTCACAGGCAGGTGCAAGCTATCAATATAGCCTCCTCTGGGCACTTGCTATTTCGGGCTTTTGCCTTGCAATCGTGCAAGAAATGTGCGCACGTATGGGGACTGTCACTGGCAAAGGCCTGGCAGATCTCATACGCGAGCAATTTGGTGTACGTTGGACGGCTCTTGCGATGCTTGCTTTGCTGATTGCTAATACAGGCGTGACTGTTTCGGAATTTCTTGGTATCGGCGCAGCCGTTCAGGTGCTAGCTAACAATCCTCAAACTCCTTTAGTCTATATCATTGTTCCTCTCGCGGGTTTGATTCTGTGGTGGCTTGTGATTAAGGGCTCCTACCGGCGCGTTGAGAAGGTCTTTCTGATCATGTCACTGGGCTTTCTTGCTTATATCCCGGCTGCTTTTGCTGCTCATCCTAATTGGCGTGAAGTTGGACATGATCTAATACTTCCAAGCCTGAACACAAGTAGCGGCTATTTGCTGACAGTTGTAGCTCTTGTTGGTACGACCATTAGCCCTTATATGCAGTTTTTTGTCCAATCTTCTGTCGCTGATAAGGGCATCCGCACGAGTGACTATATCTACGAGAAGCTTGATATCTATAGTGGTACTGTTTTCGCAATGCTCATTGCTGCATTCGTAATCATTACTACAGGGGCTACTCTCTATCCTAATCATCCAGTCAATACGGCTATCGATGCAGCTTTTGCACTGCAGGCTTTTGCTGGGCAATACGCTTCGTTGCTATTCGGTGTAGGTCTATTTGGAGCTTCGTTACTGGCAGCGGCAGTCTTACCACTTTCCACTTCTTATGCTATCAGTGAAGCATTTGGCTTCGAGCGGGGAGTCTCGCGCAGTTTCAGAGAAGCTCCCGTCTTTCAGAGCATTTTCACCGGCTTAATTATCCTGGGCGTTTTGATAACAATGATACCAGGGCTTCCAATTATCCAGGTGCTCATTGTGCTGCAAGATTTGAATGCGGCCATGCTGCCTATCTTGCTGGTTTTTATCATCTTATTGATCAACAATCGTCGCTTGATGGGTCGTCATGTGAACAAACTCGGTTTCAACATTATTGCCTGGGCGACGGTTATTGTGATTACCATTTTGGTTGTGTTGTTGCTGCTGAGTACGATATTCAATATTACATTATAAACCGATAATAAGAAGCATTTGCCCGAAAATTTCGTCGTGTCGCTTCACAGTCTTCGTCGATGAGTTCCACTAGAAGGTTCCATTGCCCATATTCTAACCGTTTGGATATGAAGAGCCACTGAAAGCCTGACTCTTCAATAAAACGCAACATGACATAAAGTACCATTGTGTTGTGGAACCATTTTGCAAGCGTTTTACATATAGGGATTTATAGATTACAGAAGCACAAAAGGAAGGTCCAGGATGTTGAAGAACATTACGTTTGACAAGTGGATCGGAATGTCTCTGGGAAACTACCGCTTAGAACAGTTTATTGAGCAAAGTAATTGGGGTCCTGTCTTTCTTGCGCGCGCCAATGCGACCTCAACTGGCTATCTACTGCGCTTTCTGATTGGGCCTGCGAACCAGTCGTCAAAGGAGCACGAGTTATACCTGGAACGTTTTCAGTATCAGGCAAGCCAGATTGCAACCCTGCAACATCCCAATATCCTTCCACTCCTTGATTTTGGTGTCTATCGTGGTCTACCGTACCTGGTCTCACCTCAGATTCCGATGCGGTCTTTGCTCAGTCGCCTTGCCAGAAGTGGTCCACTCGATGTCTTCACTATTGGCCGCTACCTGGATCAGATTGCTACCGCGCTGGAATATGGACAAGAGCATGCGGTCTTACATGAAAGCCTCTCGGTGGACTGTATTTTCATCAGGCTTGACGGACAGTTGGTTGTGGCTGACTTTGGTGTAAGAAAGCTACTGGAACCGGATCGATCAGGTGCCGAGCAGAACTTGATTAAAGGTATGAGTGATGTATCTGCCCCTGAGCAACTGCTCGGTAAGCCGAGCAGCCCGGCTACTGATGTGTATGCACTTGGAGCCGTGCTCTACCATCTGCTGACCGGCGCTCCAGTGTTTGTTGGCAGCTCATACGAAGAGCTGGCTCAGCAGCATTTGTACGCATCCGTGCCTCCCTTGAGCAGGTGGCGCAATGATTTGCCAGCAGGGCTGTATAGCATTATTGCTCGTGCGCTGGCCAAGGACCCGGTACAACGATTCCATCAACCAGGGCTGCTGGCTAATGCCTATCACCGGATAGTAGCTCCCAACAATAAGATTCGCATGCCGTTTATCGTCCCCGCAGCACCTTTAACAGATTTGACATTTACCGAAGGAGCATGGAGTCCCAACGGGTCAGTTCCCGTCGATCACATAAATGGTCATTCACGTTCGACGATCCAGGAACCTATCCAACACTCGCTACATGGCTTTGTAGATGACGATGCTACGGGCTTCAGTCCACGACCCTCATTAATGCGTCGATATGAACGTAGAAAGATACCGTATACTGCATTGATCGTGGGGCTAGTGCTGCTATTGGTGATCGCCAGTGGGCTAATCGGGGCTGTGCTGCTCTCGCAGAAGAGTAGTGCGACGTCAAGCGTTAGTGGACAAGTGACGTTTTTTACGAGCCAGAATGGACCAGGTGGGCGGACAAATGCTTTAAACATTATTATTCATGGCCTGGATGCACTTCCTGCCGGTTCCGAATATGCTGCCTGGTTTATCAACCAGGATACTGAGGCGGTCACGGCCTTAGGCACGTTGACTATGAATAATCAGACGGGATCACTAGTTTTTAGCCAAGCGAGCGACAATCTGCTCACTCCTGGTGATAAGTTGGAGATCACCCAGGAACAGGGAGCGCTCGTGGCACCTACAGGTAAAGTGATCCTTACAGGCACATTCCCCATCAAAGCCTTTGCGCATGTCGAGCATTTGCTTGTCATTTATCCTGAGACACCTGGCAAGATTGGTTTGCTGGTAGGCGTTCTGGAGCAGACCCACCTTTTGGATATCCAGGCAGCGGTTTTGCAGAGCGCTGCAACTGGTCAGAATACAGTTGCGATAAGCTGCGCAGCTCAAAGTATGCTGGATATTATCGAAGGGATACATGGCTCACACTACCAGCAGCTAGAGGGGATATGTGCCCTCCAGAATGTGACGACGGCTGGGGATGGCTTTGGCCTGCTGGGTAAAGAAGGCTATGTGACTGGTTCAACGGAACATGCTGGTTTTGCAATCAGCCAGCCCGATGCGACGAGCGCTATGCACCAACATGCAAAACTGATGGATATTGCGCTCTCCAATATCATCGGCTGGGTGACGACAATCGACCATGATGCATTGCTGCTGCGCACGCATCCCACTGATTTATCGAAAGTAGAGGAGATCGTGAGACTTGCAGATTATGCTTATCACGGTGTTGATGTCAATGGTGATGGGCAGATTGACCCGGTCGTGGGGGAAGCGGGAGCCATAACTGCACTTCTGCAAGGACAATTGATGGCAACGTTATCCCTCAAATCTAGCCTATCATAATATTTAGCTTGATGAGGGAGAAGAATGTGACGAGCTAGAGAGAAGCAGTGAGGAGAAAAGTGTCTTACTCGCTGGCAGTCTGTACAAGGAGTTCAAGGAACTCCTCTTCTAGTTGTTTCCAGACCAATAGTTCTGACTGCTCAATATCAATTGTTTGCTGATTGCGTCCAACTTCAAGCAGAACCGTTGAAAGACGCTGCCGGAAATTTGAAGCTTTTGTCTGTTGCACTTCACGTTCAGGCATGATCATGAGCTGGATATCCTGTTGTTCATAGAAATCCTCTGGTTCAAATGCCAGTGTCATTAGTTTAGCGTATTGTTCAATGAGATTCTGGCGAAACGGTAAAAAATAACTGGCCTGTCTGCTTGAAGCAACAAGGCATCCTGCGATGCGGTATTCGAACCAAATTGGGGAAACTACTGCTGATTCCTCCCATTCTTCCCATCGAATGGGGTAAAATCCTAATCGGTCAATTCGATTCTCTGCGGTGAATGTTCTCCCTTTTGTGATTGCATAGCCTGCAAGGGATTCTATTCCCAGGAAAAGTGCCTCACGTGTTAATGTGGATTGCCATGGTGGTGTTCCTCGCCCCGCTGCCTCGCGCATGCTTCGAATCTTCCCATCACGCGATGGAGGCATACATTGGGCGACGGTAATAGCCATGCCCAAACCATTGGGGTCGAGTTGACCAAGTGCCTGATTTAACACCAGGTTACAAACCGTCCAGAATCGCTGGGATCTTCTCGTGGTTATAAATGAATCTAGTACGCTAGAGTAGAATGCTGCAGGAATTGTTGTAAGCGAATCTTCTTGATCGAGTATTTTTGAATCTGCTTCAAATTCTGGGAACTCTAATTGGATGAGTTGGAGTAACTCTTTACGCTGTAGTGGTAGTGCCCTGAGCAATTCACGTAGATTTTGTGGTCGCGGATTTGTTTCGTTGGCAGCCCACCTGGTTAAAGTAGCAGGATTGATGCCCAACGCAGTAGCAATTCGCTGTCGTTCATGGACATCCCCAATGCTTCTTCCTAATAGTTCCCGCCAGGATATTGACCGATCCATCACTTACACTCTTTAAGTTACCTTCCAATGCAGAATCCAACAAATTGAGCATAACATCAAGCGATGGCAATGTCAACAGTAATTACTTGTATTGTAATACACAATTAACTTATGTATAATAATGTCTGCTGAATTACAAATATACAAGAACAGGTAAATGTTGTGTATGCTCCAATCTCAATCAAAGTAACGGGACTATGCCAGCAAAAAAGGAGCTTTCGTGATGCCAATCGAACATAAACCCGACGAGAACAACTACTTTATTGATGCCGAAAGCGCCACAGAAATGGCTCGCTTGATCAACCAAGATCGCCTGTTTACAGAGAATATGGGTGGTCTGTTCCCGGAGCGAAATGATGTCTCTAGCATGCACGATATTCTCGATATTGCTTGCGGCCCTGGGGGATGGGTGCTTGAAGTAGCTACAGCGTTTCCCGAAATCAGAGCCGTGGGGATAGATATCAGTCATATGATGATCGAGTATGCGCGTGCCCGGGCGTGGTCACAAGGCCTCAATAATGCAAGTTTCCAGTTCATGAATGCATTAGAGCCGCTGGAGTTTGCTGATGACTCCTTCGACATGGTAAATGCTCGTTCTATTTTTGGCTTTATGCCTACAACCGCGTGGCCTGTTCTCATACAAGAGTGTATGCGTATTACACGACCTGGTGGCATCATTCGCCTGACAGAATTTGATACATATGGTACCACTAACAGTCCAGCGGTAGAAAAAATAAATGAAATAGGCTTACGTGCCTTCAAATTAGCTGGAATGAGCTTTTCTCCTGATGGGCGAAGTCTAGGTGTTACGCCGATGTTGGGGCGTTTCCTACGCGATGCGGGTTGCGTAAATATCCAGAGAAAGGCTCATGCTTTTGATTTTTCTATGGGAACAGTAGCACATGAAGCAATGTATACTAACTCCCAGGTCGTCTTTAAAATGTCACAACCATTTATGGTTAAAATGAAAGTCGCTACCCAAGAGGAGCTTGATATGCTCTACCGGCAGGCATTAGGGGAGATGATGTCGGACGATTTCTGCGGTGTTTGGTTCTATCTCTCGGTCTGGGGTGAGAAAGCAGTTTCAACCTCACACTAATTATCCTCTACTCCGACGAATTCATGATTCAGTGACGGAATAACACAACCTCAGTCTCTGTTGTACGTAATGTATGGTAAGATATATATTGGTCGATATTGTGAAGGAATCAATAATACTCAAATGCATTCAGAAACGCTGCTCTCGCTGTTCTTGTCCGTTCTGCCAACGCTGCTGCGCTGGCACGTATCCGTCTCACCAACGCTGCTTCGCAGCTACCCTACGGGTCAGGTGAGACGATAGGAGAGCTAGTGCTCCGCACTCAGGCAGAACGAAAGGCGGCTACACTTCGTGTCATCTGAATGTAGGGAAGTGTCGGAATTGAGGCATGAATGTCCTGGAACCCCAAAGATGATTTTTCTGAAAATTATGATAAAACTACTAGTGACATAGATTATTCTGATCCTGCCTACTACCAGGACGAGATGTCTAAAACGCCTCGCTCTGCTCAACCTGTACAATCCCTGGATCCTTCTACGTTGTATTCCAATTATGCTCATGAATTACCTTCGGACAAGCTTGATTACAATGCAGAGCTAATGACTCCTTATCGCGGTCCATCAAGTATAGAGGGCTATACAGCAGATATTGGCGCTGAACAGCGTGAGGCTGTAAACGGTGGTACTACAGAGCGTAGTAATAAACGCAAAGGACTTGCAGGCCTTGGCGGTCTTGGTGCTGCGCTGAGCGCATTGCTGCTCAAATTTCCTTTACTGGCCTCTTTGCTCAAATTTGGCCTGGTGGGTTTCTCCGCTCTTTTCTCAGTCGCAGTCTACTCACTCTTCTTTGGCTGGCAGTTTGCAGCAGGATTAGTGCTATTGCTCTTTGTACATGAGATGGGCCATGCAGTTGTGATGAAACTGAAAGGTATACCCATTGGTGGTATGATTTTTATCCCATTGATGGGCGCTGCGGTGATCATGAAACGGATGCCCAAGAATGCTAAAGATGAGGCAGAAGTTGGTATTGCCGGACCCGTTGCGGGTGCGATTGCCGCGATGGTCTGTTTAGCTCTTGCACGCGAATACCCAAATACGGTATGGGCACCACTGGCCTATTTTGGCTTTTTCCTCAACCTTTTCAATCTGATACCTATTGTACCGTTCGATGGCGGGCGAGTTTTGGGAGCGATCGATCGACGCATCTGGATTATAGGCTTTTTAGGACTGGTTGCATTCCAGATCTGGTCATGGGTCAATGGCAATACCAACTTCTTCTTGCTTTTGTTTGTTGTCCTGGCCGCAACTCAACTCTGGTCGAGACGCTCTAAGCCCAATACACCTGAAGACAAGGCTTATTATGATGTCCCAACAGCTGAGCGCATTGTGCTTGGCCTGGCTTACTTTGGGCTTGCTGCTGTGCTTGTGTTAGGTATGACGATTTCTCATGGATTGATTTATTCATTGGTGCAGTAATCAGGTTCTGGTTATTTGCTTCTCACTTCAACGCCTGCCAACTGTTCGAGCACTTTCAAGATTGATGTATAGTCTTCGCGGCCATAGCCTTCCGCGCGAGCCATTTCGTACATCTGGCGTGTTAGAGCAATCATTGTCGCTGGCACCGTGTTTTCAGAAGCAAGGTCAAGGGCAAGACCCAGGTCTTTATGTAATAAATCGGTCATAAAACCGGGTTGAAAACTGCCATTGAAGGCGCGTAGAGGGAACTGGTTGGCAAGTTGCCAACTTGCCCCGGTGCTTACGCCTATGATCTTTGCCATCGTGTCTACATCTGCGCCAGCTTTGACACCCAGTACAAATGACTCGGCTATGGCGGCAGCGATTGCGCCGCACAACACATTGTTCACAAGTTTGATAATTTCACCGGAGCCATTCGGACCAACGTGAAAAATATTCTCCTTTTTGCCCATGGCCTCCAAAACAGGCCGTGCCTGTTCAAATATTTCACGCTCGCCACCTACCATAATGGTCAGCGTACCATTGACAGCGCCTTGTGAGCCACCACTTACAGGAGCATCAAGCAAATGAGCGCCGTGAATTGATGCTTCCTGCGCTAGCTTTCTGCTAACAACGGGCGCTATAGTGCTCATGTCTATAATGATCAGTCCTTTGCGTGCTCCTTCGAGTAGACCGTGCGGCCCGGCCACGACTTCTTCAACTTGAGAAGAGTTGGGTAGCATGGTGATTACTATATCCGAAGCCATGGCGACGGCGCGAGACGAGGGAGCTAATTTAGCACCTGAGTTGAGTACTTCTTGCACCCCTGGCTTTTCAGGATTACGCGCATAAATTGTAACGTGATGATCTGCTTTGAGCAAATTAAGCGTCATAGGGCGTCCCATGACTCCGATGCCAATAAAACCTACCTGCATAAAGAATAGTCCTTTCCTATGTATTATTCCATTTCAACGATGACAGCGCCGCCTTTGACGACCTCGCCTTCGTGATAATGTACTCTTCGCACTCTGCCTTCATAGGGTGCAATTATCGTATGTTCCATCTTCATAGCACTTAGGATAACGAGTACCTGCCGATGCTGGACCGCTTCACCATCTCGAACCTGCACTTTTACGATGGTTCCTGCCATTGGAGCAGTTAGCGCTTTTTGCGAGTGGACGACATTCCCCCCATGAGCTGTTACATCCACGCCTGGTGGTTGGCGTCGTTCGAAGCGGTACGTTCGTCCATCGAAAATAACCTGTGTTTCACCTTCAGATGATCGTACGTGTGCGCGTACTTGCATTATTCCAAATCGTAGTAGGATAAGACCATCATTACCGAAGAGGCAGAAGATTGTTTCTGCTGGTTGCGCATCAACCTGTACATGCCATGTTCCAGAAGTTTCTTGCGATGGTGAGATAGCAACCTGGTGTTTTTCACCTTGATGAGTATAGTTAGTGCTTCGTGCTTCGCCGATCATACGCCATGGGCCAAGTATCTGCCATGGGTTTGGTAGAGTTTGGCTATTTCTCAGAGACTTATCTTCGCCGGTCCTGACCACATCAAACATGGCTGCTGCAATTAACGCGCAATACAAGCTTTCCTGATCTGAAGTTTCATGTTCATGACCGGTTTTTGTTTGTATTGATGGCTCACCCCCAAGCAATCCATGTTCTTCCAGAAAGCTGGTAAAGGTGAACCCTGCTTGAAATGCAGGGTGTGTTGCAATTGCAAGTAACAACTGAGCATTCGTCTTAACTCCAAAGATCGCTTGCTGTTTAAGAGCAGCTAGCAGGCGTTCAATGGCTGTCGTACGATCTTCGCCATAGATAATGAATTTGGCAATCATTGGATCGTAAAACTGGGTGATTTCGTCATTGCTCTCAATGCCACTATCAATACGAATACCAGGCCCTTCGGGCTTGACGAAGTTCGTCACAGTACCAGTAGAGGGCAGAAAGTTATTTTCGGGATCTTCAGCGTACAGTCTCACTTCGATAGCGTGTCCGCGAGAGGTGATCTGTTCCTGGGTTAAGCTGAGTGCTTGTCCTGAGGCAATTTGTAGTTGATGACGTACCAGGTCTATACCAGTGACGAGTTCAGTGACAGGATGCTCTACTTGCAGGCGCGTGTTCATCTCAAGAAAGTAGAACTGCTTATCAGTATCAAGCAAAAATTCAAGTGTACCGGCATTAACGTACCTGGCAGCGCTGGCGATACGTGCTGCCGTTGCACCCATTTCGGCCCGTAATGCTGGGGTTAATGCAACAGAAGGACTCTCTTCGACTATTTTCTGATGACGGCGCTGGATGGAGCATTCACGTTCGCCGAGATGAATGAGGTGACCAAATGTGTCGCCCAGTACCTGAATCTCGACATGTCGCGGTTGTGGGATCAATCGTTCGAGAAAGACAGTCGTATCACCAAAGGAAGCAAGCGCCTCGCGCCGCGCACCGGCCAGATGCTCTTTGAAATCGGTGATGGCATATACGATGCGCATACCTTTGCCGCCACCGCCAGCGGAGGCTTTTATGAGTAAAGGGAAACCGATGCGTTGGGCCTCACTGATTAGCACTGCATCTTCCTGGCTTTCGCCGTCATAACCGGGAATGGTTGGTGCGCCAATGGATTGCGCTAATTGCTTGGCGGCGATCTTTGATCCCATCAGTCGCATCGCTGATGCAGGAGGGCCAATGAAGACAATTCCGGCTTTTTTACACGCATCAACAAAATCTGCATTCTCGGAGAGAAAGCCATACCCTGGATGAATAGCCTCTGCTCCGCTCTGCGTGGCTACATTAAGGATGGTATCTATGCGCAAGTAGCTTTGTGCAGCGGGCGAAGTGCCAATGTAATATGCTTCATCAGCCACTCGAACATGGTTCGCATTGCGGTCAGCGTCGGAGTAAACTGCCACTGTTGTTATGCCCATCTCACGGCATGTTGCCATTATGCGGATGGCTATCTCTCCCCGATTGGCAATCAATATTTTTTTGAACATTTTCACTTTTTCATCTGGATATAGGAATATTCGTCGAAGGCCGATAATATGGGTGATAGTCCTGTCATGCTGAGCACATTCGCTACGCTCAGTGTAAACTCCGCGAAGCATCTCGCTGCCCAGCGCGACAGACCCTTCGCTTTGCTCAGGGTGACAGTGGAGGGGCCGCTTTCATCATCCGTCTTATTTTTTGAAAGTGCATTATCGGCCCCTACGGAGGACCGGATTATGTTGTTAATCTGCATTATCTTTTCTCCAGAAATGCGCTTAATCTCTCCTGGGCCTCCGCGCTTACACGCAACGTTGCAATAGTTTCGGCGGTATATGTGCGTGCCGAATCGCGATCCATATGCCCTACATTCAATGCAAGGGCCTTGCAGGCGCGAATGGCTTGAGGCCCGCTGCTTAGTAACTCGTTAACAGTTTTACCTACGGCTGCATCGAGGTCTTCAGGTTTCGTTACGATATGAACCAGGCCAATCTCTTGAGCATGAGTTGAAGTGAATCGTTCACCTGTCACAAAAAGTACACGAGCATGCGTCTCACCGATTTTGCGAACAACGTATGGTGAGATGACCGCGGGCGCGATACCTAACTTCACCTCGCTAAAAGCCAATCGTGCGCCTTCGACGGCAATGACGATGTCACAGACAGCGAGCAAGCCCAATCCTCCACCCATGGCAGTGCCATTCACACGTGCAACTACAGGGCAAGGAAAGTTGTTGATGGTATCAAAGAGATCGGCCAGACACAGCGCATCGTTCAGGTTTTGTTCCTGTGTAAATACTGCCGATTCTCGCATCATGTTCAAATCGGCTCCAGCGCTAAATGAGGGTCCCTCACCCGTCAATACGACGGCATGTAGTTGTGTATCGGGGATCAGATCGGTAACTGCTGTCTGCAAGTCCAGTATAAGTTGTATGTTAAATGCGTTATGTACTTCTGGCCTGCGCATGGTAATAGTGGCAATCTTATCCTGGTGGCTTCTCTCAACAGTGATGTGTGTATATGTCGGCATAATTTCACTCCTTCACATACGGAATACTCCAAAGGGCGTGTCTGGCGTAGGAGCATTTAAGGAAGCAGCAATACCCAGCGCGAGCACATTGCGTGTATCCCGAGGGTCGATAATTCCATCATCCCATAGACGAGCGGTGCTGTAATACGGATTGCTCT
>WNFC01021932.1_pt1 | contig 14128 bp, 13 predicted proteins | sample 5400541 | NCBI WGS metagenome assembly WNFC01 (sample SAMN13153342, study PRJNA577476) | soil metagenome | isolation source: 120 cm saprolite under Douglas fir tree site 2 hole 2 replicate 1 | place: USA:California | collected 2015-04-18
CGGTTGGGTCAAGGAAGCGAACGACTTTTGGCCGACATTCACGTGGGAAATATTCAAAGGCACTCCCATGGAAGCTGAATATAAGAGGCTAAGCCCGACGCCTGAAAAATTCCCGGATTTTGTCAATCACATCAAAGCGTGGGCTTTGAGACCGTACGACTTCGGCGCCGACAAACTCAAGGCCACCAAAGCTCCGATGTTTTTCATCCACGGCGATGCCGACGGCGTGCGGCTCGATCACATCGCGGAAATGTACCGCCTCAAGGGCGGGGAGTTACCCGGCGATATGCGGCCGCACTCGGAATCGAGGCTGGCCATTTTGCCCAACACAACACACGTTACGCTGATGAACCGTATGTCAACAATCGTCCCGATGGTGAACGACTTTCTCGATGCCAAGCCCCAAAAGCAATAGCTACCTGTGATTAGACCACCTATCGCCGGCCGATGCGGGTCAGAAATAATATGAGCATCAAACTTACTCGTCGCGAATTCCGGTCCGACCGTTCGACTATATCGTGAAGGTAGGGCAACCGGCCGGAAAACCGGGACAACGGTAAACTAAAGAAGACCAGATAGGACACGAAGAAACGAATTTATGAGAAAAATTACCGTACTTGAACACATTACCCTTGATGGCGTCATACAAGCAGGGGGTGGGCCGGACGAGGATACGAGCGACGGCTTTGCGTATGGCGGATGGTGTGCGCCCTTTGACGACGAGGCGATCTTAGCGGCCGTGAAAAAGATGCTGGATATGCCGCTCGACCTGCTTCTGGGGCGCAAAACGTTCGATATTTGGGCGGCGTTTTGGCCGCAACATGGCGACATTTGGCCCAACGTCAACACGGCCACTAAATACGTCGCCTCGAACACCATGACTTCTTCCGAATGGCAACCCTCGGTGTTTTTAAACGGGGATGTTGCGAAAAAAGTCGCCGAACTCAAGCAAGAGGAAGGACCCGATCTGCACATTTGGGGAAGCGGTAATCTGCTCCAGACGCTTATGAAGCATGATCTGGTCGATAATTTCTGGTTGATGATCTATCCGATAACTTTGGGCGAGGGGAAACGGCTGTTTGCCGAGGGCACGATCCCGGCGGCGTTCAAGGTGACGGAAAGCATTATCGGTTCGAGTGGCATCATTCTCGTGAATTACGAACGTGAACCTCTCAGGCTCGTCGTCGAACACAACTCTAGTCCCTAACGGGAACATCACCTTCGGCGGTTCTGGCGCGAGCCGGACTGTGACCGTCGCGCCTGCCGCCGGACAGACGGGGACGGCGACGATCACCGTCACCGTCGCGGACGCCGAGGGCGGCACAGCGAGCAGTGCTTTCGTCCTGACCATCAACTCGCCGCCGACGATCTCCGCCATCAACGATCAGACGACGAACGAAGACACGCCGACCAACGCGATCTCTTTCACCGTCGGCGACGCGGAGACCCCTGCGGCGAACCTCACCGTCTCTGGGACTTCTTCAAACCAGACCTTAGTTCCGAACGGCAACATCACCTTCGGCGGCGCGGGCGCGAGCCGCACCGTCACCGTCAGCCCGGCGCCGAATCACCGTCAAAGCAAGTTACGTCAGACTTGGTCCGAGCACGTACACCGGGACAAATGTTCGAAAAACAGATCTGCAAGCGGACAAATCCAGCGCGTTGCCCAACGGAGTCAGAATCCGTCGTCTAAGGGGCCATTTTCTTTGAACTCCTCAACTACCATTCCGAACACCCGCTCGCACAACGATTTATCAGCCATGAGACCAGCATACAAGCGGACAATCGACAGATCGGCCTTTGCCAGTCCCATCTCAATGTTATGGATCAGATCATCGAAGAGCGAGAACTAACCGTTCTGCTCAAGGTTCTTTTGTCGCGGGAATGCTTAGGAACGAGCGGCGGCGTTCACGGAAGGTAAGCAGAACATGCAGGACCAGCATTATTACGGAGGCCGCGATCACTACCATTAATCCGGTGCGCACATTGCCCGCCGCGCCACCCACGGCGCTCGACACATAGCCGACAGCCGGCGGAATCAGAAGAAGTCCCGCGAAACCAAGACCCATAACCAAACTCATCGCCGTTCCGGCAATCCTCGGCATCATCACCGATGCGAGACCAACCGACGTGGGGAAGATCGGCCCCATCCCAAAACCCGCTACAACTAACCCCGCACGAACCGTCCCCGCGGTACTCGCAGTGAAAGCAATGATCAGAGAGACAGTCGTTAACGCAGAGCCTGCAGTCATTAAAAGAAAACTATTTACTCTGACAATTCCGAGCAGGAAACTCGATACGAGGCGACCGCCGAGGAGCGCGATCGCAAACAGAGTGAGAGTGCTTAACGCATAACTTGCGACAGCGTACCCAAGCGGATCAGTTTCAAAGAACCGGCTCAACAAATCGGGTGAAGAATGCGCAAGCGTCTGTAGCTCAGCAGGACTCAATCCCTGGCTTGCAAGAATGCGCAGGTCGCGCTCCATAAAAGTCACGACCCACTTCCCGACCGATACTTCCGTGCCGACATACATTAAGAGCGAGATCGCCAGAAGCAAGAATGACGGATTGCGAAAAAGGGCCGGTGCTTCGGCTATCGGCGACGACTCCGGATGGGTCGGACTGGGGAAGTGCGAAGCAAGAATCAGCACGAGCAAGATCACGGTCGCTCCACCGAGCGACAAGAAAATCAAACCTGGTCCGCCGGCTTGTTGCAGTCGCTGGACAACCAGAGGCAACGAAGCGAGCCCGAGACCAAAGCATATGTCCAGCAAATTGAGCGCTGCATTGCGCCAACTTGATGCCGCATCAGCGACGAGGGCGTGGCCCGCGGCGACGATTGCGTTTGCGCCCAGACCAAGCGCCAATGAGCAGGCAAAAATAAGCAGCAGCGCCGACGATGCATGCACCCTGGTTACCGTAATGAAAAAACCGGCCATCGAGGCGACAACCATGGCAGTGCCAAACAGGAGCCCAAACTTCTTTCCAATGCGGTCGATGATCGGACCGCTGACAGCGTATGCCAGGACAGCGCCCACTGCATTAATCAACAGGAAGGTGGCGACCGCGCTATCATTCGGCAAATACTGGTTGCGCTCGAGAGTGCGCTCAAGCGGGTTTCCTCACTTTACTGAAGCATTCGAGGCGGCACGATCCACGGAATCACACGAATTAGCATTAAGCTCAGTCGTTTCGTGTGATTTCGTGGATCGTTTCAGCTTGCTCATCGGCCCTTCCACAAGCCTTGAGCTACCAGTGGGACATAGCTATCTAGACCTTCGGGCCTGAACTCGATTGTTCGCTCCTGCTCGGCACTCATATAAGCAGTCATCAGCAACTCAGTTACTTCAAGTCCATCGTAAAAACTCTCTTCCGGCTGCTTACCATCGAGAAAGCACTGAACAAAATAGCGATTCTGTGATTCGTAGCCGTACTCAGCGGCTTCATTGCCAAGGACCGGCATTAAGCCCTGCTCCGCATTCTGCTTTTCTACCATGTCCTCACCTGCGTCGCCCTGCACCTGCCGGCTCATAAACAGTTTTAAGCCGCTGTCCAGCGAGTTCATGGAAAGCGAATACTCAGGCCCGAGCACTTCCAGACTCAATCGCAAACCCGCTCCCACGTAACTCCAGGACGTCGTCATTTCCACTATCAGCGGGTTCCGTTCTTCGTCCAGATAATTGATTGTGGCCCTGGCAAAGTCCTCCGACGGTTTGTTTTGGTAATCAACCTCGGCGCCCATGCGTTTCTGCAGAGATTTCGCATACTCGGGTTGCGACCATTTCAGACTGGCAATTTGGGCCGATACTTTCACTGGGCGTATGCTTGCACGCGGAGCGCCCGGCCGGGTTAACATGAATCGCGCAACCTCTATACTGTGGCACATCATGTCATTGAGCACGCCGCCGCCCTGCAACTCTCCTTGCCAGAACCACGGTGAATGCGGGCCGCTGTGTTCTTCGGCGGCGCGCGCAAGATACGGACGCCCCGTGAGCGCAGCAGCTCTGCTCCAGATGATCTGCTTTCCGCGCGTGACACTCGGCGCAAACATCTGGTCTTCGAGATAGCCGTGTAATAAGCCGGAACGTTCTACCATCTCAACCATCCGACGCGCCTCGGCTACGTTGCGAGCCAGCGGCTTCTCACAAGCAACGCCAATCAGTTTGCCTTTTCCGGCCCGGACCGCGTCGCAGATGGTCTGCATATTTTGCAAGCGCGAATGGTTTGGCGCGCAAAGCCAAAGGCAGTCTATGTCTGGCGCCGCGATCATCTCTTCAATCGAATTGAATGCCCGGGCGTTGCCCACGCGAAGCCCTTGGGCGAAACTGGCTGTCGCTTCAGCGTGCTCGTGATTTGGGCTGTACACACCGAGCACATCAGCATCGCGCACGCCCGCCCACGATTGAATGTGAAAGCGAGTCACGAATCCGCTGCCGATGAATCCAACTCCGAGCCTCAGCCTCCGAGTTGCCATCGATAAGATCTCTCCTTTTGTTTATCTGTAGAAGCCCCAGCATCCGATTGCCTTTAAGCTTGTCGTTGACTCGCAGAAGTCTCGTCGCACGAAACGACAAGCTGAAACACGCCGGACACCGAAGCCCCCACAACTAATTTGTATTACTGACGAAAGCCACTCTTTTACTGTCTGGCGACCAGGAAGGCACGTTGATTGTTCCCTGCCCGCCATACACATAAGCGACAACCCTGGCCTGACCGCCTGGGATGGGCATGAGCCGAAGATAAACCTGCTTGTAAAAGGGGTGATCGCCCGGAGCTACATCTTTGGAGAAGGATAAGAAGCAAATCCATTGACCATTGGGAGAGACGTGCGGGAACCAGTTATTGTAAGCGTCATTTGTGATTTGCTGCTGGTTGGTTCCGTCAGGTTTCATGCGCCAGATTTGCATGGTGCCGGTGCGCGTCGAGTTAAAGTAGATGTATTTCCCGTCAGGGCTATACTCCGAGCCGTCGTCTAATCCGGGAGTGTTGGTGAGCCGTGTTTCATCGCCTCCAGTGATAGACATTTTGTAGATGTCGAATTCCCCATTTCTTTGCCCTGTATAGATCACGAACTTACCGTCCGGTGACCAACCGTGCAGATAGGAGGGACCACTCGCTGTGATTCTGCGGGGCTTGCCTCCTTCGATGGGAAGAACGTAGACATTAGACTTGTTGTCATCCTCCTTGCTGTGATTGCTGATGCCTATCATTTTGCCATCGAAAGACAATACATGATCGTTGTTGTTATCAACCGCAAAGCCGGTATCGATCGCAACCGGTGAGTTCCGGGCCAGGTCAAAACGATATAAGCGGCCGTTGCGGTTGTAGATTAACGCCTTGCCGTCTCTGGTCCAGTTGGGCGCCTGCAAAGAGTCGGGCACGCGGTAAACTACTTTTCTGTGTCCGCTCTGCACATCCAGAATCTCCAGATTGCTCCCTAGATAATCTCGGTATGGGACAAACTCATCCTTCACAGGTCGGGTGATTCTGACGTCGCGGAAAGCGGCCCTCTCAACCACGCTGTTATTATGAGAGCAGACGAATATTCCGACATACACGTCGTCGCCCAGCGAGATGTCAGAGACCTGCTCGGTGACAAACGGCTCACCAAGGCGTGCGACCGCCATCACATATGTATTGCCTTTCCTCTCCAGTTGAACCACATCCGGGGCGGTAACATTTGATTTAATCTCCTCCGTTGCGGTTCCCCTGGTTCGTCTGAACTGAAGTGAAGTGAGGCCGTCACCGTGCACGACCGCACTGACTTGGGCAGAATCTGCCTCAAGGCCAGGCCGAATGATCCAGCCGATTTTCCGATGTGCTTCCACGCCTTTACCGATGAATGCTGCTCTCGCGGTGAGGATGAAATTTCCCTTCATGCGCTTCCAGAGGAAATGGAATTCATCGTGGTCCGTCCACATATTGGTGCCCGAGCCGGCGACGGTATATTCCTCTTTGTCGTCATCGTAGACGACAGAACCGGGTTGATTAACCTTGCCCACATCGCTTTGGCCATCGAACAGACCCAAAGGCTTCTGCCGGGGAGCGGAGTGTGTAGCCGTTGAGATAATCAATAAGGTAATAATGACCGCCGCCGGCAAAGACTGAAGGTTGGTGTTTTTCATGGGGATCAAAATTCGAGGCGTTTCAAATAATCGATGCTGAGCTTGATGCTCGAAAATGGGGAAGCCGGCGTTTCGTCCTGCTCGACAAAGTAGTGCTTGACACCCGCCTTCCGCGCTGCTGCAAGAATCTTTTTGAAATCAATCGTGCCCTGTCCCACTTCGGCGAAGAAGTGTCTGGGCGTGGCGTCCATGTCTTTGATGTGAATCAGCGGAAAGCGCCCCGGGTATGCGGAGAAATACTTAGTAGGATCTTGTCCGGCTTTGGTAATCCAGTACAAATCCAGCTCCATCTTCACCAACTTCGGATCTGTCCCGGCCAATATCATGTCGTATGGCAGTCTACCCTCCAGCGCTGCGAACTCGAAATCATGATTGTGATAGCCGAATAGAATCCCGACCTTTTTCAATCGCTCGCCAGCGCGGTTTAAGAGCTCAACCAGCTTCCGGTAATCATCGAGTGACCTGCGTTCTTCGGCGGGCAGATAACCACAGACAAGATACTGGTGTCCGATTGCCCGGGCCGCTTCTATCTCCTCCTGCAAATTGCCGCGCAGCGCGGCAGTTGAGATGTGAGCAGAAGGCGAGGAAAGCTGATAGTGAGCGAGAATGGATTTGACCTCCTGCGGTGAGTGTTTGAAATAACCCGCGAACTCGACTTCACGAAAGCCCAAAGCCGCAACTTTCTCGAGTGTGCCGGCGAAATCCGTTTCTAACTCTCTTCTCACAGTGTAGAGTTGCAAGCCGATTGTCGAGATCCGTTAACGCTCGATGCAGAAATGAGCGACGATTCATGCGAGATATGTGGTCAGGCGTAGAGGTCATGGAACACTCTCAACTCGCACGTACTCGTAGTCTCTTCAAATCAACAACCCCGGAGCACTTCTCAGCCAGTGTTCCGCAAACCCGCGGCGATACCGTTGATAGTCGCGGCCAGAGCATAATCCAGATTCACATCGTCTTCACCGTTTCGCTTACGGCGGAGCAATGCCACCTGAATCAGGCTTAGCGGATCGACGTAGGGGTTACGCAAACGGATGGAACGTGCCAATACGGGATTCTTCTCGAGCGGCTTGGTCTGCCCGGTCAGGCGCAACACCACACGTTTGGTTCTTTCGAACTCCTCAACAATCATGCCGAAAACCCGTTCGCGCAACGATTCATCAGACACGAGACCAGCATACAAGCGGGCAATCGACAGATCGCGCCTTGTTCGGTGATCTTGAGCTTGCCGCTAAATGCGCCCACTGGTTGTGAAACGATCGCGTGGTGGGTCGGGCCGCCTCCGCGTCCGACAGTGCCGCCGCGTCCGTGAAAGAGAGTTAGCTTTACTCCGCATTCCTGAGCGACCTGTTGCAAGGCACGATGAGCCTTGAAAATCTCCCAGGTGCTGGTCAGCATTCCGCCGTCCTTGTTTGAATCTGAATAGCCAAGCATCACTTCCTGTTGCCTGCCCCAAGACTCAAGCAACGGAGCATAATCCGCACTGGTCCAGAGAGCGCGACAAATGGCCGGGCTGTTGCGCAAGTCCTCGATCGATTCGAAAAGGGGCACAGGCATTAGACCCGGATCAGACCCGTCGTCCGCTCCAGCGACGCGCACGCCACTTAACTCGGCGATCCAAATCAGGGACAGTACGTCGGCCGCCGAACGCGTCCCGCTAATCACGTAACTTCGTATCGCTTGCGGGGAGTGGGTTCGTTTCAGCTCGCTTACCATGCGAAGTGAGTCGAGCAAGCTCGCGGTCCCGCTTGAGGGCGGCCCTGGCAAGCTGAGTGTTCGCCCTTCAGATGCCTGAGCCCCCTGCAGCGCGCCAATCCGAGAAATCTCCTCACGCGCACGGCTGTGTACACGCGAGTGTTGCCGGATATCAAGCGTATGCAGATGGAAGCCAAACGTCTCAACCTGTCGGAGCAACGGGTCAAGTAACGAACGAGCCAAACGCTCGCCGCCGTTTGCCACCAGGCTTTCACGCACGAGACGCAGGTCCGCCGCAAAGTCATCTGCACCGCTGTAGGCATTCCTGTCTGCCGGCTCGGATCTGGCACTGCCTAAACGGGCCAGAACATAGTCGAGATATCGGCGATAGACCTCATTAGGCGAGTGTCTTTTCAGGTTAGGGCCGGGAGAAATGTGTTTGTCATAGTCGTCCAGCGAGTGCTGTAGTTCCTTTGAGATCTCCACCTGAAGGCTCGAAGCACTCAGACGCCAAATCAAGTCGTCGATCTTCTTAAGGTAGTGATCGAGCATCGTCTGTCGCGCAATATGCAAAGCATCCCGCGTGCATTCCGGCGTGACGTATGGATTGCCATCGCGGTCTCCACCTATCCATGAACCAAAGCGAAGCAGGCGCGGTAACTCGTGTCCCCATAACTCGCTTCCGTAGGCGTCGCGAAAATCATTAGCCAGTTCTTCATAAACGTCAGGGAGAGTCTCGAACAAGACAGTGGGGTAGTAGTCGAGTCCCATCTTGATCTCGTCGCGAACGGTCGGGCGCCGACGACGCACCTCGTCGGTCTGCCACAGTGCGGTAATCTCCGCGGTGATTGCCTGCTCGCGTTTCTCAGCTTCCCTGTCAGTAAGCGGCAGAGCATCTAGTTGCTGCAGTTCCTCGGCAATGCGTCGCCGCTTGAAGAGCACAGTGCGCCTCGCGACTTCGGTGGGATGGGCGGTGAAAACAACAGTGACTTCCACTTGTCGCAACCATTGCAAGACCTGCTGCTCAGTGATACCCGCGGCTCGCATCCGGCGGAGGGTCCCGAGAAATGATCCGGGCTGAGCCTGTCGCTCGGGTGCCACTTGCGCCGCGCGGCGCCGGCGTTTGCGATGATTTGTCTCCGCGAGGTTCGTCAACTCGAAGTAGATGGCGAAAGCTTTGGTCATCCGATGAGCCTGATCAATGTCGAGACCGTCGACTATTCGGTGCGCGCGATCCATCAACTGGTGTTCATCGCCGGCGTCTTTCTCAGAAGTTTCGCGCCTTCCATGATGCTCACGCCGTTCAATCAGCAACGATCTCAGTTCCTCAACCGCGATGAAGAGTTCGTTGCCAACTTGTTCTTTCAGCACCTCTCCGAGCAGACGACCAAGCGAGCGGACATCACGACGCAACGGCGCTTCCTTCAGATCGCCGGCGTGGCTGACAAGCTCGGCCAGCCTCGCGGCCTGATCTTTAACTTTCCACAGTGGTTCCCCTCCCCCCATGCCTTCATTCCTCAGTTCCTGCGAATCAATAGCACAGCTCGACAACTTGATAATACCGCGATCGGCGGCATGGCGCAGGTTTGAGGTGCTGGCTAATGCGAGCCGGTCGGGTGGCGGATCACGGTGAGCAGATTTCAGGGTTACGGTTAGCCAGATGGGTCTCTCGGATTAGTTATTATCAATGAGTCCACGGAAGGTGATGGTTGGATCTGCAACGAAGTGGTCAAGGTCTCAGGTCTTAAACCACTATGAAGGACGTCGCTCGTCTCTCAGAAGCTTCAATCCCTCGACCAGCGGTGGAAACTCAACCAGCGCATCCTTCTTTACTCCCCAGGTGGTGAACATATGGCCGAGCAGTTTTGGATCAGCATGCAATCGGGTGAACTCGATTAACCCCTTCGTCGCCTCAAGGTTCTTCCAACCAGCCGGCAAGACCCTGAAACCCTTATCGATGAACATCGGGATTGATGGATAATCGCCCCTCAGTTCGTAGTGCCATGGGCAGACAATGATATCTTTCGGGATCAGGTCGATAGCCGCAGCGGTTCCGTTAGTGGAGGCTTCCCACTCTCCAAAATCGTACTTCTTGCCGTCAATCAACCGATCGCCCCACATTAACATCTCGATGTGACGCTTACGCACGAGATGAGTGTAAATTTCGTTGACGGCTTTTGCAAAGAGTACGGCACTGTCTTTGCCCTTCGTCGATGGCGAGAGTTCCGAACCCAGCAAAAAGACTTCATCCATGCCGACGTGAAAGGCGTCGGCACGAAACGCGTCAATGATCTCGTCCATCAGCTGGAAGATGATTCGCCAGACCTCTGGGTTAAGCGGATCCCATTCGCGGCAATAGATACCCTCGTTATTGGGAAACGCTCCCGGCGTAAGGTCAAAGGCTGGGTAGATGCTGAGAAGAGGAAGAGTTTCAGCCTTCCAGGACTGATGACCGAGTGATTGAAACTCAGGAATCAGCCGGATGTTGAACTTCCTGCATAGCGCCGCGAATCTTCGTGCTCCATCGCGTGTAATCGGATCTGTTCCTCGCCTAAGTTCAGGGTGGGACTTGAACGCGAAGTTGTAGTCAACCTCGAGAATAATTACGTTAAGTCCCTGCTTCGCCAGGTTTTCAAGATCTTGCTCGAGTGCATCGAGTGCACTATCGCTGTTGTAGTTGAGGAGATGTAAGGCCCGCCAGGGTTTCGACCGCTTTGACCCGGCACTTGCACCGACAGGCGTCCATACGGCGCATACCAAGAGGAAGAGAACGACGCTGAAATAGGAGCTCAATTTCATGACTTAATCCCACACACGAGGGTGTGTGGATTGTTCAGATCCTTTCCCGCGAAGAAGCAGGCAAAGAGTAGTATGGTAATGATTATCGCAATCACGAGCAAACCAATGGTACGTAGGCACTGAAGGAGTTTTGAAGTTCATTAACCCGGGAGCGAATATAGGCGTCTTCAGACGCCTTGCCCGAAGGGTTACTAGACCAGCGCTTTAGCGCTGGGGCCAGTCGCAGAGTTATCGGGCTAGCGCGCTTCAGCGTGCTTTGAAAATCAGCGGTATCAACGCCACGGCTAAAGCCGTCAACTTTAAGCCCGTTGAAACGGGCTTTGAGATCAATCGCGCTCTACCCGGGCGTAAAACGCCCGGTCTAGTAACCCTTCGGGAAAGCCGCGTGAACGCGGCTAAAGGAAATGGCGACGCCTCGAATCTCTGTGACCTGTCGAGACTATTGGATGTGGACTCGCATCAATCCCGGTACGTAAGGAGAGCGTTGAGCATGAATAGAACCTTCACCATGTCTGCCCTCAAGGCCCTTAGGGCGTTAGGCCTTGCAGTGCTCATCTCCAGCTGTTCAGCGCTTAACGCGAATAGCAGCAAGCCGAAGTTCAGAGTCATAGCGTTCTTTACCGCCAAACAGGATCAGGCGCATATCAGCTTTGTAAATGAAGCCAACCGATGGTTCCCTGAAATGGCGGCGAAATACAATTTCAGCTATGACACCACATCCGATTGGCAGAATCTGAATTCAGACTTTCTTGCCAAATATCAGGTGGTTATTTTTCTGGATACTCGGCCCGACGATCCTGCACAACGAGCTGTGTTTCAGGCGTACATGGACCATGGCGGAGCCTGGATGGGCTTTCACTTTGCCGGCTTTGCACTGACACCTTCAGCGTATCCGGCAAACTGGGACTGGTACCATAACACCTTTCTCGGGTCAGGCTCATACCGGAGTAACACCTGGAGACCTACGTCGGCGATTCTACGTGTCGAAGACCGCAGGCATCCGGTGACTCTCCGTCTGCCTGATACTTTCAAGTCTTCGCCAAACGAGTGGTACCGATGGGAGAAAGATCTGCGACAGAATCCTGACATAGACATTCTCCTCTCCATAGACTCAACCAGCTTTCCGCTGGGCACCGGGCCAAAACAGAACGAGATCTGGCACAGCGGGTACTATCCCGTGGTCTGGACGAACAAGAAGTACAAGATGCTCTATCTCAACATGGGCCACAACGACATTGACTATGAGCACAAGTACGACACTACCAACAAGACGTTGTCATATACGTTCAATAACCCAATTCAGGATCGACTGATAATCGACGGCTTGTTGTGGTTGGGCGCCAGAGATAAGAAGGAACCTTAAAGCAGCTAGGAGCGCTTACATTGACGAATGCGAAATTCCGAGTAGAATATCCGGCCAACACCCGGCGTTAAGATTGGTGGTGATATGATGCGCTATCGCGCCATAACCTTGAAGTTTTCAGTCCATTAGGTGGGGCTCCGTCTTCAATCAGAAGTTGGAGATTCCGGCGGCGCGCGTCTCGGCTGCAGGCTTCCTCTGTGTGCAGAGCTTTGGTCTGCCAATACAACGAGCCGAGGCCTGAATTTGGCCGATGATCTCGCGCCACTTCTCGGCGGGGATACGTGTTTGTACCAAGCGAGACGTAGCTTGCTTTGACGGCTGAAACGTCGGTAAGTACGGCTTGGTAACGCGGCTCGCACCCTTGAACTCATCCGGCAAATACGAATTTACGAGCGGACTTTTGTGCGGAAACAGCCTGACCGCAAAGAAAGTAAGCATCAGAAGTTTTATGATTGTTCTTCCTCTAAAAAAAGGTTTCGATCATAATTAGTCTACCGACCCGGATTCTTCATCCTAACTGAATACAGCGAAGTCCGCGCGGCAATGAAGAGTGTGCGAGAGTCCTTGCCGCCGAATGAAAGCTGAATAGGACGTTCGGGCACGTTGATCGTGTCGATCTGCTTGCCTGTCGGATCGTATACGTAGATCTGACCTGCGGCGATGTAGACGTTACCGCGCGAGTCAACGGCGACACCTTCACCTCCGCGATATGCGAATACCTTCATATCAATCAGAGCACCATCGGGACGGACCGTACCGACCCATGTGGTCTGAGCCGACTCGTTGGTGACATACGCAGACTGTCCGATCGCCACAGGAGCCAACCCGAAACTACGCAGCTGCCCGCTGCTTTTTATACCGTAGCTCACCGCTCCGTCCAGAAAATCCTGCCCCGTCGGCAGGAACGTCGTCTCGTCCGGCGACACGAAGTGACTCGCAGGCTTCGTCAAAGCGGACTTGTTGATGTGCCAATCGCTGACCGGTAGATACGCCGTAGCACCAGATCGCGGCTGTGCAGGCTGTGGCTTGAGTAAAGTAATCTCGGAATCCGTCGCGGCAGGCTTAAAGGTATAAACCGTGCCGTTGCCAGACATGGAGGTCACGATCAGATTGCCGGATTTATCGAACGCAAGGTTCGCCGGATCGAGGGCGTTGTCGCGAACAACCGAAAGCTGCTTCACCGAGGGCGACCAGCGATATATGCGTTGCCAGTGCGCATCCACAAAGTAATAGTTGCCCGACGGATCAACGGCACCGCCCGATATGTTGTAGAAGCCTGTGCGTAGGCGCTCAACCTTCGCCCCGACCTGGACCACGGGAGAGGCAGCCCACTGGCGCTGAGCCTTCGACGGTTCAGCACCAGAAACATCGAGCCACGCGAATTCACGTTGCCGGATCTCCACGTCGTAAGTTCGATCATGGACCGTCGTATCGAAGGACACCTTGCTGTTGCTCTAAGAGTGTACGTTTCGAAATTTGATATTCTTCGAGTCCGCAAGTTCAATAGCATAAGGAAACGGCTGAAACATGCTGATGACGCGATAGATGAATAGGTTCGCGAGCGTAATGTTGGATGAGTTGACGATCTCAAGGGGGAGCGCAAAGCCGCCCTCGCCACGCTCCTCCTCCGCCTGAAGCGCATATATTTGCCAGTTCGACACGTCGTGAAGCTGGATTTCGTGGCGCACATGGTGCTCACTCGACATCTCGTAAATGCGTCCTTCGGTCGACGTGTTGGATACAAGCATGCCGGCCTGGGCGAAGGTGCTCGGCGTCCAGATGTCAAAGAAAGTGCCGCCGCCACCGTCCGTTACCCAGAGGCTCGGATACTGGCTGTCCCAGCGTCGGTTGAGGTCGGGGTCCGCGGTGTGCGCGTCGGATTCTCGCGCGTACCGTCGGGCTTGCTCGTTCCGTGCCCGCCGAGAAACCGAACATCATTAATCATCGACGTGGCACCTGCCATCCACTTCACCGCGACTGCGCGGGGGTTGATGCCATTCGTGTAGAGGCCAATACCAAACAGGATATTCGTGCCGCCCTTCGGAGCTTCGATCAGCGGTTTTGGTCCGCCGAGGCCCTGAAACGCCGGTGTCCGATCCGGCACGATGATCTGGGTACGGCTTGGTTGCATCCCGATGAGAGCCGT
>WNFC01013205.1_pt1 | contig 14124 bp, 13 predicted proteins | sample 5400541 | NCBI WGS metagenome assembly WNFC01 (sample SAMN13153342, study PRJNA577476) | soil metagenome | isolation source: 120 cm saprolite under Douglas fir tree site 2 hole 2 replicate 1 | place: USA:California | collected 2015-04-18
TATCCTGGCCATGATTTCGATCCGATAGGGCGCCAGCTTTGGGAAGCGATCGACGCATTCAATAAGGCACGATTCGGCGCTGCCGTCATAGCGGCAAGGCCAAGCAAGATTGCCTTTCATATCTCATTCGGATATGATATAACCAAAAAAGGAACTCATTTCAGGCATCGCGCACATGCCGCCCACCGCGTCATCCTTAGCCCAGCCTCCCCTCGTCGTTTGGCAACCGATGACGCCCGGAATACAACCGGCTTCCTGTATTTTTCTTGTTGTTAACAGGAATCGCCCCAAACGACCACACGCCGTAGGTGTATCAGAGGCGCACCGCCCGGCCGCTCTTGGCCGATTCGAGGGCGGCATCGGCGAGCACCAAGGCGCGCAGCCCGTCGGCGCCGCTGGTCGGCGGCGGCGTATTGCCGGTGACCGCGGCGATGAAGGCGGCGAGTTGCCGGCGCGCAGCATGCCCTTGGCGCCGTGCGCCTCGATGCGCTGGTCGTAGCCATAGCTGGCGCGCCGGCTGTTGGCGATCTGGCAGAGCGTGCCCGAGGCGGTCTTCAGCGTGACGATCGCGCTGTCGACGTCGCCCGCGGCGCCGATCTCGGGATCGACCAGGCAGCTCGCCGCGGCGAAGATTTCGACCGGTTCCTCTGCCAGGAGCCAGCGTGCCATGTCGAGATCATGGATCATCATGTCGCGGAAGAGCCCACCCGACACCTTGATGTAGGCGAGCGGCGGCGGGCCGGGATCGCGGCTGGTGATGGCGAGCATCTCGAGCTTGCCGATGCGGCCGCTGCGCAGCTGCGCCTGCAGCTTGGTGAAATTCGGGTCGAAGCGGCGGTTGAAGCCGACCATCAGCGTGACGCCGGTCTTCTCGACCACCGCAAGACAGGCCTCGACGCGGGCGCGGTCGAGATCGATCGGCTTCTCGCAGAACACCGCCTTGCCGGCCCGTGCCGCGGCCTCGATGAGGCTTGCATGGGTGTCGGTCGAGCTGGCGATCAGCACGGCATCGACGGCGGGATCGGCAAGCGCCGCGTCGGCGCTGCTGACGCGGGCGCCATACTGCGCGGCGAGTTGCCTCGCCGCTTCCTCGTTGACGTCGACGACATGCAGCAGCCGCGCCCCGTCGTGGCGCGCGATGTTGCCTGCATGGATGGCGCCGATGCGCCCGGCGCCGAACTGGCAGAAGCTGATCATGGCAGGCTCTTCGTCTATAAAGGGACTCTCCTCTCCCTCCTGAGCTCTTGTCGAAGGGGCGGGAGAGGAGGGGACCCATTGCGGAGCAATGGGAAGGTGAGGGGGATGCTGCCGCTTCTCGCTTGTGGCGGCTTCCCCCTCACCCTCCCCGCTCCGCGGGTCCCCTCCCTCCTGAGCCCTTGTCGAAGGGCCCGCAAGGGGAGAGGGAGCTTCCACCAGCGCCGACGGGAGGGCAAGCGGTGACGACGATCCGATTGACCATGGCGCAGGCGCTGGTCCGCTTCCTCGCCGCGCAGCGCGCCCTCGTCGATGGCGTCGAGCTGCCGCTCTTCGCCGGTGTTTTCGCCATCTTCGGCCACGGCAACGTCGCCGGGCTCGGCGCGGCGCTGCACGAGATCGGCGACGCGCTGCCGACGCTGCGCGCCCATAACGAGCAGGCGATGGCGCATGCCGCGATCGCCTTCGCCAAGACGCTGCAGCGGCGCCGCATGATGGCGTGCACGAGCTCGATCGGGCCGGGCGCCACCAACATGGTGACGGCGGCGGCCCTGGCGCATGCCAACCGGCTTCCCGTCCTGCTGCTGCCCGGCGACGTCTTCGCTGGCAGAGGGCCGGATCCGGTGCTCCAGCAGGTCGAGAATTTTTCCGACCCGACGATCTCGGTCAATGATTGCTTGCGCCCGGTATCGCGCTTCTGGGACCGCATCACGCGGCCGGAGCAGCTCCTGCAGAGCCTGCCGCAGGCGATGCGCATCCTCACCGATCCCGCCGATTGCGGGCCGGTGACGCTGTGCCTGCCGCAGGATGTGCAGACGGAGGCCCATGACTATCCGGCTGAATTCTTCCGGCAGCGACGCTGGCTGCCGCGCCGGCCGCCGCCCGATGCCGATCAGCTCGCCGCCGCCGCCGCTGCTCTCGCCGCCGCCAAGGCGCCGCTGATCGTCGCCGGCGGCGGCGTCCATTACGCGCTGGCGACCGGCGAGCTCGCCTCCTTCGCCGAGCGCCATGGCATTCCCGTCGCCGAGACCCAAGCCGGCAAGGGCGCGCTCGGCTGGGATCACCCGCTCGCCATCGGCGGGCTTGGCGTCACCGGCACTGCCGTGGCGAACGCGCTGGCACGGGAAGCCGATGTCGTGCTCGCCATCGGCACCCGGCTCGGCGATTTCATCTCGGCCTCGCGCAGCCTCTTCGCCAATCCGGCGGCAAAGCTCATCCAGCTCAATGCCGCTGCGTTCGATGCGGCGAAGCACGCGGCGCTGCCGCTCGTCGCCGACGCTGCCGTCGGGCTGGCGGCGCTCGGCGGTGCGCTCGGCGCCTATCGCGCGCCCGCCGAGTGGGGCGCCAAGGCCAAGCGACTGGTCGGCGAATGGAACGCGGTCGTCGCGCGGGTGACCGCCGCCTCCAATGCCGCCCTGCCGAGCGATGCCCAGGTGCTCGGCGCGGTCAATCGGGTCGTCGCCGCCGACGCCATCATCGTCTGCGCCGCCGGCGGTCTGCCCGGCGAGCTGCACAAGCTATGGCGCGTCCGGCAACCCGGCACCTATCACGTCGAATACGGCTATTCCTGCATGGGCTATGAGATCGCCGGCGGGCTCGGCGTCAAGCTGGCTTCGCCCGAGCGCGAGGTCGTCGTCATGGTCGGCGACGGCTCCTATCTGATGATGAACTCAGAAATCGCGACCTCGATCCAGCTCGGCCGCAAGCTCATCATCGTGCTGCTCGATAATGGCGGCTTCGGCTGCATCGAGCGCCTGCAGGCGGCGACCGGTGGTGCCAGCTTCAACAATCTTTTCCCCTCCGGATCCGGGGTCGATTTCACCGCCCATGCGGCGAGCCTCGGCGCACTCGCCTGCCGCGTGAGCGGCATCGCAGGGCTCGAGGCGGCGCTCGCCGAGGCTGCCGCGGCGCCGCGCACCAGCGTCATCGTCATCGCCACCGATCCGCTTCTCTCGACCAGCGAAGGCGGCGCCTGGTGGGACGTCGCCGTGCCGGAGGTTTCCACGCGCACCGAGATCGCTGCGGCGCGTGCCAGCTACGAGGCGGCGAAGAAACGCCAGAAGGCGAGCGGCTGATGATTGCCAACATTCGGTGCGCCCAAACACCCCCACCCCGACCCTCCCCCGTCGAGGGGGAGGGGGAAGACCATAACCTTCAAAGAATCCCCTCCCCCCTTGCGGGGGAGGGGAGGGTGGGGGGTGCTTCTCGGCACGTGCGACGATGATCGGAAATAGCCTCACCGAGAGCCACCTTGTTGCCCGTTTCGCCGCCGCCCAGGCGCTGGCGCGCGAGGCCGGCGCGCTCGCGGTCGCGCTGCGCAGCGGGCCGGCATCGTCCTTCGCGGTCGAAAGCAAGAGCGATCTCGATTTTGCCACCGAGGCCGATCGCGCCGTCGAGCGTCTCGTCATCGAGCGCTTGGGCAAGCGCTTCGGCGACAATGTCCTCGGTGAAGAATACGGCTCCCAGCGAAGCGAAGTTTCGTCTGGCGCCGGCAGCGGGACCGCAGGTCCTGCGAAAGGCGGCGCCGCGCTTGCCGGCGACCGTCTCTGGGTCGTCGATCCCGTCGACGGCACCTTCAATTTCATGCACGCCCTGCCGGTGTGGTGCGTCTCGCTCGCCTTCATGCATCGCGGCGAGATCGAGATCGGCATCATCTACAATCCCGACAGCAACGAGATGTTCACCGCGCGGCGCGGCCGCGGCGCCTTTCTCAACGGCGTCAAGCTCGCGGTCAGCGCCGGCCGTCACGCCGCGCCCCTGATCGAGGTCGGTCACTCGAATCGTCAGCCGCTGACGCAGTATCTCGATCTCATCGGCCGCGTCTTCGCCGCCGGCTGCGAGTTCCGCCGCCTCGGGTCGGGCGCGCTCGGCCTCGCGGCGGTGGCCGCCGGACGGACCGACGGCTATCTCGAGCTCCACATCAATGCCTGGGACGTCCTCGCCGGCATGCTGCTGGTGCGCGAGGCCGGCGGCTGGACCAACGATTTCCTCGCCGGCGACGGGCTGCGCACCGGCAATCCGATCATCGCCTGCACGCCCGAGCTGCGCGAGAAGCTGGTCGGGCTGCTGGCGGATCTGCCGGTTCCGCTTACGGCGGGATCACGGTGACGCCGTGGTCGGCGAAGCGGACCGCCACGGCAGTGCCGGGAATCAGCGGAGTCGCGCTGTCGCGGTCGACGGCGAAGAGTTCGCCGACCGGCGTCGTCAGCGTGTATTCGACCCGCGCGCCGAGATAGGCCGCCTTGGCGATCGCGCCGGCGAGCGCGTCGGGGCCGGCCGGGCCCGGCGTCAGGCGCAACGCTTCCGGTCGGATCGCCAGCTCGACCCGTCCGTCCGCCGCGCCGTTATGCGGCAAATCGAGGACAATGCCGCCGAGGGCAACCGCGGCGCGCTCGCCGCTGCGCCGCAGCTCGGCGGCGACGATATTGGCGTCGCCGATGAAATCCGCGACGAAGCGGTTGGCCGGCCGCTCGTAGAGGTCGCGCGGCGTGCCGTCCTGGGCGATGCGGGCATTCGCCATGACGATGATGCGGTCGGAGACGGCGAGCGCCTCCTCCTGGTCATGCGTCACATAGACGACGGTGAGGGCGAGCGCGCGCTGCAGCGCGCGGATGTCGTCGCGCACGCGCCGCCGCAGTTTGGCGTCGAGGTTGGACAGCGGTTCGTCGAAGAGCAGGACGCGCGGTTCGAGGACGATGGCGCGGGCGACCGCGACGCGCTGCTGCTGGCCGCCCGACAGCTCGCTCGGCAGTCGGTCGTCCATGCCGGCGAGGCCGATGAGCGCCAGCTTGTCGCGCGCCGCGGCGTGCGCCTTGGCCTTCGCCATGCCGCTGACGACGAGCCCATAGGCGACATTTTCGATCACCGTCATGTGCGGGAAGAGTGCGTAGGACTGGAACACCATGCTGACGTCGCGCTCGGCGGCCGAGAGATGAGTCATGTCGGAACCGTCGATGAGGATCCGCCCGCTCGACGCGGTCTCGAGGCCGGCGACGAGGCGGAGCGTCGTCGTCTTGCCGCAGCCCGACGGTCCGAGCAGGGTGGTCAACGTGCCGCGTTGGAGGCTGAAGGAGATGGCGTCGACGGCAATGACGCCGCCGTAGCTTTTGGCAACGTTGCGGAACTCGACCATCGTTGTCATGTCACATCATCCTCATGATCCAAGCACCGGCATCGCGTCAGGTCGCAATATTGCGGCGCCGCGCCGGCCGAGGCGGCGCTCGCCGGCGGCGAGCTGGATGAGGCCGACGGCAAGCAGCATGATGACGATCAGCGCCGAGGAATAGGCGATGGCGAGGCCGAACTCGCCGGCCTCGACCCGGCCGACGATATAGGCCGTCGCCATGTTGTATTGCGCCGAGACGAGGAAGATGACGGCGCTCACCGCGGTCATTGCGCGCACGAAGCTGTAGACCATCGCCGAGACGATGGCCGGCCGAAGCAGCGGCAGGACGATGTAGCGGATCGTCGTGAAGGAGCGCGCACCGAGGGTGAGCGACGCCTCGTCGAGACTCTTGTCGATCTGGCTCAGCACGGCGAGGCCGGAGCGCACGCCGACCGGCATGTTGCGGAAGACGAAGCAGATGACGAGGATGATGCCGGTACCGGTCAGCTCGATCGGTGGCACGTTGAAGGCGAGAATGTAGCTGACACCGATCACCGTGCCGGGGATGGCGAAGCTCAGCATCGTCGCGAATTCGAAGGTGCCGCTGCCGGCGAAGCGCTGACGCGCCAGCAGCCAGGCGGTGACCAGCCCCAACGCGGTGGTGAGCGGCGCCGAGACGATGGCGACCTCGAGCGTCGCCCACAGCGAGTTCCACGCCGAGCCGGTGAAGAAGAGGCCACGCGGCGTCACCTCGATGGCGAAGGCGGTCGCATAGTGGAGCAGCGTCGGCGTATGATCGCGGCCGATCGATTTGACGAAGCCGCCGGCGATGATCACCGCGTAGACGATCGTCGTGAACGCCACCCACGGCACGGCGAGCGCGCCCGACAAGAGGACGACGCGGCGCGGCAACGCCGGCGCGATGCCGGCATCGCCCTTGCCCGAGACGGTCATATAGGAGAGCCGGCCGAGCCAGCTTCGCTGCGCCCAGAACGCCGCCAGGGTGAAGCCGAGCAGCACGATCGACAGCACCGCGGCGCGGCTCGGATCGTGGGTGGCACCAACGACGGCGAAGAAGATCTTGGTCGACAGCACCTCGAAATTGCCGCCAAGGACGAGCGGATTGCCGAAATCGGCCATGCTCTCGATGAAGGCGATGAGAAAGCTGTTGGCGAGACCCGGCCGCATCAGCGGGAAGGTGACGGTTCGGAAGATCGTCCAACCGGTTGCCCGCAGCGTTTGCGAGGCCTCCTCGAGGGTCGGGCTGATTCCTTGCACGACGCCGACGAGGACGAGGAAGGAGATCGGCGCGAAGGCGAGAAGCTGGGCGAGGGCGATGCCGGGAAAGCCGTAGATCCAGCGCGAGCGCGGCACGCCGAACGTGTCGGCGAGAAAGCCGGTGATCGCGCCGGAACGGCCGAACAGCAGGATGATGGCGAGGCCGATGACGAAAGGCGGCGTGATGATCGGCAGCACCGAGACGACACGCAGGGCTCGCTTGAAGCGGAACCCGGTGCGCGCGGCGATGAGCGCCAGCGCACCGCCGAGCAGCGTGCTGCCGATGCCGACCACGGTGGCGAGGATGAGGGTATTCCAGCCGACGCCGCAGCTGAGGGTTCCGGTCACGCAGCCGATGCCCCAGATCGCCGGGTCGAGCAGGCGCTCGACGAAGGCGCCCGGCGCCAATTCGCCAGCGCTGTTCTGGAACGCACCGAGCAGGATCTTGGCGACGGGAAAGCCGATGAAGAGCAGGATCGCTGCGACGACGATGCCGATCGCGCCGGTAACGAACGCGTCGCCCTTGCACCAGCCGCGCGCGGCAAGGCCGCGGCACACCATCATCAGGAAGGCGCCGTCGAGGGCGAGCGCGCCATAGCCGAGCCCCGGCTGGCGCGGCCCCGCCGCGCCGGTCAGCGCGGCAAGGACGGCGAAGCCCCAGCCATTGTGAATGATGGCAAAGCCCTCGATCGCGGTGAGCGCCATCGCGAGCGCGCCTGCCGCGATGAGGAGATTGGGACGTTTCTCGCCGCCGGCGCTCGCCAATGCCAGCGGCAGGAGGAGCGGCAGCAGCCAGGGACGTCCATAGGCGAGACCCTGGAGGAGGGCTGGGCCGGTCGCCGCGTCGGGGTAGTCGGCAAGCCAGGACAGCGCGAAAAAGCCGTCTTCGATCGCGTACCACGGCAGGACCAGGAAGCCGGCCCAGGCGAGCGCCAACCAGATGCGTGACGGCGTCATCGCCGTTTCGTGGGACGACCGCAGGTCACTTCGGCAGCGCCTTCACCTCCTTGTCCCATTTGGCGAGCAGGCGCGAGCGCTCGGCCGAGGAGCCGTATTTGGCGAAATCGTAGTTGATGAGCTTGATCTCGGCGAATTTCGGCGACTGCGCCGGCAGCGGCGTTGCCTTGTTCGACGGCACCTGGAAGGATTTCTGCTCGGCGCCGATCGCCTGCGCCTCGGGGGTCAGCGCCCAGTCGTAGAAGCTCTTGGCATTGTCGAGATTGCGCGCGCCTTTGATGAGGCTCATCGAGCCGATCTCGTAGCCGGTGCCCTCGCAGGGCGCGACGACTTTGACCGGCGCGCCGGCGACGGCTTCGGTCACGAGATCGTGCTGAAAGGCGATGCCGATCAGCGTCTCGCCCTGCCCCGCCGCCTTGGCCGGCGCGGCGCCCGATTTGGTGTACTGGTTGACGTTCTTGTGCAGTGCCTTGAGATACTCGAAGCCCTTGTCCTCACCCATCAGCTGCACGACGGTCGCCAGCATCGTATAGGACGTTCCCGAGGAATTGGGGTCGGCGACCTGCACCTCGTCCTTGAACTTCGAGTCGAGCAGATCGGCCCAGCATTTCGGCGGCTCGAGCTTGCGCTTGGTCATAAGCTCGCTGTTGTAGCCGAAACCGAGCGCGCCGCTATAGATGCCGACGGTGCGGTATTTCGACTGCTCGGCCTGGCGCAGTGCCCAATCCTGCAATTCGGTGAGCTTGGGCGATTTGTATTCGAAGGTCAGCCCCTCTTCGGCCGCCTGAAGGTGCGGATCGCCGGTGCCGCCCCACCAGATGTCGCCCTTGGGATTGTCCTTCTCGGCACGGATCTGCGCATAGGTCTCGCCCGAGCTCTTGCGCGTCATCGCCATCTTGACGCCGGTCTTGCGCTCGAAGGCGGTGGTCATCGCACGGCACCATTCCTCCTGGACCGCGCAATAGACTACGAGCTGGCCTTGCGCCACCGCCCGCGCTGGCCCGAGGGCAAGACCAATGCCGAGAACAACGGCGCCGAAAGCCACGCCGCGCACTCCCAGGAGCTTCGCCATGTTCCCTCCCCACGCTCTATTGGTTTTATTGCGGGAGCGGATGGTAGCGGCGTTCCGGCGTCGTCGTCTACGGGGAGCGATCTAGGTGCCGACGACCAATGTCGAGCGGAGCTGGCGCACCGTCTTGATCAGCGCCATGGCGACAAGCAGGCCGGTTTTCGGATTTTCGGGGCTCGGGATCACGTCTTCGGCGAAGCGGAAGCTGCCGAAGCTGCCGCGCGCCGCGATTTCAACCTGATGGCTGGCGATCTCGGGATCGGCGATGATGATGAGCCGCGTGCGGTCGAGACCGATGCCGGCGAGGGCAACCGCCGCCGCGATGTTGACATTCTGCGGATAGCGACGGGCACCCTCGCGCACCGGCCCGTCATAGAGCACGACCGGCCCGGCGAGGCGGTCGAGATCGTGACTCTGGGTGGCGACGGTTCCCTGCCAGCTCAGTGGGTCCTTGCGCACCGTGACAGTCACCTCGTCGAGCCCGCCGACCGCGGCGGCGCTCAAGATGTCGAGCGCGCCGATCCCCGCCGACGGCAGGATGAGGCGGCGCCCCGCCTGTTCCGCCGCACGGCGGATGCGCGCGAGCAGCGCGTCGTCCGTGAAGGCGCCGACCGAGGTGACGATGAGATCGGCGCCGGCTTCGAGGACGCGTTCGCCATGCTCGCGCACGGCATCGTGGCCGGCGCATTCGAGCACGACGTCGAAGCCGTGCGCGAGAAAGCGCGCGGCATCGTTGGTGATAGCGCGTCGCCCGGCCGCTGCCCCGGCCTTGCGAACGAGCACGCACGGCACCGCGACGCCGGGCATTCCGCCCTCGTCGAGCACCGTCAGCAGATGCCGCGCGATGGCGCCGTGACCGATCAGCAGTAGAGCAGCAATTCGATCACTGCCGTCGCGGAGAGACGGAGTCCGATCGCACGGCTCGGAAGTTGGTTAATAGAAAAACCATCCGATCGCCGACATTTAAAGTAGATAGGCCTCCCCAATTTGGGTAGGGTGCCTTCAAATCAGTCGGTGTCGGGGGGCTATCGGAAATGTTGCGCATCTGCGCTCTAGTCTTTGTCGGGATGGCCGTTGCCAGCTGCATGGATGCGCAGCAGCATCAGGCGGCGGTAGCCAATACCGATGCAGATCGCGTAACGGTCGGGACCGTTCAGCGCGAAATTAAAGTCGGCATGTCGGGCGCAGACGTGATCGCTGTGCTCGGATCACCGAATGTCGTGACCTCGGATGAGCTTCGCCGAGAAAATTGGGTCTACGACAAGATATCGACGGTGTCCACGCGTTCGGGCAGCTCGGCGGGGGCGTGGATGCTGATACTTAGTGCCGATCAAGCATCGAGCGCGCGATCGACCACACAGCGCACGCTGACAATCGTCGTAAAGTTCGACGAGAACAAGCTGGTTCGCGATTTCGCCTATCGCCAATCAAGTTTCTGAGGGCGTGCCGTGCGGAAGCTGATCGCGTCGACCTTGATCATGGCCTTGGCGCTCTCGTCCTGCGAGTTGCCAATTCCCAAAGAAGCTCTCGAACTGCCGCAACGAAGCCTGGAACAGCGGCAAGCCCAGACTCGCCGGTATGACACGACCGATGAAAAGAAACTGCTCACGGCGAGCGCGGCGGTCCTGCAGGATCTCGGTTTTTCCATTGACGAGAGCGAAACCAAGCTTGGTCTCGTGGTTAGCTCCAAGGACCGGGATGCGACCGAGACGGGACAGATCGTCGGGGCGGTCGTCCTCGGCGTCCTGTTCGGTGTGAATGCGATGCGTTGGGACAAGAACCAGAAGATCCGGGCGAGCCTTGTGACGCGGCCGGTCTCGGATACCAGCATTGCCGTTCGCATTACCTTTCAGCGAACCGTCTGGGACCAAAGGAACCAGATTTCAAAGATCGAAGCTTTGGACGATGTGAAGCTCTATCAGGAATTTTTCGATCGGCTGTCGCAATCAGTATTCCTGACAGCCCAAGAGATCTGATCATGAGAAGTCAATTTCCGATCATCGCGATCGCGGCCGCATTGCTGCTCGGCGGCTGTCAGCTGAATAGCAAGGATCAGGTTCTTGCCGCGGGCGCTTCTCAGGTTCAGTTGCGCAGTTTTCAGAGTCGTGCGTTCGACACGACCGATCAGGAAAAGACGTTGCGCACGGTCATCGCGACGCTACAGGACCTCTCATTCGTGATCGACAAGGCCGACGCGACGCTTGGCACGGTGAGCGCGACGAAGCTTAGTGGCTATCAGGTTCGCATGACCGTGACTGTCCGTTCGCGCGGCGAGACGCAACTGCTTGTCCGCGCAAATGCGCAGTATAATCTGAGAGCGATCGAGGACCCCCAACCCTACCAACAATTCTTTGCCGCGCTTGAGCGCTCGATGTTCCTCACCGCCCAAGCGGCGGACTGACGGGCCTGAAGCTCCGGGCATCCGCCCGGGTACCCATGGAGGGAAGCGGGCGGATATCCGGCCGACAGCAACTCAGCTGATGACGGTCGGCGGATGCGTGCGATAGCGAGCGATCACCGCCGGATCGGGATCGCAGCCGAGGCCGGGGCCTTGCGGCACGACCAGCCGGCCGTCGGTTGCCTCGGTCCACGGTGCGTAGGGGCTGGCCTCGAGATCGAGATAAAGACGCTCGAACGGCACCTCGTGGACAAGGCTCGCGGCGATGTGCAGCGAGGCGAGAAAGCCGGCGCCGAAATAGGCGCAATGCGGCACCAGCGTGACGCCATAGGCTTCGGCCAGCGCTATCACCTTCATCATCTCGGTGACGCCGCCGATTTTGGTCACCGAGGGCTGCGCGAAATCGACGGCGCCGGCATCGAACATCTTCTTGAAATCGAGAAGCCCAGCGGCGTTCTCGCCGGCGGCGGTCCGTGTCCCGGAGCGCCGCACCGCGGCGAGCCCATGATGGTCGTCGGGCGGAAAGACCGGCTCTTCCAGCCAATGAAGCTCGTAGGGCGCGAAACGCCGCGCCATCTCGAGCGCCTCGCCGATGCGCCACGGGCAGTTGGTGTCGACCATCAACGGCACGTCGGCACCAATCGCCGCGCGCGCCGCCTTGACCTGGGGAACGTCGACCTCGTGGAGCTTGATCCAGCGATAGCCGCGCTCGACGGCGCGCGCGGCGTTGCGGGCGACGAGCGCGGGCTCGCCGTAGCGCATCAGGCTGGCATAGGCGACGAGCCGGTCGCGGGCGGCGCCGCCGAGCAGGCGATAGAGCGGCAATCCCGCGAGCTTGCCGGCGATGTCCCAGAGCGCGATGTCGATCCCCGAGATGCCGTAGAGCACGGAGCCGTTCCAGCCGAAGATGTGCAGCTTTTGCCGCAGCTCGCGCATCAGCGGCGCGATCGCGGTCGGGTCGCGGCCGATGCAGATCGGCGCGATCAGCGTGTCGAGCGTCGCCTTGGTGCCTTCGTTGACGGCATGGCCGAAAGCTTCGCCCCAACCCGTCACCCCGGCATCGGTCTCGATCTTGACCATCAGAATATCGAGCGTCGACCACGGCTTTCCGCTCATGTTCCAGGGCGGGCCGCCATTGTCGTAGGGGATCTTGAGGAGGATCGTCTCAATCGCCGTGATCTGCATGCAACATTGCCTCCTCGTCTTTGCCGGTGCTCCGCTGCGGGCGTCCTCGCGATCTATTTCAAGGTGGCGAGATAGGCGATCAGATCGTCGCGATCCTTCTTCTCCTTGATGCCAGGAAAGATCATCTTGGTCGCCGGCACCGTCTTGCGCGGATCGGCGATATAGGTGTCGAGCGTCGCCTCGTCCCAGGTGTGATCGAATTTCTTCATCGCGTCAGAATAGGGGAAATCCGGAGCGCTGGCGGCTTTCCGGCCGACGATCCCGGCGAGGCTGGGGCCTAGCTTGTTCTTGCCGGCCTCGGTGTCGTGGCAGATGGCGCATTTCTTGAACTGCACCTTGCCGTTCTCGATGTCGCCCGCGGCCTGCGCGCGGCCAGCCGCAAGGAGTCCAATAAGCAGCAAAGGGAGCAGCAGCCTCGATGCCATCAATGCCTCCACAGTGTTGGTGCACGCGAGCCGCAATTGTGCAGCGCCGCCCTTTCCGGGCAAGTGTAATCGTCGTGTCAGCTTGCCGCAGCACTAGAAACCGTTAGACTCGAAACGCAGACTCCAAAGCGGGAGAGGCCGATGCCGGAACTGGAGCCGATTGCGGAAGACCTCGCCGCCCTCCTCAAGGCGCGGCGCGAGACGATCGCGGTCGCCGAATCCTCCGCCGGCGGGTTGATTTCCGCGGCGCTGCTTGCCGTCCCCGGCGCTTCCGCCTTCTTTCTCGGCGGCGCGGTCGTTTATACGCGCCTATCGCGGCGCATCCTTCTCGACATTCCGGACGCGGCGCTCGACGGCATGCGGCCGGCCACCGAGTCCTACGCGCTCCTTTTGGCGCGAACCGTGCGCGAGCGCTTCGGCGCCGTCTGGGGCCTCGCCGAAACCGGCGCGACCGGCCCGACCGGCAATCGCTACGGCGATGCTGCCGGCCATGCCTGCCTCGCCGTTGCCGGACCACGCGAGCGGGCGGCGACGCTCGAAACCGGCGCCGGCGACCGTGCGGCGAATATGCGCGCCTTCACCACCGCCGCGCTCGCGCTCTTGCGGTCCTGCATATCCGAAAGTACGTAGCGAGCGCTGCCGCCTCCCCGATTGCTAGTGCCGAACTGCGAAGAGTTTCGCCTGCGGGAAGCTGGCGCGAAGGACGAGGGCGAGCCCGGCGTCCGGCCCTTGCGGGGGATTTCCGGTTACGAGGACGAAATCATAGTCCGCCAATGCTGCCGCGGCACGCGGGTTGGCCGCGCCATCGGCGACGAGCGACCAGAAATCATCCGGCGAAGCGGTGCGCGCCAGCGCCCCGTAGGGCTCGCGGAACGCCAACGGTTGCTGGCCGGGAAAGGCGAAAAGGGTCGGCACGAAGGCATCCGAGGTGACCACGGCAAGCGCAGCGAGATGGGTCATCGGCGGCTCATTGCGCGAGATGTGGACGGAGGCGGGCGGCGTCGCGACGGCGAGGCGGCTGCCCGGCGGCAGCGCCGCGAGGGCGGCGACGATCGGCGCGTAGACACGATCATAGCCGAGCCAGGTCGCGGTGATCACCGCGATGCGCACGAGGAAGAGGAGCGCGACGAGCGCCACAAGGATCGATTGGCGGCGCAAATTGCGCAGCACCATGCTGCTCGCAGCGACGAGGAGGAGGGCGAGGATCAGCGGCATGCGGTGGTCGACGCCGGTGCCGCCGAAGAGACGGTTCGGCATCGCGAGCTGGGCAAGGCAGAGCAGGAGGAGCGGCGGTACCATGACGCGGCTCATTGCCAGCTTTCGGTGCAATGCGCCGGCAACGAAAATCGCCACGAGCAGCGCGAAGGTCGCGACGTCGAACCACGGATGATAGTTGTCGACGATGTTGAAAAGGATGTCGAGTTTGCGTACCAGCCTGCTCCAGCCGATCTCGCCGGTGCCGCTAGTGCCGCCGGCAAGCGCCATCACGGCGAGCGCCGGAATGAACTGGCTG
>WNFC01012118.1_pt1 | contig 14122 bp, 12 predicted proteins | sample 5400541 | NCBI WGS metagenome assembly WNFC01 (sample SAMN13153342, study PRJNA577476) | soil metagenome | isolation source: 120 cm saprolite under Douglas fir tree site 2 hole 2 replicate 1 | place: USA:California | collected 2015-04-18
TCTCGCCGGCGATACGTTCGGTTCTCTCACTGAAGCGGAATTGCAAATGCTCAGAGTCGCTCCCACCAAGGAAATCGCTTGGTGCGGGCCCAGCACAGAAAAAAACGCCAGGGCCAATGATCCCTTCGGGGCTGGTTATTGGCCGACGAGTCGGCACATAAGAGCTGAAATCGTGGTGTGGCTGGTCACCGACGATGCTGTTCGAAACAGAGTGCATCCGAGCGGGATCGGAATTGGCGGAGCACGTATCGTTGGCAAACTTGCACTGGAAAATCAGAAACTCACCGGTCCCTTGACGCTTTTCAGATGCTGGGTTCCCGAAGGAATCAGCTTGTACTATGCGGAGTGCACTTACGTTGATTTCAGAGGCTGCACCACGGGCTCAATCGACGCACGTCGGTTGATCGTGAAGGGCGATATTTTGTTCAGCGATAGTTTCGTTGGAGTAGGTGGAATAAACCTTTCTGGCGCAGAGATCGGAGGCGACCTCCAATGCCAAGGTGCATGGTTCATAAATCCGGGTGGGGTCGCGATGCTTGCTGATTCAATCAAAGTTGGCAGGAACCTAAGACTCGGTTCGCCCTCGGCAGACGATGCTACTGTCCTGGACAAGCAATCGCATTTTCGCGCCGACGGTGAAATTTGCCTGGACGGAGCTATCGTCGGTGAGCAGTTGGATTGCTTCGCAGGTCACTTTAGAAATCGAGGAGCTGTTGCGCTGAGCGCAAACGCTGCCGAAATTGGGGGCGACGTGCAGTTGAGTGGCAGCTTCTGCTCTTTAGGGGAGGTCCACTTCGTTGGTTGTGAAGTTGGGGGTCAGTTCGACTGTGAAGGCGGTCATTTCTTAAATCATCGCGACACTGCCCTTACTTTGAACGGAGCCAGGATTCATCGCGATGTGATTCTTCGAGACGGATTTCGGGCCTACGGAGAAGTAAACCTGCTAGGAGTTGAGATTGATGGTGATATAGATTGCTCGCGGGCGAGCTTCTTCGGAGCGGGGAGGACCGCGCTGATGGCAGCGGGCGCGAGTATCAAACAACGCCTCCTGCTGCGCCGCGATTTTAGGGCTACGGGCGAAGTCAATATTGATGGGGCAAGAGTGGGCGCCGATCTAGATTGTTCCAACGGTAATTTTTTTCAGTCGAGTACTTTTGCACTATCGGCAGTGGCCACAACGATCACAGGCAGTGCATCCCTAGAAAGTGTAGAAGCCAAAGGACTACTAGTCCTCCGCAGAGCAAAGATCGGGGGCGACTTGAGTCTTGCGGGAGCGCGATTCACTGGCGATCAGCCCAATGGTCTGGATGCGCGCACAGCGGAGATCGGAGGGACGCTGACCTGGAAGACGATTGATTCTAACGCATCTACGATACTCAAAATGCGAGATTGCAAAGTCGGAATTCTGGCCGACGATGCGGCCTCGTGGCTGGACCGGGATCGAATGACACTGGATGGATTCGAATATGGTTGCATAGCCGAGGATTCCCCAAACGATGCTGCTCTTCGCGAGCAATGGCTGAGCATGCAAAAGGAGCCCCAGACTCCGCAACCATATATTCAGGCGGCGAAGGTATTCCGCGCCTCGGGTCGAGATGCGGATGCGACCGCTATCTTGGTCGCGAAGGAAGAGGCGTTGCTCGAGCATGGCAAACTGGGCCAAGCAGAGCGATGTTGGATGCATCTAATGGATTGGACAGTTCGCTTCGGCTACACGCCTCTTCGCGCTCTAAAGGGAACCGCGTTTTTCGTATTCCTCGGCTCTATTCTGTTCGGCTTCGGCTACCGGAAAGAGTGATTACGCCAACCGAAGATAAGGCTTTTCATAGTTTTGTGGTTAATGGTTGTCCGCCGAATTACTACGAACCATTCAATACGATTGTCTATTCACTAGAGACATTCCTGCCGCTAGTGGAACTGGACCAGCGCAAGAATTGGTTTCCAAATCCTACTCAGGGTCCGCGTCTATATGTCTTTGGAAGCAAAGCCGGATATTACATTTCATTTGGTGACTTCCTGCGCTGCTATCTTTGGTTCCATACGATGATGGGCTGGTTCTTCGCGACGGCAATTGCGACTGGAGTCGCTGTCTTGTTGCGGACCAAATGATCGAAGCAAGGCATCAGATTGCCAAAACTGGAAAATCATCTAGAGAGTAAATGAGAAGACTGATACGAGGCTGCGGAGCCGCGTTCCCCACAAGACCACGGCCGGCTCCAGCTAGCTAGAATCGATCGTCATGAGAGTTTTGGAGTCCCAAAGGATCGGAAATCTCGGAATTGGTCTGTCGGTTGATTGCTCTGTTGTCCTCAACCACGTGGCGTCAGCTTGCTCGGTTAGAAGTGTCGCGCTTGGGAAGCGGTAGGTGAGTGTCTTTGTCCCGTTTTGAGGCCGTTGAGACCGCGAGTTAGAGTCTCATGGAGAAATTCTGCCAGAAATCGCCTGCCATGCGCGTCAGATTGTGCAAAAAGCCAACTCTCCGAGATTGCAGTGGATTGATGGCAATAGTTCTGATCTCACTGTCAATTGGACAGAATGACGATAACGTTGCGGATAGGTGTTCAACGTCTATCGCACTTCCACTGAGGAGGGGAGACGTAAGTCTCCTGTTGGACGGCCTGAAAGGACGGACTGCCCTCTAGGTGTTATCTTGCGCGACGCTGCCTTCGCAAAGGACGCAGCCAAACAGCGACGAGTCCACGTGACTGATTTCACCTGCATTTAGAGTCCCACAGTATCCACAATTGCCAACCCGGTCATATTCGGCGAAGCACGAAACGCAAAGATATCCGCTGTTGATGATGGGAATCACCGTCGCTAAATCGGTTCTCTCACATTCGGTGCAGTAGGCAACCGTCGGTTCCTCTCCCGGGTCCCAGTCAGGACTTAGCAACTCGACGAGCGAGTCTGTGTCCATTGCGTGGCCGCAACTGCCGCAAGTCCCTTCTCCTAGATTATCGATGCGAAGCGGTTTACCACAATCCGGGCACTCGACAAGAAGGAAATTCCCTTCCGCATCGCAGACCCGGCATGATCCCAAAAACCGCTCCGACCCTTCGGGTGCGGGCATTTCTCTTATCCCTCGATATGCTCTGAAGTTGCAGGACCAACAGCTCGAGTACCGAATACCGTTCGCCTGGTCCTTCTTAATGTCCAGCTTTGCCGCGTTGAATTTTGCCTGTAGGAAACCACGAATGCTGCGCAATCGCCGGTCGAGTTGACTAATTTGTAGGGCGAAACCTCGAAAGTCTCTCTTCCAGACTCCTGTCAGTAGTCGATGAAGTTGGAACCACGCCGACCATTCTTCAGAGGCGATTTTTTCGCGAGCCGCGATCGTCTTCATGTTGGGATGAAAGAAGTGAACCAGCCGGTTGCGATGCTCCCGAATGGCCCTGAAAGAGTCCTTTTCATCTCGCACAAACTTTTGACCGGCGTTGTTTTCAAGCCTGCGGATGGTCTCAGTCATCGACACAGATTGAAATCTTCCATCTCGAAAAGCCTGCGATTCCGCACGATGCGGTTCATCGACAATCAACGACCAGTGTTCGAGCATCAGCTTCGCCTTGAGGAAGAGTTCTAGCGCCGCACAGAAGTCGATGACGGAGTATTTGGGATTCGTCTGGAACTCCATCGATTGACTTGTTCGCGAAATCGAAATCATTCACAACGAGAGCCTTGAACAGGCTACCGGGCTTTCGAGCCCGCCTTCTTGCGTGGCTGAGTTCTCACGACATAGGAGTCTCCGAGTTTTTCGTACGTCCAAGAGTTTGACTCATCGTGACAAACTCGTTACTTCGGCCAAGAATGTCAGAGATGTCCGCCGGACTCTTTGAAACAGCAGCAGCCCAGCAACCGAACCGTGCATAGCTGTTCACGGCGTGGACCCATTCATCGAGCGCCGCGCGCTTAGCGCGGTCCTGATCCGTTTCCTGCCCCTTCGTTTCCAAGACCAGTTGTAGGCGGTTGGCGAGGCGAATCAGAAAGTCGGGCCGGTACTTTCCGTCTGCGCGTCGTCCACAAGCTTCGCGATGGCGATAATCACCGCATCAGGAAAGGGTGCTGAGTTCATCGTCTTCCGCCAGAGTCTGCGCCCCCCACATCACTTCCGCACAAGCATGACAATCTGAATGATGCTCGTAAGAATCAGAGCGCCACTGGCGAGCGCTACCGCCCCCACGTCGCCGTAACCAGATTGCGCGTGAACCGCGTGAGGGCTTCAGCATTCGACAGCGCACGCTCGTCTCGCTCGTCTCGCATCACGTCAAGCAGTCGCTCTTGCATCGCCGTCTCGAACGGTTCATGCAGTGCGTTTTTCTGCAACCCGTCGATCGAAATTCCTCGATCTGCCAAAGTCTCTTTCAGTTCCGCTCCCTGCGGAAGTCTCTGCATGTTCCGCCTCCTCTCGACTTCGTGATTATCGCGGCGCGCGACCTCGCGCAATGTGACGGGGCTCGCTAGAATCGGGCTACGCAATGGAAATCAACAGCCGCAAGTGGGCGGAAACTCATAAAGGGCACCGAGAAATAGGAGGGCTGGTCAATGGCGTGTGCTCACAATCAGGTCACTCCCAATGCTCTGCGCGGCGTGAAGCCGGGTCATTGGCCCATCGGCGGTGGGCTCTACCACTTCGATGGGCTCTGCGAAGAGTGCAAGAAAGCGTGTGGCGTCACGCTCGAAACGACGAGGATGAGAGCACGAAACCCTGGCAACTAAAATCAGTGCCTTGCGGATGCTAGGCGATCCTAATATTCATTGCTTGCTGCACCGTTGGCCAACGATGGAAGAAAATCATCCCCCATTCTAGCAGTTAAGATTCATACTGACCGATGGTGCTCACAATCCAGGGTCCGTACTTAAAATGCTTTGGGAACCGTACCTTTCCTCACCCGCGTCCGGTCACTACCGGTTGGGCAAACCGGTTGGGTCACCCAAGCCACACAGGCGAGGTGTGTTCTCTACGCAGTGACCTCGGACTGCCCACTTAGTGGCTGGATTAGATAGCGCTCCTCTGCGCAGTGGGCTGAGTTATATTTCAACTTCCGATCATTTCCATGGCAGGCGTTGGCCGAGACTATGCGTGAGGCCCTCGATATCCTTGGCCGAGTATACATGCCGAGGCGGCGTCTCGAATGTTTCATATGGACGGAGGCGCAACACCACCCGCTTCTCTACCACTGCTCCTTGGCGAACCTGTCCGCGCACCGACTCAGGCATCGGCTGGCCCGCCATCACTCCGGCAATTCTCATCATCAGATCCGTCGCTGCCTCGACATCGGTTTCCACCGACGCGTCGCAATACACCTGCAGGTAGGTCGGTGGCCATTTTTCATCCAGCACGCAAAGTGAGATCTTGGGATTTCTCCTGACCGCCTTCGCCTTTCCCCGCTCAACCATCGTCGAGACTAAAATGTCGTCCCCGTCCGTCACGTAGTACACGATTGTCATCGATGGACCGTCGTGCTTGCGACCGTACCCAAACACGCACGTGCGATGAGAGCGGACAAATTCGCGTCGTTCCTCTGCCGTCATCGTATGTTCTCCCTCTGTGCCTTGTGCCCGAATCTCCAGGTGACAAATGCCATCTGAACTCGCTTACTTGAGTTGGTTCAAAAGACCGGTCGAGTCAGTCTCCTGGCGCGCTTCAAAGACGGCCCGCACAGTGCCTAAGCTTCGCTGCAGATGGGCGACGAGCACCCGCGCCGCTTGCTCGACGTCGCCGGTCAGCGTTGCCTCCAGCAGCCGCTCGTGCTCGGCCATCGACTCGCTGCCGCGCTGTGAGTAGCGAGCGTTCAGGAGTAGATACCGTTGCGAATGGTCGGCCAGCAAGCCGGTCAGCCGCCGCAGCCACAGCGATGGGCATCGCGCCAGCAGCGCAAGGTGAAAAGCGCGATGCGCCTCCAATAGCAAGCGATCGTCAGAAGAAGGAACAGGGATGAGAAGATCGAGCAGGCGTTTGTGCGCCGCGGCAACCTCGGCACGGTGCGCGTCATCGCTCTGCTCCAACGAGCGCCGCAGCGCCCACGGCTCAAGCAGCAAGCGCAGCTCGTAGATCTCCTCTGCCTCCGCTACCGAGGTAGACGCCACGCGGGCACCGCGCTGAGAGCTTAATTCCACAAGCCCCACGCCTTCCAACCGCTGAAAGGCCTCACGCAATGGCGTAGGGCTAAGGGCCCAGCGCTGGGCCAACTCGGCAGCAACCAAGCGCGCGCCAGGCGGCAATTCGCCACTGACGATGGCGTGCTTGAGTCGTTCGTAAACCCAATCGGAACGTGTCTGGGGTGCGGTTTCTATCATGATGGCTTGTATATTGTCACAGGGTCTGCTTGATATTCAATATTAAATAGAATATTTTCCGGAAATCGTGTTTAAGAAATGCGAGACGATGAGCCGCTCGGCGGCACTCCGCCTTCGCACATATATAAGGAAGCGGAGTTATGCGGTCGGTCGTCCTTAGAGAGTTTGGTGGCCCGGATGCGCTCAGATGTGAGGACGTGCCGACTCCTATCCCCGCTCCGGGTGAGGTGCTGGTGCGTGTTCACGCTGTCTCCGTCAATCGCACTCTCGATCTCAAAGTGCGCGAGGACGGCGGCGGGTACGGTGTGGTCTTACCTATGATTCTGGGAGTTGACCCGTCAGGCGTAGTTACAGCTGCTGGCGAAGGTGTCACGCAGCCGCAGCGCGGCGCTCGAGTGGCTATTCTTCCGATGGTCGGTTGTGGCGACTGTCCGTCCTGTCTGGCAAGAGGCGAAACTTCCTGCCGTCAGCTCCGCATCATTGGCCTTCATCGCTGGGGCGGCTATGCGGAGTACATGGTCGTGCCCGCCCGTAACACTTTTGTTATTCCTGAGGGTCTCTCCTTTGCTGAAGCCACTGTGATTTCGCGTCACTTCCCGATGGCCTTTGGCGAGGCTCGCACGGTGCAGCTCCAGGCAGATGAGTGGGCGTTGGTGATGGGCGCAGCCGGAGCGTTGGGAAGTTGTCTCGTGCAAATAGCCAGAATGACGGGCGCCCACGTGATTGCTGGAGCCGGGTCGGACGAACGGGTCGCGGCGGCCCGCTCGTTCGGCGCGGACTTTGGTGTGAACTATCGACAAGAGGATCTGGCAAAAGCGGTGATGCAGATGACTGAGGGCCGCGGCGTCGATGTTGTTTTTGAAAACATAGGAGACCCTACGCTTTGGCCTGGCGTCTTTGACTGCCTTGCGGCCGGGGGACGATTGGTGACGGTCGGGGCCCATGGTGGCGGCATGGTCACGCTGGACGTGAGACGGCTCTATACTCGTCGTCTGCAGATCATGAGTGGGATCGGCGCAGAGCGCAGAGAAGATGTGGAGCGCTCGTTGCGACTGGCGGCCGCCGGTCAGATTCGCGTCCACATCAATCGAATCATGCCACTGCGCGAGGCCGCAGCTGCCCACCAGCTGGTAGAGGAGAAGCAATTGTGCGGCAAGATTATTCTGGATCCGACTCTGGGGTGAGCCCCATGCGCCGGCTCATCTTTCGCGGGGAATGCTCAAGACAACTCTCAGAGGATGTGAACCATGCAGGAAAATAATGGACAGTTTAACGTCGGTGGGGTGCTTCTGCCCCGGCCCTTTAAGATCCGGCGGCTCGGACACTTCGGCTTTAACCTCTCTCAGCTGCAAGAGGGCGTCAGGTTCTACACCGAACTCTTAGGTTTTCGTATTACCGATGAATTGGGCCTTAGCAAGCTCCCAGGCGTGCCGCCGGCGCTCGCTCGCCTCCCAGACCCACGAGTCGTCTTTACCAGCCATGGCTCTGATCACCATGCGCTCCTGCTTGCCCCTAAGTCGTTGGGCTCCATGATGGGCGATGATGCCGGATCCCCCGACATTACGGTCAATCAGATCACCTGGCAGGTTGGCACGCTCGAAGAGGTAGTCAATGCCTACCAGTTCCTGAAAGAGCGGGGGATCAAAATCCGCCGGGTAGGGCGGGATATGCCCGGCAGCAACTGGCACGTCTATTTCTGCGACCCGGACGGCCACACGATTGAACTCTACTATGGGATCGAGCAAGTGGGTTGGACTCGTCACAGTAAGCCAATGGACATGTACTATCGCCGCTTTGACGAGGCGCCTTCACTGCCGCAGATGTCCGAGACCATGGAGATCGAGGACGCCTTGCGAAAGGGTATTGCTATCACTTCCGGGTACCGTCCCAAGGAAGACCTGCCGAGTACGTACAATGTTGGCGGTGTACTGTTGCCGCGTCCGTTTAAGGTCACCCGCATTGGGCCGGTAGGACTCTTTGTGGCCGATGTGGACAGAGCTGAAGCATTTTACACAGAGCTACTGGGGTTTGTTAAAACCGAGGACGTCCCCTTTAAGGGCCGGCGATGTGTGTTTCTACGCTCGGGGACAGAACACCATAGCATCGGGCTATTTCCTAGGGAGTTGCGGCCGGAACTGGAACTGAGCGCCCACACGACATGTATGACCTTCGGGTTAGAGGTGGGGAGCTATGAGCAGTTGCGCAGCGCAGTGCAGTTTTTCACGAAAAAAGGATCAAGAGTACTGGATCGCATCCCACCGGAGTTATATCCGGGTATTGACTATGCGGCGCATGTGCAAGATCCGGATGGACATTGTTTGCAGCTTTACTACTACATGGAGCAGGTAGGATGGGATGGCAAGCCGCGGCCCCAGGAGTTGCGCCGTACGGTCCAAGCGGCATGGCCCGAAGTGCTGGAACCGCTCTCGGACACCTACGTCGATCAGACCTTCCAGGGACCGCTGGGCTAGCCATGGAGCACTGGAGCGGTCGCGACATTAATTGAACACTTCGTACAGGTAGGAGGAAACATGAAGCTTGCTCTATTCAATGACTATGTGCCGGGCGTGGTGAACGGAGGCCGGATTATCGACATCAGCGGTATTGTCGGTACCGCAGTAATGAGCTTGCCGCCGGCCGATCGCATGCTGGCGCTCATTGCTGACTTTGATCGGCTGCGTGCCAAAATCACCGAGGGCGCTGGCAGCCAAGGCCTTCCGCTTTCACAAGTACAACTGCGAGCGCCGGTGCCGCGGCCGAGCAAGATGCTGTTTGGCCTTGGCAACTATCGTGAGAACGTCGATGGTAAGGTGCCGCCACTAGGCCTCTTTCTCAAGTCACCCTCCTCGATCCTGGATTCTGGCGGAACGGTCAAGCTACCGCCGATCGACGCGGTGATTTTCCATCACGAGGCGGAGCTTGGTTTCGTGATCGGCAAACGCGGCAAAGATATTCCTGAGGCCGAGGCGCTCGACTACCTCTTCGGCTACACCTGCATCGTTGATGTATCGGCGCGTGGCCTTGGTGGCGGCGTGCTCTTCATTGACAAGTCGTCGGATACGTTCTGCCCGATGGGACCGTGGATCGTGACTCGCGACGAAGTTCCTGACCCACAAAAGCTTAGTGTCAAGTTTTGGGAGAACGACGAGCTACGCCAGGACTACAACACTGATGACATGGAGCATCCGATTCGCGAGCTCATCGCCTGGGCGTCGAAGATCGCGACCCTCGAAGTCGGTGACGTGTTCGCCTGCGGCACTAATCACCAGGGGCTCGGTCCGATGCAGGACGGTGAGACCGGGACGATCGAAATCGAGCCGGTTGGCATCGACCGGGGAATCGGCAAGGCAGTGCGGCAAATGAAGCTCACCGGCGTGATGCCGAAACCCAGCGAGGTGTTTCAAACCAGGCGCATTGCCTAGCACTCTGTTTGCGCAGTGCCGTCCACACACTTTCGTCTCGAATGACTGTAAACGCGAGGTCAACCCTGCCCGCTCTCAATCTTACGCGAGCCGATTAGCTCGGATATTTTGAGCGAAACCTTACTCGGCAGAACCAGAGTAATGAACATTCCCTCTATGCCATCAAATTCTTCCAGACCTGAGCAGGCTCGCGAACCACCTGACCCACGACACGCTCGCGTGCCTTCAGGGCGTCGCGCCGGAAGTTGCTAGCGTGAGCGTACTTCCATTTTGAGAAAGCTTTGTTCCAGCGATGGAGTCGGCTCGCCCAACTCTCATCAGATTTTTCTACGAGAAACGAAGCCAGCTGAAGATGTTTATTGGACAAAGGGCGAACGCGACGGCCGGGGATAAGTTTACTGCGGAGCGCTCCGAATTGTTTGGCCAGTTCGGCCGGGGATACTGCCGGATCGACGGACAGCTCAACGGTGCGGCGCTTGAAGGTCCTCGCGCTCCAAGTGAACTTGAGTAGGAGTGGTTGGATGAGTGGTATGCTCCCCGTTAAAACAAAGAGAGTCCCAGCCGCTTCTTCCCAATCATAAGAGCGAACCAAATCTTCGCTTAGGTGCCTCAGCCCCTCGAGGACGCCGCCTGCAGCGGTGGGTAATTTACGGACCCATAGATCTGGCAAAGATGCATAGCTGAGAAATTGTAGACTTGCGGAGCAATCCAATCGAGAGATCCTGAGTTCCGGGTGAATCACCAAAGTGCCGGACTTGGAGTCGAATTCAAATCGATGCTTTGACGGCACCGGCACGTCGCCAAGCCAATGGGTAACGGGCCCATCGAGCTTGGCCTGTTGGTTTACCCAAGACTCGACATGTTCCGTAGCAAGGAGCCTGTCCTTCAGCACCTCTTTGCGAAAGGCGATTACACCGGGCTGGCGCTTGGCTTCGTCGGCTGCAAGTCGCGATAGCAAAACCTGGTGGTCTATACGCTTTTTGATCTGGTCAGCAGAGATCATCTCAGGCAACAAGCGTCGCTGGATCGGCCGATCGGTCGCATCGCAGAAGGCGATAACTCGGTCGATCAACCAGTTTATGTCCCTTTCTCCCCTTACAACTGCCGAAACGTCGCCGCATTTGACGAAGTAGTTCCACTCTTTGTCGATGATGGTGTCGTTGCCCAAACGGGCCTTCAAGTCCGCTCTTACCTCAGCATCATCATAGTAAGTCATAATCAGATTACATCTCCGTCTAGTGTTATCGCTATCTAATCACTAACATTCGTCTATACGCGAGGGGCTGGCCGAAGAAAATCCGAAGAGCCGTCCACAACCGGCCCTAGTGGAAAGCGAATTGATCGATGCGAACATTTGCCCAAGTGAGGCCTGGCTTCTGGCACGGTACAACGGGCAGGCAGATCCGCCGACTGGGACCCGATTGCCAAGTGCTCGCGCTGTACCTGATATCAGGTCCCGGCGCTCACGCGCTTGGGCTGTACTATTTGGCACTGCCGACCGCGGCTCACGAAACAGGCCTGACGCTCGAACAAGTCCGAAGCAGCATCGCGAAACTCTGCGAAATCGAATTTTGCGCCTACGACGACGAGAACGAAGTCGTCTTCGTCCTGAACATGGCCCGGTTTCAGATCGGCGAGCGGCTGGAGAGGAAAGACAACAACATAACCTGGATCTGGCGCGAAATGGAGAAAATGCGCTCGCTCCCATTCTTTGACCTCCTGCTCGAGAGGTACGGCGAGCGCTACCAAGTTGCAGACTACTTTAGATCCAAGGCGCCTTCGGAGCCCCTTCGAAGCATAGAGACCGAGACTGGAGATCTTGAGATTGAAAGGAATACAGAAACTCAAACTGGAAATGGAAACACAACCGGAAGGGGAGTCACGACGGGGAACCCAACCCGAAACGGCAAGACCGGCTTGCAGATCGCTGAGCGAGACGGTCCCCCGCTTGATCTTGAGACTTTGAAAGCACAGCGCACCTTGGAGGACCGAAGGGCAATGAGCAAGAAGCTGTCGTGACGATGAACTCGCAAAAGCAAGGCGAGAAGCTTGAGTTTATGGGAGCTAATGCAATCGGGTTTTCACTTAGTGATAACTGCGACGGTCGATTCGTTGTGAGAGGTGGCTGACGCGCCGCGATAGCGAACGCTTCAATATAGCGGCAATTGGTGGGCGATTTGCGCTACCAGACCGGTATCCGGTCTGGATTCTCTGAGAGTCGGCCAGTGTTGACCGTGGCGCAGCTAGGGCCTGTGGGCTAGGGCGGTTCTGAAATGAAGGAGCTTGCACGAGAGGAAAAACGCCAACGCCGACGACGCTCAAGATCCTGCGAGGGAATCCAGGGCACCGTCGGCTAAATTCCGAGGAGCCGTCGAGTCCACTGCTCAAGCGGATGCCGTCGGCACCGGAGTTCCTTGACGACGAGGGCAAACGCGCCTGGTCGACCGAAGGCCGGCGTCTGATCAAAGCCGGCCTCCTGACCGCGCTCGATCTGACCATGTTTGGAACCTGGTGCATCTGGTATTCCAAGCGCGACCTTGCCTCGCGCGCGGTCAACCAGAGCGGCGTGGTGGTGCGCGCTAACGGTGTCGGCAACCCCTACATCAACCCGTACATGAGCGTGATCTCGATGTGCTCGAAGGCGATGCATCAGATTGAGATCGAATTCGGTCTGAGCCCGGCCTCGCGCAGCAAGGTCAAGTCGCTCAACCCTGCGCAGAGAGATCTCTTCGCGGACTTTCTCGATAGCGATGATGATGAGGAGGAGGAGACGGCTCGTGATGGAAATTGAACTTTGGTCGATCGACCGCCCAGTTCCTTCCTCGAAGAACCCGCGGAAGATTCCGCAGTCCGCAATCGACAAGGTCGCCGCGAGCATCAAGGAATTTGGCTGGCGCCAGTCCATCGTCGTCAATGCCGAGGGCGTTATCGTGGTGGGCCATACTCGCCTGCTCGCTGCGCGCAAACTCGGCTTGCTCGAAGTCCGGGTGCACGTCGCTGCCGATTTGACTGAAGCTCAATGCCGCGCCTACCGCATCGCAGATAACCGCGTCGGCGAAGAAGCCCGCTGGGACGACGAATTACTGAAGGACGCCATTCCCGCGCTACCGGCAAGCCAAGTGGCGCGTTTGGGCCAAATCTGGCAACTGGGCAAGCATCGGTTACTCTGCGGCGATTCCACGCGCCCGGAACACGTTTCACGTTTGATGGGAGATGAGCGCGCGGTTTTGTTCGCCACTGACCCGCCCTATGCGGTCGGCTACTCTGGTGGCTCGCATCCAGCCACTAGGGCGAATCGGGCCAAAGCCAACCGCGACAAGGACTGGTCGAAGGTCTACCACGAAGCTGGCCGAACTACCTTCGACAACGAGGACGGTGATGGCGATGGCGGACGATCGTTCTATCTCGCCTTTTACAGAGTCGCTATCGAACGCGCGGTCGCACCCAACGCAGCCTGGTACACCTGGCATGCATCTTCCAGACAAGCGATGGTCGAGGAAGTCTGGAACGAAGTCGGGGCTTTCAATCATCAACAGGTCATCTGGTTCAAAAGCCGTCCAGTCTTGACCTACTCGGTTTACGTGTGGGCACACGAGCCCTGCCTCTTCGGCTGGGTTAAAGGCCAGAAGCCGCTCGTCGACCGGAAGTATGGTAACCCCGGCACGGTCTGGCAGGTGCCGAATGCCGAGGTGGAGAGCGGCGACCATCCAACTTCAAAACCGAATAAACTTTTTGCTATTCCGATGGAATTGCACACTCGTCCCGACGACCTTTGTTACGAACCGTTCAGCGGCAGCGGATCGCAACTGGTCGCGGCCGAGCAGCTAGGGCGACGTTGCTACGCTGTCGAGCTTGAACCCCGCTTTGTCGGCGTGGCGATCTCGCGATGGGAGAGACTGACCGGAAAGAAGGCTGAAGTGATTGCCGATGAGGGTGCTGAAACTAGCTGAACGAAGTTCTTTGGCGGTGAACGTGGTCGCGGTGGCAGAGGGAAATTCAATTCAGCAGAACAATTCGGCACTAGTCGAGTGGGTTGGTCGCATCTCGCTCGATCAGATTCCTGGGTTGCTGGTCCTCCTTGCGACTCGTTTGCTGGCCGAGACGACCCCGAAACAAAACGCCCCTCACGACGCAGCACTAGAACACGCCAAGGAACAACTTCTGAACGCGAGCGAGCTTGCCCAACATCTACACCTTCCAGAGTCCTGGGTGCGGACCGAGGAGCGGCTCGGCCGACTACCAAGCGTCAGGCTCGGCAAATACGTCCGATTCAGGTTAAGCGATGTCGAGCACACGCTGGCTCAAAATCAGCGCCGAAAGGCCGTAGAATGCGCCATTTTCTTGCCTTTCCCGAAGACTGGATGTCGATTGCGACATCACGCTAGTCGTGTCGTCCAGACGCCGAT
>WNFC01005319.1_pt1 | contig 14120 bp, 13 predicted proteins | sample 5400541 | NCBI WGS metagenome assembly WNFC01 (sample SAMN13153342, study PRJNA577476) | soil metagenome | isolation source: 120 cm saprolite under Douglas fir tree site 2 hole 2 replicate 1 | place: USA:California | collected 2015-04-18
TGTATCGGCAAGAGTATGTCATCATAGCCGCTGGGGAACACGTCGCTCACGCCGTCGCAGCCGAGGACTGCAACCTTTCGTTCGTGGAGCCATGGCAAACAAGAGGCGTCGAGCCCCGGCATCGAAAGTAACCCACCAGCCTGGGGAGCTTCCCAGCCACGCTTCTCAGTGCGCCGCTTAGCGCGCCCCGTCCGGATCAGCAAAACATCGCCTTGTTCGACGCTAACGTGATGATCCTTTTCGGCTGCGTCCAAATCTTCGGGCAAAATGTGGTCGCCGGGTTCGAGCCATTCAACCTTTCTTATTTTGGGGATGTCGAGCAGGACACCACGGCTGGAGATGCCTTGACTGGCAATATCGATTGCGCATTTCTTCGCCCCTTGCGAACCGACCTCAGCAGCATCAAAGCCGTTATACATTTTGCCCTGCCAAAACACATGGCAGAGGGCATCGATATGCGTGGTCGAGAAGCCATGAAATGAGATCGCGAAATAGTCTGCCACACCAGCCATAGAACTGCGCGAGGCATCGACACCAGTCTGGATCATCAGATGAGTTACCGGGTTTGGATTGTCAGTTGCCGGTGCAGTGGCAAGCGGGAGCGACATCGACACCACTTCGCCGCTCTTTACCAGGCGAGCCGCTGCGACACGCTTCTGATTGGTAATAAAGTTGAGAGCGCCGCGCTCGTCTTCTTTGCCCCATCTTCCCCAGTTGCTGAGTTTCTCGAACAGACCCTTGACTTCGGCAGAAGTTAATCGCGTTGCCATTTTCGTTCTCCTGGCTGAGACGGATTGACGCCGGAACTCGCTCCGGAGCGACGGCACTAAGCAACGTGCGGCAGCGCCCCGTTGTTGCCGGAATATCTATCTGCTGAGCCGCGACGCACCCGCTTCCCGCTGTCTAGTTCAACGGCCGAAGAGCTGTCAAGGGAACGAGACTTTCACTCGGGTGCGGTTTGAATCTTGTTGCACGGCCAAAGCCCTTGCCGAGATTCTCGTGGGTGGCTGCCGCGCTAAGAATTGCGATTTCATGTCCTGAACGCTTCGATACGGAGGCCGCTGATGTGCTTTCCGCCACTTCAAGCGAACGAGAGCAAAACCAACCTTCATCCGATTATCCTTCACCTGAGCGCCACATCCAAACTCCGGTCATCACTATCCACAGCAGCAGGACCCAGCTCGCTGGCATACTGATCATCATTTCAAGCGCGGAAAAGGCTGTATACGCCATCACGACGCCTGAGACCGCAGTAGCCGTGCCTCCCAGCACTGCCAGTCCTGCCAACCAGCGCGGAAAGGCGCCATCGCCCAGCATTGCCAATCCGTACAGGGTGACGGTAAGGCCGAGCAACAGGCTCAAGGTGCTGGCTAATCCCACCTCGACCTGGCGGACGGCAAGGGCAGCGTAAAACGCCGCACCTTTTTGTGCTATCGGGGCTGTCAACCATACATTCACGATGCGCTTCAGCGCTATCCCATCCACCGCCTGCAGCGCTGTCGCTACGGCGAGACATGCGATCGCTCCTCCCGACGCGACGCTATACCAGACGGCGCCGGCACGTACCTCTTGCAATTGCGCCAGTACGATGAGAGCCACCAGCATCAGCGTCACCCCAGCCAGTTGCATGAGGTGGCTTGCAATCCACAGCCGGTCAGCGGCGTATTCGGTGAATGCCGCGACCGCATCATTCGGATCCGTCGGCACCGGGTGCAGATAGGTTCCAACGACCAGCAATGCACTCCCCGCGATTGCGCATACCGCACCGATTCTGCGTTTGTCCCTATGCAGCATCTCGACTCGACGATGAGTGGAACTCATGGGCGGTGGCAGCAACTATCAGCTACAGCGCCCAATACGGATTTCAATTTTAGCCAGCCGGCGGGTCTCCGGTTGCGGCGCGAGCGACATCTCCACCGCCATCTCGCGCGATCTCGGCGAGGGTACGGTTCGAGATCGCCGAGCGCGGCTCCTCCCCCGTCATGTCCCGCTTGCTGGCGAACGGGTCCCGATGTTTGATCAGCAGCCAGGAGGGACGCTCGCTACGGCCGAAGCCGCGAATGCGGACCAGCACCCATGAGCCCTTCAGCTTCTTGCCATTCAGCCTGAACTTGAGTTCTCCGTTGTTAAGCGCCTCGTCAACATCAGGGACCTCGGGAGACCAGGTGCCCTTGTCCCACACCATGACCGTGCCACCGCCATACTCGCCCGCCGGAATAGCCCCCTCGAAATCGGCATAGTCCAGCGGATGGTCTTCGACCTGCGCTGCCAGGCGTTTCACCGAGGGATCGAGCGAAGGTCCCTTCGGCACCGCCCATGACAAAAGCACATCGTTCCACTCAAGCCGGAAATCGTAGTGCAAATGAGACGCGCGATGCTTTTGGATTACATACCGCAGCGCTTTTGCTGTTTTTCCAGGCGGGAGTTGTTCTCCTGACGGCTCGGAGGTGACTTCGAACCGTCGTTTTTTGCGATATTCAGTAAGCGGCATAGCGCATCCCTAACCCGTATGCTCGCTACCTTCCTCTCGATCTATGTTTGCCCGCTGCCAGGTTCCAGAACTCGCGAGGGTTTTGGATTTTCAACCCCCGGGGCTTTTCCTCGAGGTCGAGGATTTCTTGATCGCCAGTGATTAGGATTGCCGATTTCGCATTGATGGCGGAGCTGACCACGAGGAGATCATTGCGGTCGCCGAGTTTGAGGTCGAGCAGCTCGCGAGGCTTGGGCTCCACATGGTAGCCGCGAAGGAAAACCTCCAATTCCTTGACGGTGGCCACCGGCACCTCAAACTTGTTTCTCAATACCCTGCAGAGTTCTTCAATTACCACTTCACCGGTTACCAGTTGATGATCCGCCAGAATGAGGCGGAGTACATCGGCGCATAACCCGCGCGTGCCGAATGCGCTGGCGAGCACGTTGGTATCGGGGAACACCCTCACGATACCGTTTTGAAAACATCCTCATCGGTCAGGTAACCACGTGCTTCTGCAAACGGCATCACGCGGCGGCGCAATTGCTCGAACCGCAGCTGCGAGAGATGCCGCTTGAGTGCTTCTCGCATGATTTCGCTGCGTGTCTGGCCGGAGCGTCGGCACGCTTCATCGAGGATCGGCAGCAGATCGTCATCGAGCCGTACCGTGATACTATCGCTCTTCATGTACGACATCGTAACACAATGGCCTTTGGTCGGCTAGGGGGCGCGGGATGCCATCGCATCATAAAACGGCTTGACCACCGAATGATGAGGAATGGAAGAGTGCGCGGTCGATCGCGATGGCATGTGTCGTACCGCTTATGCCTGCCATCGTCAACACCATACGATGCGGAGCCGGCGATACAAGGCAAATGAGCGCCTTACGAGGGGCCGATAAAGAAATGCATTGAGCGCGAGGCGAAAGCGATTATCGGTGGCGGATACAGGCCGAGAACAATGGTCGCTATCGCCAACGCGCCCATCAAGCCGTAGTTCCAATACTCTGCCGTCACCCGACCGGCCTCGCCGACTGGATGTTCCAGAAACATCTCCTTGACCGGCCGCATGTAGTAGTAAAGTGATACTACTGAATTCAGGATTCCGATTACTGCAAGGATATAGAACTGCTCGTGAATCGCGGCCGCGAACACATAGAACTTGCCGATGAACCCGATAGTGGCAGGAATTCCGGTCAGTGACAGGAGGAAGATGCTTAGCGCGATGGCCGGCACCGCACCGCCCCTCCAGGCTAGTCCCTTGTAGGCCTCGAGGTCCTCGCTACCGGTCATGTTGGCGACGATCATCACGACCAGGAAGGCGCCGGCGTCCATTACGTAGTAGGCAAACAGGTACACCAGCATTGCCTCAAGCCCGTCGTTCGACAACAGCACGAAACCCATCAGCGCGTAACCGGCCTGCGCGATGCTCGAATAAGCGAGCATGCGTTTCATGTTTTCCTGCTGCAGGGCGGCCAGGTTTCCGAGTGTCATAGTGATGACGCACACTACCAATAGCAACTGCGGCCACGCGACTCCGCTGAGCGCCTGCCAATTCCCGCCCGGCGACAGGCGCGAGACGGCGGGAAAGAAGAAACGAGTCAGCAAGGCGAATCCTGCTGCTTTGGAAGCGACCGCCAGAAATGTAGTTATCGGAATGGGCGCGCCTTCATAAACATCGGGTGCCCACATATGAAATGGCACCGACGCGACTTTGTAACCCATCCCACTCAGGATCAGCACCAGTGCGATGAACACCGCCAGCACCGGCACATGTGCAGTCGCGAAGAGCGTCCGATTAATAACGCTGAAGTCGAGTGAGCCGGCCAGCCCGAAAATCCAGCTCATTCCATAAATCATCGTGCCCGATGCGACCCCGCCGTAAATCAGGTACTTGAGTGCGGCTTCCTGCGATCTTTGGTTGTGCTTGAGTATGCCGGTCAGGACATACGAGGTCAGGCTAACGAATTCCAGCGAGAGATATGCCATTAGCAGGTTGGTCGACTCCGCCATCAGGAACATCCCGAGCGTGCTCGCCAACAGCACGGCGTAGTACTCGCCCTGCTCGCATTGGCGGACTTCCTGCGAGCCGATCGACATCCAGACCGCCACCAACGCGGCCAATGCAATTAATGCGCGGAAGAAGGTCGCGAACGAGTCATAGACTAGCATGCGGCTGAATAGCCATGCACCGCCACTCCTCGGTTCGATACCGATCAGCAGCAGGGTCAAGCCGGTCGAGAGGAGCGCGATCTCACCGAGCCACGACTTCTCGTGCAACACCAGATCGATTAGCACGATCGCAATCGTTGCCGCGGTGAGCAACAGCTCCGGATAAAACAGGCGCAGGCTGGCGACGTTTGCAAGGTCCATCGCGGAGTAACTAGTGGAGCGCGACTGTTTGCCCCGGAACGGCGGCGATTACCACCTGGTTGAGATGGTTCAAGGAAGTCTGTAGCAAGCCGAGCACCGCGTGCGGATACCATCCCAGGATCACGACGATTATCGCGAGCGGTACCAATGTGAACCCTTCGCGAAGGCTAAGGTCCGGGAACCTCCGATATTTGTCGTTGAGCGGACCCAGGTAGATTCGCTGGAAGCACCAGAGCAGATAGGCAGCGGTCAGGATAGCCGTCCCCGCACCGAGGATTGTCATTATCGGATGCGGCTGCCACGCGCCGATTAGCACCAGCACTTCCGAGATAAATGCTGAGAGCCCAGGTAGACCGAGCGCGGCGAAGAAGGCGAACCCTGTTATTCCAGTGTAGACTGGCATTTGTTGCGCGAGTCCGCCGAAGCCATTAATTTCGCGATGGTGCGCGCGATCATAGATTACCCCTACCAGAATAAACAACATCGCGGTGATTGTGCCGTGATTGAACATCTGGAGCACCGCGCCATTAATTCCGGCCGCGGTGAACGATGCCATCCCAAGCATTACGTAGCCCATATGGCTGATGGATGAGTAGGCAACCAGTTTCTTGTAATCAGTCTGCGCCATCGCCACCATCGCGCCATAGACGATGTTGACGGTTCCGATCACGCCGAGGAAGAGCCACGCCAGTTCATGGCTGGCGGCAGGCAGGATCGCGTAGTTGACCCGCAGAATGCCGTAGGTCCCCATTTTTAACAGCACCCCGGCGAGAATCACGCTAATCGCCGTTGGCGCTTCGACATGGGCGTCTGGCAGCCAGGTATGGAATGGGAAGGCGGGAATCTTGATGGCAAAGCCGATGAATAGTGCGATCCAACAGATACGCTGGAAAGTCATCGTATAGCTGCCGGACTGTGCGGCGAGCTGAGTCATGTCGAAGGTTGGCGCCGCCCCATAAAAGTACAGGCCCAGCATCACCAGCAGGATCAGCACCGAGCCGAGCAAGGTATACAAAAAGAACTTGATTGCCGCGTATTCACGGCGCGGCCCACCCCAGATGCCGATGAGAAAATACATCGGCAATAACATGACTTCCCAAAAAATATAGAACAGGAAGAAATCCAGCGCGACAAATACACCCATCATTCCGGTGTCGAGCAGCATCAGCAGTGCATAGTAACCCTTCTCGCCGCGGTCGATACCGAAGCTGGCGAACACCGCGATGAAACAGATAATCGCAGTCAGCAGCACCATTGAGATGCTGATGCCGTCGATGCCCATGAAGTAAAAGACATGATAGGCGCGAATCCACGAATTGCGTTCGACGAATTGGATCGCAGCCGTGCTGGTGTTGAAGTTGGCGTAGAGCCATCCCGCAATAAGCAATTGCGCAAAGGTCGCCGCCGCCGCGATCCATTTGTAGGCGCCCTTGAGAGTCTGCGGACAGAGCAGGATGAGCACCATCCCGACCAGCGGAATAAAGGTGATTAGTGTAAGTGGATGCGTCATCCCGGCGCAGACAACCCCCGCCCAACCTCCCCCTGGTCAGGGGGAGGAAACCGATCAGATATCAGACGAGCGCGCATGAAATCAGTCTATGTTCGTTCTGCTGCTGACAGAAAGCAGGCGTTCAAGCGACACGCGACGTCCAGTCTGTTCTCCTGAGTTGGCCGCGCAACGTGCTGCCGGCTCGAACGATGTCGCGCCCGATTCGTTTCGGGCATCATTAGTTCCTCAGTTCCTCCCCCTGACCAGGGGAGGTTAGGTGGGGGTTGCCTGGATTGCGCCTTTCGACAGCAGTCATGCTCTGAAAACTGCCTGGAGCAGCAGGATCACCATTACTGCGGCTAACAGGCCGTATAGATAACCGTTGATCGAGCCGGTCTGCAGCCGGCGCAGCCGGCCGCCCGCGGCGAGAGTCGAATTTGCGGCGAGATTCACCAGTCCATCGACTACATAGTTGTCGAACAATCCTGAAAGCCACGAACCAAATACGGTAATCACCGCCGTGAGATTCACCAACCCGTCGATTATATGGAGGTCGAACCATCCTGCCGCGCGCGTTGCCATCATGTACGGACGAACCATGGCGAGATCATACGCTTCGTCGACATAATATTTGTTGAACGACAACCGATAGGGCAGGCCGCTTCCGAACTCGCTCATACGTTCGGCACTGAGTTTTCTACTACGATAAGTCAAATCCGCCAATAGCCATCCGGTGGCCACCAATCCCAGCGAGAGTGCCGCGAAATAGCCTTCGAGCCCGGGGTGACTACCGTGAGCGGCGATCGCCAGTGTCTGCGGAGAGTCGAACACGGGTTCCAGGAAATGTTCGAACGGCGTGAAACGGGCGATGAACCTGGGCAACATCACGCCACCGCCGACCAACGACAGCAGCCCGAGCACCGTAAGCACCGATGACATTGAGGCGGGCGATTCGTGCAAATGATGCTCCTGTTCATGGGTGCCGCGGAACTCGCCGAAGAAGGTCAGGTAGACCTGGCGGAACATGTAGAAAGCCGTGACACCCGCGCCGACCCATAGCAGCAGCCAAATCCACGGATACCCATGCTCGTAGGCGGCCCAGATGATCTCGTCTTTGGACATGAAGCCGGCGAACGGCGGAATTCCGCAGAGCGCCAGGGTGGCCGCGAGGAAAGTCCAGAAGGTGATCGGCAGTTTGTGGCGCAGGCCTCCCATCCTGCGCATGTCCTGCTCGCCGCCCATCGCATGAATTACGGAGCCGGCGCCCAAAAACAGGCAGGCCTTGAAAAACGCGTGGGTCATCAGGTGGAAAATGCCGGCCGCATACGCGCCAACGCCAACACCGACCAACATGTACCCGAGCTGGCTGATGGTTGAGTAGGCAAGTACCCGCTTGATATCGGTCTGGGTAACGCCGATGGTTGCTGCGAACAGCGCAGTTACGGCTCCTACCGTCGCCACCACCAGCATCGTGGCTGGCGCCAGCGAGAAAAGAAAATTCAGCCGGACGACCATGTAGATGCCGGCCGTAACCATAGTCGCAGCGTGAATCAGCGCGCTGACCGGGGTCGGCCCCGCCATCGCGTCGGGCAACCACGCAAACAGCGGAATTTGTGCTGATTTGCCCGTCGCGCCAAGAAACATCATCAGGGTCACGAACGTTATCAGCGACATCCCGGCGTATCCCGGGAGTCCCACCAGCATCGGTGTGTACCGGGCGACTTCGCGAATCACCAGCGTCGGATGCCCCACCGTTCCGAGTGCTGCGAACAGCGAGTAGAGTGCCACGACGAAGGCCCAATCGCCCACCCGGTTATAGATAAATGCCTTGTTACCAGCCGAAGTGTTGTTATGGTCGCTATACCAGAATCCAATTAGTGCGAATGAACAGAGCCCGACCCCCTCCCATCCGACGAACATCAGCCACAAATTGTCGCCTAGTACAAGTGTGAGCATTGCGAAGGTAAACAGGTTGAGCCATGCAAAAAATCGCCAGTAGGACCAGTCCTCGTGCATGTAGCCAATCGAATAGATATGGATCAGTCCACCGACCCCGGTCACGATCAGCACCATCACTATCGACAGCGGGTCGAGCCACAAGGCAACGTCCAGTTTGAGTCCACCGATGTCAAACCATCGCCAGAGATCATCGAGCATGAAGCGATGGCTGGGTGGCATCGCGAGCATCTGGAAAAACGCCCCCAGTCCAACGACAAAGCTGGCGATGACCACGCCGCAGCCGATAATGCTGATGGAACGCCGGCCGAACCTTTGCTGAAGTGTCGCGCCGATGAAGAAATTAATTGCGGCGCCAATGAGTGGCAGCAGCACGATCCAGCGAATGAACTCGACCGGTTGCGGATTATCCATTCCCCACCCGTACCCGCTATCCGCTCAAGGTCTGGGTCGCACTGACGTCAATCGTGCGGAGATTCTGGTAAATCGCCAGTATTATGGCGAGGCCAATCACTGCTTCTGCAGCAGCCAGCATAATCACAAAAATCGCAAAAATCTGGCCGTCGTAATTATTTGTATTTGTCAATCCGCGGCTACCGTAGAATGAAAATGCAACATAGTTGATATTCGCGGCATTGAGAATCAGTTCGATACCAAGCAGGATGCCGATGGCGTTCCGGCGCGAAAGCACACAATAAGCGCCGAGCAGAAACAGCACCAGCCCCAGTACCAGGAAGTGAGTCAGGCTGAGTGTGCCCGGCATGGGCGCTACTCCCGCGTCTCCTGGCGCGAAATCACGACTGCGCCGATTAATGCGGCGAGCAGCACGACCGACGCAATCTCGAATGGCAAAACGTATGGGCCAAGGAAAGCATTCCCAATTCCGTAAGTGGTCGGTCCAAGCGGAGGTGGTTTCATCAAAATGTCGCGGCGATACCAGGGTGTGCGGACTAGCGCGTCGAACATCACTGCTCCCGCAAGTGCTACCGTAACCAACGCCGGCACTACACCAACCGCGCGATTCGAGACGTTCACCTCGGCAATCCCCTGCGTCAGCATTACGGCGAAAATCGTTACTACCAGGATGCCGCCTATATAAATGAAGATCTGAATGATGAAAAGGAAATCGGCAGCGAGCAGGGCGTAAATTCCGGCTACTCCCGCCAGTGCACCGAATAAAGCGAAGGCCGAATGGACGATATTGCGTGAGAATGCGGTGATGAGAGCGGATGCCACCGTAATCAGCGCCAGAGCGTAGAAGATTATCAGGACGGCCATTGCTAGCTGGCTGCGGAAAAAGGCCTTCCGCACCCTGCTTTCCCTCTCTGTAATCTCCCCCAGAGGGGGAGAACTAAAGGAAAGAAGCCGGTTTTATCGCAGAGTGCGGAACGATTTTTCATAAAGAAGTTGGTTTTTCCGCACCCTGCTAGACGGTCATCACGAAGGGGAATTCTTGCGCTCCGGCGCTGCGGCGTCTTCGTTCGCCGTATCACTCGTTTTCGCGGTGGCATCTTGTGGAGCGCCGGTAGGATTCCCCGGTACGCCGGCGTCGCCGGGCGACGGAAGAGCCGCAACGGTTTCCGCGGAGGGGGCATCGGCGATGCTTTCCGCAGGCTCGGGCTTTTCGGCTCCGGCCGGCGCAGGAGCGGTCGCCGTCCCCGTGACAACGGCAGCAGGTTTAACCGGCGTACGAGTTCCCGGTGGGATTCTAGCAGATGCGGTCGCTGGCTTGGGCGGCGTAGTGGGCTTGGCTGCGGGCGGCTTATCCGAGCCGGGCTGCGCCCATTCGTCCACATACTTCATGCCGCGTTCGAGCAGTTTCGCGGCATCGGGGTCTGGCTCTGGGCCCTTTTTCGGCTTGTACGCCACTACGGGCTCGGCAATAAAGCGACGAATCAGGCTCTCGAGCGAATAGTCGGCACCCTCGAATTCCGTCGTATGATGGATCGCGCCGGTAGGGCAGGGCTCACTGCAGAGTCCGCAATACATGCATTTGGCGAGGTCGATATCGAACTGCGATATCAATATCTCGCGCGTCTGTGCATTTTTCTCAATCGCGATAGCGATGCAATCGATCGGGCAGGCGCGATCGCAGGCCAGACAACCAGTGCAGATCTCCATGTCAACGTCGAGGATACCGCGATAGCGGAACGGCAGCGTATCCTGCACCCGCACCGGGATACGATCGGGATACTGCACTGTATACGGCTTGCGGATCATATGAGAGGCCGTGACGGCCATGCCATCAAAAATCGTGGTCAAGGCCTCTTTGATATGCTGGAAGTATGCCGACGCGCCCATAGTTGCCCCGCATCAAATCGTCGGATGGAAATATAGCTCCATCCTCGCTCGCCTCGTGAAATAGGCCACCCGCCAGCCGAACGCCGCCACAATCGCAATTGCCAGGGCGAACATCACCAGTTCCATCAGCCGGCTGCCATGCGGGAGAAATGCCACCCAAATCGCCGTGCCGATCATATCGATAAACCCGAGCGGCACGAAGTATTTCCAGCAAATCGACATCATCTGGTCGATTCGTACGCGCGGCAGTGTACCGCGAATCCACATCGAGACAAACACCAGCGACAGCACCTTGACCAGGAAGGAAGTAAATTGCAGGAGATTCATCACAGCCTGGCTACCACTGAGCTGAGGCGCCTGCCATCCCCCGAGATAGAGCGTCACGATAATTGCTGCGGCGACGAACATGTTGCCCCATTCAGCCATGAAGAAGAACAAATAGCGCATACTCGAATACTCAGTGGCGAATCCGGCGACGAGTTCCGATTCCGCCTCCGGCAGATCAAAAGGAGTGCGGTTGTTTTCAGCCAGGCTCGAGACGAACAGGATCACCGCCGCCGCGAAGCAGAACGGATTGGCGAAGATAAACCAGTGATAGGGCTCCCATGACTGCGCCCGGATAAGACCTTGCATCGAGAGCGTTCCAGTCATGAGCACCGCCGGGAAAATCGACAGGCCGGCAGGAATCTCATAACTGATGATTTGTGCGGCCGAGCGGATTCCCCCGATGAGCGACCATTTGTTATTCGACGACCATCCCGCCATCAGCACGCCAACTACAGTCAGCGCGGTTATTGCCGTCATGTACAGAATCCCGATGTTGAGGTCGGCGAGAATCAGCTCGGAGGAAAACGGCATTACCGCCCATGGCAGAATAAACGCCAATACAACAAGGTACGGTGCGAACTTGAAGAGCGGCGCGTCGGCTTCGTCCGGAATAATGTCCTCCTTGCAAACGAGCTTGATACCGTCGGCCAGCCACTGCAGGAAGCCGTTCGGACCGACACGGTTAGGACCCACGCGCGACTGAATCCGAGCCCATACTCGTCGCTCGACCCAGGTAACGATGGAGGCGAACGGCACTGCGATGACAAACAACACCAGCACGCACGCGACTGCTATCGCGGCGGCTACGGCCCAATCGCGCGAGGCGCCTGCTCCGAACAGTGCTCGCCCGATTAGGGTGACTAGCGAATCGTTCATATACTAATCGGCGACTTAGCTTTCAACGATCGATTTCAGGCGCGATTACATCAAGACTGGCGATCAGCACGACCAGATCGGCTATCATCAGTCCTTTACTCAACTTCTGGATCATACCCATTGCGGCGAACGAACCGGTACGCACGTGGACTCGCCACGGATAACTGCTGCCATCGCTCACAACATACCATCCCTGGTCGCCGCGCGCGCTCTCGACTCGGATCTGGCATTCTCCAGCCGGTGGTTTGAAATTGCGCACGACTTTGGCCAGCACCGGCCCTTCGGGCATTTGCGCCAAAGCCTGGCGGAGGATGCGCGACGATTGCGCCATCTCGCGAATCCGCATCACGTAGCGGTCCATCGCGTCGCCAGTGGCACCCCATTCACCGCTGCCGATTGGAATTTCGAAATCGAGCTCGGGATAAATTGAGTAGGGCATATCCTTTCGCACGTCCCATTTGACACCGGAGGCGCGCAGGTTGGGGCCGACGAGATTGTAATTGATGGCATCTTCGGCGGTGATAGGCGCCACGTTCGCCAGCCGTTGGACACAAATCTTGTTGAAGGAAAAGAGCGCGTTGAATTCGTCCAGAATCGGTCCGAGATGATCCAGGTAGGCGAGCGCTTTCTCACGCCATCCAGGCGGCAAATCCCAGGCGACCCCGCCTATTCGCATGTAATTGAAGGTCAGACGCGCACCACACAGTTCCTCGATCAAGTCATTGATCATCTCCCGTTCGCGGAGCGCATGCAGGAAAGGCGTCATCGCGCCGATATCCATACCCATCAGGCCGACCGTCAGCAGATGTGAGGCGATACGATTGAACTCGGCCGCAATTACACGGCAATACTCGCCCCGGCGCGGCACCTCGAGCCCGGCCAGCCTCTCGCACGCCATCGCCCAGCCCTGGTTGGTGAACATCGCGCACACATAGTCAACGCGGTCGGTGTAAGGCATAAAGCCGTGATACCCGACCTTCTCGGCAATCTTTTCGATCGAGCGATGGAGATAACCGACGTCGGGAATAGCCTCGCGCATCACCTCGCCGTCGGCCTTGATTACGAAGCGCAACACCCCATGAGTCGAGGGATGCTGCGGCCCCATGTTGAGTGTCATTTCTTCAGTTCGCAGGGTGCTCATTTCCAGATCATCTTAATCAATCGTCAGGTTGCTCTCCGGGATCGTTTCAATAGGTCCTTCGACCGCTTCGCTCGGGGCTTCGGTGGACACCGCCTGACCTCGCCTCACCAGGATGAGTCGCGCGCTACGCTCGTCTTGAAAACCGCTTCGCCGAGATCCTTTTACCTGTGCGCACCTCGCAGACTTCTTTGCTCGGCTCCACTCCGTTCCGCCTGGTTCACTGCGTTCAGGATGACGGTCGCGCGCTGCGCTCCCGTCACATCTCCGCTATGTCGTAGATCGCCGTCCTGCCCAACTGCATCGTTTTGCGTAGATCCTTCACTGCGTTCAGGATGACAGTCGCGCGCTGCGCTCCCGTCAATTTTTCTGGTCGAGACGGATTATGGGGCTTTCGCGCACGGTCGAAATTCCGTGATATTCCAGCGGTTCAACGAAATCCTTGCGTAGCGGATAGCCCGGCCAGTCCTCCGGCATCAGGATCCGTCGCATATCGCTATGACCCTGAAATGTAACCCCGAGCAAATCAAAAATCTCGCGCTCCATCCAATTCGCAGCGCTCCAAATGCGCTCGACCGTGGCGAGAACCGGGTTCTCCCGCGGCAGTTTCACCTTCAGCACACATCCGTGCCGATGCTTATAGGAGAAAAGATGATAGACGACTTCGATCCGATCCTTGTAATCGACCCCGGTCTCGTTACTGAGGCAATCAATCGCGGTGTCCGGGTCGTCTCGCAGGAAGCGGCACACGTCGACAATTCCGGCGGCGTCGACCACCGCAAACCGGTCAAGTTTTCCACCGGTTTCCAGAATTTGTCCCGGGAAGCGCTGCTTGAGACGCTCGTATATCTCGAGCACCTCCATCTCAGGCCTGGACAGCTTGGTCGGTGCGTCGTTCACGGGCAAGCCATCGCTCACTCATGATCTTTTCCTGAAGCTTCAATAAACCTTCGGTCAGGGCTTCCGGACGGGGCGGGCAGCCCGGCACATAAACGTCCACCGGCAAAACTTTATCAACACCGTCGCAGACCGAGTAGGCGAGTTGGAAGAGTCCACCGCAATTCGAACAACTGCCCATCGAAATAATATATTTGGGGTCAGGCATCTGATCGTAAAGCAGACGCGTCCTTAACGCCATTTTGAGGGTCAACGTGCCGGCGATGATCATCAGGTCTGACTGCCGCGCCGAAG
>WNFC01008935.1_pt1 | contig 14120 bp, 13 predicted proteins | sample 5400541 | NCBI WGS metagenome assembly WNFC01 (sample SAMN13153342, study PRJNA577476) | soil metagenome | isolation source: 120 cm saprolite under Douglas fir tree site 2 hole 2 replicate 1 | place: USA:California | collected 2015-04-18
AATCGATATGCGCGTCGCCGTTGTTTGATAGGCGTGACCAGTTGGCGTAGATGAACTGCTTCGGCACCCCGCTGACAGGGAAGAACCGGAAGGCGATCTCACCGGCTAGTGGAGGGGCGCCATTGATTGAGATTTCGTTTACGATGTCGTCCTTAGGTGGAGCGCTTCCCGTGGTGCAGACCCAAGTGCTTTGGTCGTTTTCTTTGGAGCCCAGGCCGAAAATGTCATCGGTCGGCCCGGTCCCATCGGTGAACGTGGTGAGGGCGGCGGGAAAGGGGCTGCTGTCCCAATCTATGGGCTCTGACGGCGGCACCAAGTGATCGACGATTAGGTTTCCGTCGATCTCGAAGCTGCCCACGGTGTTGCCGGCAGAGGTAGTTTGGGCCGCATCCGCCGTCAGCAGTCCCGGGACACTGGCTGACAGTAGCGAAGTTTGCAGAGCACCACCGGAGGGAGGAAGCGGTCCGGTGTGAGATACGGTGGTCGTGATGCCGAGTTCCGTGGCGCGGACTACGGTCGCTTGACCGCTGAATGCTACAGCCGGTTCTGTCCAGGCAAGGAGCCCCGGCGGCCAGACCAGTAGAGCGGTCAGCACCGAGCTGAGCGCAACTCGACTCCAAGTAAGTGGAATTTTATGAATCATGGTAACCCCCTGGGAAAAGATTGGCTGGAGAGTTAGATAGAAATGCTGCTAGACGGGTATCAAATCAATCCGCTGTTTAACTGCTTTCTGGCTACGTTATTTACATTAGTACTTTAGGTCTAGTAAATAAGTCCTAAGTACTTTAGTATTAGAACTGAAGTACTACATAAGTACTATCTGGGGGTAAACGGTCAGGAGTGATGGAACTGTGCTACTGCTGGGCGGCAGAACGGCGGCCCTGGGGAAGCTTCTTGAGAAAAGTTGTCAGGCGGGTGAGGAACTCGCCCGCGGTTTTAAAAGCATTGTTATTGAAGTGGCCGAAGCGGAAAACCAGCGGCCCAAGCTTATCGCCGAGAATGTCAATCACAGCCAGGAGCTAGTTCCACTCCGCATCGCACTCCACCAAGACCTTCCCATGCGTGATCACCTGGGGAACTTTCGCAGCGAAGATAAATTCCGGCGGCGTCTTCTCGTACCAGCTCTTCACCGTCGCGGCGGGGGTCACTGCGTCCTTGGCGCTCACGCGCGTCGTGCAGAGCCAGCTCTTCGGCTTAACCCCTCATGATCCGTCAACGTTGGGCCTGGCTACCGCAGCGCTCGCCCTCGTCGCCCGCGCCGCCGGCTACGTTCCCGCCCTTCGCGCCAGCCGCCTCGACCCCCGTATATCTAACTCCCAAGCAAAATCCTGCGCTACAATGCCGCCACGATTATTTGCAGCGACCAGGTCCCTTCCTCGGTCTTGGGAGATTGGCTCCACATCGTGGAGCTGCCCTGTAAGGATGGCAGCCGGGGATAGGAGAAACGTTCGGCGGGTGCCTCGTTCGTGGATCAACAAGAGTTCATTGCATCGCCCGCTCGCGGCTCGCGCAAATCGAAGCGGCTGCTTCTTCTTCTATTCCTTTTCTCGCTACCATTCCTCAATCCTTGGGTGCGCGGCGATGGTGTCGGCTATTACGCTTTTGCTCGCGCTCCGCTTATCCAGCACAATCTCGATTTCGCCGAGGATTACCGCCACGCCAACGAAAGTTTTCGCGGGCCGCGTCTTGACGAAAATAACCAGCCCAAACCCAACTTTCGAACGCCCACCGGGCACCTCGACAACCATTTCACCGTCGGCCCCGCGATTCTCTGGACGCCGTTTCTCCTCCTCGCCCACGCGGGTGTCTTTCTGGCGCGCGCGCTGGGTTCCTCCGTCGCCGCAGACGGTTTTTCCGCTCCTTACCGCATCACCATGGCGCTCGCCACCGCATTCTTTGGATTTCTCGGCTTGCTGCTGGCCTTCCGCCTGGCGCGCCAGTATGTCGAAGAACGTTGGGCGCTTCTAGCCACGCTCTCCATCTGGTGGGCCAGTTCGCTCCCGGTCTACATGTATTTCAATCCCTCTTGGTCCCACGCGCATTCCTCCTTCGCCGTGGCCCTTTTTCTTTGGTATTGGCATGAGACGCGTTCCTCGCGCTCACTCGCGCAATGGCTGATTCTCGCCCTGATCGCCGGCCTCATGCTCAACATTTACTACGCCAACGTCATGGTTCTCGCCCTCCTCGCGGTCGAAGCGGCGCGCCAGTATCTCACCGCATTTCGCCGCGGCGCCCGCGCCGCCCCGGAGATCCCGCGCGTCTCGGACCTCCTCTTCCGTCATTTTCTCTTCGGCGCGGTCGTGCTCATCTGCCTGCTGCCCACATTCCTCACGCGCTATATCATTTATGGAAGCGGCTTCGAATCCGGTTACATTCCGCTCAAGGACTGGAATTGGTTTTCTCCGAACTTTTTAGCGGTGCTTTTCTCTTCCAATCACGGCCTACTCGCCTGGACGCCCATTCTTCTTCTCGCCATCGCCGGCCTGTTTATCTTCTGGCGACGGCAGCACCGCGCCGGCACAACGTTTCTCGCCGCCTTTTTCGCCTTTTACCTTTTCATCTCCTGTTACCCCGATTGGGCCGGCATATCTTCCTACGGCAATCGGTTTTTCGTTTCCCTCACTCCGCTTTTCATTCTTGGCCTCGCCGTTTTCCTCGATCGAACCGCTCAACTCTTCCGCTCCCGCCGCGCCACTTTCGCGGCCGCTTGCGCTGTTCTCGCAGTGTTCACTTTCTGGAACGCCGGCCTGATGTTCCAATGGGGTTCGCATCTGATTCCCGCGCGCGGCCCCGTTTCTTTTTCCGAAATCGTCCACAATCAATTTTTCGTCGTGCCCCGCCAGCTCTCCGCCGGCCTCCACTCCTATTTTTTCCGCCGCAAAGCCCTCATGCAGCAGATCGAAGAGCGCGACATCCAGCAACTCGAAAAAAATCCTTTACCTTGAGCGCAGCTGATCGCAGATTCCGGCATCGCCGGAAAGGGTCCTCCCTCATTTTCCCTGTTTTTGTACGAGCGCCCGCCACGGCGGGCGCCCTTCCCAATATTTTTTCATTCAACTTTGGACTTTTAACTTTCAACTTTTAACTTCCGTCTTCCGTCTCTTCTTCTCGTTTCTTTGGTACTCTAGTCAGGGTTCGTCCCGCTCTCAGGAGATTTCGCTTCCTACGCATGGCCTCGGTCTCCACTCCTGACGCCGTTAACCCCGATCCCCTCGGGGTCAGGCAATCCAGCGCCGCTCTCCCGCTGCACTCCGGCGCCTCCGCCACCATTCGCATCGAGCCTCCCAGCGGCCTCTTCGAGCTTCGCCTCCGCGAAGTCTGGGCCTACCGCGAGCTCCTCTACTTTTTCGTCTGGCGCGACGTCAAGATCCGCTACAAGCAAACCGCCATCGGTGTCCTCTGGGTCGTTCTCCAACCCGTCCTTACCATGCTCGTCTTTACTCTTTTCTTCGGACGCCTCGCCAAGCTCCCCTCCCAGGGCCTCCCTTATCCCGTTTTCTATTTTGCCGCGCTTGTCCCCTGGACTTATTTCTCCTACGCCCTGCAGATGACCACCAGCGTCGTCGTGGACAACCAGCGCCTGATCACTAAAGTTTATTTCCCGCGCCTCATACTTCCCATTTCCGCAGCACTTTCCGGCCTGGTGGACTTCGCCATCGGCTTCGTCGTGCTCGCCATTTTCACCGTCGCGTACGGCATGCGCCCCAGTCTTGCCGCGCTGTGGCTGCCCGCGCTGCTGGCTCTCGCCCTCTTCACCGCTCTCGGCGTTGGCCTGTGGCTCTCCGCGCTCAACGCGCTTTATCGCGACGTGCGCTACGTCATTCCATTCCTCATCCAGTTCTGGATGTTCGCCTCTCCCGTCGCCTATCCTTCCACGCTTGTTCCGCCTCGCTGGCGCTGGCTCTATGGCCTCAACCCCATGGCTGGGGTCATTGACGGTTTCCGCTGGGCCATCACCGGCCGCGGCCAGGCACCGGGCCTGCTCCTGCTGGCGTCGAGCGCAGTCGTCGCCCTGGTAGTCCTCGGCGGCCTCTTTTTCTTCAATCGCATGGAGTCCTCCGTTGCCGATCGCGTTTAAGCCCGACCTTGTCGGGAAAGAGTGTAATTCCGGGTTTGGCGGCACAGCCAGTCCTGCCTGCTCTGAGCTTGCCGAATGGGGCTGTGCTCTTTTCCGCGCCAAACGTTGAACCTCATGAACATGTTCAAAAATTGGAAATCCCGACTCACCGAGAAGCGCATCGCCTGGCTCATTCGCCACAACACCATGCTCGGTCCCGAGCGCATCCAGAATCTGTCTCGCCTCGCCCAACGCATCGAGGACGAGCAGATCCCCGGCGATGTCATCGAATGCGGCGTTTACAAAGGCGGCTCCGCCGCCATTTTCGCCCGCTTGGCCACGCACTCCCGCCTGCCGCGCACCGTTTGGCTCTTCGATTCTTTCCAGGGCATGCCCCCCGCCACCGCCGCCGACGGCCCGGAAGCCGCCTCTTGGGTCGGCAATCTTACCTCCAGCCCCGGCCGCGTGATGCGCCTCCTTCGCCGCACCGGCGTGGACCTCTCTCGCGTGCGCATCGTCCCTGGCCTTTTCCAGGACACCTTTCGCTCCGTCCACATCCCGCAAATCGCCCTCTTGAACATCGACGCCGACTGGTACGAGTCCGTCAAATTGTGTCTTGAATCGTTTTACAATGCTGTCGTGCCTCGCGGCTTCATTTCCTTCGACGACTATGGCGACTGGCCCGGTTGCCGCCTGGCCGTCGACGAGTTTTTCCAAAATCGTCAGCTTTCTTTCCCCCTTCACCGTGTCGACCATACGGCCCACTGGTTCCAGAAATTGGGTTGAATGTTGGAAGGTTTGCACGTTGGGATAAAGCCGTTGAAAGTTGGAAAGTTAGAAGGTTAAGGAAAAATAGATGAGTACGATTCACAGGTTTGAGGAGATAGAAGCGTGGCAGACGGCCCGCGCGTTAACAAAAATCGTGTATGAGTTTACCGCCAGCGGATCGTTTGCTAGAGATTTCGGCTTGCGCGATCAAATGCGGCGAGCCTCTGTTTCCATCATGTCAAACATAGCCGAAGGCTTTGAAAGCCGTACGAGTGCTTTGTTCCTGGAGTTCCTGGGCCGGGCAAAGGGTTCAGCCGGAGAATTGCGCGCTCAGTGCTATGCCGCGGAGGACGCCGGTTATTTGGCGCAGGATCAGTTCGAGTCTCTTCGGGCCCTGTGCGAAAAATGCAGCGGTCAAATCAGCAGTTTTATGGCATACCTGAAGTCAAACGCTCCGGCTCCGAAACGTTCAAACATTTCAACCTTCAAACCTTCCAACGATGCCTAATACCGTCATCCACGGTGAAGGACTCGGCAAGCTCTACCGGCGCGGCCTGCAGGTCGATGGCGGTCTCCGCCACGCTCTCGAAGACTTCCTGCGGTCGCCGCTCGCTTCGCTTCGCAGAAATAAAGAAGAGACGTTTTGGGCGTTGAAGGATGTTTCACTGGAGGTGAAAGAGGGGGAGGTGCTGGGGCTCATCGGCCGCAACGGCGCGGGCAAGACGACGCTCTTGAAGATTTTGTCGCGGATTACGAGGCCCACCACTGGCTGGGCGGAAATTCACGGGCGCGTCGGCTCCCTGCTCGAAGTCGGCACGGGCTTTCATCCCGAGCTGACCGGCCGGGAGAACACCTTTCTTTCCGGCGCGATTCTGGGCATGGGCAGAGCAGAAATCGCGCGCAAGTTCGACGAAATCGTGGCCTTCGCGGAGTTGGAAAAATTCATTGATACCGCGGTGAAGCACTACTCCTCGGGGATGTACGTGCGGCTAGCGTTCGCTGTCGCCGCACACCTGGAGCCGGAAATTCTCCTTGTGGATGAAGTCCTTGCCGTCGGGGATATCAATTTTCAGAAAAAATGCCTCGGCAAGATGGGCGACGTCGCCCGCGCCGGCCGCACTGTGGTCCTCGTCAGCCATCAGCTCAATCAGATTCGCCGCCTCTGCCACCGCGTCGTCTGGATTGACGCCGCGTCCGTCCGCCAGGACGGCCCCATCCACGAAGTCGTCTCCGCCTACGAATCCGCGATGGCCCGCGGTGACTCCAACGGCCATTCGCAGGATCGCGGCGCCGGGACGAAGGGCCATTTTCTGAGTTGGGAAATCGTTAAGCCGGGTTCCGACGACGTGCACACCCTCAACACACTCGGACCCGTCACGGTTAAGCTCACTCTTCAGATTAACGAACTCGTTCGGAGGGGGATCCATGGAATTTCTTTATACAACCAAGACCGCCAACTTATCTGGGGATGGGCAGCGTACGACTTGGACCTGCCCATTGGCGTGCATCAGTTTAGTTACACGCTGCCGACGCTTCCCTTGCGTCCCGGACCTTACAAATGGCTTGTGAGTTTGTACGAGGAAACGGAGGAACTTGACGTATGGGAATGTTTGCCGGAAATGGTCGTGGCTGTTGATCCGCTCACACACCCGAGGGACGAATGGGCCGGACTTCTAAACATTCCCGTCAAGTTCGCGATTCTCGAGAAACGCGGCGACGCGAATAGCGGGCACGCGCTTGACACTGGGAATTGAGAACCACATCATCGTTGGGGTATGCGCTCGAAATCATTACATTGGGCGGGACGCGCCCTCCGCCGACTCGGCAACGAACTGATGGCCCGCAACGCAATGAGGGGAACTTGGATCGATGTCGGCGCGCACCACGGGGAAACCACCGTTGGGCTCGCCAATCACAATCCTGGCCTGACAATCTACGCTATCGAGCCGAACCCGTCTGCAGTGGCCAAGATTGCCGGGTGCGCTCCAAACGTTATCGTGTTTCCATTCGCGATCGCCGAAAGAAACGGATACGCCGAACTGCACATCAACGCTCATGAGGCAGCCAGCTCATTGCTCCCGCTCGACGAGGAGGGAGTGCGTCGCTGGATTGGAGGGGACCAGTTCAAGGTGCTCTCGACAATTGCCGTGCCCACAATTCGACTAGATACGTTCATGAACCTCATGGGAATCGGAACCGTCGACTTTTTGAATATCGACGCCCAGGGCATGGACCTAGCCGTAGTCAGGTCAGCGGGCCGCAGACTGCAGGACATCAAGAGGATTACTCTGGAGGTTTCCCTCACGGAACATCCCGTTTATACGGGCGCTCCAAGTCCTGAGGAAGTGCTCATGTTCCTGGAGCAGTCTGGATTCACGCTCATCGATCGCGAATCGCAGACCTACGGCCAAGAAGAGAATCTCACATTCGTCCAACGAGAGCTGACGCTGACAGCGCACCACATGGAGCAAGCCAGCAAACCCCTATGCTAGCGTTCAGTCTCGCCACGATGGCTGTCCAGCAAAGGCCAGAGCAAGAGCCGGATTCATTAGCTGTCCTATGAAAACCCCTAGGAAGGTCGCAGTACTCAGCCCGACCACTTCGCAACTTGTAGAGAAAATGGCGGTGCTGTTCCCGGAAGGAATAGATTTGGTCGGACCTCAATCCGATGACCGACACTACTGGAATAACTGCCATCTAAGACTGGAGAGCTGGAGAGCTCTGGGCCTGAAGATCGAGATCGTCGAGAAGCCGTTTGGCGACGTGGATTTTAGCCAATACGATTTACTCGTAGAGTCGGCGGAGACCTTCCAATATTCGAAGGACTGGCGTAAGCATTGTCTGAGAATCGAGTGCCCGATTCTTCTGAAGGCTTGCTGGACAAACGACCCCAAAAACTTACTTCCGCGTTCTTACGCCAAGAAAGTGAGCCGATTCCCTGTTCTCCTGGAAATGCCGGCCCATGCCCCGAATTGGAAAGCCGCACGCTTTACAGACGTTAACGTGATACCCAACCCCGTGGGCGACTGGTGGTTCCAAGAGCAGTGGACTGGCGCAAAGGAACAAGTGCTTTTTGTTCTTTCCGGGAAAGACTCTTGGCGGGGACTGACCGGAAATGAGCCATGGAAAGCCGATCCGTCTTGGAATGGCTGGAGCTCATGGGAGGAGTTATGCCGGAGGTTTCCCGGCAAGACGCACCACCACGATGGCGCGAAGGCCTACAAGACTCCACTGGAGATGGCGCAACTCTTTGCTGAATCGCGGGTCTTCGTCAATTTCGACAGGCCCTACGGAATGGGCGAGAGACCCCTCACGCTGGCTTTCACGGAGGCTCTGAGCGCCGGGCTGCCCGTCGCGGCCTACGATTTGCCGGGGCTCAACTATCGCCAATACATTGACTCAAACGGAGTATGTTCCAGTGACTTTGACAAAATATGCGGTTTCATTAGCAAATGCCTTACGGATATAGAATTTGCCCGGACGTGCGGCAATCGCAGCCGCGAAATCGCAAGGTCTGCTTTCTCGACTGCGAGCCTCCGGCCGAAGTATGAGGAGTTAATTTACCGGGCGCATGAAACCTTCAGCGACCTAACAAGCAAACGGAAGAAGTCATTTTCTTCGCTCCTAAACTGGATAAAGATCGGGCGGGCGAAAAGAGCTAGAAACTCGAGTGAGGCCTCCTAAGTCCAGTGCAAGATCCCGAGGCCGCCTTGGCCAACACTTGGGGCGGCGCATCAGTTCCTAGATCACCATCGCGGCGCGACGCTCGGCGAGTTCCGTCCGTTATACTATCTGCATGGCCTTCGCCGATGTGGAAATCGCGCGCGTTAAGGATTACTGGAATGCTCGCCCCTGCAATATCCGTCATTCCACCGCTCTAATTGGCTCCAGGGAATACTTCGACGAGGTCGAAGCCCGCAAATACTTCGTCGAATATCACATTCCGGAATTTGCGGAGTTCGAGCGCTGGCGCGGCAAGAAGGTGCTGGAAATCGGGTGCGGCATCGGCACGGACACGATTAATTTTGCGCGCGCGGGCGCGCAGGTCACCACCGTAGACCTTTCCGATAAGTCGATGGAGCTGGCCCGCAGGCGCGCGGCCGTGTTCGGACTGGAAGATCGCATCCGTTTCTGTCCGGGCAATGCTGAACAGCTCAGCAGGTTCGTTCCGCCGGAGGCCTATGATTTGATTTACTCCTTCGGCGTGATCCACCACACGCCGCGACCGGAGGCTGTCGTCGAGCAGTTTCGGCAATATGCGCGCCCGGGCACGACCGTCAAGATCATGGTCTACCACCGCCGGTCTTGGAAAGTCGCGTGGATGCTTGCCACGGAGGGCAAGGGTCAATTTTGGAAGCTGCAGGAGGTGGTGGCGAAAAACTCGGAAGCGCAAACGGGCTGCCCGGTGACCTACACCTACACACGGCGCGAAGGGCGCCGGCTCCTGGAACGACACGGCTTTCGTGTAACGGACGTGCGAGTCGAGCACATCTTTCCCTATCGGATCCCGGACTACGTTAAGTATCAGTACGTCAAGGACTGGTATTTCCGCTGGATGCCGCGACCATTATTCCGATTCGTGGAACTGCGTTTCGGCTGGCACCTGCTTCTTACCGCCCGCTCCGTCTGATAGCCCTTCATTGCTGCGCGTGGAGGCAGCACTTGTGAGCGGCGCGCAGCAACTCGCTCGCGGTGTCATGCGCGGAAAGATGGATTCATAGATTGCGTAGCCTGCCTTATACTCACTTGTGGCGCTGAAATTTTCGGCGCGATGCTGAATGTGGGCGCGCAAAGAAGGTTCGCCCGGGAAAAGATTGTTCACCAGCTCGAAGGAGCCGATTTGCTGACGATTTTCTCGATTCCCAAGGCCTTCCGAGGGCACATCGGCGTGATCCAGCGGAACGCCATCGTCAGCTGGACGAAGCTGGAGCCGCGGCCGGAAATTATTCTGCTGGGAAATGAGGAAGGCACGGCGGAGGTGGCGCGCGATCTGGGGCTGCGGCACTTGCCGCAGGTCGCGTGCAATGAGCATGGCACTCCGCTGCTCAGCGATCTTTTCCGCCAGGCGGAAGCGCGCGCCACTTCCGATTGGCTCTGCTACGTCAACGCGGACATCATGCTTTTGAGCGATTTCGCGGCGGCGTTCGAAGAGGTGCGGCGGCAAGTTCCGAAATTCCTCATGGTCTCCAAGCGCATCAATATGGAAATTCCGGAGGCGCTGGCTTTTGAGGCGGGTTGGGAATCGGGCATGAAAACACGCAGGGATTCCACCGGCTTCGCTGGGGACTTTAAGTTCATCGATGTTTTCGTTTTTCAGAAAGGGGCCTATGCCCAGGTGCCGGATTTCGCGATTGGGAGGCTGTGGTTTGACCACTGGCTGATCAAGGCGGCGCGGGAGCAGAACTTGCCGGTGGTGGATGCGTCGCTGGCCGCACCGGTGCTGCACCAGAATCATGATTACAATCACGTGGCCGGCGGCGAAGAGCAAGTGTGGCGCGGCGAGGAAGCGGAGCGCAATGGTCAGCTTTATGGCAGCGTGAGCACCTCGTACACGCTGCTGGATGTGACCCACAAGCTCACTCCCGGCGGCGCCGTCCGCAGAGTGCGTTTCCGCAAGCCTCTTTTTAAGATCAAGCGATTCGCCTGGGAGATTTTCGTGCGGCGGACGGCGGCGGTGCGGAGAGTCCTCGGCCTGCGCAGAAAATTCAGGCAGCCGGCGGGCCATCAGAGCTCCTGATTACCAGCGAAGCGCCGTTCCTTTTTTCAACCTCCAGCGTTCGAACGCTTTCATTCCCGGGCTTCAACACGCTAAAATGCTCCCTTCTCTCTCAGGAGGCGTATGCTCTCGTCTGTCTCGGTGATTGGTTTGGGCAAACTGGGCGCGCCGATGGCGGCTTGCTTCGCCGCAAGCGGCTTTACCGTTCATGCCGTCGATGTGAATCCGCAGAAGGTGGAGGCCATCAGCCGCGGCGTGCCGCCCGTCCACGAACCCGGCCTCGCCGAGCTGCTCGCCGAATCCGGTGGACGCCTTTCCGCCACGAACGACATTGAAGCGGCGGTCAGCGCTGCGGACGCCACCTTCGTCGTCGTGGCCACTCCCAGCGAACCTGACGGCGGTTTTTCGCTGCGCTACGCGATTCCCACGTGCGAATCCATCGGCCGCGCCTTGCGCACCAAGTCCGCGTATCACGTGGTCGTAATCACCAGCACGGTTATGCCCGGCTCCCTGGGCGGCCAGATCAAATCCGCGCTCGCCCGCGCGGGCGATGTTTTGTCCGAACTCTACAAGCGCACCTGCAAAAATACTCCCGCGATTGCGCGCATGAACTGGATCAACGCGGAAATCACCAAGCTCGCCGTCAACACTTACATCACTACCAAGATCAGCTACGCCAATATGCTGGCGCGGCTTTGCGAGAAATTGCCGGAGGCGGACGTAAACGTCGTGACCGATGCCCTGGGCCTGGATACGCGCATTGGCGCCAAGTATTTGAAGGGCGCCGTCAGCTATGGGGGACCATGCTTCCCCCGCGATAACCGCGCGCTCGCCGCGCTGGCTTCCCGCGTCGGCGCTTCCTCCGGCCTCGCGGAAGCCACGGACATTTTCAATCGCGCACAAATCAAGTCCCTTGCGGACGTCGTGAGGAGCCATCGGAGCGAATCCGGCGCCATCGGAATCCTCGGGCTTACGTACAAACCTGATACCGATGTCGTCGAAGAATCGTTCGGCCTCTTGCTCGCGCTGGAGCTTACGTCGGCAAATCTTCCGGTGATGGTTTACGACCCGTCCGCGGACGCCGCGCGCGCTTTGAGCAACTGCAAGAATATTCGAGTGGCTTCGTCAGCGCAGGAATGCATCGCGGAGTCCAGAGTGGTTGTCCTGGCGACTCCCTGGCAGGAATTCCGCGATCTGCGCGCCGCGCTGTGGGCGCGTCCCGGCTATTCCGAGCCTCGCGTGGTCATTGATTGCTGGCGCGCACTGAGTCACTTGGATGGTATCGAAGGCCTCCGCTACGTCAAATTGGGATTCGGCGGCGCGGCGAAAAAACCTGTCAGCGTCTCTTCCAGCGCCGACTAACTACGCGCGGGCGGAGGATTTTGCGGGTGTCGCCGAGCCCCGCCGGATCGGTCAACCGCTGCGTTCGCTATTCGGCGCCTCGAAGGCGGCTGAGGAAGCGCGATTGAGGATTTTTGGGGAGCCGTAATTTGGCGAAGAGTTTTGTCAGCGTACTAATTGATACGTATAACCACGAACGCTTCATCGAGCAGGCGATCGTGAGCGTGCTGGAGCAGGATTTTCCTGCGGCGGATCGCGAAATCATCGTTGTGGACGATGGTTCGACGGATCGCACGCCGGAAATTGTGAAGAAGTTCGAGCCGCGCGTGCGGTTGCTGCGCAAAGAGAATGTCGGGCAAGCCTCGGCGTTTAATGCCGGCATTCCGGAATGCAAGGGAGAAATCGTCGCGTTCCTGGACGGCGACGACTGGTGGGCCCCTAACAAGCTGACACGCGTGGCGCAAGCTATGACTGCGGACCCGTCCCTGGGAATTGTGGGCCACGGCATTGTCAATGTTCAACGCGACGGGCGCGGGCAAGCCGAGATTCTTCGCGAGGGGTTTCATTTCCGGGCCAGCACGATCGAGGGTGCGCGCTTGTTACGACGGCGCGGCTCTTTTCTCGGGACAAGTCGCATGACCATCCGCGCCGACTTGCTCCAGCGGATCGGACCAGTTCCGGATGCAATAGAAATTCAAGCGGATGAGTATCTGTCCACGCTCGCTGCCGTACTGACGAGGGCGCGGATTTTGCCGGAAGCGCTGACCTATTACCGTCTTCATGAGGCGAACAGCTTTCAGCTCGCAGGCCATGACCCGCAAAGAGTGCGCCGCAAACAAAAATCACTTGCGATACTGGCAAGCAGTCTTTCGCAGCAGCTTGAGAAGTTCGGCATCGACCCGCAAGTACGTCTCACCGTCACCGAATATACCCAAGCCAGTGCAGACCAACTCCGACTCGTGATTGACGGCGGGTGGCCGTGGGAAACGGCAAAGACCGAATGGAAGATCTATGAGATATTGCATCCGGAGGCGCGGTTTTCTCACCGCGTCTTCAAATTGGTAATCCTGCTGGCGGCCTTAGTCACGACGCCGAGGAATTTCTACAGCGTTCAGAGGACTCTCGCGCAGAGCGACTTCTATCGGCGCGTTCGCGCGCGTTGGCTTCCAGTTCCCGAAATGGAGCACATCCAAAAAGATTGGCGCGCGGGATCATGATCAAGGCGGCGATTCATAAAACCTTCAGGCTATTCGGCCTCGACATTATCCATTACCCTCCCCGAGACCAGGTATGTCCTCCTGACTTTCGCAAGGATGAGCTCGAGATCCTCCGCCAAGTCCGCCCGTGGACGATGACCAGCCCGGATAGAATCTACGCCCTCATTCAAGCCGTGCGGTACGTTAGCGCGAATAACATACCAGGAGCTATGGTCGAATGCGGAGTGTGGAAGGGAGGAAGCATGGCCGCCATCGCTAGAACACTCCTCCAGCTGCAAGACGTGAGCCGCGAGTTGTATCTCTTCGATACTTTTGAAGGCATGACGGCGCCGACGGCGAAAGACCTCGATTACACAGGCAAGAAAGCTTCTCAAGTACTGCGAGATGTTCCTAGGGACAAGTGTGACGACGCACCGCTGGAGCAGGTGAAAGAAGTGCTTTACGGTACGGGCTACCCGAGAGAAAGAATTCACTTCGTTCGAGGGCGCGTGGAGGAAACCATTCCTGCATCTGCGCCGGATCCGATCGCGCTGCTGCGGCTTGATACTGATTGGTATGATTCGACCAAACATGAGCTGGTTCACCTCTTCCCGCGTTTACCCAAGGCCGGCGTTATCCTCATCGACGATTACGGGCACTGGCAAGGGTCCCGGCAAGCCTGCGATGAGTATTTCGCCGAGAATCGCATCCCTATTCTCCTGAACCGAATCGATTACAGCGGTCGCATTGCGTTGAAGCCGTGACTTTGGCTTTACAGCGGAGGGCACTGCTAGGGTTGTGTAGGGTAGTCATTGGGAGCTGGTAAAGCGAGGCCACGCTTAGATGCGCATTCTGATGATATCGGGAGTGCCGGGGAACGCCGAGGCCGGTGTCGCGGGCGTTGTAAACAACCTGACAAAGGAATTGCGCGATCTGGGTCACAGCGTAAAGCCCATTTTTTTCGAAGACCTGCTGCGCCAGCAGAAGTGGCCCGGTCGTTTTCGTACTGTCGAGTTTGCAAGAGCAATTGCTCACTATGTGA
>WNFC01006310.1_pt1 | contig 14119 bp, 9 predicted proteins | sample 5400541 | NCBI WGS metagenome assembly WNFC01 (sample SAMN13153342, study PRJNA577476) | soil metagenome | isolation source: 120 cm saprolite under Douglas fir tree site 2 hole 2 replicate 1 | place: USA:California | collected 2015-04-18
CTGTCGTGAGGCGTTACCTTCGATTTATTCGAAGGAACGTGTCAGCGGGCGCTTCGATGTCGGCGAATACTGGGACCGCAACGTCCAAATCGACGTGGTCGGCCTACGCGGCGATGGATGGGTCGATCTTGGTGAATGTCGATGGATTGGGCGCGCCGGACTGACTTCCACCGCGCGCGAGCTGGCCGCGAGGGTAGGGTACTTTCCGGGTGGTAATCGCACCGTCCGGCAACTGCTGTTCGTCCGCAAGAAGCCCGCGTCTATACCGGCTGGAGTAGTCATTCACGATTTGCAGTCCCTTTATCTGTAGGCGGATGCGACCCTTTGGGGCGTAGATGTTGCAGGTTCGAATCCTGGAACACCCGCTGTCGCGTTTGACATAATGCTGCTTTGCACCAGCTCCAGCAATTCCGCAAGACCAACAGTCATAGGTCCTGCCTATTTCGCCTCGACGATCTTCTTTAGATTGTCCAGGCCGCCCTGATAAACGCCGCCAATCGTGTCCACCGCCGTCTTGTCGTTTTCGTTGTCGGCGGGATTGTCGCCGACGTTCTTGCGTTTGAAGTGGCCGGTCCAGGTGACCGAGGACTTGTCCTTGCCGGCGGATTTGACCACGAAGATCGACGTATAGTCGCTGACCGGCAGAACGCCTTCGATGATGGCGTATTTGAACGAGCGGCCCGCCGGATCGAAGCGGAGCAGCTTTTCCTTGATCGTCCCGCCGCCTTTCAGCGTCAGCAAGCGCACCGCCCCGGCGGTGTTGTTCTTGCCTTCGACGATCTCGTCCGTGGCGACGGCAGGATGCCAGCTGTTCAAGCCGTTGAAGTCCTTCGCCGCACGCCAGACCTTCGCCGCCGAAGCGTCGATGGTGATCGTCTTGCTGGCGGTGAGCGGCGGTGCCGCGGCCCACGTGTAGCCACATGCCAGCATGGATAGTCCAACTACGATCACAGTATTGATTTTCATCGCTTTGACTCCTTGTGAAGGAAATTGTCGGGTCGCAGCCAGTGAGCCGCCAAAGGCGGAATCAGCAGCAGGCTGACCAGTGTAGAAGACACCAAGCCGCCGAGAATGACCACCGCCATGGGGCCCTCGATCTCGTGCCCGGGTTGGTGCAGTTGCCATGCCACCGGGAGCAGGGCCAATCCGGTGAGCGATGCCGTGAGCAGCACCGGCGTCAGCCGCTCCTCGGCGCCGCGCGACGCGGTATCCAGATTCCAGGGCTGCGCCTCCACCTGCACGGAAAGCAGCACGAGAAGCACGTGCCTCGGCTGCCCGAATCCAAGCGCCAGCAACAGCACGATGAGCACGAAGGCCGCGGCCGAGTGCAGCAACAATTCATTCTTGGCGGCGGCCTGCGCTTCGGCCGCTCCGCCGTAGCGCAGAAACACACCGGGCGGCAGCTGAACTTTGGCGGCGATCGCCTGGCGCGCTCTGTCGGCAAACCCTACTTGATCGGCGCCCTTCGGCGATGCGACGACGATCTGCCGCCGCAGTCCGTCCTGATGGTCGACCAGACTGCGCGACAAGGCCATGGTGATTCTGGCAACCGAGGACAGCGGCGCCAATGCGCCATCCTGTCCGCGCAGCAGCAGCGATCCTAACCGCAATGGATCGGCGCCCGCGTGAGCGATGCGCAACGTGACCGGTATGCTTCGATCCGCCTGATTGAGTTCGGCCGCCACACTCCCGTGATAGGCCGCATTCACCGTCTGCAGCACATCCGCCGCCTGCAACCCGTAGATGGCCAGCTGCTCCGGCAGCAATTCCAGGTGCATCTCCACCTGGCGCGGCGGGACCGTCAGACGGACGTTGCCGCTATCGGGCAGATGCTGCAGCACCTCGACGATCTGCGCGCCGACGAGATCGTCGGCATCGAGATCGGAACCGATCACGCTGATCGAAAACGGCGCGGACTCCCCGGACAGGGTTTCACCGATGCGTTCGGCCAACACCGAATAGATTTCCACGAGTTGGTTCGGAAAGTCGCCGAACACATTGCGGATGGCGGCATCGATCTCGGCCGCGCTGCGACCCTGGCGCGGATCGATCTGCACCTCGAACTCGCTCTTGTTCGGCGCGTCGGGGTCCTGCCCGTTCTCGGCGCGGCCGATCTGTTCGGCGACGCTCTTGACGCCGGGAATACTGATGAGTCCCTTGGAGATCTGTTCCCCGACGCGGGTGGTTTCAGTCAGCGAAATCCCCGGGCGCAGCGATGCGTGCGCGATCAAGTAATTTTCACGGAAATCCGGCAGCAATCGCGCGCCCAGCAAGGGCAGCAGAATCACCCCGGCGGCGCCGCTCGCGACGACGATCGCGATGAGCGCACGCGGCCGCGCATTCAGCCATGCGATCGCCCGCAGCTGCCGGCGCTTCAGGCGCTGCAGAAACGCCGCTTCGGACTTGGGAGTGTGCCGCGCCATGGCGAGCGCGCACAACGCGGGTGTCGCGCTCATGGCTACAACCAAGGACAGACCTACTGCGAGCAGGAACGAAATCGACAACGGCCGGAAAAATGCGCCCTGCAATCCGGACATCAGCACTATGGGCAGAAACGCGACCGCAACCGCCGCCGTGGCATAGAACACCGGCCGCCGCACCTCCAGCGAGGCGCCGATGAGCAAATCGCCGATATCCACCTCGCGCACGGCGGCGCGGCGGCGGCGGAGAATATTCTCAACGTCGATGACGGCATCATCGACGACCACGCCGAGCGCGACCACGAGACCGCCGATGGTCATGGTGTTGAGACTCAACCCCGAAGCCTCGAGAATCCACACCGTCGTCAGGAGCGCGAGCGGGATCGCGCTGAAAGACACCAATGCGCCGCGCCAGTCGCGCAAGGTGATCAACAAGAGCGCGATCACGAGTGCCGCGCCCAGACCCAGCGAATTGCGCAGTTTCTCGATCGCGCTTTCGATGAAACTGGCCGGCCGCAGCAGCGCCGGGTGGTATTGCACTCCCTGCTTGGCGAGCGCCGGCGCGAGCGCATCGAGCCTGACTTCGAGCGCCCGCGTGACGTCGAGCGTGTTGGCGCCGAATTGGGTCGAGGTTTCGATGAGTATCCCCGGCTTACCGGCGATCAAGGCATCGCCGAAGCGCGGCGCGGCGCCTTCGCGCACGCTGGCGACGTCGCCCAAACGCACCGGCAAGCCGCCGCGCGTGCCCACCACCGCCTGCGCCATCGCGTCGAGCGTGGCGCCGGGGGCCTGGGCTCGGATGACGATGCGCTGCGTGGGCGTTTCGAAATAACCGCCGCCGATCAAGGCGGTTGCGCGCCTGGCGGCGGACAGGACGTCGTCGAGGACGAGTCCGGCGGCGGCGAGCTTTGCCGGGTCGATTTCAATCTGCCGCTCGCGCACCGCGCCGCCGAAGATCTGCGCCTGCGCCACGCCGGGCACCGCGAGAATTTGCGGCTTGACGATCCATTGCACCACATCGCGCAGCTCCACCGGCGAGAGCCGATCGCTGGTGTAGCCGAAGTGCATGAGGTACTCCATCGAAGAGCTCAACGGCGATAAGAGAGGAGCCCCGACGCCCTGTGGAAGCAAGCCGGGAGACTCGGCCAGGCGCTCGGTAACGACTTGGCGCTGCCGATACGGATCGCCGCCGCGCTCGAACACGACTTGGATGGCGGAGAGGCCTTGGCTCGAGGTCGAGCGAACCGTCTTCACATTCTCCGCGCCGGCGAGCAATCCTTCCAACGGCCGCGTGACCAGCGCCTCGACCTGAGTCGCGTCGAAGCCGGGCGCCTGGGTCTGGACCAGCACCTGGGGAGGGGCGAAATCCGGAAACACGTCGAACCGCGCCTCCAGCAGTGCAGCGAAACCCAGCGCGGCGATCAGGCAGGTGAGCGCGGTGACAATGCGGGGATTGCGCAGGGAGGCGCGGACGATGGCGGCAAGCATTGGGTTGCGTCCTAGTCGTCGTCATCATGCTGCTGGGCGCCCAGTTCCTGCAGCGACCACAAAACCCCCGCCCCGTGCACCACGATGTTGTCATCGTCATCAACGCCTTCGACCAGCCAGCCATCGCCGTAGGGAAGCAGCAGACGCACTTTCACCGGCGCATAACGCGCCTGCTCCACCTCGGTCTTTTTGGTCAATTGCTTGTAAACATAGGCCCCGCTCTCGTCGTAAAGCAGCGCATCGCGAGGCAGCAGCAATCCCTTGCGCTCAACCGTCATCAACGCAACCGGGACACGGGCGCCCGGACCGAGTCCGCCGGGTGCGTTCGACACTTCGATCAACAAACCGACGCTCTGCAATTCGGTCGTTTCCCGCAGTATTCCAAGCACGCGCCCCGGAACTTGAATGCCATCCACATCCAGCACGGCCTTGCTTGGGCTGGCGCCGAGGGTATGCCGGCCCGGCAAGTCGGCGCGCAGCAGCAACGTGCGGCCGCTCGTCGCCGCCTCGATCACTCTCCGACGTGCGTCAGCCGGCAATGCGGCCAAGGGCCCCCAATGCAATGTGAACCGCGCCGCCGCGATTTGCGCCTGCGCCTGCGCTCTCGCCTGATCCGCCTGCGCCGCCTCGAGCATTTTGAGGGACGCTCCGGCACCGCCCTGGTAGAGCGCGCGCAAGCGCGCGAGTTCGGCGGACGCGGAGTGTTCCGCGACCGTGGCCGTGGCGGTTTCACCCATATCGGATACCAGCGCGGTCGCATCCAGGACCAGACCAACCCCCTCGATGCGTTCCGGCGCCTTCGCGGCGAGAGGGTGCGCGACGGCAATGCCGGCCGCGCGCTGCTGCCCACTGCTCAAGGTGGGCTGCGCGGATCGCCGGCTCGAATCGGCAGCCTCATCGTCTTGATCGCCGATCGCGATCGCCGGCAAGCTCAGCAGCGCACAGCAGGCGACCGGCAGCACGCAGAGCGCGTGAGCTTTCACGGCCCGGCTCCGGCAACGATCGACGGCATGGATTTCGCCAGGGCAAGTTCCGGGCCCGACAAGGGCGCGTGCAGCACATCCTCGAGATTGTTGCGCGCGCTCTGCAGCCGCGCGCGCATCTGCACCCACTCGAGCTCGGCCCGCATCGCGAGGATCTCTGCGACGACTTGATCCTCTGCATCCGCCGCGCCCAAGCGGAAGCTAAGATCGGCCGTTTGCTTTTGGCGCCGCACTGCTTCCAGCTGCCGCTGCGCCGCGTCGGCGCCGGCGCGGGCGATGTGCTCCGCCCGTTCCGCGGCGACGATCGCCCCATAAATGTCGGCCTGCAGCGCGAGCATGCGCTGTCCGGCCAGTTCGCGGCCGGCGTGCGCCTCGGCGATCTCACCCCTGTTGCGATTCAAGGGCAGGGTGAAGCCCACATCGAAAGGAAACTTGGCGATGCCGTGATCCCAGTAGTAGCCCGGCGACAGCACGAGTTGTGGGTACTGGCGCGCGACCGATAGCTGCAGCCTTGCTTCCGCGGACGCGTAAGCCGCCATCGCCTGCCCGAGATCGGCGCGAGACAGAAGAGCCTGCTCGCGTGTCGCGCGGCGCGTGTCCTCATCCATGGGCGGCGGCTCGCCCCAGTCCGGCCATATGAACGTCACGCCGTCCAGTGCCTGCGGCGGCATCCCTAACGCTCTGGCCGCGGCGGCTTGGGCCGCATCCACCTCTTCGCGCAATTCCGCGTTCTGCTGCTCGATCTGGATACGCGCCTGCTCACTGGTCAGAAGTTCGCTGGGCGCATCTTCGCCGGCGCGCACCCTCCGCTCCTCGAGCGCGACCAACCGGTCCTGCGCCGCCGCCAGGCGGGCGAGCAAACCCAAGGAGCGGCGCCCGCGCTCCCAATCGGACAGCGCCGCAGCCAAGGCGCTGCGCACGGCCCATGCCTGGTCCATCAGCTGCAGACGCGCATTGCCGGTGTCGAGTCTCGCGATGCCGCTCTCCAAGCGACGGCGCTCGGGCGGGCGCAGCAGCCAATTCAGGCTGACGCCGTACAGCCACGGGTGGGAATCATGCCGCGCATATTCCGATTGCAGAGTGAGATCGGGGTTGGGCGCTTCCGCCGCGGTGATCTCGTGCGACAGGGCCGCTTGCACCTGGGCCCTGGCCACCGCCAGTTGCAGGTTCTGCGTCAGCGCGACCGCCAGCAGTTCCGCGCGATCCCATTCGCGCGGCGGCCACGCCGCCGCCGTTTGCGGCATCAGGCGGAGGATCTCGGCGCGCACTCGAACTTCGGTGAGGCGGCGCGCCGCAAATTCATCGGCGCTATCCTGCGGCTCGAGCGGCGCCGCGTGATATTGGACGCAGCCGGCGAACGTCCCGGCGAGGGAAATGACAGCGCACAAGCGCCACATGCTAGGGAGACCTGAGCAGGGAAATATTTCTCTTTGGGCGATAATACTCGCCCACGCGCCCGTTGAATACAGCGAAAATCGGCGATGCAATCACTGCGTCGCCGATTCCACCACCACCGTGACTTTCATCGCCTCTCGAGGATCAGAAGAAAATGATGCCGCCGATCGCGTAGTCCTTTTCAGTCGCCGAATTGCCGCCCCAGGCCTTGGCCTTGGAATCGATGTATTCGCCGACCAGAGTCACACTCTTCGTCAGGCTGTAATAGAAGCCGAGAACGCCCGACGAGTTGCGCTTGAGCAGCAACGGGTTTGCGTTTACCTGGCCCGGATTTTCATCATCGGCGAGCTTCAGATCCGATATGCCGTAGCTGAGACCGACTTTGAGCTTGTCGAATTTGTAGGTCGCCTGCACGTAGCCGCCGTCGGACTTGCGCTTGGAGCCGGACGCGGACGTGGGCAATACGTAGAGGCCGGTGGTGCCGACGCCTTTGCCGTCGTAACCGTACAGCACTCCCTCGAAGGCGGCGTAATCGACTTTAACGCCGACGTCGAATTCCGTGCCCCGGAAGCTGGTCGATACTCCCGCGGCGTTGTCGCCGGCGATTGCAGCGGAATTGGCCGTCAATTGCTGGGTTACGACGTCGACCCAGACTTTGCCGGTCAGAGTATCGGTTTTCGGGTCTCCCCACGTATAGCTGCCACCGGCCTGAAACTGCGGTGAGTTGTGCGAGGTGTAGCCCGGCGTATTCAGAGGCTGGAAAATGCCGGCCGATCCGCTGAATCCATTGTAGGTCGGCGTCGTATAGGTAATCTGCGGCTCCCAGTCGGTGTAAATGTAGCCGATACCGATGCGGCCGAGGCTGGTATTGCTGGGTGCGACATTGGTCGGCCCGGCAGTGCCGACTCCGAGCAGGGTCATGTCGTCGAGGATCGCGTCTTTGCCGAAGATGCCGATATCGCGTCCCAATTTCACCGTGCCCCAACTGGCATCGCCGAAGGTGAAATAGACTTGGCGTGCGTCGATGCCGGGTGTCGCCAGGGCAGAAGGCTGACCTGCACCGTTGACGCCTGCCGCCGCCGAACTATTGATCCCGGGATAAAACCCGACGGTCACGTCGATGTCGAAATCGGATTGCCGCGTGGTGGCACTGAAGACGAGGGCCGCAGGCAGCAAGCCGTTACGCACTGCGGCGGAGTGATCGCCGGTGCAAGCAAGGCCGCCGATCACCGTGTTATTAGTACCGGTGTCGCAACTCGCACCGACGTAGAACGCATTGACATTGCCGGCGAAGTCCACCTTCCAATCGCCGGCGGCAATATCGATTCCGGCGAATGCCTTGAGGATCGGAACCATCCAAATCGCGGCGCCGGCTGCGATCGCAAGCTTGGTACGCGTATTCATGAAAACTCCCTCCGTTTCGAGTTCTTTGTCGTGACGTCGAGGCTGCGGCAAGATGTTGCCCGCAGTCGACCGCAGCTTTTCCCGCTCGCCAAACGCCACCTGGCGCCGGGTGAAGCCTAGTGAGTGTCTGCAAGAGGCGTACCAATTGTGCAACGGAGGATGATTTCCCCAAGGCCGCGTGCGATTCGGCTTTGTACCTGTCGCCGGCGCACGCCCTGCAGCCCCTTGCACTTCGCGTCACTCGTATCTTCTGTGGCTTTGGCGCAAATGTCGGGCGACGCTGCGCCCGCATCTCAAGCATCACTGTCACGCCCGAGGCGCAGATTTGTCGCACTCTGTGTTGGATTAGATACAGGCGTCAAAACGCGCGGCGGCCGCTCGTATGCCGCCGCGCGCGGCCCCGCTGCTACATTTTTGAAGCACAAACTGTGGCGGATCAGAAACACCAAGCGGCGCAGGCGTTTTCCCGTGTTATGTCACGCGTCGCAAGTAATTGATCGGTCGATGTTCTGCGGCCGAGCGTGGACTGGCACGCTTGCTGCTTGTAGGTAACAACCAAGAAGCGTAGGAGCTCAATTCCATGAAGACGAGAGCGGCTGTTGCCTGGGAAGCCGATAAACCGCTGAGCATCGAAGAAGTCGATCTCGCCGGACCATCCGCGGGCGAGGTCCTGGTACGCATCGTCGCCACGGGCGTGTGCCACACCGATGCGTTCACGCTGTCGGGCGCCGATCCGGAGGGACTGTTCCCGGTGATACTGGGTCATGAAGGCGGCGGCATCGTGCAGGAAATCGGCGCCGGTGTTACCAGCGTCAAAGCCGGCGATCACGTGATTCCGCTGTATACCCCCGAATGCGGAACCTGCGAGTTCTGCCTGTCCGGCAAGACGAATTTATGCCAGAGAATCCGCGTGACCCAGGGCAAGGGCCTGATGCCGGACGGCACCTCGCGCTTTTCCTTCAACGGCAAGCCCATATTGCACTACATGGGTACCAGCACATTTTCCGAATACACCGTGCTGCCGGAGATTTCGGTGGCGAGGATCAACCCCAAGGCGCCGCTCGACAAGGTATGCCTGCTCGGCTGCGGCATCACCACCGGCATCGGAGCGGTGTTGAATACCGCGAAAGTCACACCGGGTTCGACGGTCGCGGTATTCGGCCTCGGCGGCATCGGCTTGTCGGTCGTGCAGGGAGCGGTAATGGCCAAGGCCTCACGCATCATCGCCGTCGATCTCAACCCGAGCAAATGGAGCATGGCCAAGGCGCTCGGCGCGACCGACTATGTCAACCCGAAAGACTACGACAAGCCCATTCAGCAGGTCATCGTCGACATGACGAACGGCGGCGTCGATTACTCCTTCGAGTGCATCGGCAACGTTCATGTGATGCGCTCGGCCTTGGAGTGTTGTCACAAAGGATGGGGCGAATCGGTTATCATCGGCGTCGCGGGTGCGGGACAAGAAATATCAACCCGTCCGTTCCAATTGGTCACCGGCCGCGTTTGGCGCGGCTCAGCATTCGGGGGCGTCAAAGGCCGCTCCCAATTGCCGGGATACGTGGATCGCTACCTCGACGGCCAGATCAAGATCGACGAGATGATCACCGAAGTGCTGCCATTGGATGAGATCAACGACGCCTTCGAGTTGATGCACGCGGGTAAGGTTATTCGTTCGGTGATCAAGTATTGATCGAGAGATGCCGTGTCAACGGCTGTATGTGAACAATAGTGGGAGGAAGAATCATGGCAGTTTCAATTCATCCGTCGGTCGATCACGGCGTCAAGCAAGGATCGAAGGATTTCGCAGGAGGAACCCTGACCTGCAAGTGCACGGACAGGCCCGTCAAGGTATCGATCGGCGCGCAGGTCGCGCACAACCACGTCTGCGGCTGCACCCAGTGCTGGAGGCCGAAAGGGGTGCTGTTCTCGATGATCGCGGTCGTGTCGAAGGATAAGGTGAAAGTCACGCAGAACGGCGACAAGCTCGGGATCGTCGATCCGTCCAAAACCATTCAGCGTCATGCGTGCAAAGTGTGCGGCGTGCACATGTACGGCCGTATCGAGAACAACAAGCACGCGTTTTACGGGCTCGATTTCGTCCACCCGGAATTGTCGACCGAATCGGGTTGGGCCGCGCCGGGATTTGCGGCCTTCGTCTCCTCGATCATCGAGGCGGGCGCGGATCCGGCGAATATGGGCGCCGTCCGCAGCCGGCTCAAGGAGCTCGGCCTGGAGCCCTACGACTGCCTGAATCCTCCGTTGATGGATGCCATGGCGACGAACTCGGCCAAACTGGCGGGTACCCTGTTCGGAGCGAAGAAGTAATAACGATGTAAAGCGCGGCGCGGCGCGGCCCTAGGCGGCGCGGCGCCGCGCCAAATTTGTGGTCATCGCTCGTAAAGGGGCTTATTGCTCGAGAACGATGTTGTGTTTGTGGATCTTGCGGTACAGCGTATTGCGGCTGATACCCAATGCCTGCGCGGTGCGGCTGATATTCCAGTGCATTCGTTCGAGTTCCCTCAATAAGGCCGCACACTCGGCGTCGCGCAACGCCGCGGACGGAAGGTTCGCCGCCCCCGCGGACTCGACGTTCGCAGCCGCGCTCGCCGGCGCGGTGGCGCGCGCGCCGGCGTCGGTGTGAAGAATTTCCTGAGGCAGGTTCGACAGGCGGATGATCCCGTCGCGGCACAGCGCCGAGGCGGTCCGCAGCGCATTGCGCAGCTGACGGATATTGCCGGGCCAAGAATAATCCAGCAGCTTGTGGAAGGCGTCGTCGGCGATCTCGATCGATTCCTGGCCGGCGTTCTCTTCGTGCAGCAGCGTGCGGACCAGATCCGCCTTATCGCTGCGATCGCGCAGCAGCGGCAGGTGCAAGGTGATGCCGTTCAAGCGGTAGTAAAGATCCTCGCGAAATTCGCCGTCCTGAATCATCCGGTGGATGTCGCGATGCGTGGCGCTGATCACATGCAAATTGACCGGAATGGCCTGATCGCTCCCGAGCGGAACGACTTCGCGTTCTTCGATCACCCGCAGCAGGCGAGTCTGCAGCATCAAGGGCATGTCGCCTATTTCGTCGAGGAACAACGTGCCGCCGTTGGATTGGAGAATCTTTCCGGCCCGGCCTTCCTTCACCGCGCCCGTGAATGCGCCGCGCGTGTAGCCGAACAACTCGCTCTCGATCAGGCTCTCCGGGATGGCGGCGCAATTGACGGTGACGAAGGGCTTGTCGAACCACAGGCCGCCGTGATGCAAGGCCTTGGCGAACGCTTCCTTGCCGGTGCCGGTCGCGCCTTGCAGCAGGATGGGCACCTGCTTTGCGAACAGCTGCCTGCCGAAGGTCAGGTTCTTGCGCATTTGCGCGTCTTCACCGACATGGTGTTGACCGCTTCTGCGCTGCGTGCCCTCGGCAGTTTCGGCAACCGGGTTCGGCGCGGCCAACTCCAGGGTTCGTGCCGCGGGGCGCAGCGGCGCCCGCGCGATCGCGAAGAACCGCCGCCCGTGCGCCAGATCCCGCACCGGCCAAATCGTACTCGGTTCGAATTGCGCGCGCCGTTCCAGCGTTGCGAAGTCGAACTGGAAAAACGTTTCAATCGGCTCGCCGATCAGCGCCTTGCGCGTCGAGCAGCCCAGCTGCAGAAGCGCACTCTCGTTGACCGCCAGAATCTTGCCGGCGCCGTCTATCGCAACCAGTGCCTCGTGCAACAGTCCGACGAATTCGGGTCTGCTGTGAAAGCGCAGGATCCAGGATTGACTGAACTCATTCAGAAAGTTCCAGCGAGAGATGAGGTGCGCCGACATGTTGACCAGAGCCATCGTGTGGCGCTGGATCAGCCGGCTGTCGCTGGAATTTGCCGTAGACGCATCGAGCACCGCGATGATCGAGCCGTGCGGATCCACAATCGGCGCGCCGGAGCACGACAACGAAAGGTTGTATCCACGGAAATGCTCTTCCCGATGCACGGTGACGGGACATCCTTCGGCGAGGCAGGTTCCGATGCCGTTGGTGCCTTCGTGACGCTCGTCCCAAAGCGCGCCGAGCGACAGGCCGGCCTCACGGAACTCGCGCTGCAGGGCGGGGTCGGTGATGGTCGTCAGCACGACGCCTTGCGTATCGGACAAGATGACCGCGAATCCCGACCCGGCGATCTGTTCGTAGAGACTCTCCATCTCCGCGCGCGCGACCGGGAGCAGCTCTCCCATCCGTTGCTGCAATTCCTTGAGGGATTGGGAATTGAGCACGGTATTTTGCCGCGGGGCGGAGGGTTCGATGCGGTATTCCCGAAGACATCGATACCAGGAGCGCGTGACGTGCGGCTCGATTCCGGCGGGTTGCAGTCCGTTCTGGACGACATGAAGAATGCGCGACGCGTGACTCGTGGCGAGATTTAGATTCGTCATGACATCCCCCGTTTTACAGCATTCCATGCTCAAACGACCTTCTCGCATGTTGCGGAAAGTCTGCAGTACACTGCGCCCACGCGAAGGGCCAGCCAACCCACATAAAGCCTGGCCTCTTTGAGCCGATCGTGCAATCTGCACTGCAGCATTTATTGCTGGTCAGGAGGGGTTCCAAATTTGTACGCGGGATCGCCGCTATATTTCGAACGCACGAAGGCCAGAAGTTTCCAGAGGTCGTCGGCGCTCTTGACGATGGCGCCGAAAGGCGGCATGGGGCCGACGACGTTTTCGCGGCCCTTGCGCATATAACCCTGCTTTTGAAGTTCGTCGGTGCCTAAGACGACGAGCCGAAATAACGTGTCGTCGTCGCCGCCGTAGACCCAGGTGTCGTTGGTCAGCGGAGGGCACATTCCGCCGCCGCCGCCGCCGCCGTGGCAACCGCTGCAGGAATAGCTCAGCATGAACTGTCCCCCTTGGGCAACGATGTCGGCTTGAGTGTCCTTGTAGGGGTTCGTGAGCTTGCCCTTCGGTGTATTTTTTACAAGATCCATCGGCGAGATCTTGGTGTAGTCCATCGGTGCTTGCGTGTCGTCTGCCCATACCCTGCCGAGGGTGCAGAGCGCCGACACGCCGGCGAACATCGCGATCATACACACAACAAGAACTCGTCTCCTCACTACGTCTCTCCTTTTGACCTGATTTGTTTCAACCTGATTTGGCGGCGCTGCGCTCGGCGGCCTCTTCGAGGACCTTGATGACGGCGTCGCTGTTGTTGGCTTGGGCGATGCTGAGCGCTGTACGGCCGTCCTCGCTGCGTGCATTGACGTCGGCGCCGGATCGGAGCAGCAAACCGGCAATGGTCGAACGATTGCCGGCGGCGGCGATCATCAAAGCGGTGAGGCCTCCTGGATTGGTGGCGTTCACTTTTGCGCCGTGCTCGATCAGCGTGGCCGCGAGTTCGCTCGAGCCGGAAATCGACGCCAGCATCAGGGGTGTGTATCCGCCTTTCGCGATGGGTGCGTTGACATCGGCACCGGCGTCCAGCAGCACCCGCGCTGCCTTGACTTTGCCGTTCTGCGCGGCGATACCCAGCGGCGTCAAGCCGTCATTGTCCGTCGCATCGCGTTTTGCATGGTGCGCAAGCAGCATGCTGACCAACGCCGGATTATCGCCCCACGTTGCCCACATGAGGGGCGTCCAACCGCTGCGATCGGTCAGATTCGCATCGGCCTGGTGCTCGACCAGATAGGTCGCGACCCCGACGAAGCCTGAGCGTATGGCGCTGATCAGTGGCGTGTAACCGTCGCCGTCCTGCGAGTTGGCATGGGCTCCATGCGCCAGCAGATAGCCCACCCGATCGACGCCGTCGGCGACGATGGCGTTGTTCAACTCATCGTCGGGATTTGCGCCCTGAGCCAGCCATTTCTTGAGATCGGCCATTCTGGCCGCATGAATCTTTGCGGTCTCCGCGGCCGTTTGCACCTTAGGTGTAGGCGCCTGGTAAGGGCCGTGCGAAGGCAGGTCGCCGGGCACGGTGCATTCGCCGCACTTGATCAAGGGCACGCCGAAGTCGACGAGAATCTGACGTATATCGTTCCGGTGCTCCGCCACTGCCGCTTCGACGGCCGCTTTGATATCCGGCCGCCCGCGCGGCACCGCGAGGGTCATATCGAACTCCATGGGCACTTGATCTTCCATCAGATTGGCCGGCAGGATGGTCAACGGCGCATGCAACACGCTCTTGTAGTATCCCGCCATCGGGCCCCACGCCGCGGCGACGTCAAGGGTACCGTCGATCACTTGCTGAATCTGATACGAAGGGCGATTGGCATCCTCGATGTCGGCGTTGTGACTCAGATAATGAATCACGGTGTTGTCGACGATGTGGTGCTCCGATAAGGCTGTCCGCATGGCAGAAACTTGGAAGACCCCGATGCGCAGCTTCTTCAAGACCGGATCGTCCAGACTCTTGATATCGAACCCCAAGTCGCTTCGATAAACCAGAACGAAGGTGGAGCGGTACAACGGAGA
>WNFC01017060.1_pt1 | contig 14119 bp, 12 predicted proteins | sample 5400541 | NCBI WGS metagenome assembly WNFC01 (sample SAMN13153342, study PRJNA577476) | soil metagenome | isolation source: 120 cm saprolite under Douglas fir tree site 2 hole 2 replicate 1 | place: USA:California | collected 2015-04-18
GTATCGCGCGGCGGCGTGCCGAACCCGTCCAGGTGCGCCCGGAGCCTGGTCACCGGGTTGACGTCGACGACGGACACCCGGGCGTAGGCGTTGCGGAAGCTGGCCGCGACGCCGCGCCCGCACGCCCCGTAGCCGAACACCGTGACCTGTTCGCCGTTGGTGACCCGGTTCGTCATGCGCAGATAGGACTCGAGCGCGCTCTGACCGACGGCGTGCTCGTTCTCGGCGAACTGCTTGATCGGGCTGTCGTTGATGACCAGGATGGGGCGGCTGAGCCGGTCCCGGAGCGGTTCGAGCCGCATCCGGCCCGAGGTCGTCTCCTCGGTCCCGCCCAGCAGCCCGTCGTACGGCCGGTCCAGGTACCTGGCGAACAGGTCGCCGCCGTTGTCCAGGATCAGGTCAGGCTCCGCGGCCAGCACCTCGTCCAGGTAGGCGACGTGCACGGCGCTGTCCTTGGTCGGCGCGCCGATGACGGTCACGCCCTGCGCCCGCAGCGCCTCGACCGCGTCCGGCTGGGTGGTGTTGAGGTTCCCGGTCGAGACCAGCCTGGCCCCTCCGTCACGCAGCGTCAGCAGCAGCGCTACCGTCTTGGCCTCCAGGTGGATGCCGGTGCCGATGGTCAGGCCGTCGAACGGGCGGGTCTGCCTAAACTCCGCCGAGATGGCCCGCAGCAGCCGGCAGTGCTCACGGACCCAGTCGATGCGCGTAGAAATCACCGGGCGATGTCTCCCTTCAGCGTGTCCCCGGAACGCACCGTACGCTGAGCCCGTGACTACCGACGAGCGCATCGAGCGATCCAGGCTGCTCTACGAGCGTGCCCTGTTCCAGGGCGACCGCGCCGCTCTGGTCGCGGCCGGGCGCGAACTCGACGCGGTGGAGGCCGACCTGACCCTGGCCCGCGGTCGGCTCATCCACGGCCGGTTCCTCGAGCAGCGGACCGCGGACCCGGGCAAGGCCGCCGAAGACCTGCGCGAGCTTGCCCTGTTCGACCGGGCCGTCCGCCTCTATCAGGCGCTCGGCGACCTGCGCGGCGAGGCGGAGGCGCTGTTCTGGGTCGGCTGCTGTCACCAGGTCGTCCGGCGCGACAACGCGGCGGCGGTTCCCGCGCTCGACCGGTCCCTCGAGCTGGCCACCCAGGCCGGCGACACGGCCACGATGTCGGAGGCGCTGCGGCACCTGGGCATCGCGGAGCACGCCGCCGGCCGGCTGGACGCCGCGCGCGAGCGGCTGGAGGAGTCGACCCGCTGCGCCAGGAGGCGGGCTCGTTGCCCGGCGTGGCCTCGAACCTGGTCGGGCTGATCTACGTCGCCCACGGCCAGGGCCGTCACGACGACGCGCGCGCGCTGGCCGAGGAGGCCCGGGCGATCGCCGAAGCCGTCGGCGCCCCCGCCATCACCCGCCAGGTCGAGGAAGCGGCCACACAGGCCACGCACGAAAACCCGCAGGACTGAGACACCGCCCGCCGGGGCATGATCGTTTTCGTGCCAGCATCTATTTTCGAACACAAGCCCCAGTTTTGCCCGTTCGGTCATCCATTGTGGCCCGGCGGCGCCCAGGTCAGCTGGAAGCCCTGCATTTGTACGGCGGCCCGGGAGGGAGCCGAACGCGGCCGGGGCATGGGCCACGTGTGGGTGACCTGCCGGAGCTGCCATGATCAGCTCAGGCAGACCACGTTCTACGAGCCGCCGCACGACATCAGGCACCGCCTGGCGGGTCCCTAGAGCCACTGGTCATGTCAAGATTTAAAACACTTAGCGTCCCTGAGCCAGGGAAGACTCAGAACCGTCACCCGATCCGAAGGAGCGTCGATGAAGACCAAGGCTGCTGTCGTCTACGAGCCCGGTAAGCGCATCGAGATCGAAGAGCTCGACCTGGACGGCCCGAAGGACGGTGAGGTCCTGATCCGCTACACCCACGCGGGCCTGTGCCACTCCGACATCCACATCGCGCACGGCGATCTCCCGGCGCGGCTGCCGATGGTGCTCGGCCACGAGGGCGCGGGGATCATCGAGGAAATCGGCGCGGGGGTGACCCGGGTGAAGCCCGGCGACCACGTGGTCCTGTCCTTCATCCCGAACTGCGGTGTCTGCCGCTACTGCGCCACCGGGCGTCAGTCGATCTGCGACATGGGCGCGACGATCCTGGAGGGCTACCTGCCCGGCGAGCGGTTCCCGCTGACCGGGCCCCGCGGCCAGTACGGCGCCATGTGCATGATCGGGACCTTCAGCCAGTACGGCGTGATCAGCCAGACCTCGGCCGTCAAGGTCGACGACGACCTGCCGCTGGACAAGGCCGTGCTGGTCGGCTGCGGCGTGCCGACCGGGTGGGGCTCCGCCGTGAACACCGCGAACGTCGCTCCCGGCGACACGGTGGCGGTCTACGGCATCGGCGGCATCGGCATCAACGCGGTGCAGGGCGCCCGCTACGCCGGCGCGAAGAACGTCGTCGCCATCGACCCGCTGGAGAACAAGCGCGAGAAGGCGATGGAGCTCGGCGCGACCCACGCGTTCGCCACGGCCGAAGAGGCCCAGGCGGCCATCGCCGAGATGACCAGGGGGCAGATGGCCGACTCGGCCATCCTCACCGTCGACCTCATGACGGCCGAGGTCGTGTCCGCCGGGTTCGACGCCATCGGCAAGGGCGGCACCGTCGTGGTGACCGGGCTGAACAAGCTGGAGATACCGACCGTGACGCTGTCGGGGTCCATCTTGACCCTGTTCCGCAAGACGGTGAAGGGCAGCCTGTTCGGCGACTGCAACCCGACCACCGACATCCCCAAGATCCTTGGCCTGTACCAGGCCGGTGACCTCAAGCTCGACGAGATCATCACCCAGACCTACACCCTGGACCAGGTCAACGAGGGCTACGACGACCTGCTGGCGGGCAAGAACGTCCGCGGCGTCATCATCCACGAGCACTGATTGACCGCATTGACCAAACAGGTAGTCGGGCGCCAGCGCGAGCTGGAGCTGGTGCGGGCCGCGCTCGCGTCTGGCGCCCACATCCTGCTCGAGGGGCCGCCGGGCACCGGCAAGTCCACCCTGCTGCGGCAGGTGGCGGCGTCCAGGCACGCCGAGTTTGTGCTGGTCGAGGGCAGCGCCGAGCTGACCCCGGCCCGGCTCGTCGGCTCCTTCGACCCGGCCCTGGTGCTGGAGCAGGGCTACCGTCCGGAGAATTTCTCCGACGGCCCGCTGGTGCGGGCCATGCGCGACGGCGGGCTGCTGTACATCGAGGAGCTCAACCGGGTCCCGGAGGAGACGATCAACGTCCTGCTGACCGTCATGTCCGAGGGCGAGATCAACGTGCCACGGCTCGGCCGTGTCGCCGCGAACGAGAGCTTCCGGCTGGTCGCGGCCATGAACCCGTACGATTCTGTGGGCACGTCCCGGCTGTCGATGGCGCTGTACGACCGGACCTGCCGGATCTCGGTGGGCTACCAGGACGCCGAGCACGAGCGCCAGATCGTCCAGCTCTCCGCCTCCCGCGCCAAGCCCGCGCTCATCGCCGAGGCGGTCGACCTGGCCCGCGCCACCCGCGAGCACCCCGACCTGCGCTCGGGCGCCTCGGTCCGGGGCGCCATCGACTACGCCCGGCTGGTCCCCGAACTCGCCGAGATCCGCGCCGTCCCGGCCGGCGACTGGCAGGCCGGCCTGGACGCGGCCCTGACCACCCTGTCCGGGCGGGTGCGACGGCACGAGTCCTGCCAGCGGTCGGCCGACCAGATCATCGAGGAGATCTTCCGCCGGGTCCGGGCCGCGGCCCGTCAGGACGGCGACCTGGACGGAGGCGATCGCCCGGGGGAATGACCAGCCCGCCGGCCGTTCCCGGGGCCGGCGGGCGCCAGCAGCGGCCCAAACCGAAGTCGGGCCGGCCCGACGGGGGAACCACCGGGCGGCGCGAGCTCGCCAGGCACGCCCGCTTCGCCGAGGTCAGCCCCGAGGTGGGCGTCCTGGACGAGCAGGCGATGAGCCGGGCCCTGGCCGCCGACCCGGCCGCGTTCGAGCTGCTCGCCGCCATGACCGCCGCGACCGACGAGAGCCTGCGGGCCGCCGCGATCAGGCTCAGCGCGAGCATCGTGCTCGAGCGCGCCCGGGCCGGGAGGCCCTCGATGCGCGGGATCTCCCGGCTGCGGCCGGTCCGCGGCGCGCCCGACGGCGACCTGGACATCGACGCCTCGGTCGAGGGCGTGTCCGCCGCCCGCAGCGAGGCCCGGCCGGTGGCGGCCGAGGACCTGACCACGGTGCAGTGGGCGAAGGCGCCCACGGCCTTCGCGGTGGTGGTCGACCGGTCGGGCTCGATGAGCGGGGCGCGGCTGGCCGCGGCCGCCACGGTCGCCGCCGCCTGCGCGCTGCGCGCCCCGCAGGAGCACGCCGTGCTGTCCTTCGCCGGCGCCGTCGAGGTGATCCGCCCGCTGGTCAGCGACATCGCGCCCGCCGCGGTCGCCGAGCGGCTGCTCCGGGTGCGCGGGCACGGCGTGACCAGGCTGGCCGCCGCGCTGAAGGCCGCGGGCGAGCAGCTGGCGGCCGCACGGGCCAGGCGCCGGGTGGTCATCTTGCTGTCCGACTGCCGCAGCACCGATGACGACGACACGCTCCCGGCCGCCCGCGCCCTGCCCGAGCTGATCATCCTGGCCCCGGCCGACGACCACGAGCAGGCCGCGCACCTGGCCAGCCTGGCCGGCGCCCGGTGGGGCGTGATCGTGCACCCCCTGGACGCCGCCGCGGCCCTGGATCTCCTGCTCGAGACCCCGGTCACGGCCTGACCCGTCGTACCCGGAGCCCCGTGGCCTGGTGGCCCGGCGGGCGCGCCGCCCGCCGGGCCGTGGCGATCTCGCCGCGTCAGGAGTTACCCGACCGGGTGTAGACGAGGCGAGCAGCAGCGCCCCTGGTTCCGGCCGATACCAGAGCCAGGTCCGCTGGCGCTGTGCCGTCGGGAAACAGGCGGGTGCCCGCGCCGAGTACCAGCGGGAACACCAGGAGCCTGTACTCATCGACGAGGTCATGAGCCGTCAGCGTGTGGACGACGCTAGCGCTGCCCATGACCACGATGTCCTGCTCCTGCGTGCGCTTTCCCGCCTCCGTTACCAGGTCGCCCCGCAGCACGGTGGAGTTCTGCCAGCCGCCGGCGTGCTCCAGCGACCGTGACATCACGAGCTTGGGCATGGCGTTCATCTTGGCCGAGAACGGATCGTCGCGGCCCGGCCAGATGCCGGCGAACAGCTGCCAGGTGCGACGGCCGAGCAGCAGGGCGGCTGTGTCGAGCACCTCGCCGAGACCGAACGGGTCGCCGGTGACCGCCTCAGGGCCGTACCGGAACGCCCATCCTCCTTGCCTGAATCCCTCGTTCCCGTCTGGATCTTGCATGACTCCGTCTAGGGACACGAACTCGATGACGATGACGTGACTCATCACTTGTCCTTTCTGCTAGGTCTTGCGTTGCAGACGAGCCAGAGCCCGGATCGGGGACAGGCGACACTACAGATTTCCTGGGCTATGGGTGGAGGGCGTGCCGCCGGGCACACGAGATCCAGCCCGGCCAGCGCACCATCACTGGCGCCGGCCCCTGCCCGACGACCTCCGCCCAGCCATCGAAGCAATCACCCGCGCCAGCTGGCTTGCGTACTAATTGAGCCAAGCCGGGTCTCAGGCAGAGGCGCCCGAGACCAGTTCGAAGTTGGCGGTGCCCTGCGATGCGGTGCCGGGTACGGTCGCGCCGTTGGTGGTGAACGTAGCCGTCAGGGCGTATTGGGCTGACCCGCTGGCCGGGAACGGTGTTGTCAGCGGATGGCCGAACGTCACGTCGAACGAGAAGCGTATCTGCTGGATGAGAGCGGTATCGGCGGGGTGGTCGCAGAAAGGGATGGGCGCGGCCGGCGCCGGGTCACCGGGCTTGGCGGGGGAGGGACTGATCGTCACGCCGGGAAGGCCGGCGAACGGGCCCGCCGGGGTCGGGATGCCGACGTTGAAGGAGCGGAAGGTGTCGAGGCTGAAATCATCGAGCGCCAGCCGGAAGGCGCCGTGGACTTCGTTCTGGCCGAAGGTGTTCTTCTCGGTCAGGAACGACAGCTGGCCCAGCGGGATGACGCAGGCCTGGTCGGCATCGCTCCAGTAGCACTGCACGTTACAGGTCACGCCGTTGATGTCGACGATGGCAAACTTCTTACCGCACGTGTCGGCTATCTCGTCATTGTCGATCAAAATGCCGGTGTCATCGTTTTGGCCGTTGACATGGATGCCGTCGTTGAGCGGGTCCGTACAGGCCTCGACCAGCTCGTGCGAGAAAGCGTTGATCACGCCGTCGGAGATATCGTCGGTCAGCCCGCCGTCGCCGTCGACCCAGCAGTAATAGGTGGTGACACCGCTATAGAGGAAGCTCTGGTGATTGCCGATGAGACTCTCGCCGTCTGGAGCCTGGGCGCCGCTGTCTATCCTGGGTGGCGTGACAACGGCGTAGAACCGCTGGTGACCGGCTGCCGGCGCCGGTACGCCCGCGTTATCCTGGAAGAACGTCGTGAGCATGTTGATCACGTCGTCGTCGGAATAGCCGTTCGACGGGTCCGATGAGTCGTTGATGAACTTACCGAGCATGGTTCCGGGCCCCACACCGCGGTACTGCCGCAGTCTGGTCATGTACGGTCCGGTGACGAGCCCGGTGAAAGCCCGGTAGTAGGTATCGCTGCTAATGGCGGGCGGCGGTGGGGTGCTGCTCCAGTATCTGCCCCAGAAGATGGCCGCCACCTCGACGCTGGTGAGGACCAGGCCGTTGTCGTCGGTGGTGGCGAAAACGGTATAGTCGGCACTCTGGCTGACGCCGGCGTTGTCGCCCCCGTCGCCCGCCCCTGGCAGGGGCGCGACCTTCCTCGGGTCGGCCGCTCCTGTCTGACGCCTTTTCATCTGACTAATCACCGGGCCTTGACCGCGGGCACAGCCAGCGCGAGAGCGAATTGCTCATCGAGGAACATGAGACCCCGCTTCTGGAACTCTACGAATATCTCCTGGATGGCTTCCACGGGCAGCGGCAAATCCAGTTCTCGCCGGACGGCGGCTGCGGTGGTAGGCCGGTCAGTACACGCCAGGTACAAGTCGGCAAGAGTGTCCTCGAACGTGTAGGTCCCGCCCTGTTCCCGCTGTCTTTCATCGTAAATCTGGATGAAATGAGCCGCGGACCAGTATTTCAGCACCGGCGTCTTGTCCGCCTTCCAGGCATCGCGCCAGTCCCGCGCCGCGCCGCGAAGACCCTCGTATGTGCTGTCGGGCAGCCTGCCGTCAAAGTCGTAGTCAAAGAAATAAGCAACGCGCTCGAGATCGACGTCGCCGGGGTATATGTACTGATAGCTGCGTTCCGGCGCCACGCAGCGAAGCCGGAAGGTGTCGCGGTCGGCGAAAAGCGGGCTGAACCGCTCCAGCCAGATGCGGCCGGCGCTAACGGGCGGCGGCAAGTGGAAAAGGTGCGGTATGACCGCTGCCTGTTCGGCGTAGTCTTGATCGGTCTCGCCCGGGAAGCCCCATATGAGATTCCAGTCAACCTGGATGCCGTAGTACTGAGCCCAGCGGAGAAGGTTGACGTTCTGGATCGCGCGGACGCCCTTGCGCATCAGGCACAGCACCTCCGAACTCAGCGATTCAATGCCCGGCTGGATATGAGTGACGCCTGCCTGCGCCATCAGTCTCAGCTGCTCCCGTTTCAGGCTTGCCTTGACCTCGTAGAAGATTTCGTAACCAGTTTCGTTCTCGACCAGCACGGGGAACAGCCTCGTAAGGTACGCCTGGTCCATGATATTGTCGACTGCTTCGAAGCGGAAGTTCCTGTATCGCTTCGCCTGCCCGGCGAGTTCGTCCAGCACTCGCTGGGGCGACTTGGACCGGAACGCCATGGTCGTGGCGTTCAGCCCGCAGAACGTGCAGTGATGCTTGGCCCCCCACCAGCAGCCCCGGGCCGTCTCGATGGGAAGCCAGATGCTTCGGTGGCCGACCCGCCGGAGGACGCCCAGGTTCTCCGCGTGCTCGAAGTATTCCTCGTAATCCGGCGCGGGCAGGTCATCCAGCCGGGCGGTCGCGGGCGCGGGCGGTGTCACCACGACGCGCCCGTCGAGGCGCCGGGCGAGGCCAGGAACGGCATCCAGGCCGGTGCCGTCGGCGAGGGCGCCGAGCAGGCGCGGGAAGGCCTCGTCGCCTTCACCGATGACGGCGAAGTCGATGCAGTCGACGGTGCGGACGAGTTCGGGCCCCATCTCGCCGTCGAAGTTGGCGCCGCCGAATACTGTCACGAGCCCGGGGTGATGTTGCTTCAGGCGCCTGGCCAGCGCGAACGACGCGGCGTTCTGCTGGAATGTCGAGCTGAATCCGACAACCGCCGCGTCCGCCCAGGGAAAAGAGTCGACAAGTGCATCCAGGTATGCGGGGACGTCGACGTTTCTTATGTGGATCAGCTTTTCCCCTATCTCTTTACCCGACTCGCCGAGATGTGACAGCTTGCCCGCCATCTCGTCGATCATGTGCGCATCGGGGTCGGGTGCGGTGCCGGGGAAAGCCGCTAGTGAAAATAGCCACTCGCCCACCATGGGACCGCGATGCTGGCAGAGGAGCTCGTAATAGTCCACGCCGATCCGCACCGCGAAGTCCAGGTTCGCGTGCAGTGTGCGGACCGGGAAACCGCGTCCGGCGGTCAGGGCTTTGAGCAGCCCGAGCTGGATGGAAGGCCGGTAGGTCTCCATGAACGGCATGGAGACCAAGACCACTCGCAACTGCTCAGCGTCCATACGGCCATGGTACTCTCGGCGTAACCGGAGTGTTTCGGGTTATGAGGGATGTATCTCCGTTACCTTGCCAGAGTTCGAGGTGGCCATGACGTCGCTGAAGTCATTGCCCGGAACGTAAGCGTTAAGAAGTGCCTGCTTGAGATCAGGCAGAGGTGCTCCAGCTGCCCGATTCTTGATATTAGCAGCTGGCAATACCGCCGCTGGCGATTTCGGCTGGCCGGCCGGGCCGGCCGGGGCGACAGGCTTCGCCCGGTCTGCGGCCGCCGCGAAGATGGCTACCAATAGTTCCTTTTGCGGATCGGTGAGGGACCCAAGCGTGCTCAGTTCCTGGGCGAGTTCTTCAATTTCCGCCTGGGTGAACTGTATTAGATCCATAAACAAACCTTTCCGGCGGTCGTCACTGCGGGCATGCGACTGCGGGTCGAATTGGGTCAGGACACGTTTGTTCCTAGCTTATGCCGTCATCCGGGAGGTTGTACAGGTGTGACGGCGGCAGGAACCGCATCGGCCCGGGCCTGGCCTGCCGGCACGTCGGCCGTATGCCATTCGCCGTGCGCACGAATTTTGAGCCGGACCCGATCGGCGCGCGGGTCGCCGAGTTGCTCCAGAATTGTCACCGCATGCTGCCAGGCGATCCGCGCGGACTCGGAATCACTAAAGGCTTCGTGGGCATCTCCGAGGGAGACGAGGCTGTCGGCCTCGTTGAAACGATCACCGAGCTCACGGTAGAGGCTGAGAGCCTGTTCGTAGCAGGTCGTGGCATCCTCGTGGCGGCCGAGATGACGGTAGGCGTAGCCCAGGCTGTCGTAGGTCTCGGCCTGGCCGAACCGGTCACCGATCTGGCGTTGCAGGTCGAGGGCCTGCTCGCAGCAGACGACAGCCTGCTGGTGGTCGCCGAGGCGAGCGTGGAACCAGCCCACGGCATTGAGGGCCCTGGCCTGCCCGCTTCGGTTACCTGCCGCCTCGAACAAGGCGAGTGCCTGCTGGGAGTGGGAGAGCGCCTCCGGGTATAGGCCCCGCTGCTCGAGCACCCACCCGAAGTTCCGGTGGGTGTCGGCCTGGCCGGCGTTATCGCCTTCCCCCGCGAACAGGTCTAGGGCCCGCTGGAGGTGTGTCCGTGCCTCGTCGTAGCTGCCCAGCTGGATGAGCGCGCAGCCAAGCAGGCGGTGTGAGAGGGCCTGGGCCAGCTTGTCCGACAGTCGCCGGCTGGCGTCCAGCGCGATGCCCTGACTGTCCCTCCAATCCCGCCAGTGTGCCTGGTACTTGAAGAAGGACGCGAGCGCCCAGGCCAGCTGCCAGGTATGGGTGTCGAACCCGCCTGCGTTCCGCAGCGCCGCCAGCAGGACGGCGTGTTCCGACTTGAACCAGGCCAGCGCCTGCTTCTGATCGACCGGACTTTCCTGCGTAACCCCCGGCCGGGGTTCAGCCAGCGTAAACGGCCTGTCCGGGTACCGGTTGAGCAGCCCGTCGGCGCGGTAGGCGGTGTGCAGGTAGTGATCGAGGATCCGGTGCTTGGCCGCAAGCCGGTATTCGTCATTATCGTCGGCGTGGGCGGTTTCCGTCGCGTACGCGCGCAGCAGGTCGTGAAAGGCGAACCGGCCAGGAAGCCGCTCGGTGACCAGGTGGGCCCGGGCCAGCTCGGCCAGCGCGGGCCGGACCTGTTCCCTGGGCAGCCCGGCCAGGCTGGCCGCGGCGGGCAGGGTCACGTCCGGCCCGAAGTGCAGTCCGAGCAGCCGGAACAAACGGCGGCCGCGGTCGCTGAGCCGCTGGTAGGACCATGAGAGCACGGCGCGCACGTTGGTGGCCTGATCCACGCCGTCGAACGCGTCGAGCGACCCTCCCGCCTCGCGCAGCTCCGCGGCTAGGTCGCCGAGGCGGAACGCGGGATGGGTCGCGGCACGTGCCGCCACGAGCATGAGCGCGAGGGGGAGCTGTGCGCACAGCGCGATGATGCTGTCGACGGCCTGCTCTTCCGCCGATACCCGGCTATGGCCGATGCGGCGGGAAAGCAGCTGGCGCGCCTCGGGGACGGTCAACAGGTCGACGACCACAGGATGGGCGCCCTCGGTGACGATCAGGCCGGCCAGCTGGTTGCGGCTCGTCACTATGACCAGGCAGCCGGGCGCGCCGGGTAGCAGCGGCCTCACCTGATCCTCGTCCGCGGCGTTGTCCAGCAGGACGAGCACCCGCCGGCCAGCGAGCAGACTGCGGTAGAGGGCGGCCTGAGCCTCCAGGCTCGCCGGGATCTGTTGTGGTACCACGCCGAAGGCGTCCAGGAATCCCCGGATCGCCTCGGCCGGGGTCGCGGCACAACCCGTCGGGTCGAAGCCTCGCAGGTTCACGTACAGCTGCCCGTCCGGGTATAGCCCGCTGATCCGATGAGCCCAATGGACCGCCAGGGCGGTCTTGCCGATTCCGGCGGTTCCGGCGATGGCCGCGATGACCACGTCGACCTCGGCGTGGCCTGTGTCACTGATTACCAGTTCGTCCAGCCGGCTGAGTTCGGCTTCGCGGCCGGTGAAGTCAGGAATGCGGTGGGGGAGCTGGGCCGGCAACGGCCGCCGTGGACCAGTCGCTGCGCCGGCGTCGACGGCGACCTCGGCTTGCGGTGCGGCCAGCTCCGGATCGGCGGCCAGAATCTGCTGATGGAGGCGCTGAAGCGGCGCCGCGGGCTCGATGCCGAGCTCGTCGCGTAGCCGGCGGCGTGCCTCACGGAACGCAGCCAGCGCATCCGCCTGGCGGCCCGCCCGGTACAGCGCCAGCATGAGCAGGCCATGCAGTCGCTCGCGCAGCGGGTACGCGGCGACGAGATCCCGCAGCTCCGCGATCAGGTCAGCGTGCGCGCCGATCGCCAGGTCGAGCTCGATGCGCTCTTCGAGCACCCCGATACGTGTTTCGGCCAGCCGGTCGGCCTGCGCGTCCAGGAATGGGCTGGACAAACCGTCACAGACGGGTCCGCGCCAGAGCTCGAGCGCGGAATGCAGCTCCGCGGCCGCCTCCCGCAGATGGCCCGCGGCCCGCGCGGCTCGCGCCCGGCCCACGTCGCTGTCGAATTCATGCAGATCCAGGGCGCCGGCCGGCAAGGTCAGCAGATATCCGACATCGGTCCAGTTCAGCAGGCCCGACGGCGCGCGGCCTGGCCGGTCAGGTTCGAGCACCTGACGCAGCCCGGAAACGTGCCGTTGCACCAGGTTCACCGCATGCCTGGGCGGCGCGTCACCCCACACCGCGTTGATTACCTGCTGCCGGCCGACCGCCCGGCCCGCCTGCAGCGCCAGGACCGCCAGGACCACCCGCTGCTGAACCGGCCCCAGATCTACAGCGGTCTCGCCCCGCCAGACCCGAAGCGGGCCCAGCACGCCGATTCGCAGTGCGAGAACGCCCGGATCATTCATGTCCCCTCCCCGCCCCGCGGCGGGACTCCAGACAAATCTAACCCGGAGCGGGCGGCGCAGGAACTCAAAAATCGCCGCTAGCTGCCATGGCCAGTGCAGTGCGCACTGCAGCGGGCGCTGCAGTGCGGTCGGACACGATCAGTTCCGTGACTGCGCCAGCCTATGGAGGGCGAAACTATGCGTGATGATCCGACCGTCACCGACCTGGTGACCCGCGCCAGGAAAGGCGACCAGCAGGCGTGGGACGCAATGGTCGAACGGTACGCCCCGCTGATCTGGTCGATCTGTCACCGCTACCGGCTGAGCAGCGCCGACGCCGAGGACGTCGGCCAGGCCGTCTGGCTGCGCCTGGTGGACCAGCTGGACAGCCTTCGCGATCCGGCCGCCCTGCCGGGCTGGCTCGCTACCACCACCCGGCGGGAATGCCTCCGGGTCCAGCAGACGTCGAGCAGGCTGGCCACCGTCCAGCAGGTGCTGGACGATGGCAACATCCCGGACGAGCAGGCCCCGGTGCCGGACCATGAGCTGCTCGTGGCCGAGCGGAACGCCGTGCTTCGCGAGGCGTTCATGCGCCTGTCTCCCAGTTGCCGGCAGCTGCTCGCCCTGCTCATCGCTGACCCTCCGGTGCCGTATGTCGAGATCAGCGCCAGGCTGCACATCTCAGTGGGGAGCATCGGGCCTTGCCGCGCCCGCTGCCTGGACAAGCTGCGCCGCGACCCGGCCATTGCCGCCCTGATCGACACCGAAATCGGCATCCTCTAGACGCCGCTCCGACTGCTGAGCTGACCGGCCGCCTGGGCCTATCCGTGCGGGATCGAGTGGTCCCAGTCGGACAGCAGCGTCCGCAGCGCCGCGGCGAGCGCGATGGGCTGGTCCAGCATGATGTGGTGGCCCGCGGCGGGGATCTCGATGACCGGGGCGACCCGGCCGAGCCGGTCGTACAGGACCTCGCCCTGCTGGGGAGTGACCAGGCCGTGTTCGGCCCGGAACAGCGCGACCCGGCAGTCAAGCCTGGTCAGCAGCTCGGGGGTGAGGTGGTCCCGGGCGAACACGCGCGGGTCGAACTTCCACGTCCAGCCGCCTTCGGCCGGGCGGACCGAGGTGGCGGCCACGTGATCCGCCACGTACGCCAGCACCGGCTGATCGGGGATCGGGCGGAAACGGGCCATGGCCGCCTCGCGGGTCGGGTAGACGCGCAGCGGCCCGAACGCCCGGTGCTGCCGCGCCGCGCGGTCCTCGGGGGCCAGGTCCCTGATGGGTGAGTCGATGGCGACGGCTCCCGCGATCCGGGACCCGGCCAGGCTGGCGAGCCGCAGCGTGACCATGCCGCCGACGCTGTGCCCGATGACGACAGACGAGGCGGCGGTCCCGGCGTCGGTGACGACGGCGAGCACCTCGCGGGCCCAGGTATCGAGGCTTTGACTTCCTCTCGCGCCTGAAGGCGGGAGATTCCTGCCGTGCCGCGTCACGCGGCACCTGGGAGGGTTCCTGCTTCGCCGCGCTGCGCCAGAGGCGAGGCCCCTGGTCTTACCTGCGCTCCGCAGGCTGTCACCGCCAGCCCGGCGGCCTTCGCGACGTTGATCGCCGCGTTGATGTCCCGGTCCAGCCGCGTCCCGCATGCCGGGCACGTCCACTCGCGGACATGCAGCGGCTTGGGGCCGTCCTTGATCCCGCACGCTGAGCAGGTACGGGAGGTCGGCTCGAACCGGCCGATCCTGATGAAGGTCCGCCCGTAGAGCCGGGCCTTGTACTCCAGCATGGCCACGAACCCGGACCAGCCGGCGTCGTGGACGGACTTGGCCAGACGCGTCCGGGACAGGCCCTTCACCGCCAGGTCCTCGACGGCGACCGCTTGGTTGTCGCGGATCAGCGCCGTGGACAGCTGGTGGTGAAAGTCCCGCCGCGCGTCCGCCACGCGGGCGTGGGCGCGGGCGACCTTGACCCTGGCCTTCTCCCGGTTCCGGGA
>WNFC01016125.1_pt1 | contig 14117 bp, 14 predicted proteins | sample 5400541 | NCBI WGS metagenome assembly WNFC01 (sample SAMN13153342, study PRJNA577476) | soil metagenome | isolation source: 120 cm saprolite under Douglas fir tree site 2 hole 2 replicate 1 | place: USA:California | collected 2015-04-18
GCCTGACGCCACTCCGGCGAGTGGCCGCTAGCTAGCGGGACGCCCGACGACAACGACGAAGACCCAACGGCCTAATGAGGTTGCTGCACTGATCAGTTCTTAGAAGGTCGTCGTCATGGCTCGTTCGAGCCTGGGTCTCGTATGCGGCAGCGCGGATTCTGCACTCGCTCGGCAACCTGCGGGGTGCGTTCGCCGTCCTTGATCTGGGGTGGTTGACATGTTGGAGGCCTGCGGCGGCCGGATACGAAGCGTCGTTGGACTGGCAGCCTGCGCGGTGACTCTTGCCGTGACGGCGGCTTGCAGCGGTTCGTCCAGTAGCCCCAGCGGGCTGCACGGCGCCTCGCCATCGGCGCTCGCCCTGTCACCGCCGGGCAGCCCGGCGTCCGCCTTCCCTACCGGCCCGCCGAGGACCCCGGCAGCGGGCAGCTCGTCAGCGACGCCACATACACAGCGGCCGCCGGCGACGGCGATGGCAATGGGACCTCCGATGTCGTCCGAGATCTCTCAGATCCTGAGCCGCACCGTTGAGACCGCCGACCCGAGCGAGTCGTTCGCGCCGTCCTCGCCGGCGGACATCGCCCCGGTGACCGTTTCGGATGGGCAAGTGGGAACGCTAACGGCGGTGGCCGCAATTCGGAACCCCTCCGCCGACGGGCATGGGGCCCTCGTTTTCTTCTGGCACAACAGCGAGTTTCTCGGATGGGACGGCGGCCAGGAGGCTATGACGACATACCGGGTCGTGGCTTCCGGGCCGGGAGACTTCGCGGTCACTTACGCGAACTACGCGGCGAACGACGCCCTGTGCTGCCCATCCCTTGCCCCGGTCACGATCATCTACCGGTGGGACCGAGGCCGGTTGCAGCCGAACGAGCCGGTCCCGCCAGACGTGTATGCCCTGAACGGCCCCTACGCGCATCCCGTGACCGTCGAGTTGCACTAGTCCGCGGACTCGGGTGATCGGGCATAGTCGGAATGCTAGGGCCGGCGTATGTACGGAGTGGTGACGGCCAGGAGCTCGAACCCGATCCGCTCGAGAATCGGCCGGCTCTGGTCTGAGGCGTCGACCGTCAGGTACTTAAAGCCGCGCCCGGCGGCCAGTTCCGCGCGGTACCGCACGAGCGCGCGGTAAATGCCCTTACGGCGCCACCGCGGCAGCGTCCCGCCGCCCCACAGCCCGGCGAACTCGGTGCCAGCCACGTACTCGGTCCTGGCCGAGCTGACCGGCTCGTCCCCGGCCATGGCGATCACGAGGTCGGTCGTCAGAGGCGCGCTCGCCAGCTGCGCGAGCAGCGATGCCCGCAGTTCGGACTCCTCTCCGCCGAACACCAGCTCATGGACCCGGAAGAGGCGGTCCACGCCGGCCTCGTCGGTGGCGCGCTCGAGCCTGATGCCCGGAGGCAGTTCGGCCATCGATAGCGCGTCGGTGATCTCGTCGATCGCGGCGATCATCAGCGACTCGAGTTCTTCCGGCCTGAACCCTGCTGCCATCAGCCTGCCCGCGAGGTCGGCCGGCTCGTCATAGCTGTAGAGCTTCCACTCGAACTCCTCGCCGCGGCCGGCGAAGAGCTTCACCTGCGCGGCGATCACCTCGTCGGCATTGGACGCGTCCAGGTTCGACCAGAGCACGCCAGAACCGCCGCGGCCAGGCACGGCGAGCCGCCTGACCAGATGCGCGTCGGTCTCGAAGGTCGCGCCGGTACCATCCGGCGCCGTGCCCTGGCGTACCTGGCGGTTGAAGGCGGCAAGCACCTCAGCTCGGTTCATGGTGCAAACACCATCACGGCCAATCGCGTCGCCGCACCAGGTTTTCGCTCAGGTGGCCGGTTCCGCCGCGTGGTCGCGGTGAAGCCTTCTTCGCAGCGGTCAGGAACCCGGGACGGCGCCTGGTCGCTTGGCCTTGGACAACCGCGGAATCGAGTAGCCGCGGGCGATCCGGTTGCGCTTGGCATAGCTCGCCTGCGGTTCGCCGGCGGAACGGCCAGGCTCAGGGTCGCCCTCGCCGTAGGCGACAGACTCCGACCAGGGCCAGAACCTGACGACGTCGGGCTCCTCGGCGCCCCGGGCTGTGAATCTGGGGCCACCCCAAACGGCGGCGATATCGCCGGAGCCAGGTTCAGCGACCTTCGGGGAGTCGCCGGAAGCCGCGCTCACCTGAAGACCGTCGGCGGCTGAAGTGTCGGCAGCGGGCACACTGGCCTGCTTCGCCACCGCCCTGATCCTGGCCTCGGCTGCAGCCTTGGCTGCGGAGGCAGCGAGGGCCAGCGGACCGGGGCCAGGAGCGGTTTGCCCGGCGGCTTCGTTGTCAGCATTTGCCTCGAGAGGACCGGGCATGGCCTCCTCCGCCACAGTGTCGGCAAGTTCGGCCGGTGCGTCAGGAGCGGTGGCGTCAGCGATCGGCTTGTGGCCAGCATCCCCGCCGGTATCCGGCGCCGCGCCGTTACCCGCGTCGCTGCCGCGCGCCGCTCCTGCGCGGCTGGCAGGGCTTCCGTTGTCAGTACCGCGGCCCGCACCGGCCCGGCGGCTCGCGGTCCTCCGGCCGCCGGCCCGGCGGTCGGCGCCGCTGCTGTCACTCTTCCCTGAGTCTTGGTTCGGGCCGGCCCGGTCTGCCATGCGGCTGTTCCGGCTCTTGTCGCTGGTCCGGCTACCGGTGCTCCCGGCTTCGATGTCCGCGGCCTCATCGCTCCGGCCGTCACCATCGCCGTTGCTATCGCTCCCGACCGGCTCCTGTGCCTCCGGCTCCCGCATATCCGGCCCCTGCACCTCCGGCTCCCGCATCTCCGGCTCCGGCGGTTCCGGCTCCGGCACTTCCGGCTCCCGCATCTCCGGCTCCGGCGCTTCCGGCTCCGGCACTTCCGGCTCCTGGTTGGCGGCCTCAGGCTCGCCGGGCTCGTTGACCGCCGCGGCATCCCTCGTCTCCAGCAGCACGGCAGCGAGCTGCCGGTAGACCGGCCCGTCCTGGTCATCGGCTTGGTCTGCGGCGTAGCCGATCCTTGGAGGCGGAACCGGCAGCTGCCGCCCGGCGATAACGTCGGCCCCGGTGAGAAGATCCCTGCTGCCCGGCTGGCCGGTGGCCATCGCGTGCTCAGAACCAGCGCAATCATGCCGTTCAAGGAGCGCGGTGAGCTGCTCGGCATCGGCCGCTGCCAGCCCAAAAACGACGCGAGGCTGGCCCCACGGCTCTTCGAGCGAATATCCCACGTAGCTGGAGATGGCCGGCATCGGATCAGCCACCAGCCCATGGATCACACGCCAGTGCTGCCAAGCCCGCTCAAGCGCCGATGCGGCCAGTTGAGCCTTGAACACCAATTCTGGATCCCGCATGGCGATCCCCCCTCTAGCGACGGCACGCTCCCGCCGGATGGCGGACCCCCGGGGCGTCGCTCGCTGACCAGTCTCATGTGTCGTGCTTCGCGCCGCACGCGCGCAGACCAGCGCACGGCCGTACACATACGCTTTCCATGCCCGCTGCCGGTGACCGGACTAGGGCATGGCGACAAGTATGGTCTCCCGGCCTCAGCGAGCAGGGGTGATTACCTAAAGTTGCTGCACGAGTGCAATGCGATACGGCAAGAGAAGATCGGCCCGCTGTTGGTGCTGGCGGTGGGCCCTTCCTGATGCCGCTGGTCGCGCCAATGTGGCGGTGCGTTAACCGGGCTGAGCGGCTGCCGCCCTCAGATCTGAATTCTGCCCCGACGCCTCCGCTTCGCGCGAAGGCCCCCATTTCCCCTGTTGTTGCTTACATAGGCCGGATCGGCCCCGGCTATTACCGAGATCCATCCAGAGCACCAACGCTCTGCGCATGACGGCCCTCGCGCGGCGTTTGCCGCCGGGGCCGACCCCCCTATTTGTGCGCTGAGCCGCACTAGGCGTGCCAGGCGTGCTCGGACGCGCGCCCGCCCCCCGAAGATCGGGCGCCAGGCCGCGGCCAGGCGTTACTCCGAGCGCTGCTGCGGGATCCCCGCGAGCAGTGCACGAACCTCCGTCTCACGGTACCGACGGTGGCCGCCCAGAGTCCTAATGGACGTCAACTTTCCAGCCTTTGCCCACCGTGTGACCGTTTTAGGATCAACCCGGAACATTGTTGCGACCTCGGCCGGCGTAAGCAGCGGCTCGGCCTCTGGGGTACGTGCAGACATTATGACGGCCTCTCCTCCTGGACCTTGTCTTGCGATCCTGCATCTGATCTGTTCATGGCTCCATTCCGAGCCTGCCTTGGATGTCCTATATGGTCTACTGTTACCATATTGCCATCACCAGCGGTGACAATGCGACCACCAGGAGCAGAAGTTTTGGACGTGTCCCCCTGACCCCCGTCGTTCTGCGTCACGTTGCGTGATCCTACAGACACGCATCGTCGCAACGGGCGGATTCGGAAAAGTCATGTCCGCCTCCTGCCGACTACTTTGCGTAGCCGTTCCTGCTATAGCTGGCTCTGTCAAGCTGGATCCGCGCGGACTGTTCCTGCCAGGTCCATGCATCGCGGACCTGTGCCGTCTGCTTGATGGCGGCTTCACCTCCAAGTACGCGGGCGAACACGCTCCGTCACGTCGGCAACGGATGTTGCGCTGGGCGTGCGTGCCGTCTCGCTAACCCCCCTGGCTGCGAAAGACCCCGCTGGCTGCCGCAACTATCGGCAGTGCCGGGATAATCCTCCGCAGTTCTACGGCATGCTCTGTCACGAGGTATTTGCCCCGCACGGCCAGCTTCATGCATTGCATCAATACTCCGTGCGCGGCCGCGCGGAATACGCTAGAGGTGAGCCCGGGTCAACGAGGACGCGGGACAGACTTGCCGGGAGCTGCAGCCGTGGCGACAGTCATCGAGCCGGCCGACAAGGCCGACGCCGCCGAGGATGGCAACGCGGCCCGCAAGGCGGGCAGCGTACTGAACCAGGCCGGTCACGAGCAGGTTGTCTTCTGCCATGACGCGCCGACCGGATTGCGGGCGATTATCGCGATCTACTCGACCGCGCTGGGTCCGGCCCTCGGCGGAACCAGGTTCTACCCGTATCCCAGCACGGAAGCGGCCATCTCCGACGTTTTGAACCTGTCCAAGGCGATGGCGTACAAGAACGCGCTCGCGGGCCTCGACCACGGCGGGGGCAAGGCCGTCATCATCGGGGACCCCGACATCATGAAGACCGAGGCGCTGCTGCGGGCCTACGGCCGGTTCGTCGAATCCCTGAACGGCCGCTACATCACCGCCTGCGACATCGGCACCTACAGCCGCGACATGGACGTCGTGGCCAGGGAATGCCGCCACGTAACCGGGCGCACCGAGCCGCATGGCGGCGCTGGTGACTCGTCCGTCCTGACCGCGCTCGGGGTGTTCCAGGGAATGCGCGCCGCCGCCGAGCACGCCTGGGGAACCCCGTCGATGCGAGGCCGCACGGTGGCGGTCGAGGGGGTCGGGAAGGTCGGCAGCCATCTGGTTGAGCACCTGATCTCCGACGGCGCCGCGGTGACGGTCTACGACATCCGCGAAGCCGCCGTCGCGCGCGTCCTGGCGAGCCATCCCGAGGTCAGGGTCGCCGCCAGCAGGACCGAGTTGGTCAGCGCGGATGCCGACGTCTACGCCCCGTGCGCGCTGGGCGGCGCGGTCGACGATGCCGCGGTGGCCGCGCTGCGCGCCAAGGTCATCTGCGGCGGCGCCAACAACCAGCTTGCCCATCAGGGAATCGACAAGCTGCTCGAAGATCACGGCATCGTCTACGCGCCCGACTATGTCGTGAACGCGGGCGGCGTGATCCAGGTAGCCGACGAGCTTGAGGGCTTCAACTTCGAGCGCGCCAGAGCGAAGGCCGACCAGATCTTCGCCACGACAAAGCGGATCCTCGCGCTTGCGGGGCAAGATGGCGTGCCCCCGGCCGCGGCCGCGGACCGGCTGGCCGAGCGCAGGATGTCGGAGGTAGGCAGGTTGCGGAGTATCTGGCTTGGCGCCTGATCGCGCCAGGCCAGGACCGCCCGACGCGCGAGCCGCGCAAAACAGGTACGGTTGTCCATGTACGAAGGCACTAGCCACGCTCGGGTCCATGTGCTGGCACCGCGGCGGGCGGTCTGACATGCACAGAATCCGACATGCGCGGATGAGTGACCATAGTAGGCATCAAGCGCGGTGACCAGGGACCTGGCAGGTCCCGTACGTTCGAGGGGGTCGAGCCAATGGGGCGCGGCCGAGCCAAGGCCAAGCAGGTGAAGGTGGCACGCCAGCTCAAGTACAGCGGTGGCGGCACTGACCTTGACCGGCTGCGGGCAGAGCTGGGCGTCGGCATGGATCAGCGGGATACCGACGGGCGGGACGCGTATGCGGACCACGGCGATCGCTACTCCTCGGCTGACGACGATGACGATGCCGACGCGGAATTCGAATACGACGAGGACGACGAGGACGAGGACGCGCAACGCAGGTAGCTCAGCGCTCCCCTCCCCGCTCAGTGCTAGGTGCAAGCTTCAGGGCTGAGGGTGCCGCCCGGCCAACCTCGCGCGGCCTGAGCCTGCGACGATCTCCCCGATGGGCCAGGCCGGGACGCCCCGCTCGGTCAGCACGCCGATCGCCTTGTCAGCGTCCGCAGCGGCCACCACAGCGGTCATGCCGACTCCCATGTTGAAGACCTGCTCCATCTCTCGGGCGTCGACCGAGCCCAGGCCGGCGAGCAGGCCGAATACAGGCGGCGGGTGCCAACTCCCCCGGTCAAGCAGCGCATCGGCGTCGGGCGGCAGCACCCTGGCCGTGTTCACGGCCAGTCCGCCGCCGGTGATGTGAGCAAACGCGTGTACCTGGCATGCGCTCGCGAGCGCCAGGCAGTCCTGCGCGTAGATTCGCGTGGGGGTGGCCAGCTCGGTGCCCAGCGACCTGCCCAGCTCCGGCGGCTCAGCTTGCAGATCCAGCCCCGTATCCCTCAGAATCTGCCTGACCAGGGAGAATCCGTTGGAGTGCAGGCCCGATGAGGCAAGGCCGAGCACGACGTCGCCGGCCTTAACCAGCCCGGGTCCGAGCAGCCGATCGGCCTCGACCACACCGGTGGCCGCACCGGCCAGGTCGAACTCCTCAGGCCCGAGATGACCGGGGTGCTCGGCAGTCTCCCCGCCGATCAGCGCGCAGCCGGCGAGCACGCATCCCTCGGCGATACCGCCGACAATCTCGGCGACCCGCTCGGGAGTGACGCGACCGCAGACGATGTAGTCGGTCATGAAGAGCGGCTCGGCGCCGCAGACCACGAGGTCGTCGACGACCATGCCGACCAGATCGATACCGATCGTGCCGTAGCAGCCGGTCCGCTGGGTAATGACCACCTTGGTGCCCACCCCGTCGGTGGACGTCGCGAGCAGCGGCCTGCGCATCATGGCGAGCCGCGACGCGTCGAATAGCCCGGCGAACCCGCCGATTCCGCCGATCACATCAGGCCCCGCGGTCTTCGACACCGCGTCGCGCATCAGCGCGACGGCCCGCTCCCCGGCCTCGATGTCCACGCCGGATCCGGCATAGCTAGCCCCGGCGGCCACGCGGCGCGGCGGTTCTGGCCGCCCGTCGGGTGCCGCGCCCGGCTCGCTCACCGCGGGCGACCCCCAGCCGCCGAGCTCTCGAGCAACTGCTTGCCCTGCTCGGACTCGCTGACCGGGATGGGATAGTCCCCGTTGAAGCAGGCACGGCACAGCGCGGAGGCTGGCAGGGTGGTTGCCTCGGTCAGGCCTTCGAGGGAAACAAATCCCAGGGTGTCGGCGCCGATCGATTGGCGGATCTCCTCGATGGCCAGGCTTCCGGCGATGAGCTCGGCGCGGCTCGCGAAGTCGATGCCGAAGAAACACGGCCAGGCCACCGGCGGACTGGAGATCCTGACGTGGACCTCGGCCGCGCCTGCCTCGCGCAGCATGTTCACGATCGCCCGCTGGGTGTTGCCGCGCACAATGGAGTCGTCCACGACCACGATCCGCTGACCTTCGATCACGTCGCGCAGCGGGTTGAGCTTGAGCTTGATTCCGCGCTGCCTGATGCTCTGGCTCGGGTGGATGAACGTGCGGCCGACGTAGCTGTTCTTGACCAGGCCCTGGCCGTAGGGGATACCGCTGCCCTGGGCGAAGCCGATCGCGGCAGGGGTGCCCGATTCCGGCACGGGTATGACGAGGTCGGCTTCAACCGGGTGCTCAGCAGCAAGCCTCCTGCCGACCTCGACCCTCGTCGCGTGCACGCTGCGGCCGCTGATCGACGTGTCGGGCCTGGCCAGGTACACGTACTCGAACAGGCAACCGCGCGGCTTCGGCTCGGCAAAACGGCGTGACCTGACGCCGCGCTCGTCGATCGCTATCAGCTCGCCCGGCTCGATCTCCCTGACCAGGGTGGCACCCACGATGTCTAGCGCAGCCGTCTCGCTGGCGACAACCCAGCCGCGCGGCAGCCTGCCGAGCACCAACGGCCTGAAGCCCTCGGGATCACGAGCGGCGTAAAGGGTCTGCGAGTCCATGAACACCAGCGAGAACGCGCCCTTCACCCGTGGCAGTACTGCGAGCGCGTTCTCCTCGATGCTTGCCTCCGCCGCTTGCCCTCCGCCGCTGGCGCCGGCGATCCCCGAGGCGAAGAGCGACGTCAGGACGTCGGTGTCGGAGGTTGCCGTGCTGCTGCCGGGCGACGTGCCTGCAATGGCCGCGAGCTCGAGCGTGTTGATCAGGTTTCCGTTGTGCCCGAGCGCCAGGCTCACCGACGGGGTGGCCCGGAAGGTCGGCTGCGCGTTCTCCCAGACCGAGGACCCGGTCGTGGAATAGCGGCAGTGTCCGACGGCGATGTGCCCGCGCAGAGTAGTAAGCACTGACTCGTTGAATACCTGGGCGACGAGGCCCATGTCCTTGAAGACAACGATCCTGGTGCCGTCGCTGACGGCGATGCCGGCCGACTCCTGACCCCTGTGCTGCAGCGCGTACAGCCCGAAATAGGTGAGTTTCGCGACATCCTCATCATGCGTCCAGACACCGAAGACGCCGCAGGCATCCCTGGGCGGGTGGTCGTCGGAGCTGAGCTCGTGGGTCAGCCGACCGTCAGGCTTGATCACCCGCCAAGTCTAGTTAGTCCTGGGGATGCATTGGGTGCTGTGGCCACGCCGACACGAGCGGAAGATAGGCGGACAAGTCCGCGCGCGGGCCGCTTGCCCGGACCGAGCCGCTCGCCACCGCAGCAGGCCAGCCCGTGCGCCCGGCCGCGAGCATGATCCAGGTGACGGCGTCGGTCTCCACGACGTTCGGCGGCGTGCCCCGGGTGTGGCGGGGGCCAGCCACGCACTGGACCGCGCCGAACGGCGGAACGCGCACCTCCACCGCCCGGCCTGGGGCTCCGGCCTCTAGCAGGCCGAGGGCGTGGATCGTAGCCGCGCGCAGCGCCTCCCGCAGGGGTTGCTGGCCCGCGTCGATCGCCTCGATCACCAGACCTAGGCAGGCAGCCCCGAGCGCGGCTGCGGTCACAGGGCCGGCATAGGGCTCCGCGCCGATGGCCTCCCGCTGCGCTGTCACCGCGGCCAGCAGCCGCTGCGGGTCAAGACGTCGGGCCGGCATCGCAGCGACGATAGCGCATGCGCCGTCTCCCGCGGTTTCGCTGACCGCCTGGGCGAGGCGCCGCCGGAGCGGGCTGACCGCACCCGTCGTCGCTGACATCATGCGGATAACCAGGGAAGAAGCCTACAATCCCTGGCTATGGCCGGTCGGCGCAACGCGCGCCCGTATCGAACCAAGGGATCGTGGGTTCCTCGGCTAGCGGGCGTGGGCGCGGTAACGGTGCTCGCGCTCGCTGGCCTGGTCGTCTACCTGGCCACAACGCACCATCAGCATCAGGCGTCTCAGAAACGAAACGGGCGCGCCGTCCTGTCTACCCGGGTCCTGAAGGCCCAGAACGTGGGGATCGTCGACTTCGGGCCGGCCGACGACGGCGACGCCTTCGTCGGCTCGCAGGAGGACCACCCGTTGATGCTGCTGCCGCAGGCCGGCCGCGTGAGATTCGTCGCGATTCCCGCATCCGGGCTCGCCGCGCCGACCTCTGGCGGCGCAGGGGTGCCGGCCTGGACGGACAACCAGATGGTGGACGGCACCGACATCTTCATCTACTTCGCGACAGGCGAGTGCCTGAGCGCTGGCCAGGCCTCCGCGGTGGTCCGCCTGGCGCATTGCGATCTCTCGCCTGCCCAGCGCTGGCGGCCGATCGACGCCGCGACGGCACAAGGGCAGGCCATCGCCAAATACGCGAACGCGAAGACCGGCCTGTGCCTGACGGCGCCGCCGAAGAAGCCGGGCCCGGCGAGGCTGGCCAAGTGCGGCCCCCCCGGCCAGAAGATTCAGGAGATCGCGTTCTGGTGGACCGCATAACTGTCCCTGCTGGCCCGACCGGGTTAGCGGGGGCCGAAGAGTTCCGGCAGAGTCCGCTGACTCACGGCGCTGAGCTCGGCCACTGGCACCGTGAACAGCCCGCTCACCTCGAGAACCTCGCCGCCGGTCACACCGAGCGTGCTTGCGGGGACGCCATCCGCCGCACACAGCGCCGCGAACTCTACTTCGGCGCCAGGCCGCACCACCACGATTGCCCGCGCGGCCGATTCACTGAACAGGAAGGCCAGCGGATCAGGGGAGCCTGAGGGACCAGCGGGACCGGCCGGCGTCGTGACCACGCAGCCGATGCCCGGGCCGCTGCCCGGCCGAGCCGCGCGGCCCGCGCCGGTCAGGCAGGACTCGGCCAGGGCGAGCCCGAGGCCGCCTTCTGACACGTCATGCGCGGCGGACAGCAGGCCGCCCGCCGCCGCGGCCGCCAGCACTGCCGCCAGCCGCTGCTCCGCGGCCAGGTCCACGGCGGGCGGCACGCCGCCCAGGTGGCTGCGGGTCACCTGCGCCCACAGCGATCCCCCGAATTCCGCGGTTGTGCGGCCGAGCAGCATGATCGTCTCGCCCGGGGCACTGAACCCGCTCGGCAACCTGCGCCGCACGTCATCGAGTACACCGAGGACGCCGACGACAGGCGTCGGCTGGATCGCGTCCGGGCCCGTTTGGTTGTAGAAGCTCACGTTGCCGCCGGTCACCGGGATGCCGAGGACCTGGCAGCCGTCGGCGAGCCCGCGGACTGACTCGGCGAACTGCCACATGACCGCCGGGTCCTCCGGCGACCCGAAGTTAAGGCAGTTGGTCACCGCGAGCGGCCGTGCCCCAGCAGGCAGTATCGCGCGTTGCCGTCGGTGGCGATCGCGACGCCGAGCTGGGATTCCTCATCGATCCTGAGCACGCCGGCATCGTGCGGGGCAGCGAGCACCGTGTTGCCCCGTACGTCGCTGTCGTACTGCTCGGTCACCCATCTCTTGTCCGCGCCGGCCGGCGATCCGAGCAAGGCGAGCAGATCTTCGCGCAGCCTGGTGGCCTCCCCGTCGGCCCGGGCCAGCTCGTCCGCGCGCAGTTTGTCCTGGCCGGGCGGCCGCTGCACCGGCCGCTCGCAGAGCGGGCCTTCCGCCGCGCTGGCTGGCGGGATGTCGACAACCACTTCGCCTTGCCAGGTCATCTCGAGCCGGCCGGTATCGGTGACCTCGCCGAGCACGGTGGCCGGCACGTCCCACCGGGCGCAGATCTTCAGGAAGCGGTCCAGGTCGGCGGGTATCGTGACCGCCATCATCCGTTCCTGCGACTCGCTCATCAGGATCTCGGGCGGTCTCAGGCCGCGGTCACGCAGCGGAACCGCATCCAGCGTCGCCGTCATTCCAACCTGGCCGGCAGCGGCTAGTTCGGTCGTCGCGCAGGCGATCCCGGCCGCGCCAAGATCCTGGATCGCCACCACCACGCCCGCCGCGTACAGCTCAAGGCAGCACTCGACTAGGAGCTTCTCCATGAACGGGTCGCCGACCTGTACGCTGGGGCGCTTGGCCCGTTCGCCGCCGGACGCATCGTCGCCGAACGAGGCGCTGGCGAGCACCGACGCGCCGCCTATCCCGTCAGGACCGGTCGGCGAGCCGAACAGGACCACCTTGTTGCCGGGCCCGCTCGCGCGGGCGAGCTTCAGGTCCTCGTGCCGCATTACGCCCAGGCATAGGGCGTTGACCAGCGGATTGCCCGAGTAGCAGGCATCGAAGGCCAGCTCCCCGCCGATGTTGGCCAGGCCGAGGCAGTTGCCGTAGAAGGAGATGCCGCCGACGACGCCTGGCAGGACCCGCCTGGTATCGGCCGCGTCGGCAGGCCCGAACCGCAGGGCGTCCATTACCGCGACGGGCCGTGCGCCCATGGCGAGTATGTCCCTGACGATGCCGCCCACGCCGGTCGCCGCGCCCTGGAACGGCTCCACGTAGGAGGGGTGGTTATGCGACTCGATCTTGAAGGTGACGGCGTAGCCCTGCCCTACGTCCACGACCCCGGCGTTCTGTCCGATTCCGGCAAGCAAGGCGGTGGTGGGCGGCGCCTTCTCGGCGAACTGACGCAGGTACAGCCTCGACGACTTGTATGAGCAGTGCTCGCTCCACATCACCGAGTAGATCGCGAGCTCGGCATCGGTGGGCCGGCGCCCGAGCTGCTGCGTGATGCTGGCATACTCGGCGTCGGTCAGGCCAAGCGCGGCATGCGGCTGCTCGCGGTCCGGCGTCGCTGCGGCTGCAGCGACGGTATCGGCGCGCGTCATGCCCGGGCAGCCGAGGTGAGGATAGACGTGAAGAAGTTCAGGCCGCCGGTGCCCGGGCCGGTCAGCATATCGATCGCGTGCTCGGGGTGCGGCATCAGGCCGACCACGTTGCCGTCTGCGCTCGCGATCCCGGCGATGTCATCCGCAGATCCGTTCGGGCTGCCGTCGGCGTAACGGGCGACGATGCGGTCCGACGCGGCGAGGTCGGCCAGCGTCTGCTGGTCCGCGACATAGGCCCCGACGCCGCTTTTCAGCACGACCGTGACCACCTCACCTGACCCGTAGCCGGTTGACCACTGCGTCCGGTTATTCTCGATCCTGATTCGTACGTCCTTGTTGATGAAGTGCAGGCCGGCGTTCCTGATCAGCGCACCAGGCAGCAGGTGCGCCTCGCAGAGAATCTGGAATCCGTTGCAGATGCCGAGTACTGGCAGGCCGGCTGCCGCAGCGGGGATCAGTTCAGCCATCACTGGAGCGAACCGGGCGATGGCACCGCAGCGCAGGTAGTCGCCGTAGGAAAAGCCGCCGGGCAGGATCACGGCGTCCACGCCGCGCAGATCGCGGTCGCCGTGCCAGAGCGGGACAGGCGTGCCGCCTGCCCGCGCGACCGCCCGGGTAGCGTCGACCTCATCAAGGGATCCGGGGAACGTGACGATTCCGATCCTTACCGTCACTACCGACCCCGCTGCCCGCGCCCGCCCATGCAGGCAGGTTACCTGCTCAGCCGGCGTCCCTGAGCGCCCAGCCGTCCAGGTCGGCGAGCGGGGCGCCGTCGCGCCACTCGCACCGCTTGAACAGCTGCACGACGGTTCCCCGGCCAGGGCCGCTGTGCAGGCTGACGTCGTCCACGCACGCGCGCATGATCGCCATGCCGCGGCCTGACTCGGGGATCTGCGTGATGTCACCGGCCCTGGCCCGGCGGCCGAGCAGCCCGGCGGGCCGGACCGGGGGCCGGCGCAGGTGCCGGCGGCGCGCCACCCTGATCCTGGCCGGGTCGAAGCCGCGGCCATTGTCCAGCACCTGGAGCACCACCCGGTTCCTGGCGACCTCGGCGACCACCTCGTACCTGTGTCCTGGTCCGGCATGCCGCAGCACGTTCGTGCACGCTTCCGTGACAGCCAGGAGCAGGTCGGAGATGCAACCCTCATCCAGGCCAAGCCGACCGAGGGTATCGCCGAGTACGTGCCGCATAACGGGAATGCTGAGCGATTCGTGCGGGAACACGAGACAGAACCGGATAGGCCGGATGTCCCGGACATCTCCGGCCAGTTCCTGCGAGTGCAGCACGCGAGTTCGCACTGTCTTCTCTGTCCTCCGCCGCTCTCCGGCTTACAACTCGGCTCTCATCACATTGTGAGAGTTTCCACAGCAGGCGCGCGGTAATCATAAACTCGGGCGATCTTCGGACGAACGGTGTCGTTCTCCCAGATCAACAGCGGATTACAGACGGCGAGGCGAGCGGCGAAACCGCCTTGGCCGCCTGACAATTCGGTCCTGCG
>WNFC01005323.1_pt1 | contig 14116 bp, 16 predicted proteins | sample 5400541 | NCBI WGS metagenome assembly WNFC01 (sample SAMN13153342, study PRJNA577476) | soil metagenome | isolation source: 120 cm saprolite under Douglas fir tree site 2 hole 2 replicate 1 | place: USA:California | collected 2015-04-18
AAGGGTTTTAAGTTGTTTAGAATGAACACTTGTATAAGTGTTGATCCTAAATAGGTTACACAGTTAAATGTGGTGGCCGGGTGACTGTCAGAGGCGAGGAGAAAGGCGGGTTGTAGCGTCAATTTCAAAGGGCATGGTAGCAGGAAAGTTAATGATTGTCAAGGATAACTTGTTAGTGATTCTAATGGATGTGGCAGGGTTGACACAGTGGGGTGCAAGTTGGCCGAGGGAAAGGGTTTGCGGGAGGGGTGGGTCCCGGTAAAAACCACCTGCATGCAAAAACCGCAGATTCGAAAGAATTGTGGAAATCTGTGGAAAAGGCAAAGGCCGAGGGAGGTTAACAGTCGACAGTTGAAAGTTGAAAGTAAAGACGCTTGAAGAACCTCGACAGGAAAAAATCAAAAGCCCCACCTTTCGAGAAGCGCGAAAGATGGGCCACCGGAAACTGAAACCTGCGCCATGTGATGGCCACCTGCCCGTCAGGCATCAGCGACTTAAGTCTGCGCCACCCAGCATTGTCTGCGTCCCAAACGCGCTTTAAGATGAATGCCGATGGACACCCCACAAGATAAGGGCGATGCACTGGAAAACGCGGTAGCTGCAATTGAGGAAGTCATCCTGCAGTCCTCAGTAGGCATGGGCAGAAAACCGATAGTCGAGAAAAAGAAAATAATCATCGTCAACGAGGTCCGTCACGAAATCGACGTCTATGTAACCGCCGATTTGGCGCCCGGTTATAAACCAATTTTCATTTTTGAGTGCAAGAACTGGAAAGAAGCTGTTGGCAAGAATGAAATCATCATTTTTTCGGAAAAGATAGATGTGTCACGCGCCACCTCCGGCTGTTTTGTTGCGAAATCCTATACCTCCGATGCGGTAAACCAGGCGAAACAAGACCCCAGAATTACACTGCTGCTTGCCTCCGAGTACGATCCTCAGAGCGGGGCGGAGGCTTTTCAATTTTTCACTCGATCGCCCGAAATGACACAGCTCGACGTGACGATGTTTAAGCGCGGGAGCGCGGGTTTGGACCTCAAGCCAATTTCCCCGGAGGCTTCGGAACTAGAATACTTAGGACAACCCGTTAATTTCCGGGCTCAGTTCAATATCTGGAGCATGAAAGTCTGTGCTGATGACTTAATGGCATTCTTCGAAGAGCCCGTACCGGCTGGAATCTACCATCGTATTGTTAACGGAGAGTTGAATTTTGGGCCAGGTCAGGTGTTTGTCAATCATGAAGAAGTGGAAAAGCTCGCCTTCCACGTCGAGTACAAGGTTACCGTCACACAAGTGCCTGTGCTCTCCCACTTCGAGGTTAAGTCGCGCGGTAGATGCATCACGTTCGCGCCTCAATTGATCGGGAATGACACCATGCAATGGCAGGTTGTCATGCCGTCCGCAAAATAGCGCCTCAAGCAAAGGGAGTTGGGAGAAAATTCACTGAAAGGAAATGGTGCGCCCGGGGAGATTCGGACTCCCCACCTTCTGCTTAGAGGACGGCAGGATTCTTTGTGCCACCCGCCCGGAGTCTTAGCAGCAATAGAGGCTTCGCGCGATTCCCTTTTCACCTACCTGTAAAGACATCTCGCCGGCCATTGGGGAGATGAACGCTGAGAGAACGGGTTGTCATTAGAGCAAGACTTACGTCTGTTGTCGTCGTGCTCGATGAGCAATGGGGTTAAGATTTGGATAATCACCGAAGCCGATAGAAGCAACACAATCTTGCTACCGGAGGAATACTGATGAAATCACTTAGAATTCTGTTTGTGTTCTTAGCGGTTGCTCTGTCAACTCCGGCGCAAACCGCTCACGATTATTTCAACGAACTCAAAGGAGCCAACACTTTCAATCATTACAAGGATGAGTACGTCTGCTTCCGCGACGATGATATCCCCACGTTTGCGGTTATTGCCAGGGGAAGCGATGTAATAGACATGATGAAGAAGAACGGTGAAAAGGGAACCAAGATGATGTTGCCAGCGAAAGACAGTCTGTTCGTGCAGACCTACTACAAAGGGGTAGGAAGCGAAGAGTACCTCTATGAGCCTGTAAAGAAAGACGCGCCAGCAGATGATACCAACAAGGACTACAGTTTAGAGTTCAAAGGTCCGTACCCCGGCAAAATGGTTTACTCAATCAATTGGGCGACAGGCCGCTATCTACTTCGCGTGTTCATGTTTCAGAAGAGTAGGACGATTCCAGCCGAGGAAGGGGCCGGGAAGTGCGAACTCATACACCCCGTTTGAGCGAGCTACAGATTCCAGGGCAGCGGTGAGGAGGTTTATATGGATACCGATGACGAGGTTTATATGGATACTGATGACGTTGTTGACGCACTAGACCGAGTAGAAGGTGCTGTTCAGAAGGTAGAACAGGCGGTCAAGGATAAAGCGTCCTCCGCCACACTGGTTGGCTGGATGTTAATTGGGGCTTTCTTGTTGACAGTACCAGGAGACATTTGGCACGCCAAATGGCGGTACGCCCTGAGCTACGGTGTAAGCGCGGACAAGATGTCAGTTGGCACCCTCCCGCACGACTGTGCTTGGGTCGCGGCCCCGTTAGGGGAAAAATACTGTCATTATGACCGAGAGGTCTCCTCGGTCCATTGGGCCACATCCCAAACGGGAAATCCAATCGCCTCATACGATGAGGGCAAGACTTGGATTGTAGTCACAAACCCCGATCCCTCTGTCACGTGGCCAAAGTACGACACGGTGACGCAAGTTTACATTTCCTGGAAAAAGGTGGAGGAGTGAAGGCCCGATTCCACGACTGCCAGGCCAGCGGCTTTCCGACTGGATCGGAATCTCCTCGACAAGGTCGGGACAGGTCGATCGCAGGAGTGAAGGGGGGAAGACAAAGTCGGCCTGTTTCGTTCGGTCATTGCGCGAGTGAGGTTTTGTTTCGAGACGACGCCAATCGGGAGAACGGCGTCCTTCACACCGCCAATCGGGAGATTGGCGTTCCCGGATGAGTCAGGCGGCTTTTTGGAATTTGATTTTGGCGGTGTAGCCGAGGGAGTAGAGGACGCGGAGGAGGAAATTAGAAACTAGAAACTAGAAATTAGAAAGCAGGAGTTAGGAAGTCGAACGTTGAAGAGAAGAGGCCGACCTCCCGACCGGGTCGGGATAAATTCCGGTCGCGGCTGCAGAGACAAAGAGAAGAGAGATTCATCGCGCAAAAGACGCGCGATGGGGCGGCGGCCCTCTCTGCGCAGGCCGACGCTTTTCCGACCGGCTAGGAATCTTCCCGACAAGGCCGGGACAGGTCGATCGCAGGAGCGAATGCGCAACAAAAAGTCGGTCTGCTTCGCTCGGCGCGCGGGGCAGGCTTAGAGTGCTAGGACGATTTGACTTTATCTTTTTCCGAGGTGGCCTAGCCTCGCGATTTTATTTTTGCAAGGGTGGGACATTCCTCTCCTTCTGCCTCGCCTCTCCGGCCATTGCGCGAGTGAGGTTCCGTTTCGAGACGACGCCAATCGGGAGATTGGCGCTCCCAGATGCGTTGCGCTTGGCCTAACCCTCGATTGTAACGATCTGCCCAGGTTGAATGGAATCGATGCGCGCGAGGCAGGCACGAGTGGCAACAGGTCTTTCAGACGGTTCGACTTCGTATGGAAAGTGATAATTGCGATCTTTCGGGCAGTTAGATTTTGCTGGTATTCGATGCCTTGATCCACGGTGAGGAAAACGTCGAATTTGGCTGTTTCCGCGGCGGTAAGAAGGTCGCCATTCTTCAGTCCAGCGAGTCCGGCGTAACGGGCTGTTTGGCAATCGTGGCCGGGCAAAGAGTTCCGGAATCGCTCATCGATATACTCGTCGATCAGAATGCGCATTTTAAGGACGCGCGAGCAGGAGGTGTTTTGCTTCTTCGAGAGCAGCGACGGCCGATTCACGCGAGACGGTAGGAAATCCCTCCAGAAAGTCTTCGAGTGTTTCTCCGCCCTCCAGGTAGTCGAAGAGCGTTTGGAGGGGCACTCGGGTTCCGCGAAACACGGGAGTTCCGCCAAGAATGTCCGGATTTTTGATGATGACTCCCATGAAATTATTGTATCACGTGGGATAGTAGCGGGCGCATCGGTACAAATTCTGACGGTCGCGGCACGGTCGGAGCACATCATGAACGGCGAACGGGTGAAGACGGGGATCGCCAAAGCGAGGAAACGGGAGGGGGAAAAGTAGAAACTGGAAATTAGAAACTGGAAGTCAGAAGAGAAGAGGCCGACCTGACCCTTCGGCTGCGCTCAGGGTAAAAGGCCGCCGCTACATGAGCCGGACTAAAGTCCAGCCTCTACATCAGCGAAGAACAAAATCACCGGTCTAAAGACCGGCCTCTACATCAGCGAAGAACAAAATCACCGGTCTGAAGACCGGCCACTACATCAGCGAAGAACAAAATCACCGGTCTGAAGACCGGCCACTACAAAATTCCTTAGAGAGCAAGTACTTTAGACGGTGATTTCTTGTTGGGTTTGCGGTCGGCGTGGGTGAGGGCGTCTTCGAGCATTTTGGCGATGCGGCGATCGCGGGCTTCGGGGGAGCGGTAGTAGAAGATGCCGAGCAGGTGGCCGCGACGTTGCAGGGGAGTCATGGACTGCCAACCTTTATAGGCGCGAGGATCGCGGGCGAAGGCGAGTTTTAAGACGGGGGGCAGGTCGAGCTCGGCTTCCATGGTGGAGAGCAACTGTTCGGCGACTTGTTCGGCGCGGCGGAGGCGGGCTTCGGGGCTCTTTACGCTGGTGACCCAATCGCAGATCCACTTGCGCATGGAAAAGGTGAGTTGGTCGAACCAGCGGCGGAAGGAGCGGTCTTCGTTGAGGATGCGCTGGAGTTCGGCGGGGACGGTGGCGACGGGTTTTGCGGTGTCAGGTTCGAGGCGGAACTGGGGGGTATCGCCCGGGGCGGCGTTGGCGCCGGTCTGCAAGCGGTTGTTGACGAGCATGCAGTGAAAGCCCTTGCGGGTGGGGAAGACGGAAGCGCGAAACGCGAAGCCGTTGATTTCGCCTTTGACTCTGAGCTTTCCGCGGGTTCCCCAGATTTTAGAGACGTCGAACGGGATGCGGATAATGACCCAGCCGAGTCTCGAGTCCATGCGCTCGAGGGTGGCTTTGAAGGATTTGGCGATGGGTTTAGGCTTCGGCTTCATGGAACCGAATGAGCGAGCTAGAAACTAAGAGAGGGCACGCAGGAGCGTACCCTCTGTGTAAAAAAACCTTTGACCAGACGTACCAATACTACTTCGAGAAGCTGGAGACGGCTTCAGCTTCAGTGTTGTAAACATCGAAGACGGTCAGCAGCTTGGTGATCTGCAGGACTTCCTGGAACTTGCTGCCGAGGTGGCAGAGACGCAGAGAGGCGCCCTGCGACTTCACGCTGTGATGGGCGGCGACGAGCGTACCCAGCCCGGCGCTGTCAATGAAAGTGATGTTGTCCATATTGAGGACAATTTTCTTTTTTCCTTCGGCGATCAAGCTTTTTACTTTTTCGCGCAAGGCGTTGCTTTCCTCGCCGAGCACAATGCGGCCGTCCAGCGCCACCACGTACACGCCATCCACTTCGCGGTTCGTCATCTTCAAAGCCACGTTATTTTCCTCCTCATCGGAAAGCGGTTCCGGCGGCAACCCGGGCCGGAGCCCTAAAGCTTATCAAAATATGGATGATCCCGGAGCGAAGAATCGTAATCGAAGACCGGGCAGCGGTCAAATCACCGGGCGGCTAATAGTAGTCCGCGCAGGACATGTAGTAGCCGCACACGGAACAGATCAACTTGCAGCGCCGCGACTCCAGCCGCTGCGAGCAGACGGGACAATAGCTCGAAGGATCTTCGGTACGAGCGACGGGGCTCGGACTGCTCTGCAGAGGCGTCGCGGATTGAGCTGCGGTCTGTGCCAGCTCGGCCTGGACCGGGGCTGATTCGCATTTCGCGGCGCGTTCCACGGCTCGACGGTTATAGCACAGTGGAAGGGAATAGGGGATAGGGAGTAGGGAATACGAAATGTACAACTTGCATTGGGAGGCGGAGCTTTTGGACATGACGAGCCTGGGAATTTAGGGCTGGCGCATGAATCGGATTGAAACCTAAGCTGGGCTGGGCGCATCTTTATGATTGGGTATTGACGTAAGGTTGTTGGTGAAAGGCTCGGTTGGCCGGGCCTTCAGGTGGCAATCATGGTCCGCCAGATCATCCTCGCAGGCTTTGTGGTTTTTCTCCCGGTAGGGGTGCGGGCACAGATGCGCGGAGGGATGCCCCCGGTTTCCCATGCTGTCGCTGCTGCACCGAGGGTGGGGATGCAGGCTCCACACGCGGTGACTGCGCAGGCGAGACCCGGGACGCGGACGGTGACGAGGGGCGGAGCGGTGCGCCCGAGAACGGCGGTGCCGGCAGTGCGAAGCACGCGGCCACAGGTCACCACGCGAAGGCGCAACGATAACGGCGATATTAGGTTTAGATCGGATTGCAACTCGGCGCCGGGGTTGGGATTCGACGCGGTACACCAGGCGGCGATATGCGGATCAGGGACGGCGGGCTTGCAGGGACGCGGGCTTCAGAGTCCCTTTTTCTTTCCGTTTTTTGACGGCGGGTTTTTCCTGCCGAGTCCTCCGGCGGCGGCAGAAGAAGGTTCGGCGGCGGAGACTCCCCAGCCGGAAGCGACGGATGGCGAAGTTCGTGAGACAAGCCGCCGTAACAGAGTTCCTCAGCCGGCGACGGAACCGAAGGCTGAGGCGGCCGACTCAGCACCCACCGACAACGAGGAATTTGTTTTTGTGCGGCGGGATGGAACGGTATTTTTTGCGGTGGCCTACGCCTGGGAAAGAGGGACGCTGCGCTACATCACCAGCCAGGGTTTGCGCCGCACGGTCAAGCAGGATGCGCTGGATCTGGACGCAACGCGGCAATTCAACGAACAACGCGGATTGAATTTTCGATCGCCGGCGTGAAGGCTATTTCTTCGCGGGTTCCGGCATGACGTAGCCGGATTTTGCCGGCAGGCCTGCGCGCTCCAACTGCACGGTGGTGTGCTCCACTCCAAATTCCTTTGAGGCTACTTGCTTGATGGAAGCGAGCAGACGCTCGCACTCGTCGAGGTGCATATCCGGGACTCGCGCGTGAAGACTGAGCGCGTGGTGACCGCCGCCGAGGGACCAGAGATGCACATCGTGGACTTCCTGCACGCCTTCAATTGTCAAGATGGCCCGGGCGACGTCTTCAACGCGCAGATCAAGGGGGCGGCCTTCCAGAAGAATGTGCGAGGATTCGCGCAGGATCCCGATGCTGGACCAGAGCACGAGCAAGCCGATGGCCAGGCCGAGAAGCGGATCGATCCAATGCGCACCGGTCGCATGGATGATCAGCGCGCCGGCGATAATGGCGATATTGGAAAGCGCATCGCCAAAATTGTGTACAAGTATGCTGCGCAGATTGAGGTCGCCCCTCGCGCGGACGAGAGCGAGCGTGATGCCGCCATTCACGGCGAGCGCGCCAACGGAAGTCCAGATCATCCAACTTTCGACGACTTCCACGGGGGAGCGGAAGCGTTCGAATGCCTCATATCCAAGCCAGAGCGAAAGCAGGACAAGGACAAAGGCGTTGGTGAACGCAGCGAGTGTGCCGGCGCGGTGATAGCCGTAGGTCTTTTCGCTATCGGCGGGCCGTTCGGCCCAGCGCATCGCGAGATAGGAAATGCCGAGCGCTGGGACATCGGAAAGATTGTGAACGGCGTCGTTCAGAAGGGCGACGCTTCGGCCGAGAATGCCGCCAAAAACCTCCGCTACAACCAAACCGAGCGTGGCGGCCATGGCCCAGCCAAGGACAGAGGGGCGCAACGTGGGATGAGCGTGGCCGGCGTGACAGTGGCCAGCGTGAGAGTGGTCGTGGGAATGAGCGGCCATCCCCCCTATTCTACCCGCACGATGGCGGGGGTGCAGCGCTTTCCCGTGCTTATTAGGCAGTATGACACTTCGCTCCCGCGAATTGATTGACGCTCCTTCCGTCGGCTGCGACCATGAAACGAGCTTCGCGTTGCGCACGTGTTGGCGCGGAACGAGCCTTCAAACAGGGATTTTGCATTCATCGCAATGACGGTTCCTATCGCAAAATTGAGTTTCTGGGGCGTGCGCGGATCGACGCCGACGGTGGACCCGGCGACGTGGCGCTACGGCGGGAATACGCCTTGTCTGGAACTGATTGCGCCGGACGGCACGCAATTCATTCTGGATTGCGGCACGGGGCTGCGCATGCTGGGGAGCCGCTGGGCCGCGCCGAACGGCGGGAAAGTCCCCGAGACGCACATCCTGGTCACGCACTACCACTGGGATCACATCCAGGGGATTCCGTTTTTTTCGCCGCTGTATGTGGAGAACAACGAATTTCAGTTCTACAGCTTCCGCTCAAAATTTTTGGGGCGCGACAGCCTGAAACAAGTTTTCGAAGCGCAGATGGCGCTGCCGTATTTTCCCGTGGACATGTCGGCGATGAGCGCCAAGCGAAAGTTCAGGGAAGTGGACGGCGGCGATTCGTTTACGGTAGGTGAGAACAAAATTACGGCGCGGTGGCTGAATCATCCGCAGGGCTGCCTGGGCTTTCGAATCGAGACGCCAGCGGGCACGGTGGCTTACGCCACGGACAACGAGCCGGGCGACGCGAAACTGGACGAGAACTTGCGCGAACTGGCCGCGGGTGCGGACATCTTCATTAACGATGCGCAATTTACGCCCGAACAGCTCGAGACGACGAGAAAAGGCTGGGGACATTCGTCGTGGCTGGAGGGAGTGAAAGTGGCGCGGCACACGGGTGCGAAGACGCTGGTGCTTTTCCACCACGACCCCGATTCAACCGATCGCATGGTGGATTCGATTCTGCGGCAGGCGCGGGAAGAGTTCGATTCGGTGTTCGCGGCGAGCGAAGGCATGGTGATCACGCTCGGGGCACCGGGAGACAAAGTTCAAGCACACATGCCGGGAACGCGAACGACGCTGCGCCGCGAAGCGCAATTTCACGCGAAAGTCTGCGGCGTAACTGAAGGCGGGAAGGACTTCGAAGAAGAGACCATGGTCCGGGACATTTCCCTGCAGGGAGCGCTGATTTCGCTGAAGCACCTGCCTCGGCTGCAATCGGAGCTGCAAGTCACGATGGAGGCGCCGGGCGCGGATGGCGTGCAGTCGATGAACTTGCGCGGTTACGTCGTGAGGATCGACGCGGGGCCGGAAAAGGGGCACGTTGCTGTGGGCGTGGTGTTCACCGATTGAATGAAAAACTCCAGAGCAGCTTATTTCCTGAACAGGGGCGCACGCTGCGGCGGGCGCCCTTACTGCTTTCTTGGCTTGAGCGTGCCGCTCCTGTAGGCTGAGGTGACTGCTTATGGCTGAGAAGAAAGCGAATTTCGTTCCCGTAAGCGCGCTGGACAAGCGGCCGCCGTCGAAACGCGATCTCTTGCGCGGGTTGGTGCGGCAGGCGCCGTTTGTGGCGAAGAATTTTCAGCTTTATTTTCGCAACGCGTGGCGGCGGCACGTTTTGCGGACCAAGGTTGTGGCGCCTTACGCAGTTACGTTTTACGTCACCCACAAGTGCAATCTGGCCTGCAGTTACTGCACGCAAAAGGAGCCGGACGTTTTCAGCGAGGAGTTGCCAACGAGAGAGACGATCCAACTGCTGAAGCGCATACGAAGAGAGACGGACTCCATCGTGATTACAGGCGGCGAGCCGACGCTGCGGCCCGATATTGAGGAACTGACCGAGGCGGCGCGCTTCGATTGCAAGTACCGTTCGCTGCTGCTGATCACCAACGGCACGCTGCTGGACCGAAAGCCGCGGATTCTGCGAGCAGTGACGGGACTGGTGGTGAGCCTGGATGCGCTGGCGGCTGATCCGACGAATCCGCTTTCGAAACCGGCGGCGCTGCCGAAGGTACTGGAAAATCTTGAGCTGGCGAAGGAACAACTGGGCAGCCCCCGGCGCATCACGATCAGCACGGTGATCGAGCAATGGAACGTGGGTGAAGTCGAACGGTTGCTGGACTGGTGCGGGGAGCAAGGATTTGTTTTTGCGGCGCAGTCCGCGCAAATGGAAAAAATGCCAAACCTGGCGCTGCTGAAAAACCCGCAGTATCAAGCGCTGGTGGAAAAAATCATCGAACGGCGGCGCAGCGGCATGCAACCGATCAACGGCACGCCGCGAACCATCGAGACGCTGCTGCGCTTCGGCGATTTTCAGTGCTATCCGACGATGTTTCCCCGGGTGTATCCGAACGGCGATGTTTTTTATCCTTGCGAGCCGCTGCGTAAAGTTGCCGGTAATTTGCTGCGGGACGGCTCGTTGAAGAAGATCTTTGCACGCGGAAAAAAGATTTATGGAGATATTCCGCCGTGCCAGGGGATCTGCTATCTGTTCGGAAACGTGCTGTCGCATTATTACGTGAATGACTTTTGGAGTCTGGCAGGGGATTTCATTCGGTGATTGCCGCGTGCATGGCATTGCTCCGAGCGCGGGCTGAAGACTCGAAGAGAAAAGCTTTAACACAGAGGGCTCTGAAGAGACGCAGAGGACGCGGAGACATCTTGCAGAAAGTTTGCGGCCTGCTCTTTAGCTGAGGTCGGCGATTTTATTGTCGAGGTGGGCGAGGGCGGCTTCGAGCGACTTGCGATGGTTCGGGTGAGTGGCGGTTGCAAGGTCGTTTACAATACGAGTCCGCGACAATTGCAAATCCTTGCGCTCCTGTTCGCGCTTTAGTTGTTCCGGAGTTTTGGGTCCCGAACCTGGTTTTTGCTTTGGCTCTTCCGTTGCTGCAACCTGCGATTCGACGTCCTTGCTTTCCCAGCCGCGTGCCATACCTATAGTTTGACACAGTTTGGCCCAACCGGGCGCGATTCAGATGGGAAAATTGCGAAAGAAAATCAGGCACCGGCGGCGCGGCGTTGGGGAAGAACGGGGAGAGCAGGGCGCATCACACTGCGGATGGTCGTTTCGGCGACACGCGCGAGATGCTCAGCAAAGACGCCGCGGTAGGAGAATTCGGCGGCGTGATTGGCCCAGGTCATTCGCAGGCGCCAGGATCCTGCGGATTCCTCCGCGCAGGCGGCAGTGATTTCGCCGACAGGGATCTCGAGGAGACGTTGATAGCTCCGGTCGAGCACCCAAACACTTTCGGCGCCGACGAAGAGCTGCACGGCAGCAGACGGCGCGCTTCCAGGCTGAAAGCGTCCGCCGTTTATGACAACAAGAGCGCCCAATTCGCGGGCCTTGTCATAGACGCTCGTTTCGGGTTTTGCGGGGGGAAGAAGAATGGCGCCGATGAAAAGGGCCAGACCAACGAGAGAAAGAAGATAGCTGTTCCACAAGCCGAGCGGCAGGACGACCAGCGCCGCGCCGGCAAATCCCAAGAAAACCCGGAAGAGCATCCAAGAGCGCGGGTTGCGCCGCACGTGCAGAATTTTCGGGATAAGCAACACCAAGGCGAACAGGGCTCCGACGGCAAGATGGCGAAGCCTCTCGCCGAAACCCTCCGGTTGGGAAAGCGCTGGATTGGACACGGCGTTCATCTTCAATCTCTCAAGGCTGCAGGCCGCCAATTTCGCGCATGCGTGCAAAGGCACGCCGCACGTGAGGAATAGTGATCGAGCCGCCAACGATCAGCGCCACGTTGAGCGCGTCGATCACTTCTTCGCGCTTCCAGCCTTCCTCGCCGCAGCGAACCAGGTGATAAGTGATGCAGTCATCGCAGCGCAGCACCGCGGAGGCTACCAGCCCGAGTAATTCCTTATTCTTGGTGCCGAGCGGGCCGGGTTCGTAGGCTTGGTGGTCGAGAGCGAAGAAACGCTTGATGCCGAGGTGGCCGCAACCGAGGATTTCCTCGTTCAGGTCAGTGCGAAACTTCTGAAAATCTTCCATGCGATCGGCCATGGTTCCTCCGGGGGGGCAAATTCCAACTCACCAACCATGCCGCTATTATGGACCAACCACGGCCATCCTGTTAGGGCACGTGTCAGGGCACGTAACCCGGGCCTCGCAGCACTTTGCCGGGCAACGCGCCCGTCATCTTGTTTTGGTCGAGGACCGGCACCCCGTTGACGAGCACGTATTCCATTCCCTGCGACAATTGGTTGGGATTCTCGAAGGTGGCGGCGTCGTGAACTCTCGCAGGATCGAAGATGACGATGTCGGCGCACAAGCCCGCCTTCAAGACGCCACGGTCCGTCAAGCGCATGCGTTGCGCCGGCAGGGCGGAGAATTTGCGGATGGCGTCTTCGAGAGTGAGCTTGTGTTCTTCGCTGACGTATTTGCGCAGGATGCGAGGAAAAGTGCCGTACGCGCGCGGATGGGGATGTTCCTGTCCGAGGATGCCATCGGGCGAAGTACCGGAGGAGTCGTTATCGACGGAGACCCAGGGCTGCTGGAGTGCAAGAGCAACGTCCGGCTCGGACATACCAAAGACGGCCACGGAAGTGAGGGCATGGTCTTCGATCAGCAGATCGAAGAGAGCGTCCATCGGATCCTTGTTCCAAGTTTTTGCTATCTCGGCCAGCGTCTTGCCTTGCAGCGGAAGCAACTGGGGGTTTTTGACGACTCCGATGAGGACCGCTTCGGGGCCAGGAATCTCCTGCCATTCGTTGTCCCACTGGTCCGACGGCGTGAGCATATCTTTGCGGATGCGTTCGCGCGTTGCGGGATCCTTCAAACGCTCGATGAGTTTGGCGTTGCCGCCGTCGTGCGCCCAGGCAGGTATGAAAGCGGAAAAGTCGTTGAACCATGCGGTGTAGGCGTAGGTGTCGGCGGCGACATCGAGTCCTTGCGCTCTGGCGGCCTTGATCTTCGCAACGACTTCCGGCATGCGCCCCCAGCTTGGCTTACCGCCGACTTTCAGGTGCCAGATTTCGACGGGGATATGGCCTTCGCGGCCGATGCGCAGCGCCTCGTCGATGGCCGGCAAGATGCCGGTGCCTTCATTGCGCATGTGAGTGGCGTAAATGCCGCCGAACTTGGAGGCTTCAGCCGCGAGAGCGATCAACTCTTCGGTTTTGGCGTAAGGAGCGGGAGCGTATTCGAGAGAAGTAGAGACGCCGACGGCGCCGTCGAGCATCGCCTGTCTTACAAACTCTTTCATCTGCTCAAGGTGGGCCGGCGTGGGCTGCACGTCGTTATCGCCGAGCACCATCCGCCGGACGCGCGTGGCGCCTACGTAGCTGGCAATGTTGATTCCAATGCGTTGCTTTTCGAGCCGGGAAAAGTATTCGCGAAACGTCCGCCAGTCGGCTTGAATGTGATAGTGATCGTATTGCTCCTGATCGGCGTGGAGAATGGCGTCGTTCAGCGGGGCGATCGATTCGCCCTCGCCGGTGATTTCCGTGGTAATCCCTTGGTAGATCTTGGAGGGCAGGCGAGGGTCGACCAGGATGGTGAGCTCCGACTGTCCGAGCATGTCGATGAAACCGGGGGCAACAACCATGCCGTGCGCATCGATGGTGCGAGCCCGCGGCGCCGCGCTGAGATTGCCGATGAAGGCAATCTTTCCGTCGCGAATTCCGATATCGCCCGAATACCAGGGCGAGCCGGTGCCGTCGATGATGCGGCCGTTGGCGATGACGATATCGAAAGACTGCTCCGGCTTACCGGCCGCGAGGGGAACGACGCTGAAGAGCAAAACCACGGACAAGAATACGGACTTCCATCGCTGAACATTACTGGGCGTCATCGAATGACCCTCGCTACGCGCAAAAGTAGACTTGATGCCGTCTCCGAAAACAGCGGGCATTTTACTCTGGAATCGCCGCCAGCGCTTTCTCGGCCAGTTCTTTCGCGCCAGGTTTGCCAGCGAGGAGGAGTTCCACCCACTCCGCGCCAGCTTTCGAGAGGCAGACGGCTTCGCTGGAGGAAGAGATTACGTCGTAGTTAGAAGCACTGCCGCCGCGAAGTTTCGCGACGAGTTCGTCGCTCGAGCCCATATAGGAAGCGACCACTTTGCAGTGATGAGTCTCCTCAAAGGCATGGACGAAGGAGGCGTCGGAATAGCCTTCCCAAACCAGCAGGCTTAGCGATTCCTCTTTCTTCTTGCATGCGCCGCATGCCAATGCGAGCGTCAGAATGCCCAGAAGAATGCCGTGAGATTTCATTGCTCCTCCCGGTT
>WNFC01005324.1_pt1 | contig 14116 bp, 12 predicted proteins | sample 5400541 | NCBI WGS metagenome assembly WNFC01 (sample SAMN13153342, study PRJNA577476) | soil metagenome | isolation source: 120 cm saprolite under Douglas fir tree site 2 hole 2 replicate 1 | place: USA:California | collected 2015-04-18
GGCTACATCGTCCTGTTGTTGCTCTCCGGGCTGCGTACCGAGGAAGTCCGGGCCCTGCGGTGGGACCATGTGTTGACGTGGGTGGACGACGCGACCGTCTGGCCGCACGCATGGGTTGCGAACTGCGCGTCGCTGGAGTTCATGCAGGGCGCCGGGCTGACGAAGTTCGCGCCGGCCAGGCCGCAGCGCTGGGTGATCGCGTCCTTCGAGCACCTCTGCGGCCCGCACGGCGTCCAGCACCCCCACGTCCACAACATCGTCATCCCCGCCTGACCAGTGGGATGTTACGGCGCAAGGCGCCCGGCCGGACCGGCGGAGTCAGCGCTCGAGGCACCGCAGTTGAAGGCCCTCCTTCCTTGTGCCGATTCGGTCGCGGTCCGATGCATGAAGGTGAGCATCGGCCCTGGCAGGTACGCCCCGCTCGTGCGCGATCAGGAGGACACGCCCCAGGATTGCCATCCGAATCGGCAGCATCAGCTCCCAGGCCAGCACACCGACGGCTCGTTAGGTGCACGACCTAGGCACCGGCGTGGCGGCTTCCAGCGTGTACCAGAACCGGCCGAGCCGCAGGATGCCCACAGTCGAATAGGAACGGCCGCTCATGGTTGATATGTAGGTGATCGCGAGGCTCCAGGATCTGGCGCACTGCGCCTCGATCACCTATATGATCAGGCATTATGTGAGCCCGAAGGGCGCGGTGATCTTCGATCACCCACATAATGCCGATGAGCGGACGTGGCAGCTTGGGGAACCAGCTACGCATGGTCCGCTCTATGAGAAGACGACAGCAGCGTTGCCAGGGACGAAGATTTAGCGACCCTGGCTCTACGGTTCGTTGGGCTTTGTCGGCAAAGGCGGCCGGCCAGGGCCGGATGCCGCGGTTCTGCTTGATATCCGCACAATGCACGTTTGATATAAGGCGTTACTGTCCAGGGGTGATTACCGGCGATGGTATGCCGACGAAAAGTGACCCGAGCGTCATTGTCATTTGCCTGGGTGGCGTAGCGTTCCGGCATGGCACGCCCTAGAGAGTCGCTCTGGCTGTGGGCTGGTGGCTCGCTAGTGGCCGGAGCCGCCGCTCTCGTCGGGTTCGCCGGAGTACTGGATGCCGCGCATCCCGGCTACCGCTTGTGGACCTCCGCGCCGATGATCGGGGCTTACCCCGCTGTGGCGGTAGCCATCGGATGCCTCGCCGGAGCCGCGCGCGGTTGGCCGTTTCCATTCGCATCCGAACAGCCCGATCTCCAGGCACCTGAGCAAGGTGATGACCGGGTCGCTGCGAGCCAGGTCGGCATTGGCAACCGGAGCGATACGGCTGCCACGAACGAGGCCGGAAGCCAGGTAGTCGTCGGGGAGATCCCGCGGGAGCCATCAGCGTTCGTCGAGCGTCAGGCACTTGTCAGCCTCTCGGAGGCCGTGGGATCCGGACAGGTGGCGGTGGTGTGTGCGGTGACCGGGCTGCGAGGCGTCGGGAAGACGCAACTAGCGGCCGCGTACGCACGGGACCGGATCAACCGAGGGTGCCAACTGGTCGGGTGGGTAAACGCAGAGTCGCGGAACAGCCTGTTGGCCGACCTTGCAAGGATCGCGGAGGCTGCCGGTGTCGCCGACCCGAAGGGAGACTCAGCGGAGTCGGCGCGGCGGCTGCGCGACCATCTGACCGCAAGAACCCATGACAGCTTGCTGGTGTTCGACAACGCAGCCAATCCGGACGTAGTGCGGCCGATGCTGCCCGCTGCCGGGATCACTCAGGTCGTGATCACCAGCACAAACCGTGCGTTCGCCGAGTTCGGCACCACGGTGGGCGTCGCTGTGTTCAGCCGAGCCGAATCGGTGGGGTACCTTGCGGCCCGTACCGGCATAGATGACGCCGCGGGCACAGCAGCCGTAGCGGCCGAACTGGGCGACATGCCGCTCGGACTGGCTCAGGCCGCAGCCGTGATCGCGGGCGCACACTTGACCTGCCAGGAATACTTGGAGCGGTTGCGCAAAGTGCCGGTCGCGAAGCTCCTCGGTCGAGTTCGAGGCGGGGATTACCCGTATGCGACCGCTGCAGCGCTGCTGCTGAACGTAAACGCGGCTGAGGTCGGCGACGCCTCAGGGCTGACGAGCCAACTGCTGCGCGTGGTCGCCATCTTGTCCGCTGAGGGAGTGCGACGGCGGATTCTTGACGGCCTATCCACCAGTGATCAGGCGTCAGTAGACGCGGCGATTCAAAGGTGCACAGAGTGGTCGCTGCTGACCTGGTCGGTCACCGGAGATACGGTGATCATGCACCGGTTGCTCGCCCGGGTGCTCCGTGAGCGGGACCAAGCCGTCGGCGAGCAGGCGGCCGCAGTTGAGCTGGCCCTGGAACTGCTCGAGTCGCAGTTCTTCGACGAGGACCAAGCGTGGGAGAGGCGAGAGGAAGGCGCGGACCTAGCCGCTCACGCCGAGGCCATTTGCGAGCAAGCCGATGATGTAGCCGGCGATTTCGACCTGACCAGCAGGATGCTCGAAGCGCGATCGTGGGCGGTGCGCCAACTGCATGCAGCGGCTGACCTGACACGTGCGATGGACCTCGGCGAACGCACCCTCGCCGACCGTGAACGGGTGCTCGGTCCTGATCACCCCGACACCCTGCGGTCCCGGAACAACCTCGCCTACGCGTACCAGTCTGCGGGGCGACTCGCCGAAGGCATCCGCCTCTTCGAGCGCACTGTCGCCGACCGAGAGCGAATGATGGGCCGCGACCACCCCGACACCATCTCTTCGCGGAACAACCTCGCGTACGCGTACGATACGGCTGGCCGGCTCGGCGAAGCCATCCCGCTCTTTGAGCAAACCATCGCCGACTCCGATCGCGTGCTCGGCCCCGACCATCCGCATACGCTCACTTATCGAAACAATCTTGCCAGCGCATACGAGTTGGCTGGACGGCTCGCCGAAGCCATCCCGCTCATCGAGCATACCCTGGCCGGTCGAGAGCGGGTGCTGGGCCCCGACCACCCCGACACTCTGTCATCCCGGAACAACCTCGCGTATGTCTACGAGTCGGCCGGCCGACTCGATGAAGCCATCCGGTTGTACGAGCAAAACCTCGCCGACCGCGAACGGATCCTAGGTCCGGACCATCCAGACAGTCTGCTCTCCCGCAATAACCTCGCTAACGCATACGAGTCTGCGGGCCGACTCGCAGACGCCGTCCGGCTGTACGAGCAAAACCTCGCCGATTCCGAACGAGCGCTCGGCCCCGAACATCCCGACACATTGAACGCCCGGAACAACCTCTCTGGCGGATACAAATCGGCCGGCCGACTGGATGAAGCCATCCGGTTGTACGAGCGGAACCTCGCCGACCGCGAGCGTTTCCTAGGTCCCCACCACCCAGATACCCTCAATTCCCGGAACAACCTCGCGTGCGCCCGTGAGGCTGCCGGCCAACTCGCTGAAGCCATTCCGCTCTATGAGCGAACCCTCGCCGACTCCGAGCGAGCGCTCGGCTCTGACCATCTTAAGACGCTCACATACCGGAATAACCTCGCCTACGCATACCAGACCGCGAACCGACTTACAAAAGCGATTCCACTCTTTGAGCGAACCCTCGCCGACGCCGAGCGACTCCTTGGTCCGGGTAGCCCCATGACGCAGACATATCGCAACGACCTGAAAGTTGCAAAGCGCATCAATCGCAGACGATGGATCCGACATGCCCTGCCCGTCTGGTCATCTGGGCGGACGTCCACCCAGACGTACGGCTGAGCAGCGTCGATGCGAAGTTGCTGCTGGATCTTGGTCTGCTCTTCCGCTGCATGCGCGGCGCGCTCCGCTGCGTTCGCGGACTTGCCGACATAATGCGTCGACTTGCGGCTGTAGTACAGCCCCACCACGGCGACTACTGCGGCGGCGATAGCGACCCATGTCCCGGCATTTACTCTGGAATGCTCTCATTGCTGGCGCCGAAGAACTAGGAGTGATCGGTATCAGCCGAGCGGTTCGCTCGGATGCAAGCGCCTCCGTCGTCGGCAGGCCTGACCCGGTCGTCCTTGCAGCAGCAACGGCTCCGGAGACCGTGGCTCGCGTCGCCGCCGCACCCACCCTGACCCGGGAAAACACGCCCCCGAGCGGCCTTCTGGGTCGATGTTCTCTCGCAACTCTCTCGCCGCGCCCGGAGCGCCGCAGAGCCCCGGGGATTTGCCGCTGGTCAGCGCGCCACACACGGGAGCCCGGCCGATCTGGCCTGGTTCGATCATGTCCTGCCAGGTCCAGCTGTCTCCCGCCGACCGGCACGAACACCCGCCTGGGCCCCGTCAGAATCCCAGAAAGCCAGAAAGTCCCAGGGATAGAACAGGCAGGAGCGCCATGGCCGCTCACACCGCCGTCACCACCGGCCGGATCCGCGGCCGCGGCCAGCTCACCCTTCCGGCCGAAGTCCGCGAGGCGCTGCACGTGGCCGAGGGCGACGACGTCGAGTTCACCCGCACGATGACGGCACCGTCACACTGCGCGGTCTCAAGACAATCCCGGCCGATCAGGCCTGGTTCTGGTCCCCGCAGTGGCAGGCAGGCGAGCGGGAAGCCGACACGGAGATCGCGGCCGGTGACCTGTCACCGGTCTACGGCAGCGCGGAGGACATGTTCGCCGATCTCGGCCAGCGCGCCTAGAAATGCCGGCCTTCCAGGTCACGCCGCGGTTCGAGCGCGACCGGAAGCAGCTCACCTCTGAGTCACGAGCGCGGTTCCAGCGTGTCGTCACCGGCCAGTTCGCGCCCGGCCTGGCACCCGGCGTGTCCCGGGCCGGGTTGCGGGCCACAGGCGTCCAGGCCGCGCCGGGCCTGTTCGAGATGACTGGGCGCCGGACAGCCGCGCCACAATCTCCCACGGGCCCGGGCAACAAGCCGGCGAACCGCACGCCATCTGGCGGCCGGATCGGCACTCACGACATCTTCCCGGGAACCCTGAACCGCCAGCCAGCTACCCACAGCAATGACCACGCCCGCCGCCGATAACAGCCACCGGCCCACAACGCGTGAGTATGTATGTCTACTAATTCAGTAGGCTTTCTATCTTTTAAACGCAGATCAACTGTTCGGTGTGGGAGTGGGGACATCGACGTCAGTCAGCTGGGCCCCAGGCTCGAGCCCAGAGTGAACCGTCTCGGCCGGGTGCTCACCCTCTCGGCGGGCTCCTGGACGGTTGGCAACGCGCGCCACAGTCAGGCTGACTGTCAACCGGCTAGCTCGCGCCAGGAACGTAGGGCGTCGTGACGGAAACTACGCCCGAAGAAGGGCGCGAATCGCATTCCGATCTCGTGTTCAACCTCGCCACCAAGCGTCCGCATGAGTTCTGGCAGCGGGAGCGACGCGAGTCCGACACGATCCCGCAAGCGCACGGTCAGAGAAAGATGCGGGTCGAAACCCGGATACGGCTCCGAGTTCCCGAAATCGAACCAAGCCACCTCCGAATGATCTTCGAGCGCACCAAGCTGAAGCTGAACCTCGGGAGACTGCTGACCTTCCGGAACCTCCCACCAGGGCGTATCCGTGTGGAGCGCATGCATGGTCACGAGCAGCAAGCGGTGCTTATCATGGTTGACGAGCGTGTTAAGCGTGTGAAGAGCAGTTTCCTCAAGCGGATGACCGTGGATTTCAGCAGCCGTATAGGGCTGTCCGGCTATTACGGCGTTGATAACGTCCTGATTGGTAACACCGTTTATCTGGAGTGATCTCGGATTCCCCTTCTTGTTGAGCGAACTGTCCAAGATCGGGAAGGACGTGTTCTCACAAGTGGACGGCCCTTCAATCTGCGCTAGCTGGCAAGCAAGATAGTCGAGTGCAGCCCGCAAGTTAGTCAGGAAGTCTCCGAGTATTAGACTCCATTCGCTCTTTACCTCGGGAAGTTCAACTATCCGATAGACCAACTTCAAGGTGCCATCACGCTCAGCGACAAAGCGATGCGTCTGGGGATCGAGAGCCGCTCCAAGTTTCTTCGTTAGGTCGAGGGCGTGAAAATATGCCCGATCGATCTTTGCATATACGCCAGTGAGATCAGCCATGACTAGCCTTGAATCCGGCGATCGTTGATGTCTGACCGCCGTGAAGCATCGCCAGAGCAACCGGATGATGACGACCAAGAGCTGACGCAGGTTGGCGCCGAGGTCACGGAACCCCGGTCTCCCGAGCGGCATGACAGCTTGACCTTGCCGTTTGCGTTGCTGATCTCAGTTCGTCTCGTCTCGGTGCTCGACACCAGGCCAAGTCCGATGGTGGAAGCGCGACCGGCCTGGCGCCCGTGCATCAAAGGGAAGCACTGCTAAGCGTAGGCCGACGGATGTCTGCGACGGAAGCAGCGATGCAGTGCGGACCACACTGCGTAGGGAATCTGGAGAGCGCGCCAGATCGAGCCGAATGCGCGCGCGCCGGCTGTTTGCCGGGCGACTACACGGCGTGACCCGGCTCGGACGGACCAGCAGGAGTCCATCTGTTCAGGATCGCCGGGTCTGGCGCAAGGTCCGATTTCGCGACGCGATGACCGATCACGTGCAGGGCGGCGGGTTCTGGGCGATGAGGGCCGCCGGGGGCCCGGTCAACGCAGATGCCAGACCAAGGGGTCGGTAGGGAGTTGTCCGGCCGAGGCCGATGGCCTGGCATTCAGCCTGCGCCGTGACCTGGCAGTCTATCGCCTACGCCGGGCACGCCAACCCTGCGCGAGCTTCGCCGACGTCACCATCCCCGCTCAGGAAGCAGGGCCGCCGCGTCGGCGGGGTGGTCGGGCCCGTGGACGGCCTCGTCGCTGGCCAGGGCCTGCTCCAGGATTTCTTTGGCATCGGCTAGGCGCGCGTGCACCTGCAGGTAGGCCGGCGCAGCGCAGGAGGCGGCTGTCGTGCCTTCGAAGTCGTAGGCGGTAGACGGCTCGTTGTCGCCCAACCAGGCATCGTGGCCTGGCTTGAGGACGTGCGCGTCACCGGGGACCAGGTCCAGCTCGGTCCCGTCGACATGGCTTCACGCGGAGCTTTCCCGATACGACAACGCCGGTGTGGCGCGCCTGGCGGGTTTTCCCACGATCGGCTTGATGCGCTCCGACCAGCGCCACTCCGGCGGCATCCTGCACCGGGCCGCCTGCACCGCGCCGAACCAGCCGTCTCTGATCCCTCGTCAACCAGCGCGGCTGGCTCGGCAGCGGTATATTGAGCCGGCCAGTCAGGTGCGTGTCAGGAGCCGACGGTGATGTTCCTGCCATGCTTCGCGCAGGCCAGCGAGAGCCGCTGGTAGAACCAGACGGCCTCATATCCGTCGGTACCCCGAGCATTGCGTAGCTTGACGAGGAGATCAACGTAGGCCGTACCTGCGGCGCGCAGGTCCGGCCACCGCGAACTTGCGAGCTGAGATCGGATTCTCGGGTAATTCGGCGCGGCGACATGGTGCGCAGCCGACAGCGCTGTGCACCCGCTGATGCCGCTGTCAGCCGATACGCCCTGCTGGACGGTGGCGGGCATGACGGCGAGGAGGGCGAGCGCGGCAGTTGCCGCGCCGATCGAGCACCAGCGGGCGCGCGACAGGGCGCCGATCGTGCGCGGCCAAAGAGAGTTAATGCGGCCGAATATGGCGAGACACATTCCTCTGTATGTCGCATTGGAAGTGTTACCGAAGCTGACAATGTCGCTGTGCACGCCTTTAAGGACGTCATCGATGCGTCCGCGCGAAGTGCTCCATCGTCTGGTGGTAGCCAGCCGCGCAGCGAAGTGCCAGGTAATCAACAGCACCGTCGGTAGCGTTTAGCGTGAAGTGATCAGCTACTTCGGCGCTGAATCCGCATTCGGTGGCTTTGTCAACCTGAACTGGCCCCGCTGTTCTCCTTTGACCTGGCCCCACCCAAGGGGAGCGCTGAGCGGGAGTTGTCCCGTCCCGTTTGATGTGGCGCAGTCTCATTTGACCTGGCGTATCCGGCGTGTCGTCTCACCTATCTGGCGCATTGATCGTTACAGTGCTGTGGTTCTGCCCGTTCCGGTGCCTTCGAGGTGTGATGTGTCGGCCGGTATGGCTTTGGCTGCCGCGGATTCGGCGTCGCTGGCCGCTGGGGTTGAGGTGGAGTTCACTGATGCCGGGGGGATGCGCCGCCGCGAGCGGCTGGGGTCGTGCTGGGATGTGCGGTTCGAGGAGGCGGCTCCGGTCCGCCCGTTCCGCTGGCTGACCGGGCAGCGGCATTTCCCGGGCTGGTGGTGGTCGGCGACGACAGGCCGGCTTGTCGGCCACGAGTCGTGGCTGGAACGCGACCTTATCCGAACAACACGGAGAGTGACGACCATTGCTGACTGTCACCACCGGATGTAACTGGCTGTGTCTGCGAGGAAGTCCGTGTTTGCTTGCGGTTCGGCGTGTCGCGGGGTCAGGTACTGGTCCGTCCGACGGTGTCGCGGAAGCTGGGCATGCCGAGGTCCGTGGCTCCGTGCCGGTTGGCGATCTGGCGCATGGTCTGAAGCTTCTGTCCGGCGGCCTCGAGGGTGGCCTCCAGTCCGGCGATCTCGCCGAGCCAGCCTTCGCGGCGGGCTTCGCTGATGCGGGCCTGGAGGTTGTCGCGGATCTCCAGCAGCCGGGGCTCCTGGGCCGGGTCCGGGCGAAGCTGGGGGCACCTGACACAACTGTGCTCATGAACGCAAGGGGTCCCGAAGTCCCTGGTGCAGACCCCCAGGGCGACCTTGCGGAGCTCGAAGTGGTGCAGGAACTGGTCCCACTCTTCGGGGGTGAGATCGCGATACTCTTCGCCGGGACGCAGGGCGCGCCGGCGGGCGATGAAGGCCCGATGGTGGGTGATGACGTCTTCGGAGTAGATCGCGGCGTATCCCATGGTGGTTCCAAGATCGGCATGGCCGAGGATCTTGGCGGCGATGTGCGGCGGCAGCCCGGAGCGGAGGGCGTCGGTCGCGAAGAGCCTCCGGAAGTCGTGTGGCGTGAACTCCAGCGGCTTGTTCGAGGCATCTGTGAGCCCGGAGACGGCGAGGACGTGGTTGAGGAACTGGCGGAGGGTGGTGCGGGATATCGCCCGGTGCTCCGGGCCGCGAGGGCGCTGGAACAGGAACGGCATCGGCGGGCTCCAGGTCCGTTCGTAGGGGTCGTAGGCGGATACCAGCGGCAGTGTCGCCCGGCCGCCTCGGACACGGTGGATGATCTCGGCGAGGACCTCCCCGAGCTCAGGTGAGACCAGTAGCAGCCGCTCGGCGTCCGTCTTGGACGGAGCGATCTGGAGCATCGGAACGATCTCGCCGGTGCTGGGGAGTTTGTAGGCGGCAAAGCTGTGGTGGGAGAGTTCGACCAGTTCCTCGGCGCGGACGCCTGTGGCTCGGAGAACCTCGATGATCGCCCAGCCCCAGAAGGCGCGTTCTTCCTCGAAGGTGAGATCGCGTCGCCGGCCGGTGGCCAGGTCGGTGACATAGATCCGGCCCGCGACCGCAGGTCTGCGCAGCAGCTTCTCGCCGTGGACCTCGAACACCTGGCCCGGCGCGGCGGGCAGCGCGGCATCAAGCCGGGCGCGGGTGGCCTTGCGCTGCTGGTCGGCCGTGCGCACCAGCGCAGGCAGGACCGGAAGGCGCGCGCGGGTTCGCTGGTCCATGGCGGCCTTGCGGTGCTTACGCTCTTTGACCATGGAGCACTCGCTGGCCTTGATGGGGCACGGTGCCGTGCATTCCGCCCACCGTGACGGGTCCTCGGCGGCCCACTGGGCGATGTCGAGATAGAACGCCCGGACGATCAGCAGTTGGCTGCGGACGGTGGCTCGGTCGCCGACGGGGCGCCCGTCTTGGTCTCTGACCTGCTTGAGCCTGTCCTTCCAGGCGGCGGCGACCTCGGCGTCCAGGTGCAGCGAGGCGAGGCCCGGGTGGTGCTGCTCCAGGTCTCGCCAGAATAGGCCGCACAGGGTGTTGGCCATTTGCACCAGGGAGGCGTAGTCGAGCTCGGCGGCTCGCTCGGCCAGGTACGAGGTGAACAACTCCCGCATGGGCTCGCTCTGCAGGCCGTACTTGCCGACGAGCTCGGCGGGGGTGCGCTGGCCGGTCATCCGGGTCGCCCTCAGGATCGGCGGGGCACCGGCGGGAAGCACGCCGGTCTCGGCCAGCAGCGCATAGAACAGGGGCCGGTTGTTGGCCCCCTGACACTGGTGTTCACGCAACGCGCTGCTGACCTCGATGCAGTCGCCGATGGTGATATCGCGGATCCGTCCGCCTTTGTTAAGCAGGATCCAGGTGATCCGGTTGAGCGCTTCTTTGCGGTCCTGGGGGTTGCGCCGGCCTGTCGCATCACAATGAGCCCAGAGCCGGGCGAACCCGGCAGGATCGATCTGGCTGCGGGCCTCTTCGAGCAGCACGCTGGGCCGGTAACGCAGCAACCAGGCATATCCCGGGCGCAGGACCTGGCCGGTGAGCATTACTCGCATCGCCGTCAGCAGATCGGTGCGGGCGTGCGTGGCTGGGCGGGTCGCGAGGGCAGGGATTGCGCGCGACACCAGGTCCGTCCAGGTGGCCGGCTGGGTCTCGGCGCCGCTGGCCAGCCAGCGTTCCTGCCAGGTCCGGCCTGGCTGCTGCTCCAGCCAGTCCAGCAACGCGGTGAGCCCGCGGCGCAGGCACCGGCGGACATCGGCGCTGTCAGATCGGAACGGCGGGTTCGACAGCCGCTCCGCCACTGCCGCGCGGGGCTGCTCGGTCTCCGGCCACGTCTCCGGCGTGGGCCGCGGTGGGTACTGTCGCCGGCCGCGTGCGGGAGCACCCCGGGCGGGCGCACTGGCCGGCGAGGTGATGTCGACGGTCATGATGTCGCCTCGCCGCTCACCGGCAGGTTGCCGAACAAGGTCTGCAGCACCTCGGGCCGGTAGCCAGGGGCCGGGCGTGCAGGCGCCGGCGCCTCGGCCTGCCGGGCGTGGTGAGCGAGGAGACGCTCGACCAGCTGGTCGGGATCGGGCGTCAGGTAGACCTCGGTCATGCTGAGGTGTGCGTGGCCGAGTACCCATTGGACGTCGACCAGCGACATGTGCGGGTCGCTGACCATGCGATACGCGGCACTGTGACGCAGCTCGTGCAACGTCCAGTTGGATCCGAGGGCCTGCTGGGCGCGGCCGAACATCATCCGGGCGGCGTCATAGGACAGCGGCCGATACGGACGCCGCAGCGTCCACCACAACGGATCGCCTGGACCGGCCGGGACCTCATCTTCGAGGTCGTGCTGATACAGACGTAGCCAGACGAACGCGTCAGCCGAGGCCGGCAGCATCTGCAACGCGCGGCTGCGTTTGCGGATCACGCCGATGAGCTGGTCGGCGGGGTCGGCCCGGCCGCGGACCACGGTGAGCAGTTCCCGAGCGCGGGCCCCGGTGGAGATCCAGAACGCCAGCAAGGCCCGATCGCGGTGCGATGCCAGGGCGGCGAACAGCTCGTTGAACCGCTCGTCCGGGATCGCTCGCGGAACGCGCTTGGGAGCCTTGGGCTGGTATGGCGCCAGACGGCCGGGCCGTCTCCATGGCTGCATGGGGTTGTGATGCGCGTTGACCTGCTCGCCGGCCGCGCTCCGGGCAGCAGGGAACGGGTTGATCAGCGGACGTCCGTGCTGCACCCGGTGGTACTCATAGAACGCATGGATTACGGCGCGTGCGTGCCGCCGGGTCGCCGTCGCATAGGTCTCGGCGGGATGAGGTTTCCCCGTGACCGGGTTGACCGCTCCTGGGGCCGGACTGCCCCGGCGCCGGCGCCGGGGTGGCTTGCTGGTGCGGGCCAGCCAGAGCGCGTAGTCGCGCGCTTCAGCCCGCGTCGCCCGATCCCAGGGCACGGCCACTGCCTGCAAGAACCGCAGCCAGCCGAGGAGTTCGTAGGCGTAGGAGCGCAGCGTTGCCGGTGAGCAGTCCGAAGCCAGGAGGTCCAGCATGAACTCGCTCACGGCCGCCATCTCCACACCGGAGGAATCCACGAGCCGATACGGCACTACGCCGCCGGTGACCTCCTCGACCCGGCCAGCTCTGGAAACCACCAACGCGTCGATGTTGCGTTCCTGCTGGGCCACGCCGTCTGCTCCCAGGTCCGTCACGATCGCTGACAACCCGAGATCTCAGCACAAACCGTCCCCGGGCCGGAGAGGACGAGACCCAGCGAACGAGGGCTACCGGTTACCGTCCGCGACATCCCGGAAGGAAGGCGGAAGAGCCCTGGCCTCGGTTAGTTCGGTCAATAGGTCACGCCATGATGCTCGACTTCGATCCGCAGGTGGTGGCGTTCTCCTCACAGCCGTTCTGGCTGTCTTGGCCGGAGGCCGGGAAGACTCGCAGGCACGTCCCGGACTACTTCGCCCGGCTGGCCGACGGGACAGGGTGGTGATCGACGTCCGCGCCGATGACCAGATTCTGGCGAAGGACGCGGAGGTCTTCGAGGTGACGGCCCGCGCTTGTGCGAGCGCAGGCTGGGACTACCGGCGGGTCGGGGTGGTGGACCCTGTGCTTGCTGCCAACGTGCGCTGGCTGGCTGGTTACCGTCATCCCCGTTGCATGAACCAGGGGCGGGCCGCCCGGCTGCGGGAAGTGTTCGCCGGCCCGGCCCCGCTGCTGGCAGGCGCGCGCGCCGCAGGTGATCCGGTCGCCGTGCTGCCGGTGCTGTATCACCTTCTGTGGACCGGGGTGCTGGTCACCGAGCTTGTAGCGGCTCCGCTGAGCGGAGATCTAGTGGTAACGGTCGGCGGGAGTGCGGGGTGAGCGTGTCGCGTCCGCCGGTGCTGGCCGCTGGTGACGGGGTGCGTTTCCGTGGCGAAATGCACACGGTCACCCGACTGGCCGCGGGGGTGGCCTACCTGACCGGCATGGAGTCGGCTGTGGCGCTGCCGGAGTTGTTCACTGATCCGCAGTTCGCCGTGGTGACCGCTGGCAGCCGGGCGCCGCTGCCGCCTGAAGAGCTGCTGGAGGGCCTGCCCGCCGCGGTGACAGGCCAGGCCCGGTGGTGGGAAGGTCACATAGCCGAGGTCGTTTCCGGGCTGCCCGCCGATGCCGCGCCAGAGGCCGTTCCGAGGCCCGAGTACGACCCGGTGGTCACCTCGCTGCGGCAGCGGGAGATCGCGAAGGTGGCGGAGTTGCGGGCAGCCGGGCGTCACGTGCCGTTGCGGACACTGCAGCGGCTGCGGCGCAGCTATGAGACCGAAGGCGTGTGGGGGCTGGTCGATCACCGGTTCACCCGGCAGTCCTCGATGACCGGCCGGGTCGACGAGCGGGTAGTTGACGCTGTCCGCCGGGCGGTCGCGGAGGAAACCGACTGCTCGACGGGCACCGTGGACCGGCTGCGCCGAAGGACCGTGCAGATCCTGGCCGCCGAGCACGGGGTGACTGACCCGTGGTCGGTGATGCCGTCACGGGCGACGTTTTACCGGCTGGTGGCGCGGGTCTCGGTGGGAAGGCACACGTTCGGGTCGGCCCGCACCCGGTCGCTGGCCAAGCGCCCGGACGGGCCGTTCGGCACGGTGACCTCTGTCCGGCCCGGGGAGTGGATGCAGATCGACTCCACTCCGATAGACGTGCGGGTTGTGCTGGATAACGGCATGATCGACCGCGCCGAGCTGACCTGGCTGATCGACTACGCCACCCGCACGATCCCCGCCGCGGTGCTGCGGCCGTCGACGAAGGCGGTGGACGCGGCGCTGCTGCTGGCCCGCGCGCTGACCCCGGAACCGATGCGGCCGGGCTGGGCCGATGCGCTGCGGATGTCCCGGTCGGTGCTGCCGCACCGGCGGCTGACCGCCATCGACCAGCGGCTGGAGCACGCTGCCGCGCGGCCGGTGATCGTGCCGGAGACCGTCGTGTGCGACCACGGCATGGTCTACATGTCCCAGACGTTCCGGTCAGCCTGCCGGGCGCTGGGCATCAGCTTCCAGCCCTCCCATAAGGGATCGCCGTGGGAGAAAGGCGCGGTCGAGCGCAGCTTCGGCTCGGTCGCCACCTTGTTCGCCCAGCACGCCGCCGGCTACGTCGGCTCCTCCGTGGAACAGCGCGCCAAGGACGCGGAGCGGGCAGCGGCGTGGTCGATCACCGAGCTGCAGGATCTGCTGGATGAGTGGATCGTCGCGGTCTTTTCCGACCGGCCCGCAGCCCGTCCGGGACGTTCGGCGCGCCTCCCGCTGGCGGCG
>WNFC01006349.1_pt1 | contig 14116 bp, 16 predicted proteins | sample 5400541 | NCBI WGS metagenome assembly WNFC01 (sample SAMN13153342, study PRJNA577476) | soil metagenome | isolation source: 120 cm saprolite under Douglas fir tree site 2 hole 2 replicate 1 | place: USA:California | collected 2015-04-18
AAAAAAGTATTTTCAAGTTTTCCTGATGCCTTGGCTCTGCTGATTTTCTCAAACTCCCACACCAGAGTTGCGTGTGGCAGTGCGCCAAAAGCATCATCATCATCGCCATTATCTTCCCATGCTGGCGATGGAGAACGCTTTGGTGTGGCCAGTGTCTGGGGCTGCGCTTTGGTCGGGGACTAGATGACTTCTTCTGTCCATAAATGAACCACTCAGGGGGGTGCATACTGTGACTACGCATGCTACATCCTGGGCACCACGTTCACCATTATAACCATTCTAGTTCCTTCAGACTGAATCCCATCCATAAATTCTTGAGTCTCGACTGTGACAACAAGTGTCACGAAGGTGTCGTCTATCAGAAACCGCATCAGCAAAAAAAAACCTGCTTACAACTGCCTTACAATGCCTTATTATGCCTTACTGGCCCAGTAAGGCATAATAAGGCATTGTAAGGCAGTTGTAAGCAGGTTTTTTTTTGCTGATGCGATGTGGAACCTTGTGCCGAACATCACACCTGCTTTCTACTAAGTCTACGATGCGCTACTCCGAGTTGATGCCTTGAGTGACTTCATTCCAACAGTGGGCGAAGGTATCTGCTACGCTCTTGGGGGAACATGTCGATGGCTTCATGCATAGCGCAGGGTGGATCAAGGTATCTGTCCGTCCTGCAAACCGTGCAATATATGGGTTGTCGTATCTTGGGTTGGGTATTTGTGGGTGTTCCTCTGTGTGCGTTCTTTCCTTAGTTTGGTTAGCTACCTATGCTGATGCCTAACAGGCCGAAACCCGGACTATCACATGCTGGCTTAGGACGCTTCAAGTTCGTAGACGTTGTCAACTCGGCTACATATCATCGACTCCGAAAGCCGTCAAGCCTGAGCCGTGCATCCCCGTCTACGCCCATCATCCTTCTCCTACCAATGAACGGAAGTCAGGAATATCGCACAAACAGTCTAAAAAATTACATCCTCAACTGGACAGGTGATGGAGTCTCTCGGGCCTATCATTGAGGAGCGTCTCGTGACATGGAATAACTCGGGGAGACCTGGTGGGATGACGCTCCAGTTCGTCATCTGGGTCTGCTTGATTTCATATTTTTTTTTATGACATTTGACCACAGAATGACGACTGATGAGTAGAGAGGTCACTTCAAGGCTGAACCCGGCGAATGCTCCCAATCACCCGTCTTGTAAGCAGCACCACTTGTGTTTCTCTTCCCAATGAATAACAGACGGGACTTCCCCGCCATAGTACTACGGCTAGAATACATGGGAAGTAGCGGCACGTACTAGTACGACAAAGTACACGTCCATACACCATTCCGCCGTGTTGTCACGTGAAAATTTCAATTATTCCATGATTGAGCACCAGCACACTCGTTAATTAATTCAAGGCTATCGACTGCTTAGCTTCTAGTAGTGAGTACTAGTGAGTGGTCGAGCATCTCTCGGATATCAGAGTAGTGTAAGGTGAGCGTCCAGGTGCCAGGTGCGCAGACTACCTGCAAAACAGGATATCGACCGGTTATCCACGGCCCGGGCACAACCACAACCTTCATCACCCACCCACGTCTTTTTTCTTGGGCCTCTCCTATTCCTATTTGATAACTTACCATGCCTCGATTTTCGACAGTGTTTCCAAAGGACTACTACTAATACTATTATACTACCTTTTATCGCTACTTTTGGATAAGCACGTGTTTTCCTACCTTTCTGATAGGCTCCCTCACTGACTGGCAGGTTGTAACCCGGGAAGCGATGTGAGAATGGAGCCCCTTTAGCATTTCTCACGAAGTCTTCTGCGTTCCCAGAAACATTGAACCGAAGTTGCCGTCGCTTCAATTGCTCGTACGCTCTCGGGCTCCCTAATCTCTCTCCTGAGCTTACTTGCACACAACCTCCGGCTGTCAACTGATCGAATTCTTTCGGTTCCGTGCTGTGTCGAGTATGGACATATGGACATCTAGCTACCGTTTACCACGTTTACCACTTGTGTCTTATGAGATATTGTATTTATACACCGGTTTTACTTTTACTAAGCGCGCTCAATTCTCCCAGAACAAGTTACCAAGGACATGACATAGTCATAGTCGGTGGCCGTAGTGGGCGGTGCGCCCGTAATCCTCTTATAGTAATAGTCTCTTACGATGTCGGGTCATACACGGCTTGTGATAGTTATACTACACGGGCATCCCAGTGTTGTACAACAGGAATGTGGCGGAGTGCTGGGTGCCGAGATAAATGGCATCCGTCCGTGTGAACGTCGCTTCCCTGCCTTGACATTCTAGAAAGCGAATAATCATTCGCCTGCCGGTGACTGTCAGTTGAGTTGTCATGAATACATTCATGAATACGGTGCGCACGAATCCGCTATAAGTTGGGCCTCCCGACCCAACTATAGACCGTCTTCCAGACCCTGCGCGATACTCAGCGTAAATCGCGATGACATACCGCGTTCCCCCACGACTCAACGCTTTAAAGAAATGCATGGGCTGGTTCCCGGTTGGCTACAATGACTCCAAGTCCGCTTATGCACCTGCGAGGCCCTTGCATGGAAGCGCTGAACCAGAGGGGCCAGCTCTTGGCACTCCTCGTTTCGCCTCACCATCGCCATTCAATCTCTTTGCGGTCCTGGGTGCTCCAGGGTCTATCACAAGAGGGATATCCGAAAACAGAGTTGCTGTGATGAGCGTTTTGTTCTGTCTTTTTGTATTCGTCATCGTTTCCCGTGCGAAAGATTCAAAGCGGAAGCTACCTCCCCAACCCCGGGGCATCCCAATCATCGGGAATCTGTCCCAGATAAATGACAAGAAGTGGCTATTTTCGCGAGAGTGCAAGGAACAATTTGGTGAGTAGCGAGAGTTGGTCCAAGTCGGAAGAATGTTGACATAGGAGTACGCTGTGGCGTTAGGCGAGATCATGTACCTCGATGTGCTGGGAAAGCCCACCATCGTCTTCAACAGTTTGAGATCGGCGTTCGATGTGCTCGAGCGCCGAGCCCGTAAATCGTCAGGCCGCCCTCGGTTCATTGTGGGGAGCGAGATCTTGAATCAAGGTTTAGCGTTGGCATGGATGGATCATGGCGATCGGTGAGTACCGCCAAAACATATCGTGAACCCCCACATCATCAATGCAAGTACGTTTTCACAGCTGGCGTCGCATGCGCCGTGCTTCTCATGACGCTCTCACGAAGGCGGCAGTGCAGCGCTATCACCCTATTCAGAAAAAGGAGGCAAACATCTTGGTTACCTCGCTCTTAACGAATCCTTCAGACAGGAAGAAACACTTTATGCGAGCTGGGGCTTCCACAATTATGGCCATATTGTATGACTATCCAACACTCGCGTCAGCACATGACAAGGCCATCGAAGACATCGATAGGAACATTCACTGGAATACACAAGCAACCGCTTTTGGGTCTTTTCTCGTCGAGTCCTTTCCTTGGATGCTACACATTCCCCAGAGGCATGGGCTTCGTCCAATATTTCAAGATCATATTCGCCTCTAATGGACCACTAGATTTGCCAAATGGAAGACGGAAGCATTGGAACGATCTGCCGAGCGCTCAGAGATGTATCTGCGATTATTCAATCGTGTCAGAATCGACCTTGTACGTCCTGATGTCAGAATGTGTATGTGGCCCCCAAATTATAAAATTATACAGGAAAATGGAGGGGTCCGTCCGAGTTTCAGCGCGTCATTGATAGAGCACCGTGATCGGTATCGTCTATCCGAACGGGAAATGGCGTACCTCGCCGGGCAAATGTAGTAAGTTACCACTGCTTCCAGACTGCGCGAGAAATTACGATGTATCGCAGTAGCGCTGGTTCCGAGACTACTTCGGGCACGCTGCTGTGGTGGACACTTGCGATGGTAGCCTTCCCCGAAGTGCAACGGCGGGCGCAAGCCGAACTCGATTCTGTGGTCGGTCGCGCGCGTCTCCCTACGTTTGCCGACGCTCCACACCTTCCCTACGTGCGTGCAATCGTCAAGGAGGTTCTTCGTTGGAGACCCGCTGTACCACTCGGAGTGCCTCATAAAGCGACGGAAGATGACTGGTATGAAGGCATGTTCATCCCGAAAGGCGCAACATGTCTTGCCAACGTATGGCAATGCAATCACGACCGTGCTATATTCGGTGACGACGCCGATGAGTTCAGGCCAGAACGGCATCTCGATGACAAGGGCAAGCTCTTACCAGGGCCCATGGAAACAAACCAGGAAGGTCACGCGACGTTCGGATTCGGGCGGCGTATATGCGTGGGTAAACACCTTGCGAATGACTCGCTCTTCATACACACAGCAAGAATCCTATGGGCAGCGACCCTTGAGTGCGTGAAGGACGAGAACGGGAACGACGTACTTCCGGATACAAATGCGTTCATGGACGTGGGTCTCGTAATGTGAGTGCTCCTGCCAGTCGATCAGTTTGAAACTTCGCTGACATTGTTGTATATAGCCGTCCTGCGCCGCACAACTGCATAATTACGCCCCGTTTCCCTGAAGTAGCGTCTATTCTTGCGGAGGAGGCTGAAAGATTTGAAGATTAAACGGTCCGGTTCTCTCTAGCCAGAAGGACGAGGCATATTGTGGCAGACATCAAGACGGATAGGTAGATAGAATTCGTGGAAGCAAGCCATGGGTCGAAAGATGTTACTAATATGCCATTTTGAGGTTCACACTTGAGGAATTGGGATCGAGCACTGTTGGCCTCAAAGAAGACGCTTTCCCCCCAATTCGTGGCAGTGCGTGAAACCTTCACCTTGTAGACCACGTCAATGAAGATGTGGTCCTCATCTATCACGCGCAACCTACATGATGGCTTCGTGAGACGATGGCGGAGATGAGAGATGTTTAGGGGATGAAATCGATGAGAGCCACTGGGAAGTCAGCAGCACGCATCGACGTTACGCCACAGCCCACATCGGGTAGAATATTTATCTCATCCTGAGAAATTCAAGAAGAGGGACATGAGCGGATGTACTCGGCGTCATACGTACGACCAGAATATATCGCCACGACCACGTTCGAACCCACGTAGCTGTTGCCCTTCCCCTGTGAACATCTTGGCCCCAAAACCTTTGTGCCAATGCTTAAAATCGATCGCCTTGTATACAAATTTGGGTCGCGGGATTCGCCACGAATGTCATGTGGTGGGTCTCCAAAGCCAGGTATTTGAGGGTGGTAGATGCAAGAAACAAGGGAACAAAGGGGATTCCTAGAAGTCCATATGGTATCATGAAATTCAGCATGACAGCTTTGCTCCTGTCATTGGCATAGTACATTCATGCAGACTTACACTTACTTTGCGTTGTCTTCCAATTCCTCTGATGGCTCATTACTTTAGTTACACAACACTTCGCACATTGAGAACATTATCAGAGGGTTACCCTATAGTATGGAAGGCAAAAGTTAGCCCCTACAGATTGTCGCAACAAACGTCTCAAGATCGTCGGACGAGCTTGAGAAGTTTGTTGCGATAATCTTTAGCCTCTGTAGTTCTGTAATTGTCTCGGATCTTTCAGGGGCGTTGGTTGAATTGACGTACACAGTTCATTGTCAACAAATCTGGGCTCTGAATCGATGTTTTGATCCTCCAACTTGAATGTGAGAGCTTACGGTCATCAACATCGCAACTGCTTAGTTGTCCCAGGGAAGGTTGTATTACGACCCATGGAGACCCAGAATATCATGGAAAATGCAACTACGTCTGGAGTAGTAGATGTATAGCAATATGCATCACCAAAAAAATAGAGGACAAAAGGTTTTATGGGCCAAACCGCAAACCGTACTCGTCCCTGAATTTTCGGGGTCCTGGACAAAGCCAAAAACGGTAATATTGCCGACTACTGATTGCTTGTCAGATTCTCAGAGAAGTTTTGCACCCGAATTTCAGCTAATTTCAGCCGACCTCGTAGCCGAAAAGTACAGAGAAACACCTCCCATGTTTCCCGCATGCCGTACTCACAGCCTGAAAGCCTGAAAAAAAGCATCAGGCTCGAACTTCCAACCCTAAGGACAGATCACACTCTGTTAATTGGGACTTCTAGATCACCTTCAAGGTTTCCCCTAGATCACAGTGTTGTTATTTATTATATTTAGTAAAAAGTAATTGTTGGCGCCGATTCCGCCCTGAGTCTGTTCCTAACCACCTTCCTAACAAGTTACTAACAAACTAGTGACATTGTTAGTAACAGCAGTTAACGATTGCATCTCATATCGGGGATAGTTACTGGCAGATGTTCGGAGTTTGGGGGGAACTCCTAACCTAATGGAGCCCTAACGTGACCGACACATGATTCAACAGGCAGGCAGCACTGCACAGCACACAGCACTGCACTGAGAGCCACTCCCCGTCCACGTTGAACTTGAATGGCCACTACCGCGATCCCCAGAGATATTGAACTTCAAGAACGTACGTCCCACTTTCCAGAGGTCCTACACACCTCCTCATCTATTGAATCGCAGCCCTTCAAGAGCGGGGTAGAAGTCGAGTTCCAGCAATCAAGAGTGACGAGCCCGAAGGTCTGTAATCCCGGCGTTTTCAAAGTGTCCCTCTCACAGGACTCGGTGAAAAGTTGCAGGATACGGCGACACCAGCAACCAGATTTGGAAGCTATATGGTACAGAATCAGAAAAGCATGACAAGGCACTCGTTGATAGTTGGAAGGGTAACACAGACTCTATGCTCATTTTTGTAAGGTCCACCTACCCCACTCTTTCCCCGTCTTACCTCCCCACACCAGACTGGCTTGTTCTCATCGATAGTCGCCTCATTTCTCATCGAGACTTACAAGACACTTCTTCCTGATAACGGTTCTCAAACCGTCTCACTCCTTACTCAACTCGTTGCCCAGTCCAATGGCACTGCTACCACATCGTCCCAGACCTCTGTTCAGCAGAGCGTTACCCCTTCGGCCATTCGTGTCAACGTCCTTATGTTCCTCAGCCTCTTTTTCAGCGTGACGAGCGCGCTCGTTTCCACTCTTATACAGCAATGGGGCCGCGAATATCTGCAATATTCACAGCCGAGCGCCGCACCTCACAAACGAGGTCGAGTGCGCGCTTATCTTTTTGACGGCCTTTCCCAATTCCAGATTAGACGGTTGACTTATGGTGTTCCCGTTCTCCTCCACCTCGGCGTCTTCCTCTTCTTCCTTGCCATCAGCGAATGGCTTTATCCCATTAGCGTCCCAGTCGGCGCAACAGCTCGCTACTGCCTCGTAGCTCTATTCACCCTGTACATGGCCCTCAGCGTACTGCCACTCATCGTCACGAATGCCCCCTATCAGACTGCCCTCACCACACCACTTCGAGCAAGCATTTCACTCATTCACGTTTCCTACCTTGTTCTTCTTCGCCTCGTAGGTCGCTCCTCTGGAGTACATGAGACTCAGAAAGGTTCTGGGCTCTTCAGAAGCGTTCATGTTGATCGAGCTCGAGCCCTCATGAAGGAAATCAAAATCAAAAGGAGAGCGTCGAAACTCGATCGATCTGCGATGCACTGGCTACTCCAAGAACTTGACGAAGACCACATAGACACTTTCCTAAGTGGCCTTCCCGGGTACATCCACTCGCCTCTAACTGATACGAAGCCGGTGGTCGAGGGTTTAAGGGAAGACGGCATTCCAGGACGTATCAGACAACATTTGATAACATGCGTCACATCGGTGGAACTCTCGCAAGAAGAATCCATGTCCCGTGCTTCAAGTTGCATCAATTCATTACGATTGATCTCCGAGACATCGGCCAACACCCCTGTCAGCCGGCCTGGATCAAAGAATGACGATATACAGGCGATTATGGAGTACATCGAGCCGCTCTGCTACATTTCAGACTCCAAGACCGGATTGCGTGCGTCGTGCATCAGGAGCCTCGTCATTCGGGAATTCCTAATTCCCCTCGCTCACACGAATGCTGAAGATTTACTGAGGAACAAATTCCCTGATTATTTATCGCCACTATACAGGGTCATCCGTGTATGGAAAACTACGGAAATTGCTCAATGGTCTCACATCACTGGCGTCTCGCCAGCCACCGCTGACCCGCTTCCCAACGACCAGCAGATGTGGGCTGACATTCTGTGCGATGGACCGCTGATCAATTTGGCCGTCTTAGCCTATGCCGCTCTTTCGCGCTCCAGTGAAGAGGAAGTCGACCTCGACATGGCGTGGAAGACATTAGAAACGTTGCTGAAGGCACTGGGCCTTGGCCAAGTTCGGGCGTCTATTCCGGCACGTGCGCGGTTCGACGAGGTACTTCTTATGGCACGTGCCAGGGTTAGCAAATACGAGGGAGGACACGCACAGATCGCCCCACTACTCGAGGCTTTGGACACCGTCATCAGTGGGCTTTACCTTGCAGAGGTGTTTGCATACCTTCCAAACATAGAACTTCCGCCAAGACGAATCGAGGCAATATTTGGAAAGGAGCAACTCCGCGACAGCGAACTCTTGGAGGCATTTGCTGCGCACCTGCCAAGGTTCGTTGAATCAAGTGGGCCTGAAACATCGAGGAGCTTCATGGAGCGATTGATTCTGGAAAACAAACTCTGGGAGCAGCTGCATGTTAGCCTATCGAAGTGCTTCCACATAGATGTCCCATTCCCCGACAAGTTGCGAATTATCGTGGCTTTCTTCGACATTCTCGACGTGGCATTCGAGGTTTTGAAAGACTCGTCTAAAACGGACTGGCAATCTCCAGACTTTGACCTGCTTATCGGACATCTCGCCGAATTCGGGATGAGGGTTGCGCCAGGCATGTTTATTGGGCGCGTCGCCAATTTTCGTGCATCCATCGTCTCTGTTCAGTTTTGTCACGCACTGTTGGCTCAATTCTCCATGCAGCGTAGCCGTGGAGAGCCTCTTATCACATATTCCTTGAATGGCCTCACAAGACTAATTTGGGTTTTGGGACTTGGAACCGAAGAGGATAGGAAATATTTGACGTCCAAGAATGCCGAGACCAACCCTGATTTAATGATCAAAGCTGAAGCGATCCTCAGTGTAACACTCCGCGACGGACCCTTGTCGAACTTCTGCAAGTTAGGGAGGCTGACGTTCGAGGAGATGATGAACGAGTCATCCAATTTGTCGTCGGAGGACATGAAGAGGCCGTGGACAATGCTCAGGAGAATGCTGGACACCCCACACCTGCCCCTGGTCAATGCCTCGGGAGGGATGTGGATCAAATTTGATCACCTTCGGGCCGCCGTTCGTGGTGCTGTCGCTTTGGAGGGTGGCGGCCAGTATGCGGAGAAATTACAGCCGCTTCTGGAAATGATTGAAGAAATAAATCGTATGCGTCCTTCTGCAGACGACCGCGCTGAGGGAACGGGGAACCAGCCCCTTGCCCCTGCCTCCGTGATCCAGGACGCACGGCAGCCTAGCGGGGCGCCCATCCCGGGGTCCAGCAGGAGAGCCGAGGCCCCTCACGCAGTGACAGGAAGTGGAAGTCCTATGAATCCGACCCATTTCCCTCCGGTTCGGGGCGTCATTCCCACGGCCGAAATGAATCAATTCGCCCCTGGTGGTTGGATACCACACACCGAGGCAGACCCCAACGCCATCGGTGCTGGTCAGCCTCCAACGTCTTCGATCCTCACCGGGCAACCCGGTCCCGGCGCCGGGATCCCCTACCCTTACCCCCCACATGCCCCGCAAGTCCATCCACTCAGTTTTGCACCCCCTCACGTACCGGGTATGAGTGGTCCCCGGCGCGCCGGTTCCTTCGATCCCACAAATTTCCCGGTCCACGTAGATGTGCAGCCAGTACCTACGGGCATGCCTGTCCCGCCAGGCTACATGACCGGCCATCCTTATCCCCCTCCCTTCCTAAATACCGGCCCACTTGGTGTACCCCCACTTGGTCACGTGAATCAGGGTAGCCCTTTCCCCATGCATGGGCCCGGTGGGTACCCAACTCCCGGCTCTAATTATGAAGGAGATAGTACGTACCTTTTATCTGCCTTAGTTGCCGATAAAGCTCACTGGTACCCGGTTATGTTAGACCCCGGCGACGAATAGGCACCACTAATGAGCGAGGACGACCGTCCTTAGGGATATCACACTGAAAGTGCTACCGTTCCTTATCTTCACCTGATACTGTACTGTACCGTCTGCGGAAATCCGCTTCAGAGTTTTTTTTATCGAAATACGCCATATGTTGTCATGTGCGGAGGGTCACGAGATGCAGAAACCGCGTCTCCTTAACGAGATCATTATTTATTTTCCTGCACAGAGAGTGAACCGGGTCTACATCGTAAGGATCCGCCTCGGGACGCTGCGAAGAGAAACGGTTGAGATAAGTATCTAAGCTCCAGGCTGTCATGACTGGACATAGGGCTAGCGGTCCACGCGATGACCGAGGCGTGGTGCTGGGGAGCATTCTCGTTCTCGTATAGGGCTGGGTGCCCGGGAATCAACTCGCTCTCAGGTTCGGCGCGGTATCCTGGAACGCATCCAGTGATGAAGGTCTTTCGTATATAGAGTGTGTTGGCGTAACTCTCTGAGAGGGTAATAAAACATGTCTTGACTCAATTCTGCGCTCTGCCTCTCACTGCGATCATGGGCGACCCGTTTCCTCGGTGTGTAGTACACTGTGCCCTCGTCCACATTCGCGCAGGGCACGTCCTAACATCATGATAGCCATCGGCCATGTAACTGGGGCATGATTTTCGTTAGGTCGCTTCCTGGAACCATCTACGGGCGGTTCTATGCATGACGTTCGGCGATTTGACGCTATCGAAGGCTTTGGGAGCGATAAGGGCTTCGCCAGCTTTACGAAACAACGATGTAACAGCCATACTTTATGGCAATACCAGCCACATAAACATCATCCGTGCACACCAAACGCAAGATTCGAAATACGCCATACATCTTCTTTGGCCACTGGAGTGCTCACGTCAGTCACCCACCCAGATGCCGCATGTTCAGGAACGCAGGAGCTGACAGGATTTTCGATACCAAATTACCTTGGTCACGATACCATGAGGGCGATCCTCCTGTACCAGCGAGGTGCGATAAACGGTCCGATCAGCACCATACCATAGAAGTATTGGATGCAGAAGCTTTATGAACGCATTCACATACGGTATGGTGCGCCTTGGATTGCCTCCTTGGCGGCTTGGAGTCCTCACACCCTTGCCCATGACGTAAATAATGGCGACGACAGTCGTGTTTATGGGAATTCCAGGTGTTGCTTTAAGGAAAGTGCGAGCCGTAATTGATGGGGGAGGCATACAACATACAGCGTACATTGTGAGGGACGCGCGGCTGTTACGGCAAGATATTGCTAAAAGGGGGAATTAGGTCAAGGATCTGGCGATTGACCCTTGGACCCAGTCGTTGCGCCTTTACTCGTCTCGTCCTGTCCTCACCTCCTTCCTCTTCGCCCGCTCGTCTCACCCTTATTTTAATGATATGGCGGGAAAATCAAAATACCAGCTAGAGCGGGCGATCAAGGAGATCCAGGGTAGAGGTCCTGCCACCGATATCGATTTTACTCAACACCAGCTCGAGAATGGCTTTACCGTCAGCACGCAAGAGCGAGTCGTCAAAGAGGTCTTTTCACCCTGCCCTTAACCCACGCCTGTATGCATTCTGACGGAAAACATATTGCATGTGTGCGCGTGGCGGGCATGTGGTTGCAGGTCCAAGCTCCGGCGATGAACATCCCGACCGACGAGCAATTCTTTTCCAAAACGGCAAAGGGAATGCCGGACATCGCCTTTCTCAAGAATCATTTCTACAGGGAGGGGAGGCTAAAGGAGGACCATGCAATGTATATCATCGAGAAGGCCTCCGAGATCTTGCACACCGAGCCCAATTTGCTCTACGTTGACGCCCCAGTAACGGGTCAGTTTTTCCATTCCCACCTTCCATGATCATGGCTTGCGTTTTCCATGATGCAATATTTTGACAGCTGATCGAGACCTTTTATCGCAGTCTGCGGTGATATTCACGGCCAATATGTATGCTTTGGGCTGCTACCATCCTCTCCACCCCGACCACTGATCTTGCGGACAGTATGACCTTATGAAGCTTTTCGAGATCGGTGGAAACCCTGCCACGACGAGGTACCTCTTCTTAGGAGATTATGTCGATAGGGGATATTTCAGTATAGAGGTGCGCATAGAGCAACTTATTGTTTCTGAGTGGAGCCTCACTTTGACTGCGCAGTGTGTCCTCTACTTATGGTCGCTTAAGATCTGGTATCCCGATACCATCTTCCTCTTGCGGGGCAATCACGAATGTCGACATTTGACTGACTACTTCACCTTCAAACTCGAGTGTGAGTTCACATTCGTAATTATTATGGGCCCTCTGATCGGCTGTCCCGTATAGGTAAGCGTAAGTATTCCGAGCGCTTGTATGACGCCTGCATGAACTCGTTCTGTGCACTCCCACTCGCTGCCGTAATGAACAAGCAGTTCTTCTGCATCCATGGAGGACTTTCTCCCGAGCTCAACACCTTGGATGATATTCGGAACGTATGTGGTTTCTATGGTGCTGGGAATTTCGAGTCGCATCTCACGTGTTTACCCATCAGCTGGATCGCTTCCGTGAGCCGCCGACGTCAGGTCTTATGTGCGATATCCTCTGGTCTGATCCCGTGGAGGACTTTGGGCAAGAGAAGGGAACGGAGAGCTTTGTGCATAATCACGTGCGGGGTTGCTCTTACTTTTTCACCTACCAGGCGGCTTGCGCGTTCCTTGAGCGCAACCGCCTGTTGTCCATCATTCGTGCGCACGAGGCGCAAGATGCTGGGTATGCCGATGCTCTTACTTTGTGTCTAGATCGCGGCTAACGGTGCATGCAGATATCGTATGTACAAGAAAACTCGCACGACTGGTTTCCCATCCGTGATGACGCTCTTCTCTGCTCCAAATTACCTCGACGTGTACAACAATAAGGCGGCGATCCTCAAGTACGAATCGAACGTACTGAACATCCGGCAGTTTAATTGCACACCGCACCCGTATTGGCTGCCCAACTTTATGGATGCGTTTACTTGGAGCCTGCCATTTGTTGGCGAGAAGAGTGCGTGCCAATTATGACATTTGTTGACGCCTTGTCAGCTAACGCGAGTCCTCTATATCAGTTACTGATATGCTCGTTGCCGTGCTGAACACATGTTCACAAGAAGAGCTTATGGAAAGCTCGGACGAAGAATCTGCGGTCGTCCCGCCGACGTCACCGCCTGCAGACGCAGCGGAGCGGCGGAGAATTGTCAGGAGTAAGATCCTTGCTGTTGGTCGGATGGCGCGAGTATTCTCTGTGCTTCGGTGAGCTGCCTTTCCATTTCCGTTGGTGACCGTCTAAATGCAGAATCATACTCGCAGTGAGGAGTCAGAGCGAGTGTCGGAGCTCAAGAGCATGTCTGGCTCGTCCAAGTTGCCATACGGTGCTTTGGCACTTGGCGCTGAAGGAATCAAGGATGCCATCAAGGGCTTCGATGACGCGTGCGTCCTATTCTCCTCTTGTTTCCCCTAGCTTTTGGTAATTAACAGGTGTCTGGCATCCATTCCCAATTCCGTAGACGTAAATCGGACATTGAAAACGAGCGACTACCCCCCGACCTGGTTGACGCGGACTCTGAAGAGGGCAAAGCATATATCTCGTCATCGCTGCCCGGAACTCCGGCGGAGGATCCGCACGCAAATCGTGGGTACTCACCGAACGGCGTGGAGACTGCCTTGGAGGAGGCGTTCTCGAGCGCACCTTCTAGCCCCATCGGTCCATCCACGCCTACCTCGCCTATCTCGCCTATCGCCGGTTCTGGGCCGGTTACTCCATTCAGGCGTGGCCATGGGCGGCAGGCGAGCTTGGGTACGACGATGACTAGCCCGAGCACACGAAGGCGGAGCATCGAGAGTACGATGTCGCTCTTGAAGGAGGCGGTGGACGGAAAGGAGGACGCAGAGTTTGAGCAACTGGCAGACCAGGTAGTAGGGAAAGAGAAGAGCAAGGTGGCGAAGGAGAATGTCGTTCCCCGACGCTGATCGTTCTCCTCTTCCTTGGTACGACCATATCACACAGCATGTACTAGTTGGGGGGGGGGTGGGGGCGTGGGGGGGCAGATCCGGCTCTATACGAAGCCTTTTTCATTAGCCC
>WNFC01005326.1_pt1 | contig 14115 bp, 9 predicted proteins | sample 5400541 | NCBI WGS metagenome assembly WNFC01 (sample SAMN13153342, study PRJNA577476) | soil metagenome | isolation source: 120 cm saprolite under Douglas fir tree site 2 hole 2 replicate 1 | place: USA:California | collected 2015-04-18
TTTTAGAGCCCCTGTCCCATCTGGATGCACCTTGATCGAAGTCGAATCCAAGGACACCGCTTCGAGCTTGATCCGAACGATCTGCTCCACCTGCAACTTCTCGAAGACACGGTCCAGAACGCCGCTCTTGGACCACCGGTTCATCCGCATATAAACGGTGTGCCAACGGCCAAACCGCTTCGGCAAGCCACGCCACTTGCAGCCCTGCTCGGCCACATACAGCACCGCATTCAGCACTTGCAGGTTGCTCAGACTGACGTTCCCCCGGCAGCGCATCCTTGATCCGTTCGTACTGCGCTTCGCTTATCTCCATCGGTAAAACCAGATTAACAGAAACTAGCCATTAGCGTGAACACGCCCTAGTCCAGGCTCAATACAAGACACTTGAACATCGCTTTTACTAAGTTCGATGCGCAAGGCCTCGGAGAGGGCTTCGATAGCATGCTTAGTCCCAGCGTATGCGCCCGCAGTCGGCCTTACCTTATTCCCTAGAACACTGGAAATATTGATCAAATGCCCCGACTTTTGTCCGACAAAATGTTTGAGAAAGACGTAAGCAATGCGAAACGCAGCCTCAACATTCACGCGTACCATCTCGCAGACGCGTTCGACGTCGATGGTTTCTATAGGTCCAACCTCAAGAATTCCGCCGTTGTTTAGACATATATCGCACCTGCCGAAATTCTCAATGGCCTTGGATAGTAAGGTTTCCGGTATTGAAGCGTCCTGCAAGTCTCCGGCGACAATCACGGACGGCGTGTGAATACTCGATGCCAAAGCATTGAGTTTTGACACGGATCGACCGCTCAGAACCAGGCGGTATCCAGTGCCTGAGAGCGTTTTGGCGACCGCTGAGCCAATCCCGCCAGTGGCACCAGTAATTACAGCGACCTTATTTTGAGCATCACTACAACCATGAGTGTAAGTCATCAATGCTACGCCGGCCTCCAGTACCCGCAAAGCTTTCATGTTTTCCAATGTCGATGAAAATGCCGGAATGGCACCGAAAAAAATCAGCGCACTGTCCGCATCAATTAGTCAGACTTCTGAACAGCGTCTTCAATGATTTGACGAACTTCACGTAGCCACTCCTCCCGATGTCTAACGGAACTTGTCGCAACAATTCTGAATACCCGTCTGATCGTCCTCTGCACGCCACAATATTGCAGAAGACAGTCCCGCCAGATTCGTTCCAACGGGTCGCCAAATTCCACTCGTTCGCGATCTTCTTCCGTGTTGCTCGTATTGAACACAACGGCGGTCTTTATTCGCAACAATCCCCTTGGCACATCGCCTTGGTCACAAGATTTTTCAAAAGCGTATGCCGAGCCTTCAGCAAACACCCGATCCATCCAACCCTTCATCATCGCGGGCGGCGCGCCCCAGCAGTTGGGATGAACGACTACGAGCACTTCCGCCGATGCAAGTAGGCTGATGTACATATTTGTTAGTTGGTCTTCCGTTCGTTGGCCTCGTACTTCTCCCTTCGTGATGACCGGATCAAAGTTGTCTGCATAAAGATCGCAAAGGTGGGTGGTAAATCCAAGAGCCTCTAACACCGCTGCGGAATCGTGAGCGATGGCGTGATTGAAACTTGCCGCATCTGGATGAGATACAACAACTAGTGCTATCCGATGATGAGGGTAACTTTTCATGGGAGGAGGATAAGAAATCGGGTGTGGTTTCACTGATTAATCTGTCTTGTGTGCCCGCTGAGGACCGCTCCAACTTCTATTCAACCGTCCAATTCGATCGCGAAACGTCCGTTCTCTCAATAGCGCTACAACAACGGTCCCCAAGGATCTTGGGGCTCGGGCCCTGCGTTCTCGGCTGAAACGGCGCTTCGCCGTTAGGTCTTGCCTTTGCCTCGACTGCCTTTCGGGTTGGTTTCCTCTGAGCCGTTTCGATAGCCGGGATGGATCCCCTCCTGCAGCCCCTGTTTCTTCGCTACGCGTTCCAGAAGTCCCGTCAGGATTAGCCGCTCTTCATCCGACAATGCATCGAGTAGATCTCGTCCATGTTCCCGCGCGACCGCCGCGATTGCTGAGAACTGCTCCTTTCCGGACCTCGTCAGATGCAGGGCGTAGAGACGACGGTCAGCGTTTGACGGCTGCCGCTCAATGAAACCTCGCTTTTCCAAGTCATCGATGATCGCGACTAGACGGCTCGGATACATGCCCAACTCTGCTGCAAGTTCCTGTTGCGAAAGGCCTGGAAGCGCCGAGATGATCCGAAATATCCCTGCGTGTGCGGGTGTAAAGCCGAGTGGCTCCAAGCGCTTTCCAAACTGAGCGGATGCGTACGCACCAAGCTGAGCGATCAGAAAAGCAGCCGAACCGTTTCTGGGACGTTCTCCTTGCACCATATCCAATTCTCACACTTCTTAACGATATCTTGCAATGATGATTATATTATGTAATTATTCCATAACGATACGTTGTGTGTTTCAGAATGAGGCCGAAAATACTATGACGATTTCAAGACGCACCCTAATCGTTACCAGTTTGGGAGCAACGGCGGCCTCGTTTGTTGGCGGAAGGTCCGCTTATGGCGCGTCGTGGCATGGACCGCAACCGCGGCTGTTGGCAAGCGACCTGACTCTACCGGCAGCATTCGCTCTAGATTTGCCCCTTCCGACGGTCCTCAAAGCAATCTCTGCCGAACCAAGCGTCGATAGATATGCCCTAGAGGTCCGATCTAGCCGATTTGAAATCCTGCCAGGTTTTCAAACGACCGTATGGGGATATGACGGCCTCTTCCCTGGGCCAATCTTCGAGACCCGAGCGGGCCACCCGATTTCACTAACCCTTCGAAACGAACTTCCAGTTCCGATTGCTCACCATCTTCATGGTGCGCATACCTCACCAGAGAGTGACGGCTACCCCACCGATTTGATTCTTCCCGCCGCCTTCAACGGTCATGTTCATGCAGATAGGCGTGCCGTTACTTCGCAGGTTTCGCGAGTCTATCAATATCCAAACGATCAACGTTCGTCCATGCTTTGGTACCACGACCACCGTATGGATTTCACGGGACCGCAAGTTTGGCGCGGACTCGCCGGGATGTACCTGATACGAGACGATGAGGAACTGAATTCGCCACTGCCGCTCGGCGATTTCGAGTTGCCGCTCCACATCTGTGACCGATCGTTTGAACGAAACGGCAACTTCAAATACCCATCACTCGACCCGGAACTAAAAGAAAAAATGGGAGTCGAGCATTCCTTTATGGGGGGCGTTCTCGGAGATGTGGTTCTCGTCAACGGGGCACCCTGGCCACGATTCGCAGCCGCCCAGACGCTCTATCGCCTTCGTCTTCTGAACGCTTCCAACTCACGCTGGTATGAACTGCAGTTTGAGACGAATGGACATCTGCTTCCATTTACCCAGATTGGCACCGATGGAGGTTTGCTTCGGTCGCCTGTAAGGAAGGACTCGATTCTCCTCACTCCGGGGGAGAGGGCGGACATTGTCGTTGATTTCTCGATGCTCTCTCTTGGAAGCGCTGCAACGCTCAAAAACCGGCGTTCACAGGGGCGAATGTCCCAGATCATGCGCTTTGATATAAGCCGCCATTCGAAACCATCGGGAGCAATACCGGCATTTCTCTCCGACATTCGACCGCTTGAGAGAGCCGGTATCTCGCGGATTCGCGATTTTCATTTCAGCTACCACTCACGAGCCGCTTGGCTAATCAACAATCGTCCATTCGACCCGGGACGAACAGATGCCGACCCCGCATACGGAAGTACAGAACTCTGGCGGATCAGCAGTGACGCTGAGCATCCCGTTCACCTGCATGGAGTGCATTTTCAGGTCGCTAACCCTGGATGGCATAGGCACCATCAGGCCGAGGTTAGTTGGAAAGACACAGTCGCATTGAACGCCCATCAGCGAGTGGAGCTTCTCATCCCGTTCACTGCATCTCGAGGCCGCTATGTTTTTCACTGCCACAACCTTGAACACGAAGACATGGCCATGATGGCTAATTTCGAAGTGATCTAGGAAAAACCAAGGAGAATTGCAATGACCGAACCTGTTCTAACAACTCCAACACGCTTTCGAGGTCCAAACTCCGGAATCGTGGCAACCGTTTTCGTGGTGCTGTTTTTTGGTGGTCTCATGCCAGTCACAGCACTGGGCGGAATGCCGTATTTCCCAGGTCCAACGGCGAGTGTGAATGAGATGGTTGCCTTCTTCGCTCAAAGGCAAAGGGGGACCTTGCTCTGCGCTTTTCTGCAGTTCGGTTCTGCGGTACCACTTGGCATCTTTACGATGTCGATGGTGGCACGGCTGAGGTATTTGGGAGTGAGAGCCGCCGGTGCCGATTTGGCACTCTTCGGTGGACTAGCCACTGCGATGGGACTAGTCATTTCATCTTGCATCCTGTGGGCGATGACGTATCCGGGCATACCGCAAGACGCGAACCTCCTCCACGCCTTATATCGCGTCTCTTTTGGTGTCGGAGGACCCGGCTATTCCGTGTTTTTTGGCCTGCTCGCAGCTGGAGTTTCTACTACTGCTGGGCTCTATAAACTCCTGCCAAAGTGGATCGTCATCCTCGGTCTCGTTGTAGCTGTCGTTGGCGAACTGAGTTGGTTCGAAATCCTCAACGTCAGGCTCCTTCCACTGATTCCTCTGACGCGCTTTCCCGGATTTGTCTGGATGATCGCAGCTGGATTCTCGCTATCCAAACTACGCAGTACGGAGGTCACCGGTGATCACATCCACTCCAGATAGACTCGAGCAATTTGTCGGAGGCAAGGAGCTCTTGAGAGCGTTCGGCGGCAGCGTGCTCGCCGCTGCGGTCGTCGGAACAGTTGGTTACTTCGTGTTCCACTCGTTGCTTGGCAACGCCTGGGGCACGACCGTCGCTCAAGTCGTGACTTTGCAGGTTTATATGGTGCTCGTGATCACCCTGTGCGTCCAATTTCGACCGGTCACCGAACCACCCATTGCATTGCGGCCATCGGGTACGCGAAACCTAATCGCCAGCGTAGGGATCTGGATGGCAACCGTCGCTGCCATCGTACTGTTCTACTTCTGCCTCGGGTCGATCTTTGGACGTGTTCCTCAGGTTGCAACGCAGATCACCGCCTTCGCAACAGACGCCAAACGGCTTCAGGGACAGCCGACACCGGCCTGGATCATAGCGATCGTACGTGGCTGCTTGATAGTTCCGATCTTCGAAGAGGTGTTCTTCCGCGGAGTCCTGCTCTCATGGCTGCGGTCGCGTTTGAATGTACACGGCGCAATCTTCGCAATGGCAGCCCTCTTCGCCTTGATGCACGGATCGTTGGTCGTGGCGCCCTACGTGTTCATCTTCGCGGTCGTCGCTGGGTACGTCCGGGTACGCACGGGCTCAACCCTCAACACCATCATCATGCATTCGCTCAACAACTTGATGCTTCTTTATGTAGGGCTCAGGATTTTCAATGGTCACTAACAAATCTTAACTGTGACCTCGATATCGCTTCAAGGCAATTGGGAGGTTTTAGGGCTGAGTGTGTCTCTGAAGAGATCCGATTAAAGCCACCAACACATGCCGGCCACGGCTCAGGCGATATGATCGGTTATCGACAAACACAGAGCGGTTGTTTGGATAAGGAGAACGATATGAAATCTGCATGGCTCATTGCGGCACTCGTCACCGCTGCGGCTAAGGGTCAATCCGGAACCACGAATGTACCGGTGCCGGTTATCTTTGCCCCCGGTATTATTTCTGGACCGTCGAACGACGGGTCTCCGACATTTTCGCCTAGCGGTCAGACACTATTGTTCGAGCGCAGCTATGCAGCGTTTACTGTGATCTTTGAGGCCCACCGCATCAAGGGAGGCCATTGGTCCCGACCAGCGCCTGCCGTCTTTAGCGGCCCCTCAGCCGACCAGCAGCCCAGCTTCTCACCGGACGGGAGCTATCTCATCTATGCCTCGATACGATTGATCTCCGGCGGCGACGGCAAGTCGACACAAAGTCATCTCTATCGTGTCGATCGCACCACCGCTGGTTGGGGCACGCCAAAGGAGCTACCGGCAACAGTCAATTTCGCCCGACGAATGTTCAAGCCAAGTGTCGCGCGGAATGGTGACCTGTATGTGATGGCGGACGATGGCCCCCCGGGCACGCCGCCCAAATGGCGGCTCTATCGTGTCCCGAAGACAGCCGACGGCTATGAGAAGGCGGAGATTCTTCCCTTCACCGGCGGTCCCACCGGCGATGTTGATCCCTGCGTCGCGCCTGACCAGTCGTACCTGATTTTTTCAAGTCGTGACCGCGCTAAGACGACTCCGCACGGCCCGAGCGACGATGGTCACGAGCATCTTTATTTTGTGCGGCGTCGGGGCCCAAGCTGGGGTCCGATTGAGGCACTACGTTATGAAGGCGACAACTGGGGTGCCGATGATGGTGAGGCTCAGTTCGCGCCCGACGGCAAAACACTCTACTTCACCAGCGGCCGATCTGAGCCGGTCAACCGAACATGGACGCGTGCCCGGATGCTAGCTCGGCTCTCCGATATGGAGAAGTGGGACAACTCGAACAGTAATGTCTGGGCGCTTCCGCTCGAGCACTACTTTCCCAGGTGATCGGCTCTAAGCACTAAAGGTTGGACCCACCTACGGCCGGACTCTTCAGCATCAAGATCGCAATGTAGATGGTTTATTCTTGTGCATGTCCTGTTGCCTGCAAAGAACAAGGCGCTGATACCCAAATACACGACCGCGCACTGGCATGGCCTGCTTTTCGAGGTCGGATCAAAATCGAAGTTGCCGAAATTTCCATTTTTCGTGCATCCCGCCCGTACCAATTAGAGGCGGACGTAGAACAACTCACCTGCCTCGAATTTACAGGTGCAGGACAGGCGAAAGGTCCGACTAGCTTCGAATCGCTTCCCCGACGCTGCGGACGAGAACGGTAAGGATGGGTTTCGAGCATCTCTCCAAACCAACGCCGCAGAATACAAAGTGAGTGCGCGAGCCATTTCTCATAAATCGCGACTTTCTCTAGGGCGATACGCGCCCCACTTCGCGTAAGCGTTTAGCGCTGAACAAGACAAGTTGTTCTAAAGAAGCGTTCCACCAATATAGAGTGATGGGCATCCTCTCGAGTGCTGTCCGAGAAATCACCTGGCAGCGAAAATCCGTACGATCCCACAAGTTTTGGAATGACCGGCATCGGCAACTCAAGCCACCGTTGATTCGCCACCTCTACGAAACGTCTTGAATGCCTCGAGTTCAGTTAAACCGATTGCGCCATCCTCAGTGAGTGCTAAGTGGAGGAATTCCTCGTTGGGAAGCCTAAGGACCAGGTATCGCAGTCCCTTCGGCTGCAACCCCTTCATTTCACTGAAGACGTCAATGATCCTTCGCTCATTCTCGTCGGCAGCGTCCATCTTCGTTTTGTAGCGTACAAGTGTCATTCCCATACAATCCTCCTCCTGCGTCTGTTCATGCCAACCTACGTTTTCATTAGGTCTCTAAGGTTCTCGATTCAACTCTGATCGTTCAGTTCGTCTCAGAGAGTCCTGCTGCGGGTTGTCAGGTTCGTGAAGAGTCATGTTCGTTCGGGCATAAATCGAGCTGAACCGAGGGGGGGGTAACGACCCGATATGCATTCAAGCCAGTCATGGGGAGTATCATCTCCCGAGCCCACGATGTGGTCAGATCCGTCCGGACCGGGATCGCAACTCGACCGTCCCCATGCTCGCATTGAGCTATCAGGTCTGTTTTATTTCAGAACCGCAAGCGCCCCTGGATGGACAGCCATCGACCAGAGGAGTTTGGCCAACCATCGCCGAAAACTCGCCCAAAGTTTGGATCTGTCGGATTCGAATTTACTCCACCCAGAACCTGATGGTTGAACAGGTTGTAGACGTTGAACGTCGTTTCCAGCGACACTCTCTCAATAATTGGAAATGTCCGTTGCACGCTGGCGGCCGCGCCATTCATACCCATCTGACGCACTCCATTCACACGGGTTGGAAAGACGCGGAGGTTGTATCCAGTCGGCTGACACGCCGGATTGGTAACAAAACCAGTCCCGCTGTAGGTACACGTTGTTGTTGTTGACCCGTCGCTATTTGTCGTGGTGTTTGCCGTGGCGGTCACTGTTCCAGGATTGAGCCATTGAACGTAATTGGAGCCGCCCGATGCTTGGTCATTGTGGTACGTGGGTTTTTTGATTTTGATTGTGTTCGAGTCAACATTGCCTACGAAAAAAGCGTTGCCGAAGTTAACCAGTTGCCCTGGCTGGGCCTCATAGCTTCCGCTTACTTGGAACCCGCCAAACACGGCTGACTTCCATCCCTCAGTTGCCCAGGCCCTGCCACGGCCAAAGGGCAGATTGTAAACACCCTCCATCGTGAACCGAACTGGTTCGCTGTAGTTTGTCGGTTCCCAGCTTGGCGATGGATCAAATCCATTTGCGAAATAATCACGATCGTGCTGGTCATTGAACTGTATCGACGCCATCAAGGTAAGGCCGCGGCTGTATCGGCGAGTCAAAGTTATCAGAGCTTCTTGAAAGTGGGACTCTCCCACGGACTGATTAAGTGACAATCCATTCATCTGCGGGTAAGCCCGGACAAGGTTTGAGATCGGGATTTGTTGTTGGGTGAAATAACTATTGAGCTGCATCATCTTGTATGCGGCAGGATTGCTCGAAGCGACGCCTCCAAAGTTGGAAATAGCAAAGGGGTTGGTTATTTTGCTCGATAAGAGTGCATTTGGGGCTGTATTCGGCTGTTGCCCGCCGGCATAAAACGTTGACGGGGTGTATGCAAAGCCCTTCGTCACCTGTAGGTCTGTTGTGCGAGCGATGTTGTAGGAGACATCGAGCATCATGGAATCGCTAAGTTGATACTGCACCCCAATCGATCCACGCTTTTGACGTGCGGGAACCAGGTTATGGTCGTAAATTGTCGGACTGCCACCCAGATAATACAGGGATCCCACAGAACTGCCGACTGGGCTATTGAACCGAGTTCCGTTTGAGCTAGTCGGAAACGGATCTGACAGCGGAGAAGTACCAGCCACAAAGTTCGTACCATATGTGGTCGAGGTAGAGACGCTCGTGCCTGTGCTGAAACCATCCTGACCGACCGCTGCATTCAGGGCATTCAGCGTGTCATAGAAGAGACCATAGCCTCCACGAATGACAAGGTGCGGGTTGACTTGATACGCCACTGCGATCCGAGGCAGGAACCGGTAGCTGTTATTCCATTCATTTCTCGGCGCACCGTTCACGCCTGCATACATCGGGCCACCTTGAATCGTCAATGAGGACGGCAACACCGCTCGCTGGGCCGGAGTCGCACCCGCTATTGCTGCCTGGTATGCGGCGTTTGCAGGTCCTGAAATAGATGACAGGTTCGCATTAGGATCCCATCCGACGATCAATTGGTTATGCTTTTCAACGACGCCATATTCATATTCAAAGCGGAGACCGGGAATAATTGTCAGCTTAGGACTGACTCGCCATGTATCTCCCGCATAAAGCGCATAGTACGGGGATTGTAAAGACGAGGAAGAGTTTCTGGATACCGAGGAAGAGGTGTTGACACCCATCAGGAATGCGGCAAGGCCCAGTCCGGTGTTGGATTGTTGAAAGGCGTTGTCCGATCCGTTGTTCTGCTGGGTATAAGTATTGTCGAAGTTATAGGTCCCCGAAACGTTCCCGCCGATTCCAGTGGACGCATTCTGCCACCGATACTCAGCGCCCATCTGCATCGTGTGGCGGCCCTGCACATGGGTAACGCTTCCACGAAGTGCAAACGAGCGGAAAGTAGAAGGAACGTTGTCAGTTTGCCCAATGGAGGAAGCCGGCTCGCCCGGATTGCTGTTCTGATAGCCGGCTATCTGAAGCACTGGAAGCTGAAGGAGCGCAGAATTGGCCTCTAGCGCATACTGGTCCGTGTAGCTGGGCAAACCCAGATCGCTCGGCTTGTATTTGTCGTATCCCGGATAGTAGCAGCAACGCGTCTTATAGTTCGTGCCTCCAAATGTCACGTCGAGGCTGGTGTGTTCGTTGAACACATGGTCCCAGCCAATGGCAGGTACGTCGATCCAACGGGGGCCTTCCTGTTCGCCGACGTTGCCAACCGTATAATCATTCTGTCCCTTGGTATAGTTCCCTCTCGTATAACGGACGAAGAGATTGTCTTTTGAGGAGAATTTATAGTCGACGCGCGCGGTATAGTCCCGATAAGTCTGAGGAGTGATCTGGGTGAAAGCGAAGTTGCTTCCCGTGGGATTGTTTTGCGTAGGAACTGGCATCAGGCTGTTGTAGAGCTTAACCATAGGGCTGTTCGTCAACCTGTTTCCAGGGACCACATTGCCGCAGAGAGGCTGACGCCTCGGAATGCCTTGCGCGTCAACCTTCACTGAGAACGGATCATAGATTTGGTACTGGCCAAAGTATGGCGTTCCCGCTGGACATGCGGCAGTGAAGGCTGCAGGCACATTGGCCGTCTGCTGGGGCAGATCGTTGAAGTTTCCCGCTCTCTCCTGCACCGTGGGGACAGTGGCCGTCTGCGATCCCGCGCCGGAAAAGACATCATTCAACACGGAAACGAAGAAGAAGAGCTTGTTATGCCCATCAAATATCTTGGGGATATAGACGGGGCCGCCGATAGCAGCCGAGCCATTGTTCATATGCGTTCCGGGCCAGCCATATTGGTTCTCAATGGCAAAGCACTCGGGACTGGTGCCCGCACCGTGGACGCAACCGGCCAAAGACTGCTGATACCGATAGTTCAACCCCTGAAAATGGTTCATGGCCGCCCAGCGTTTCGCCGTATAGGTTTCCCGAATGGAGCCATGCAGGTCATTGGTTCCGTACTTAGTTGTCTGCGTGGTCAATACACCCATGGTATGTCCAACGGCAGCCTCGTACCCAGTCACATCAAACTTCGTCTCTCCAACTTCATCGATGGTTGGGTTAACACCGGACTGTCGTGAGTTGGTTTCGTTGGGAGCGCCATCCAGGCTGAACTCATTCACGCCGAGTTGCCCATATGCACCAAAATCCTGTGTAAGGCCAGTCCAAGCCAGGGTATCGTCGGTCGAAGCTGCTTGTCCTGTAGTTCCCTGAACACCGGGCGCGATCAAAGCCAGCCAGGTAGGGTTATTACCGGAAACCGGAAGTGCTTCCAACTGTCTGGTGGTTAATACCTGTCCACTCGAACCGCTTTCTGTGTTGAGCAAGCTGGCATCCGACTGTACAACGATGGTCTGAACACTCTGTCCTACGGCCACCTGCATTGGGACACTTACACGTGCATCCGCCTCAAGTGTAATCCCCTCGCGCAACAGATCTTGAAACCCTGGTAAAGACACCAAAATCTTGTACTTGCCGGGAATTAACGCACCCACTTCGTAATATCCGGTTCCGTTTGTCACGCTGTCACGAGATACGCCAGTCGCCACATTTGTGATCTTCACTTTGGCTTGCGGAACCATAGCTCCCGAAGGATCTGTTACGGTACCGGAAATAGTACCTAGACCTGCTGTCTGGGCGTTTACCAAAGTGGTGGAGTTAGCCAACATACCTGCGATCACGCCGAGAATTAGAACTAGGCTGGATAGCCATGATGAACTATGTGGCCCATTGCGCCTTCTGGTGAGGTTCAGGCATTTTGACGTCATATCTTGCCTCCTTTAATAAAGCAGTACTGTTGGTTTGAATATGTTTTTTCATGACTAGAAAGTTGGGCTCTCACAACCGCAGATCACGTTACGCTCCGTTCATACGACTGACAACGTTAGGACAGAACTCTAACGGAGCACGTAACCCATTGAGAAAATTGCAGTTGGATTAATGCGTCATGCTCTAACGGTAGGTACGTTAGAGAAATTACGATCATTCTGTCCGCCGCCGGAATACACGAAGGTCAATATCGGTCGCAATGGCACGATGCCCCGCATCATTGGGATGGAGGTGGTCGCCGCTGTCATAGAGCGGGAGATACCGAGTTGGATGAGCGGGGTCGTGTGTCGCTGTATCTTGATCGATCACTGCATCGCAGCCGCTTTTCTTGCTGCGTACAAAGGCATTCACCTGTTCGCGAACGACTTCTCCGGAGGGAGTCCAGTAACTGGCCCCCTCATACGGGGTTAGCGTAGAACAGAAGAACTGAATGTTTTTCTCATGGGCTCGAGCGATAAGCCGTTCAATACCGGCAATCAACGCATCCGCCGTCGGCGGCGGATGCGTCGACCCCAAGTCATTGATCGGATCGTCGGAGAAAATCACCCAGCGAACGCCCGGCTGCGCAAGCACATCGCGGTCAAATCGGGATAGCGCGCTCGGGCCTGCGCCGTCTACCAGCAACCGATTTCCGCTGATTCCCTCGTTAAGCACAGCGATATTCAAGCCCTCATCGGCTAACCTTGCCGCGAGAACCGTCGGCCAGCTACGGTTTGTGCCATGCGTGCTCCCGGCCCCTTCCGTAATCGAGGCCCCCAGTGTGACCACCGATCCACGAACATCATGCCCGTTAACATCAACTCCGGAAAGCAAGTTTGAAGCGAAGAGACCAATCTGGACCGGCCCAAGCCTCTTCGCCGTCACCGCCTGTTTTCCTGTTACGGGCGCAAAACTCGTATCTGCAACGGGGGCTTCACGCCGTTCAAGCAGATAGCGCGTGCCCGCTAAACCACGAAAGATGATAACCGGGCTGGTTGCCCCGCTCACGATCTTCGCCATTGTCCGGCCGGAGACCACATCGACGGCCTCGCCCGGCCATGGGCTCCGAATCCGGATAGACTGCGTCGTGCCGGCCTCGATGACCGCAGTAGTGACGCGCCCCTCTCGCACCTGTAGATCGACACGGGTCTTTCCACGCACAAAGACGCTTCCGTCGAAGTTCCACCCGGGCGGCGTCGCTGGCGCAAGCCGGATCAATCCGTCGTAGTCCTGCACGAGGGCCTCCTGCAGAGCATCCGCGACGACACCTACCTGCTCAACGTAAAACTCCCCATACTGCTTGTCCCAGTTAGCGAAGCCGTTAATGGAGTGCTGTGAACTCTCGGTCACCTTGAGTAGCATAGACCGAACCTCGTCGCCCAGCCCCAGCCGCGCCGCCTGCACCGGATCGAAGCTCCAGTCCGCGACGCCCACATACGGTCGATGCTCGTAGGTCCGCTTGGCCAGTTCGAACATCGGAGAATCGTCACCGATCAGATCGTAGGGCCAGACCGGCTCGAGCCCAATATTTTCGGCGTTATGAATGGGCGCGCCTGGAAGATACGACTCTGCGATCACATCATGACCGTCCGCATCTGCCGAGACAGACATCAGAGTGCGCGCCCCCTTCTCCGGCATACGCGGAAACGGCGGGACCTTCGGCAATGCAGCCTCAAGCTGGCGCACGAGATCGGAATCTCTCCCCAGCAGCTTGGCCGACTGAATCACCGCCGGATAGAGCGCCCTCGCGGCAGCAATATCGGTCGTCGGGTCGGTCACATCCCACTGCGTCTCATGCGCGTTGGACGGACTCGTATGCAGCAACCCATCCGCACCTACCTTCTCGTAGGCAAGAAGAAAACGAGCCGACGAAGCCATGACGGGGTAATTTTCCGCCAGGAAGCGACGGTCACCCGTCGCCAGATACTGCTGCCAGATCCAGAGCGAAACCTCAGCACCGGTCGAGAGTGTCCGCGAATTGTAGTACGGCTTGAAGTCCGCGTCGCAGTCACGGCCAATGCTGATCGGAGTCCAGCTCGACTCGTACTCGATGCCCTTGCCGTTGAAGCGCATCGTCTCCGGCACACACCCTCCGGGCCGTCCCTTCATGTAGGTCTTGGTCCAGCTTTCAATCGCCGGAAGGTTCTCCCGGTAGAGATTGAAGTAGGGCGCATTCAGGTCTTCGACTCCGGCACCCAAGTTCGCTGCCACCATCATCCGCAGGTTCCAGTGCCAGAAGGCCGACGGCGCCCAGCGATGCGCATCCCGCGCCGAGGACAGCATATCGGCAACTCCCGCCTGTGACCCCGGATACTCCACTCCCTTCTCCGCTGCAGCGGCAAAAAGATAGATGGCGCGCAAATTCTCCATATACTCGCCAGAACCATCCGCAGAGTCTATCTTCATCAGTCCCGCGCGGCTCCAGTAACTATG
>WNFC01007242.1_pt1 | contig 14113 bp, 6 predicted proteins | sample 5400541 | NCBI WGS metagenome assembly WNFC01 (sample SAMN13153342, study PRJNA577476) | soil metagenome | isolation source: 120 cm saprolite under Douglas fir tree site 2 hole 2 replicate 1 | place: USA:California | collected 2015-04-18
AGCGGACGAGCCGAACTACGCCACCATGAAGGACGGCCGGAAGCTGCTCGCGGAGCTGGGCCAGCTCGGCCCGCCCCCGGTCTACTTCCGCGCCCACAACCTGCTCACGAGCGGCGACGGGACGCCCGCGCTCAAATGGGGCAGCACCAACGCCTACACCGAAGACGCACAGGGCCGTCCCGTCTACGACTGGCGCATCGTCGACCGGATCTTCGACACCTACGAGGAACGCGGGCTGAGGCCCTACGCGCAGATCGGGTTCATGCCGCAGGCGCTCTCGGTCGAGCCGGAGCCCTATCAGCACGAATGGCGGCCCGGCCTTCCGTACAACAAGGTCTATACGGGCTGGGCCCATCCGCCGAAGGACTACGCGAAGTGGGCGGAGCTGGTCTTCCAGTGGGTCCGGCACGACGTCGACCGGTACGGGCGCGCCGAGGTGGAGCGCTGGTACTGGGAGGTCTGGAACGAGCCCAACATCGCCTACTGGCAGGCCACGCCCGAGGAGTTCCACAAGCTTCACGACTACGCGGTGGATGCGGTCCGCCGCGCCCTGCCCACGGCCCGGGTGGGCGGGCCGGACACGGCGGGCGGCGCCGGCGGCACGTTCCTGGGCGGCTTCCTGGAGCACTGCCTGCGCGGCACCAACTATGCCACGGGCAAGACGGGCACGCCCCTCGACTTCCTTTCGTTCCACGCCAAAGGCGCGCCGAAGGTCGTGGACGGGCACGTGCAAATGGGCATCGCCAACCAACTGCGGACGATCGACGGGGCCATGGCCGTCATCGCGTCGTTCCCGGAGCTGAAGACAAGGCCGATCGTCATCGGCGAGTCCGATCCCGAAGGCTGCGCCGCCTGCCAGGGCCCGCAGCTCGGCTACCGCAACGGCACCATGTACGCGAGCTACACCGCCGCCGTCTTCGCCCGCAAGCACGACCTGGCGCGCAAGCACGGCGTCCACCTCGAGGGCGCGCTCACCTGGGCGTTCGAGTTCGAGGACCAGCCGTACTTCGCCGGCTTCCGCGCCCTGGCCAGCAATGGCCTCGACCTGCCCGTCTTGAACGTCTTTCGCATGTTCGGCAAGATGGGGGGACGGAGGGTGGCCGTCCAGAGCACCGCCGACCCCGGGCTCGAGGCCATGATGCGAGACGGCGTGCGCGGCACCCCGGACGTCTCCGCGCTCGCGAGCCTCGAAGCGCGCAAGCTCAGCGTGCTCCTCTGGCACTACCACGACGACGACGTGCCCGGCCCCGACGCCGCGGTCGAGCTCGCGCTGAGCGGACTGCCGCTGGCGCGAGGCGAGGCGCGCCTCCAGCACTACCGGATCGACGACAGCCACAGCAACTCGTTCGCGGCCTGGAAGCGGATGGGCTCCCCGATCGCGCCCGACGAGAAGCAGTACGCGGCGCTCGAGGCCGCGGGCAAGCTGGCGCAGTTGGAGGCCCCGGCCACCGTGCGCATCGACGGCGGTCAGGCCACGTTGCCGCTCGCCCTCCCTCGCCAGGCCGTCTCCCTGGTCGTGCTGGAGTGGTGAGCGCGGCCGAGCTGGCACTCGCCGGCGGCCTGGCGCTCCTCTCCGTGCAGCTTCCGGACGCTCCCTACGAGGAGACCCCCCCCGAGATCGTCGAGCGCATGCTCCATCTCGCCGACCTCCACCCGGGCGATGTCGTGTACGACCTCGGCTGCGGCGACGGCCGGATCGTGATCGCCGCCGTCCGGCGCCCCGGGGTGCGCGGCGTGTGCGTCGAGCTGGATCCTGCGCGCCTCAAGTGGGCGCGCGAGGTGGCCGAGAACGCGGGGGTCTCCAGCCTCATCCGGTTCGTCCAGGGCGATCTCTTCGAGGTGCCGATCCAGGACGCGACCGTCGTGACCTTGTACCTGCTGCGGCCCACGAACCTGCGCCTCCGCCCGCGGCTCCTGCGCGAGCTGCGTCCCGGCACGCGTGTGGTCTCGCTCCGGTTCGACATGGGCAACTGGGAGGCGGAGCGGACGGAGCAGGTGGGCGATCCGCCCAAGACGATCTATCGCTGGACGATCCCGGAGCCGCCGCCGGTGCGGTGAAGGGGGCGGAGGGCCCGCGGGAGGCGTCAATGAGGAGCGCCTGACGCATATTCAATTAAGATACGAGAAAGTCGAGCCTGGATCGCCGCGGCCGTCGCCGCGCTCGGGATGGTCGAGGCCGCCGCGGCCGCAGCCACCGACACGGTGGTGGCCGCAGGTGCGGAGCCACGCGACTATCCGGTGAAGCCGGTGCCCTTCACTTCCGTGCACTTCACGGACGCGTTCTGGCTGCCCCGCATCGAGACCAACCGCACGGTGAGCATTCCCTTCGCCTTCCAGAAGTGCGAAGAGACCAGGCGCATGTACCACTTCGAGCGCGCGGCGGCCGCTCTCCGCGGCGAAGAGCTGAAGGACAAGACGCCCCCCGGCTATCCCTTCGACGACTCGGACCTCTACAAGGTCATCGAGGGCGCGGCCTACGCGCTGAGTGTGCAAAGGGATCCGAAGCTCGAGGCCTACCTCGACGGGATCATCGCCAAGATCGCGGCGGCGCAGGAGAAGGACGGCTATCTCTATACGACGCGGACGATCGATCCCGAGCACCCGCACCCCTGGGCGGGCAAGCAGCGCTGGGAGCTGGAGAAGGTCGACAGCCACGAGCTGTACGACCTCGGCCACCTCTACGAGGCGGCGGTCGCGCATTACCAGGCCACGGGGAAGCGGACGCTGCTCGACGTGGCCCTCCGGACGGCGGACCTGCTCGACCGCACTTTCGGGCCGGGCAAGCAGTCGATCTGGCCGGGGCACCAGATCACCGAGATGGGTCTGGTCAAGCTCTATCGCGCGACCGGCGACGTTCGCTACCTCAGCCTCGCACGGTTCATGCTGGACGCGCGCGGGCCGGACGGCTCGCAGGGAGCGGGCCGAACGTACAACCAGTCGCACCAGAGGGTCGTGGACCAGGACCAGGCGGTCGGCCACGCCGTGCGCGCCACCTACATGTACTCGGGCATGGCGGACGTCGCCGCCCTCACCGGCGACGAGGCCTACGTGAGGGCCCTGGACCGGATCTGGGACGACGTCGTCGGCAAGAAGCTCTACGTCACGGGCGGCATCGGCGCCACCAGCTCGGGCGAGGCCTTCGGGCTCGCCTTCGAGCTGCCCAACATGAGCGCGTACAACGAGACCTGCGCCGCCATCGGCAACGACTTCTGGAACCACCGCCTGTTCCTGCTCCACGGGGACGGGAGGTACATCGACGTCATGGAGCGGATCCTCTACAACGGTCTCCTCTCGGGCGTCTCCCTCGACGGCAAGTCGTACTTCTATCCCAATCCCCTCGAGTCGGCCGGCCAGCACCAGCGCAGCCCGTGGTTCGGCGTCGCCTGCTGCCCGGGGAACATGACGCGCTTCCTGGCCTCCATCCCCGGCTACGTCTACGCGCAGCAGGGGGAAGCCCTGTACGTCAACCTCTTCGTCGCCAGCCGCGCCGACGTGACGATGGACGGCGGCCGGAGGGTCGGCCTGGTCCAGGAGACCCGCTACCCCTGGGACGGCGCGGTGAAGATCACGGTCCGCCCGGACCAGGCCCGCCGGTTCGCGATGAACGTGCGCGTCCCCGGCTGGGCGCGCGGCGAGGCGGTGCCGAGTAACCTCTACCACTTCGCCGACCGATCGGACGAGCCGGTGACGATCAAGGTCAACGGCCAGGCCGTCGCCCTGGCCCTGGACAAGGGCTACGCGCGGATCGACCGGCGGTGGAAGGCGGGCGACGTCGTCGAGCTGTCGCTGCCCATGCCCATTCGTCGTGTGACGGCTCATCCCTCCGTCGAAGCCGATCAGGGGCGCGTGGCGCTGCAGCGCGGACCGCTGGTCTACGCCACGGAGTGGCCGGACAACCCGGGCGGCCACGTGCGGAACCTGTTGCTGCGGGACGAGGCGCCACTGACGTCCGAGTTTCGATCGGACCTGCTTGGAGGGGTTCAGGTGATCCACGGACGTTCGACCTCGCTGGCCTACAACGATCGCAGCGAGGTCGAACAACATGACCAGGCCTTCCTGGCCATCCCCTACTACGCGTGGGCCAACCGCGGCCCGGGTGAGATGGCGGTCTGGATGGCCAACCGCCCGACGAGCGCGCGGCCGCAGCCGCGGCCCACCCTGGCCTCCCGGGCCAAGGTCACCGCGTCGCGGGCGGGGCGAAACCTGCGCGCGGTGAACGACCAGAGCGAGCCGCGATCATCACGCGACAGCAACAGCTCCTTCTTCCACTGGTGGCCCGAGAAGGGCAGCACGGAATGGGTCGCTTACGAGTTCGACGCGCCCACGTCCGTCTCCGAGGTCGAGGTCTACTGGCTCGACGATACGGGCAGCGGGGAGTGCCGGGTGCCCGCCTCCTGGCGCGTCCTTTATAAGGATGGCGAGGAGTGGAGGCCGGTGGACGCGGCGGGGGCGTATGGCCTGGCGAAGGACGCCTACAACAAAGTGACGTTCAAGCCCGTGACGACGAGTGGGCTGCGACTCGAAGTGACGCTGCCACCGCAGTGGTCGGCCGGGATCCAGGAGTGGAAGGTCAGGTAGCCGCCCGCTGCGCCTCTAACCTGCCCCCGGCACTGGTGGCGGCTGCGGGGGCGCGGCGGTCTTGCGCGGACGGCGCGGGAGCGGCCGCCAGAGCCCGCCTTCGCCGAGGGCGCGCCAGGACCAGCCCGCCCAGCGCACGAGGCTCGCAGCCAGCCAGAGGGCCCAGGCCAGCATGAGAGTGCGATAGACCCAGAGGGGGAGGCTCACGACGCCGGCCGCCGGGGTCGCATTCTCGACGCGGTCCGCGTACCACCGAAGGATGGCGTTGCTGCTCTCCGCACCGGCGACCTGCATGTCGGGCCGGAAGAGGAGCCCCTGCTCCACGACGTTGTAGAGCACGGCCAACGCCACGAGGATCCACAGGAGCAGGAGCAGTTGGAGCGCATCGTGCGCGAGAGGCGACGTGGGCGGGCGTCGCGCGCGCCAGGCCAGGGCGATGAAAAGGCCGGCCACTACCAGCCCGCCGAGGGCGGTCGTTTGGGTCAGACCGAGAGCGAGGAGCAGCCACGCGCCGATCCCGAGAGGCGTGTCCGCGAAGAGACCGAGGCCGAGGGCCACCACGAGGGCGAAGACCAGGTAACCCCAGAAGAGCACGGCGGGGCCCCAGGCGGGACCGCGCGTGAAGAGCAGCCAGCGGTTCTCGGGCAGATGCAGCACTGTCTCCACGTTGACGGCGGGGACGGGCAGGCCGACGGTGGGAGCGCGCTGATACAGGCGCATGCCGTGCGGCTCTCGCCATCTCACCATCACGGTCTGTGCGCCCGCGGGCAGGGTGACACGCAGCCGGCCCTGATCGGGCTTGGCCGGTCGTGTCTGGCCGGAGACCGTGACCTCCTGCACCTCGGCATCGCCGGGCAGGGTGAGCACGAGCGGCTCTTCCCGGCTGGCCCGGGTGGTGAGCGTCAGCGTGGTCGTGGTCAGCCGCTCGCCCGGTGTCGTGTCCAGACGCAGCGCCTGCAGGGTGAGGCTCTGTCCCGGTACCGCCGTCGGGTGCGGGAAGGCCAGCGTCAGCGATTCGCCGGGCCAGGGCCGGAACTCCGGGGCCAGCACGCCCTGCCGCTGGTGAGCGACGGGCACGATCCCGGACGTGTCGCATTGCCAGACGACGCCGCATTCGAGACGCCAGACCTCCGACCACGGCTGGCCTTCCGGCGCTTTCAGGGTGAGGGTGTCCGCGGAGGCGAGCGTCGACGACCATCCGACCTCCGTCTGATCTCGCGCCAGCGAGACGAGGGCCACGCCGTCCTCGGTCTGCAGGTCCGCCTCCGTGGGCGCCTCGCCGGCGAGCAGCGGAACCCGCAGCGCGATCGGCGTGCCGGTTGGGCTCACCCGCCGGACGTCCGTACGCACGCGCCACGAGAGCCCGATGCTCAGCGTGCGCGTGACCTCGAGCCAGGGCGCGTACCCACCCCCCGATTCTTCGCGTGCCCGCTCTCCCGCGCGCAGCCGCCGGCTGAGCTGGATCGAACCGTCGGGTGGACCATCGGCGCGCAGTCCGGCCACATCCCAGCCGGGGGTCTGGGCGTCGGCGCGCCGCGGGCGCTGGGGGAGCTGGAGAGTCAACGTATCCGCGCGCGGGACCGGCCCCGACGCCGTCACCCGATGCACTCCGGGCGCGACGCGAACGTAGAGGAATCCATCGTCGAGACGGGCCAGGGCGCCCGTGGCCTGGCCGTCCACGCGCACCTCGGCCGGAGTCCAGCTCGCGGGAGGGCCGGGCAGGGGCCAGGCTCCGGCATCCGCGGCGTGGACTTCCGCCTCGAAGGCCAGCGTGTCGCCACTGAGCCGTACGTGGAGAGTCGAAGTCGAGATGCAGTTGGGCTGACAGGGCTCGAGGCGCGCCAGCCGCTTCTTCATCTCGTCGAGCATCTCGCGGTCCGGGATCGCCTCCTGCGCGCCCGCGGGTCGTGGAATCAGGGCCAAGGCGAGCAGCGCGGCCACGGTCGCGGCCGCTGCCGGTGACGGTCGCGCGGCCAGGGAGCTGCCGTCGATCAGGAGTCGAACCGCGAGGAGCAGGACGAGGAACAGCCGCACCAGGGTCAAGAGGCGGTTCAGGCCCGGCGAGACGAGCCAGAGCCGGATCGTCTGATCGCTCTTCACCGGTCCGGCCCAGCCGAGGCCGTAGTTGCTCCACGTCCAGCTCGGCACTCCAGGCCCGGTCTGGACGACCGCGCGCGGATCCTGCTCGAGCGCGGCGTTCATCGACAAGGACGACTGCCTCCCCCTGACGTTCGCCTCTCTCTGTGGAGCTTTTGTTTCTTCCTGCTGCTCGAACTTCTCCACACCGCTCTGCACGCCCCCGACCACTCCGCCCAGGACGCCTCCCTCAGTGGGTGTGGCGACCTCGCGCTCTTTGTCTGCGGTCGTTGGCTCGTTCTGTGTTGCGACCATGGCCGGAGGGGCCGCCGGCGCGGCCGCCGGTGCCACCATGCCTCTGGTCGCGATAGGCGACGAGAGCAGCTCGGAAAGGGTCTCGGAGCTGCGGGTCTGCGGATACAGCGCCTCCCGGACCTGATCGCGCACGAAGGGGACCAGGATCACGAGCAGGACGAGGAGGCTCACCCCGCGCCAGATCCGCGCCAGGCGGCGGAGCCAGCCTTGAGGAGCGACCGCGGACAGCGCCGTCGCTCCCAGCAGGCTCAGCCAGACCAGGAACGGTGCGCCCGGCTCCGCGTACGCGAAGACGACCGCGAGCAGCGCGACCACGCCCCATCCGCGACCGAAGAGGCGACCCATCGCCAGCGCGACGATGAGGACGAAGAAGAACCCGAGCAGCGTCCACCGGCCCGTCCATGCGCCCGGCGCGTGGTCCACGCCGGTGGCGGCAAGGAGCGACCAGCCCGGTGGCAGATGGAGGTCGGCCGCGAGCTGCTCGACGTCGGCGGACCAGCCCACGGCGCGCAGCGGTCCCGAGCGCGGGACGCGCGAGTCCGCTTCCAGCTTGAGAGCGCCACGGCGCAGCTCCACGCCGGGCGCCTGGGTCGCGGGGTTGGCCGTGATGAGCTGCTCCGTCGCATCGACGCTCACCCGGCCGGGCTCCGCCGGCCGCGGCAAGTCCAGTCGCGACGTGCGCGAGAGCGTGCCCGAGAACGTGTCGCGCACGGTAAAGGCACCGCCGGCGATATCGAGCCACAGCTCGCGGTGGAGCTGGATGCGATCGGGCGCCGCCTCCGCCTCGCCGCGTCGGACTTCCTTCATGGTGAGACGCGCATCGGGCTCGACGAGGAAGGCGGGCAGGGCCCGCCACGGCGCGGGCAGGTCCGTGCGGGACGGATCGACGGGTTGCAGTCCCGACAGCTCGACCTGCCGGAGCGTCTCGTTCGCGGCGAAGACCCAGACCTCGCGCGCCGGCCATGGCTCCACCAGGGGCGCTCGGGCGAGGACACCGGGCCGGTCCTCCGCGCGCGCGAGGACGGTCACCGCGAAGGTTCCCGCCCGCACCTGGATCCGCAGGCGGCCCGCCTCGTCGATGCGCGCGGGCAGATCTCCGGCCACCGCGACGACGGTCGTGCCCGGCAGCAGCGCGCCCGTCAGCTCGACCTCGCGCGCCTTCCCGGACACCTCCAGGCTCAGGCGCGTCTCGACCCACATCGGGATGCCGTCCGCCACCCGACGGAAGGCCTGGAGGCGCAGGCTCTCCGCGCTCCCCGCGGATTCGCCTTCCGTGCGCAGCCAGACGAGACCCGCCTCGTCCCTGCGCGGGAGCGGCACCGGTCGGCCGGCCACGGCGAGGTCGACCAGGGCGAGGCGCGGTGGCACGGCAAGCGAATCGGGAAGGTGGGTCCACACGAACCGCCCGTCGATCCGATGCGTGCCCGCGGGGAGGCGCAACGCGGGGCCCTCGTCGCGTTCGATCACGACCGCCGGACGGCCATCCATCCGCACATCCTGCGGCCAGCGCTGGGCATCACCGGGCAGGCGCAGATCCAGCGCGCGGTCGGCGTAGGCCGCGAGGGTGAAGGTCCCGCCCTCGGTCGTGAGGCGAAGGTCGAGCCGTCCCGGCCACAGGCACACCGCCGCGCCCTGGACGGCGGTGCAGACGCGATCCGGAATCTCGTCGCGAATCCAGGCCGACCAGGGCCGCAGCGCGGGCGGCAGGTCGCGTTCGGGAAGGGGCTGGGCGCCGGCCCAGGCGCCTGTGCCGGCGAGTACGGCCAGGATCCCGAGCGCCGCGCGTCTCATGAAGCCTCCGGTGGCGGACGGCCGCCGCGGAGACTACCACGCGCGCGGGGAGGCTATTCCGGTGGGGGACGGCGGCGCGTGAGGGGGTCGTGCCGGCCGGATGAGAGTACGCGACGCCAATGATGACGATGATGAAGACCGGCGCCCTGCGGGCCGCAACAAGCGATCGCCCTCTTGAACATTGAACTCGCCGACTTTCCGCTCATGGTGTATGACGGTGCGTCGCCCGCGGCGACGGCGGAAATCGCCGGTTTCGCGGCTTGGATGGTGGCCTGGCGCTTCGTCATGATGTCCGGAGCGCTGACGTTCTTGAGCCTGTACTTTGGCGCCAACGCCAGGGGTTGGATTTGAAGACAGCTGAACGAGTGAGGGCGCGACCTCAAGTGATGCTTGAAGCAACTCGTTCCGGAACGAGTCACCCACCGCGCCGTTGGCGCGTCCAGCAGGAATGAAACGGGTCGAACGCCCTTCCAGATGAAGCGGTCCTGCACACTCACTACGGATCTCCCGATCTGCTCGAGCTCAGGGAAGTCGGCAAACCCATTCCCAAGGCGAACGAGGTCCTGATCGCGATACACGCGACCACGGTGTCGACTGGTGACTGCAACGTCCGCAATTTCACCTTCGTCACCAAGTCCATGCGCCCGATCGCGAAACTCATGTTTGGCATCAGAAAGCCGTGGAAAGAACGCATCCTCGGGACCGAGTTGGCTGGGGAGGTCGAGGGAGCGGGTCAACACGTTACGAGATTCAAGACGGGGGATCGAGTCGTTGCGTCGACCGCCATGGCGGGCGGCGGACACGCTCAGTACGCATGCCTTCCTGAAGCGGGCGCTGTGGTGACCAAGCCGGACTCGCTGAGTTGGGAGGAAGCCGTTGCCATTCCATTCGGAGCGAACACCGCGCTGTACTTCCTTCGAAACCTTGGAAAGATCCGAGCCGGACAGGAACTCCTGATCATCGGAGCTTCGGGGGCCATCGGCTCGGCCGGAGTGCAGCTGGCCAAACACTTTGGCGCGAGAGTGACCGGGGTCTGCAGCGGCGCGAACGTGGAGTTGGTGAAGTCCCTGGGCGCCGACACGGTGATCGACTACACAAGGGACGATTTCACCAAGAATGGAAGAACCTACGACCTGATATTCGATGTCGTCGGCGCGACGACGTTTGACCGTTGCCAAGGCTCGCTGAAGCCTAACGGGATCTTCCTTCAAAACATCATGGAGTTGACCGACGTCGTTCGGGCCCTTTGGACCTCCATGGCCGGGGGAAAGAAGATCAAGGGCGGTGTGGCCATCGGAAACCTGCAGACCATGACTCTCATCGCAGAACTTGCCGCGGCGGGGACGCTCAGGCCGGTCATCGACCGAAGTTATCCCTTGGAGCGGATCGCGGAAGCTTTCAAGCACGTTGAGCGAGGACACAAGAAGGGAAACGTCGTGATCACAGTAGCGCATTCATGATCTGGCTGCGCCGCGATTCTCCGCGCGCGCTGCGCGCAAATCCTCGATCTTTTTGCGGAGGCGAGACCGTCCCAATGGCGCGAAACTAGCGCGGCGCGATCTCCACGAGCGCGGGCAACGTGTCCGTCTGGCCGGGTGACGCGCCCGCGTAGGCGCGCGCGCGTCCCGGGAAGCCGACGAAGCGCAAGGTGTTGAACACGCCCCAGAGCGGGCTCGCGAAGAGGGGCAGGCTGGGCGCGTTCTCGACGTAGATCTTCTGCAGCTCGCCGCTCAGGGTGAGGAGCTCGCCCGCGTCGGACGAGGCCTCGAACTGCCGGAGGATCGGGCTCGCCTCGGCGCTCGCGAAGCGCTGGAAGTTCTCCGTCGCCTCCTCGCCGATCGGTCGCACCAGCGCGGCGTCCATCTGGGAGCGATAGAACTGGTAGGGCGTGGGCCCTCGCGTCGAGCCCCAGATCCCCATGTCGAAGCGGCCCGTCTGCAGCCGCTCGCTCCAAGTCTGGTAGGGGAGCGGCGCCGCCGTCGCGGCGATGCCCACCTCGGCGAGCGACTGCTGGATGATCGCCGCCGCCGCCTCCGAGTTGCTCCACCCGGCCACGGCGTGGATGTCGTAGCGCATCCGACCGCCACCGGGCACGGTGCGGATACCGTCGGCGCCGCGCACGAGCCCCGCGGCGTCGAGGAGCCGGTTCGCTTCCGCGACGTTGTGGCGCGTCCACGGCGCGGCCTGCGCGGCCGCGTCCTTCCAGCGCTTCTGCGACTCGGCCAGGCCCGTGGCGTCGGCGGGCGGCGCGTAGCCGCTGATGGCCTCGGTCATGATGCGCGGGCGGTCGATGGCCATGCTGACGGCCTTGCGCACGTTCTTGTCGTCGAAGGGCTTCTTCTGGGTGTTCAGGTAGAGGAGCGTGGTGGTGCCGAAGTCGGGGTACCAGTACGAATGGCGCGCGGGGTCCTGGGCCACATAGGTCTTCTCGATGTTGGGGATGAACAGCGAGGCCCAATCCAGCTCGTCCTTCTCGAGCGCCCGCACGATCTCCTGGTTGCTGTGGTACATGGGCACGCGCAGGCTGCTCACCAGGGGCTTGCCCGGCTGCCAGTAGTGTGGATTGCGGCCCAGCTCGTAGAACGTGGGCTCGAACCGCAGGACCTCGGTGAACGGGCCCGTGCCCACGGGGCTCGGGTCGTCGAACGTCGCGGGGTTGGCGACGGCCTTCCATTTGTGCTCGGGCACGATGGGGAGCTGGCCGATCGATATGAGGCCGGGCGTATAGGGCCGCTTGAAGACGAAGTCGACGGTGGTGCCGCTTACGGCGATGACGTCGGATAGGAAGTCCCACATCTTCAGGCGGTCGAGCGCGGGGAAGGTCCGCAGCAGCTCGAAGGTGAAGACGACGTCGCGAGCGCCGAAGGCCACGCCGTCCGACCACGTCACCCCGGGACGGAGCGTGAACTTGAGCCGCTTGTTGTTCTCGCTCCAGTCGTAGTGGGTGCCCAGCCAGGGCATGTAGCTCGCGGTGGCGCGGTTGTACACGATGAGCGGCTCGTAGATCCCCGCCGCCGCGGGCCAGCGGGTGTCCGCTTCGTAGAGCAGCGGATTGAACACGCGCTTCCACACGCCGTCGCGCGGTCCCACGGAGAGGGCCAGGGGGCGCGATGGGCTCGCGGGAGCGGGCTGGCCGAGGGCGGTGGGACCGGCGAGCACGGCCAGGCCCAGGAGGAGCACGGTGCTTTTCACGGTTGGGGAGCATAGCACCCGCCACCGGCCGCTCCCGATAGGCCGAGGCCGTGAATTCTCCTTCTCGGCCGCAATCTACAGCCCTTCCCGAGGGAAGATCGGTCATGGCGGTGAAGTCGGACGCGCTCGTCTTCTTCGGCGCGACCGGGGACCTGGCCTCCAAGAAGATCTTCCCCGCGCTGCAGGCGATGGTGAAGCGGGGCCACCTCGACGTGCCCGTGATCGGCGTGGCACGGCGGCCGGCCGAGGTCCAAGAAGATCTTCCCCGCGCTGCAGGCGATGGTGAAGCGGGGCCACCTCGACGTGCCCGTGATCGGCGTGGCACGGCGGCCGGCCGAGGAGTTCCAGTCCCGGCTCAGGCAGAGCCTCGAGTCGCATGGCGGGCTCGATCCCGCCGTCTTCGCGAAGCTGTCCGGACTGCTCCACTACGTCCGCGGCGATTACGAGGACCCCGCCACCTTCGAGGCCATCCGCCGCGAGCTCGGCTCCGCGCAGCGGCCCGCCTACTACCTCGCCATTCCTCCGTCACAGTTCGGCCTCGTCGTGGGCCAGCTCACCAAGTTCGGCTGCGCGGAGGGTGCGCGCGTCATCGTCGAGAAGCCCTTCGGCCGCGACCTGGCGTCGGCGCGGGACCTCAATGCCATCCTGCTCCGCTGTTTCCCCGAAGGATCGATCTTCCGCATCGACCACTACCTGGGCAAGGCGCCGGTCCAGAACATGCTCTTCTTCCGATTCGCGAACGCGTTCCTGGAGCCCGTCTGGAACCGGAGCAACGTCGAGAGCGTGCAGATCACGATGGCCGAGAGCTTCGGCGTGGAGGGGCGGGGCGCGTTCTACGAGGAGGCGGGGGCCATCCGCGACGTCGTGGAGAACCACCTGTTCCAGGTCCTGACCAACCTCGCCATGGACCCGCCGGTCCGGACGGACAGCGAGTCGATCCGGGACGAGAAGGTGCGGCTGCTGAAGGGCATCCCTCCTCTCGAGCCGGCGCGGGTCGTGCGCGGCCAGTTCCGGGGCTATCGGTCGGAGGAGGGGGTGGCGAAGGACTCACGGGTCGAGACGTTCGCGGCGCTGCGCCTCGAGATCGACTCCTGGCGGTGGAAGGGCGTCCCGATCTACATCCGGGCGGGCAAGTGCCTCCCCGTGACCTGCACGGAGATCGTCGTCCGCTGGCGGCAGCCTCCGACGATGTTCGCGGACTCCGGGCTGAAGGCAAACTATTGCCGGATGCGCATCAGCCCCGACATCACGATCGCGATCGGCGCCAACGCGATCGCAGCCGGCCAGCCAACCAGTCCGGTGGTGGCCGCAGTGCCCGAAGGCCGGAGCGAGGTCGTGGAGATGCTGTTCTCCCACACTCCGGGGCCGGAGGAGATGGACGCGTACGAGCGGCTGCTCGGGGACGCGCTGGAGGGAGACACCACCCTCTTCGCGCGCGAGGACTATGTCGAGGAGGCATGGCGGATCGTCGACCCGGTGCTCAGGGAGAGGGCCAGGCCCGACGAGTACGAGCCGGGGACGTGGGGACCCAAGGCACCCGATCTCTCGCCGCCGGGCGGCTGGCAGGATCCCAAGGTGGCGTCATGACCGGCGTTGCGGCGTAGCGTGCCGCAATGAGCGCGATCTCACCGCTGGCCGGCCGGCCCGCACCCAGGGAGCTGCTCATGGACCCGGTGCGGCTCGAACGCGAGTACTACGAGCGCAGGCCGGACGTGGGCGATCCGCGCGAGCTCGTGAGCTTCGGGACCAGCGGGCACCGCGGCTCGTCACTGCGCGGCTCGTTCACGGAGGCGCACATCCTCGCCGTCACCCAGGCCATCTGCGACTACCGGCGCCGCCAGGGCACGGACGGCCCCCTCCACATGGGTAAGGACACGCACGCGCTCTCGGGGCCGGCGCAGCGCACGGCCCTGGAGGTCCTGGCCGCCAACGGCGTGTCCACCCTCATCCAGGAGAACGACGGCGTGACGCCGACGCCGGTGATCTCGCGAGCCATCCTCGCCTACAACCGCGGTCGCACGTCCGGCCTCGCGGACGGCATCGTGGTCACACCCTCGCACAATCCGCCGGAAGACGGGGGCTTCAAGTACAACCCGACCGATGGGGGGCCGGCCGACACCGGCACCACCCAGTGGATCCAGGACCGCGCCAACGCGCTGCT
>WNFC01038356.1_pt1 | contig 14113 bp, 15 predicted proteins | sample 5400541 | NCBI WGS metagenome assembly WNFC01 (sample SAMN13153342, study PRJNA577476) | soil metagenome | isolation source: 120 cm saprolite under Douglas fir tree site 2 hole 2 replicate 1 | place: USA:California | collected 2015-04-18
CGAGCAGGAACAGACGGAAATCCCTCAGGCCGAGGCCATCGAGCGCCATAGCATACGACTCGTGATACTGGCCAAAGCGGCACGGACCGCACGCGCCAGCCGTCAGGTAAACGTATTTCTTGCTCACCTCGTCCTTGCCATGTTGCGCCACTTCCTTCTTCAGGAAGTTCACCAGGCTGCCGGTAGTGAAGATGGTGGGACAGCAGGCGCCGACATCGATCAACTCTTTGCCGGCGTCGAGGTCTTCGCGCGCAATGTTGGGTAGAGGCTCCGCCTTGTACTTCAGGTTGTGCAGGGCGCCTTGCATCAGGCGCTCATGTTTCCACGTGAGCCCGCCGAACAGAAGGGTGGTTTCCTCGCGTTGCTCGCGGGTGAACGGTTTGGGCCGGTAGGCCTGGTAGTGTTGAACGGGTGGTGTACTAATGTTCGCGTCGAGATTGGTATCTATGGTTACCAGCTGTCCCAAGAAAAACGACGATTCCGAAACATCCACCTCCAATCAACTGCGCAACGATTGGGATGTGCAGAGCGTTGATCAGTCCATAGCGATCGGCAGCGCGCCCAATAATCAGCGGCGCCAGAGCCATGGCGAAGAGATGGACGAAGAGGTAGTACAAGCCCAGAGCAGTCACGTGCCCGCTCGGCGGGACAAGATCGTGGATCGTGGCGGTGAGCGGGCCATGATACCAGCTCATGAAAAATGCGCCCAGCCCGAAGAAGAGGAGAAACGGAATTTTGCCGGCAGTGTGGAGCGCGATCAAGATGGCGGGCGCATCGAGCACGAAACCGATTGGGATAATCAGGGCGCGTCCCCACGGCCGCAGGCGAGCGAAGCGGTCGGACACGTACGCTCCGGCTACAGTTCCCCATGCGCCGACTTAAACCACGGTGAGCCCCAATGCCAATCCAGCCTCCCGTGCCGTGAAGTCTTTCTGTTCCTGAATCAGGTCCGGGCCCTCCCACACGATGCAGGTGTGCCCGGCGAAGTTCCTGAGCCAGCCGGCTACCAGCACCGCGAGATATGCCAGCGGACACAAAGTTCTCGCAGATGCATGTGCTCTTCAGAATGATCGCGATGCGCCTCCGGAAGCCGCATCGCACTCAGTCCCAACAGCAGACTGGAATCCCCACAAAAAAGAACGCGGTTCGCCAACCGAAGGATTGAGCCATAATACCTCTGAGCGCAATTCCTGTCGCGCCTCCTGCAGCATCCGTGACTGGCAAAGGCAGGCTGACATTTTCTTCCCGTTTCGAGCCTAAAAGAGGTGTATTATGTAATTCTTCCCTGCTGACTAGTATCGGCAACTGCGCCTGTTCCCCGGATTAGTTGCTGCGCACAAGGAACCATTTCGTCTAAGGGCTGGCCGAAGGGCGCAACCCTCAACTTCTCATTCTGCTGTTCCGAACTCGTCAGCGATGCCGCATGGTGTACCTCAAGCGCCGTCCCCGAGGGATGGTCTTGGAGGGAACGATGGAAGAAACTATTCGTCACCTTCGAGATGCGCAGACCATGACAAGAATTGTCGGCCGCAGCCCGACGTTCTTGAAGGCCATCGCTCAATTGCCCATCATTGCGAGAACGGGAGCTCCGGTCCTCATCAGCGGAGAAACGGGTACGGGAAAGGAGTTGGTGGCACGGGCGTTCCATTATTTGAGTGAGCGGGCAGGCGCTCCGTTTGTGGCGCTCAATTGCGGATCGCTCCCGGAAACTCTGGTGGAAGATGAACTATTCGGGCACGAACGAGGCGCGTTCACCGACGCTCATATGCGCCGAGAGGGGCTGATTGCCCAGGCGGATAGCGGCACACTGTTTCTGGACGAGGTGGACACCTTATCCGCGAAAGCACAAGTAGACTTTCTTCGTGTCCTCCAAGACAGGAAATTCCGGAGGATTGGTTCGGCAACAGAGCAGGATTGCGATGTACGTGTGGTCGCGGCTACCAACACACCCCTCGATGAACTATTGCGAACGAGAGCCTTTCGAGTCGATCTCTATTATCGTCTTTGCGTCTTTAGCATTCACTTGCCTGCTCTTCGCGATCGCAAAGACGACATCCCCATTCTGGCAGCGTATTTTCTGGAGAAATATGGCCCACCGGATCACAGGGGAGCCCTCAAATTCTCTGCCGCCGCTTTCGCCGCTCTGTCGGCGTGGCACTGGCCGGGCAACGTTAGAGAGCTTGAGAACGCGGTGATTCGCGGCATCCATTTGAGCCGGAACCGCTGCATCGAGGCGGAAGACATGGAAGTTGGCGGCAACCACCCGGTTGCTCAATCGGGCGTGGATTCCGGGGGTTCTCAATCGTTCAAAGAGCGGAAGAGAGACATAGTGGAGACTTTTGAAAGAGACTATCTAACGCGACTGCTCGTGGAACACCGCGGAAACTTGAGCCGAGCCGCTCGCGAAGCAAGGAAGGACCGGCGCGATTTCGGAAAGCTGCTCAAAAAGCACCGGCTTGATCCAAAGTCGTTCCGCGCCGCGTAGCGAGACGCGAAAATCCCATTGCTCCTCCACTCGTGTAGCTATGCCAGCGTGTGCGGAGAAAATCCCCCACTGCGGCGGCGTTCCCACATCCGTTTGCAAGTGACTACTGGGTCGAGATCTATCTGGCTTTGGTAGTTTTTTTCGCTGCGGCACTAACCTCCCGGAACCCACGCAACTCTGCGATCAGTCGCGCCCGAACCCGTTGCGGGCTCAAGCACTTCAGGCGAAGCATCGAAATGGAGACGAATTTGCTCTTCGGTACTCGGGCAGCCGATGCACGAACCACCAGAATTTCGGTGGAGCAAAAAGCAGCAGGAACGTGAGCTGGCTGAATTGGTACTCGGCTATCTGAGCGAGCACCCGAATGGCATGGACACGTTGGAGGGCATTGCTGAGTGGTGGATCCCTCGCCAACAAGTTCGCGTCGATGTGGAGAGCCTGGCGCGAGCCTTACAAGACTTGATCCAGAAGGGTGTGGTGGAGCGAATTGGTCCCGAGAACAGTTCGCTGTATCGATTGCGAAAGAAGTGTTGACGCAGGCCGTTGGAATCGTGCCGACAGCAAAGCTTACCTACGCACGTAGTGGGGTGATTCGCTGAACAGATACTGCTTTCTTTGGACCGCTTGCTCGCGATGGTTCAAAGCAGAAGCAGTTAGGCGATAGAAGGAACTGCGAGACCCGTTGGCGATGGCGACCGAAAACACAATCACCGAAAACAACGGGCAACAGTTGGACACTGAAGGCAAGCGTCCGATCGACGTGCTGATGCCGGCGCTGCATCGGCTCGATCATATGTTGGAGCGAGCGGTGGCCGCGGCCGAAGGGGCATACGGAACGAAAGCGGCCACAGATCCTTACCGCGGCCTTTACATCACTCGCGATGACGTGGAGCGCCTGCTCGTCCGCGATGCCGGAGCGCCAGTTTTGCTCGCGCGAATCCAAGACGCATCGGATGCTGTGCCTGAGTTTCCACATCTGGCTTGGCTGCAGCGGACATTCAGCCTCTCCCCGTTCGATCTTGATGCAATTCTGATCGCTCTAGCGCCCGAGGTGGATCTTCGATATGAGCGTCTTTACGCCTACCTGCAGGACGATGTCAGCCGCAGACGTCCGAGTGTCGACCTAGTGTTAAACCTGCTTTGTTCGACCGTGGAAGCCAAGTTTCAGGGAAGGACCCGCTTTTCCCCCGACGCTCCCCTGATCCGGCATCGTTTGCTGCATCTGCTGCCCGACGGGAGCATGGGCAGATCAACTCTGTTGGCCCAGTACATTCAGCTCGACGAATCGCTGATCCCGCTGCTCATGGGCCAGTCTTATCTCGATCCTCGAATTGCACCGCCTGCTCGATTGAGCAATCCAGAAGTTGGGCTGAACGCTGCACCATTGCCAGACAGCATGCGCAAGGTGCTATCGGCCTTGATTGCGCAGGCCCAGGCAGCCGCTCGCCCCGTACATTTTTATTTCCAAGGGCCACTCGGAATTGGTCAACCGCGAATTGCAGGAGCCGTGGCCAGAGAAATCGGAGCATCGCTGCTGAGCGCTGACCTGAGCCGGATTGCCGCTCCAGGGACGGAGTTTGCCACCTTTGTGCGCCTACTACTTCGTCAAGCGCACCTGCAGAGAGCAGTGCTTTACCTTGAGGGGCTGGATGCAGCCGACGTGACTGCTGGAAAGACAGCTTGGGATTCGTTGGGGATAAGATTTCCGATTCCGAGCTGGATGTTCTCGCATCCCGCTTCCGGATGACTCCCGACCAGATTGCTGATGCGGTAGGCACAGCGAAGGGGCAAGCCAGACTGCGGGCTCTGGCGACGGAATCCAGCGACGACCCGACGATTGACGACCTGTTTGCCGCGGCTCGCAGCCAATCGACTCATGACCTCGGGGCATTGGCACGCAAGATCGAGCCAAACTATCACTGGGACGACATCGTACTCCCGGACGATCAGAGACGGCATCTGCGCGAGATTTGCAATCAAGCAAAGTATCGTCACGTGGTGTACGGACAGTGGGGTTTCGACCGCAAGCTGTCGTTGGGCAAGGGGCTTAACGTCCTGTTTTCCGGCCCGCCGGGGACCGGAAAAACCATGGCGGCGGAAGTAATCGCGACGGAGTTGCATCTGGAGCTTTTCAAGATCGACCTCTCCCAAATCGTGAGCAAGTACATCGGAGAGACCGAGAAGAACTTGAACCGGATTTTCCATGAAGCGCGGATGAGCAATGCCATCCTTTTCTTTGATGAAGCCGACGCCCTGTTCGGCAAACGCTCGGAAGTGCGCGATGCACACGATCGTTATGCCAACATCGAAATTGCCTATCTGTTGCAGAAGATGGAGGAGTACGAGGGCATGAGCATCCTGGCCACCAACCTACGCCAGAATCTGGACGAGGCTTTCACCCGCCGCTTGAGTTTTACGGTGGAGTTTCCTTTCCCCGACGAAGCCAGCCGTTTCCTAATCTGGCAGTCCATCTGGCCCAAGGAAACTCCTTTGGACGAGGACTTGGACCTGAAGTTTGTGGCGCGGCAGTTCAAGCTCGCTGGCGGCAGCATCAAGAACATTGCGCTCGCGGCAGCTTTTCTGGCGGCAGAAGCGCACAGCAAGGTCGCCATTGCGCATGTGTTACGGGCCACGCGGCGCGAATTTCAGAAGATGGGCAAGACCGTGGCGAAGGTTGAATTTGGAGCCTATGCGGAGCAGTTGGAATTGGCGCCTGCACCGGCCGCATGAGTGCAGCGTTTGGGAAAACTGAGTCAGAGAGGTTACCGGCCCGATGATCCGTGATTTGAGCGCGACGCTGGACGCTCTGCTGACGCAGCCCGGGATCCCCCCGGAACTGGCCGCCGCGCAGATTATTTTCGATCGGCCAACGGAGCCGTTTACCCCGCCGCAGACCACTGTAGATCTGTTCCTTTACGACATTCGAGAAAACGTCGAGCTGCGCAGCAACGAACCCTTGTACCGGCGACCCTTGAACCAGCAGTTCCTGGAGGTCGAGCCTCCTCCGATGCGCGTTGCCTGTTCCTACCTGGTCACGGCTTGGCCCGTTGGAGGCGCAGACCTTGCGCTGCAAGAACATCGTCTGCTGAGTCAGGTGTTGCAGCTGTTGTCGCATTTCCCGACCATCCCGGCGCCATTCCTGGTGGGAAGCTTGGCTGGGCAGGAGCCGCCTCTACCCATGATGACCGCCCAGACCGACGCAGTGAAGAATCCGGCGGAATTCTGGACGGCCATTGGCAACCGCCTGCGCGCGTCGTTGAACGTCACCGTGACCATCAGTTTGCCGGTCATCGACAACGTGACCACCGGCATCGTCACCACCATCCGCACGGGATACGACCTGGGTCAGGGAGTGAGAGAAACCCGCATTGAGATCGGAGGGCGGGTCACCGATTTGCTGGGGAACACAGTATCCAATGCGCTGGTAGATGTGCTGAATGCCGGTTTGCGCACGCGGACCGATGCCGACGGACGTTATCGCTTTGACAGTGTGCCCTCCGGGGCGATCACCGTGCGTACGGTGGCGGTCGGATTTCAACCCAAAACCCAAGTCGTGACTGTGCCCGGAAAATCTGGGGACTACGAAATCGCTCTAACCCCGCTGTGACCCAAGTGGTCAAGAAGGAGACGGTATGGCTACAGTGTTCAACGCTTTCGAGAAAACGCCAGGAGTTTATATCCAGGAGATTTTGGTGCCGGGCCCAATTAAGGGTGTTGGTACCAGTACAGCGGTGTTCATCGGTCCGGCTCGCCAGGGTCCGATCAACGACCCAACTTCCCTCACCAACTGGACACAATTCAAAGACGCTTTCGGATTGAGCGACGATTTTGGCCCCTACTTTCCCACCGGAGGCGTGTATGCTCCTCATGCTGTCCGTGGCTTTTTCGACAACGGTGGCTCGCACTGTTACTTCGTGCGTGTGGGGACGGCTGCTCGAGCCTCACGCGGACTCAACGACCGTGCCGCTGTGGCGAAGCCGGTCCTGTTGGTGACCGCAAAGACGGAGGGTGTGGCCAACAACGCGATCACGGTTGAGGTGCAAGACGCCAACATTGTAGCGGCTGTACCCGCCACGCGTGCGACGTCGAATCTGGTGGCTGCCGGCAACAACCAAGCCACGGTGCCTGCCCCGGCGGACGCTGCCAAGTTCCGGCCCGGCGACATCGTAGCCCTGAATGAGGCTGCCAAGAACGATCGAGCAACCATCGCCAGTATCAGTGGCACCACCATCACCTTTGAAGGCAACCTCACCAACAACTACGGTGGCGGCACCATCCGCATCGCCGACCTGGTTGCCGGACAGACCAAAGTGCGCATCGCCGACACGACCGGCATTGAGCCGGGCAGCTATGTGAATATCAACAACGGCGCTAATAACGAAAACGGCGTTGTGCAATCGGTAGAGGCCACCAACAAGTTCCTCACGCTTACCACCGGACTCACCAATGTCTACCCCATGGGAGCGGCGGACCCGGCGTGGACGTCTCTCTGGCCGATCCGCCAACGCCAACCCCGCCTGTCAACAACATGCCCGCCGTTTTGGCGGCTACTGCGCTTCAAGGCGGAAAAGACGACGACATTTCGCAGCTCACCTCGGTGGAGTATACGAATGCGCTCACCGCACTGGAAAAAGTTGACGACGTGAATATCGTCTGCATTCCGGATCGGACGGACTTTGCGGTGCAAAAGGCGGTGAAGGATCACTGCGAGAAAATGCAGGACCGGTTTGCGATCCTGGACCCTCCGCCCAACCTGAAGCCGGCCGAGATCACAACCTTGCGCAACGACCCGACCTTCCCCGCCTCGAAGAATGGCTATGCCGCGCTCTACTACCCGCAGATCTACATCACGAACCCGGTCGGCGCGGACAAAGGTAAGCCGCTCAAAGTGCCGCCATCCGGCCACCTGGCGGGTCTCTATGCCCGTGTAGACAACGACCGCGGAGTGCACAAGGCGCCTGCCAATGAGCAGCTAAACGGCGTGCTCAGCCTGGAACGAGCGTTGAGCGACGACGAGAACGGACCCCTGAATGAACTGAGCATCAACGTTATTCGGGCCTTCACGGGGCGCGGCATCCTGGTGTGGGGCGCCCGCACCATCTCGGTTGACACCCAGTGGCGTTACATCAACGTGCGACGCTTGCTGCTGTTCATCGAGAAGTCCATCCAGGAGGGCACGCAGTTCGCCGTATTCGAACCCAACAACCAGGAACTCTGGCAGAAAGTGAAGCGGCAGGTGAGCGAATTTCTCGACCGCGTATGGCGCTCCGGTGCGCTCCTGGGCGCCAAGCCCGAAGAGGCCTACCGAGTACGCATCGACGATGAATTGAATCCGCCAACCACCATCGCTTTGGGGCAACTGATCATCGAGGTCCGCGTGGCCCCGACTACCCCCGCGGAATTCGTGGTCTTCCAGATTATTCAGGAACCCGGCCGCAAGATCATCAACGAGTAGGACAACGGAGAAGGAGAACACTATGGCAACCGCACAAAGGGTGGATCCCTACAGGAATTTTCGCTTTCTGGTGGAGATCGACGGCATTGTTCAGGCCGGCTTCTCCGATTGCAGCGGATTCGGCTCCAACCTGGAGGTAGTCGAGTACCGCGAAGGCGGAGAAACCGCCACCGTCCGAAAGCTGCCGGGCAAGGTGAGTTATCCGGATATCACGCTCAAATGGGGCATCACTGACAGCCGGGAGCTCTACGACTGGCACCGCGCGGCGGTGAACGGTGAGATCCAGCGCAAGAACGGCTCGGTCATTCTGCAGGACGACCGGGGACAGGAAAAGATTCGCTGGAACTTTTTTAACGCTTGGCCGAGCAAGTATGCCGGCCCGGATTGCAACGCCAAGGGCAATGACGTCGCCATCGACACGCTGACCGTGAGTTGTGAAAAAGTGGAGCGGGCGTAGTACCGCTTCCTGACTTTGCTTGACCAGGGAGGCTGCAATGCTGCAAACCGAATATGAATTCACATTGCCGTTAGGCTACGCTGATGCGGAAGGCAATCTGCACCGCGAAGGCGTGATGCGTCTGGCCACCGCCGCCGATGAAATCCTGCCGCTGAGGGATCCCCGGGTACAGGCCAACGAGGCCTACCTGGTCATCATCCTGCTGTCGCGAGTGATCACCCGGCTGGGATCGGTCGAGCAACTAACCCCGAAGCTAGTGGAAGGTCTGTACGCGGCTGACCTGGCCTACCTGCAGGAGTTCTACAACCACATTAATAGGAATGGACACGCAAAGGTAGACGCGTCCTGCCCCAAGTGTGAGCACCAGTTCGCCTTGGAGATGAGCGGTGCGGGGGGGTCTTAGGCTACCCCCTCGAAGCGGTTTACGAGGAGGTAGCCTTCGTCGCATACCACTTTCATTGGCCGCCGGAGGCTGTGCTGAACCTCGATCATGCCGAACGGCGGCGGTGGGTGACGGAGATCTCCGCCATTAATGAACGATTGAATGGCGCGGAGTAAGAAGAGTGCAATCACATATGCCAATCCGGAAAAACTTCTCTCCCCGGCACTCGCCGGTGCTGGAACGCTGGATGGGCTGGGCAAGATCGCTTAGCCGCTGGCGGCGTCGGCTGGCGGCGTGCTTCGGTCCGGCGGCCATGACACTTCTCCGCCCACGCATGTTCACCCAACTCTTGCGAGCCCACCGATCAGTATCCATATTTCAGCACAACACGCAGGTGAATTTCTTTCTCTCTCTCGTGGTGCGAAACCGCCTCGCGCAAAACGGCGTGTCTGGGGCGCGGCAAGTGCTCGCTCCGGTTATGTCGCTGTCGCGGCTTTCCCTTGCGGGAGAGCCGACAGCGCCGCGGGTTACATCGGCTGCAGACAACATGTCTTACGCACCAACTGCACATGCTTTGAGCATGAGTCGCCTTGCGCCGCGCATCGGACGAACATTCCTGCGGCGGCGGGAAACCGGGCCGGCCATTCACCCCAACTTCGTGACGCCACGGGCCGCGTCGTCGGAAACCGTGCATTCATCGGGCGGACTCGTGCTTATTTCTCGCCGCACCAGTGCCAAGGTCTTGGACGCGGAGCCGCCGGCACGACGGCTGCGGCGGCAGACCAAGCGCTGCGAACAGGCGCTGTCCGGGCGTCCCGCCCTGCTGACCCGCAGGCCAGCGGGGCTGACCGATTCTCGGCCGGCTTCCACTTCACCTGCCGAACTCGCACCTGGGGACCATTTTAGCGGGGAGGGTCCGCGGGGTTGGCAGGCAGTTTCCCAACGTCCGGACATGAACGTGGAAGCTCTCACCGACGAGGTGATTCGCCAGATTGACCGGCGCATCATCGCACGGCGTGAACGCATGGGAAAGATGTAGGGGTTTCAGTCATGGCGCTGGCAAAAGCACGCATTACCATCGAACATACTGGCGATCAGTTCGACGTGATGTTCAACCCGGAAGAGTACAGCGTCAACAAGGACAACAACTTCGCCTCGCAGGCGATCCCCGGGCTGAGTTCGCCTCTACTGCAGTTTGTGCACGGCAATCTGCGGACCTTGGAGATGGAATTGTTCTTTGACACCACACAGGGGCGGACCGACGTTCGAGAGCAGACGCAAAAGATCGTGAACCTCCTGAAGATCGACCCCGACCTGCATGCTCCGCCGGTGCTCCGGGTTGCATGGGCGTCGCTTCAGTTGCGCTGCGTGCTGGCCCGCGTGGGACAAAAGTTCGTGAAGTTTCTCGATGATGGCCGTCCCATCCGCGCCCGTCTCACCGTCACCTTCAATGAGTTCATTGACGAAGAGCGAGAGGCGAAAGAGGTCAACCGGCAGACCGCCGACTTCAGCAAAGTATATGTCGTGCGTGAGAGCGACACGCTAAGTGGCATTGCCGGCGAGTTTTACAAGAATCCGCAGCTTTGGCGGCCGATCGCCGTCGCCAATGACATTGATGATCCCAGATCCATCGTGCCGGGCCAAAGCCTCAGTGTGCCGTCGTTGCCCTTCCGCGCCCCAGAGACGGGAGAAGTGGTGCAATAACATGGCTCGCTTTCCACGCTACGCTCCCGAATTTTCCCTCCGGATCAACGGTGATCCGCTGCCGCCCGCCCTGCGTGCTGCGGTGAGCAGCGTGAGCTACACGGACGGCATTGAAGGGGCGGATCGCGTGGAAGTCACGTTTGCGAATCCCGGATTGCGTTGGCTCGATCATCCGCTGCTTGCCGTGGACAACGGTTTCCGCTTATCGCTGGGATACGCTCCCGATCCGCTGGAAGAAGTCTTCGTGGGTGAAATTACGGGCGTGGAACCGACATTCCCCAGCGGGAGCATGCCGACCATCCGAGTCACGGCACAAGACTTCCTGCAACGGCTGACACGTGGAACGAAAGATCGTTCATTCCTGCTCAACATTCCTTCCATCGGTAACTTTCCTTTGCCTGACGTCGCCATCGCTGCGTTGGTGAGCGGGACGAACATGCTGATTCCTTATCCCGATCCTGTAGGTGGAGCGATCTCGGCCATCATGACCCTCGCCAGTTACATTGCCTTCCCGCAATTTGCGCAGTTAGGCGTCCGGAAGCAAACCAACCAGAGCGATTTCCAATTCCTTTCGCAAATCTCAAAAGCGAACGGATGGGAGATGTATATCGACCATACTTTGGATCCGCACGGTTACGTACTTCGTTTCCAATTCTTGATCCAGGACTACGCGCCCAGCTTGACTTTGAAGTGGGGCTCGTCGCTCATGGAGTTTACGCCGCGGCTCACGACGGTGGGTGATGTGTTCGGCGTGTCGGCTAGGGTATGGGTAGACAGTCTCAAGATGGAATTTGTGATCCTCGTTTCATGGGATTACGACCGCGCTTCCCTAGATCTTCAGATATACCCGAGCCTGGTGGGTGATCTTGGTTCGGTCGTCGGAAAAGAAAAAGCCGACAAGACACTCTCCATTAAGCCCACGGGATTTGCGCAAACTCCGCAGAAGATCCTTACCGAACTTTTGCCCCGCCTGAACAACCGGCTTACCGGATCGGGCAGCACGGTGGGGGATCTCAGAATAAAAGCCGGGCGCGTGATCAATTTCGAAGGGCTGGGTGGGCAGTTCAGCGGCCTCTACCGGATTACTTCGGCCACCCACAGTATGGATTCAGGCGGATACAAGACTAGTTTCCAGGTAAGAAAAGAAGTCTGGTTCGGCTCCATTCCCCTACCGAAAGGTACTTCGGGACTAGTGCAGGCTCAGGGTCAGTTTTCTGTGTCAGTTTGAGGAGGAGCAACTTGGATACGGATGGACTGGTTTCGCGGCTCGCAGAACTCGGACCGGACTCGCTTCCCGACGGCTTTGCCATCGCGCCCGGCCTCGTGAAGAACAACCTCGACCTGATTGCCGAAGGGCGAGTACAGGTGAGTATCACTTCTAGGCCTGCGCTCCAACCGTGGGCTCGGTTGCCCGTGCTGGGAGGCGGCTCCGGGCGCGGCTTTCTGTGGATCCCGCAAATTGATGACGAAGTGCTGGTAGCGTTCGCTCAGAACGACGAGAGGAGTGCGTACATATTGGGTGGCCTGTGGAGCACGCATGACCATCCTCCTCTCACCGCTCCCACGGATTTCCTGATCAAGCGGGTTCTGAAAACCGGCATGACGGGTGGGTTGGGGCACGAAATGGAATTCGACGACTCAAAGCTATGCAGATTTCGATCGAGGGAGTGCAGGTGGATGTGAAAGGTACAACCATCAACGTTCAGGCCGGGGGCCCCTGCAGCATCCAGGGCTTGCCGGTGCAGATCAACTGAGGAGGAAGACATGCCACCAGCTGCACGCGTTGGTGACCCCACGGGACATCCCGGAACCATCGCGGGACCGGGTGTAGCAACTGTCTTGATCGGTGGGATGCCTGCAGCCGTGTTGGGAGATACGCACACATGCGCCATGCCGCCGCTGGCGGGTCCGCATCCCCCGACCCCGATCGTAAAGGGCAGCGCCACCGTGCTGATCGGGGGCCGGCCAGCCGCAAGGGTAGGAGACCTGGCCGGCTGCGGAGCTGCCATCATCATGGGCGCGTTTACTGTTGTGGTGGGAGGCTAATCGCGTGAAAGGTTTTGATCCAGCCGAGGCTTTTTTAGGAGTGGGATGGGCCTTCCCGGTATGCATTGAAGCCGGAACAACGGCCACAGCCGTTTATGAGGAAGACGTCCGCCAGGCGATCCGGATCATCCTGGGCACAAACCCCGGGGAGCGAGTAATGCGCCCGGATTTCGGCGCGGGCTTAAACCAGTTTGTCTTCGAACCCATCAACATCGCCACGATGGAGGCTCTGAAGACTCGGGTGCAGGAAGCGCTGGTGGATTGGGAGCCGCGGATTGATGTCGAGGAAGTCCAAGTCACCGCGGACGACACAGAAGGCAACAAGCTATTGGTGGATGTGAAGTATCGCGTGCGAGCAACAAATACGCACGCGAATCTAGTGTACCCGTTCTATCTGCGGGAGGGCTCAGCAGAGTGATCGAAAAAACGGAAATTCGGTTGGACGAGCGGGATGCGGCCGTCATCGTTCAGCAACTGTTGGCACGACGCCTGGGCTATGTGCCGGAATGGCTGGCACCAGACAACAGCCCTGGCGTCGGTCTTGCCTGGTTGTTTGCCCGCTTTGTCTATTCCGTACTACTGCGGCTGAACCAGGCCCCGGGGAAAAACAAGCTGGCTTTTCTCGACGTCCTCGGGTTGGAGTTGGTACCGGCTCAGTCAGCGCGCGTGCCAGTGGTATTTCAGCTTTCGGATCAGGCTTCGTCCGGAGCCGCTCCGGCGGGAACGGCGATCGCCGCACCCGCGCCACCCGGCAGTACAGACCAGATCGTTTTCGAAACGGAACGTTCCACAGGCGTGATGGCGGGAAAGCTGGCGCAGGTTTTCAGCCTGTGGCCGGGCCGTGATGAATACATCGATCATTCCGCCGCCATGCTTGCGAACCAACCCTTCCAACTTTTCCTTAGAAAAGATCTGCAGCCTGTGCCGCACAGGGTCTACCTGGCGCACAGCACCCTGCTCGCGCTCAGCGGCAGCGTGGAACTGAGCGTCGAGTTTGAGCTTACCCACCCTGCAACGAAGCCGTTGGAGATCCTGTGGGAGTACTGGGACGGCCAGGTGTGGCGCGGCTTCCTGGAAGCGATGACCAGCTGTGACGCGGCACAGAAGGCGCTGCAAGACAGCACAAATGGATTCACCCACAGCGGCAGATTCCAGCTGATCGCGGATTGTGCGCAAGCCTCGCAGAAGAGTGTCAATGGCAACTCTGGCTTCTGGATTCGTGGCCGGCTCACCGAACCTCTGCCTGCCGACCCAGACACAGCACTGCCGGACGTCGATACGGTAAAAATCAGCAGCAAAGTCAGCCAGACGCTCAAAGCCTTCTTGGCAGCAACTCCTCCGTATTCGGACCAAACACATGAACTCGCCGGTGTGGTGCGCAATGAGGCGGGACAACCAATGGTGGGCGTCAAGGTGGTTGTTACCGACCTCGACCACCCGGATAACCAGTACTCCTCGATAACCAACGAGATCGGGGAATACGGGTTCGACATCACTTCCGTGCCGCTCAACCGGAGATATCAGTTTCAGGTTTTCTTCCAGGATATGGAGCCCGTAATGACGCCGGCCAAACAGGCAACTTCC
>WNFC01006037.1_pt1 | contig 14111 bp, 16 predicted proteins | sample 5400541 | NCBI WGS metagenome assembly WNFC01 (sample SAMN13153342, study PRJNA577476) | soil metagenome | isolation source: 120 cm saprolite under Douglas fir tree site 2 hole 2 replicate 1 | place: USA:California | collected 2015-04-18
CATCTCTACGCCGTCGAGTGGGAACCCGGCACGGTGCGCTTCTATGTTGATTCGAATCTCTACGCCACTTTCCCGCAATCGCAATGGCCCGCTGGCGGCACCTGGAGCTTCGATCATCCCTTTTTCATTCTCCTCAACGTCGTCGCCGTTGGCGGCAATTGGCCCGGCCCGCCCGATAACACCACGGCCTTCCCCCAGCAAATGCTCGTCGACTATGTCCGCGTCCACACCAAAATGTAACTCTGTAGCTCCCGTAGCTCACTCCTACAGGGGTGAGGTTTTTCGCATTTTTTCCGTGTGCTCATCGCGCCTATGCGTTTAAACTCTTCATCGTCCCTTCCAGGGAAGGGAATCACCCAGTGACTCCATCATCCGAATCCGCTCGCCAATTGCTTCGTCATTCCGTCGCCACCGTTGCTTACCGTGGTGGCAAAGCCCTCCGCGGCGCTCCCGACCATTTCGGGAGCTTTCATATCGGCGACAAAACGCGTACGCCCGCGCAGATCCTCGCGCACATGGGCGATTTGTTTGATTGGGCGCTTTCCATCGCCCAGGGCCAGCAGGCCTGGCACGACTCCACACCGCTGCCTTGGAGCGACGAAGTTGAACGCTTCTTTGCCGCCCTGAAAAAATTCGACGACTACCTCGCTTCCGGCGAGCCGCTGCATTCTCCCGCAGAAGGACTTTTGCAAGCCCCCGTCGCCGATTCGCTCACGCATATCGGGCAGATCGCCATGCTCCGGCGTTTGGCCGGCTCTCCTGTGAAAGGCGAAAATTATTTCAGAGCTGAAATCACTGCCGGGCACGTGGGCCTTGAACAATCCGCGCCCCGCCGCGAATTCGAGTGAATCGAGAATCGTTCACCTCGAGTGATGTGCTTCTCGATTTCTTCGCGAATCTGCTCCGACCTTATGTTGGGCTGCAGGAAGCGATATTCGCGAAGCAGGCCAAGCAGGACCCATAGTTGCTGGCTTCATACCGCGCGAAGAATATGGCGCGCCGCGCCTTTTCGTCATATCGCTCAAACACAGGCTCACCTGTCGGTTAGTCTATGACTGCGATGTTGTTTGGGGCAATGGGCGTTCATACCTTTGCCGCAATCACTTGAATTCGGATGAGTGGCATCTTTCGTCGACAATCCGTCGCAGCGTCAATCCACCACGACAGCCGATCTCCGTCTTCCGTGGAATATTCAAATTTGTTTATAGGCTGATGCATGTCGTGTTATAAGTAGGAACATCATGGTTATCTCCGACCGCTTGCGCACTATACGGGAGCAGAAAGACCTCTCACAGGGCGATATCGAACAGCGCACCGGGCTAAAGCGCTGCTACGTTTCGCGCGTGGAAAACGGCCACACTGTTCCCTCCATCGAGACGCTCGAAAAGTTGGCTCGAGCTCTCGAAGTTCCGCTCTACCAATTGTTCTACGATGGTGAAGCGCCGCCCGAACCTCCGCCCCTCCCGCAGGGAGTCGAGCTGAAGAACGACGACTGGGGCAGCGAGGGTGAAGACGCGCGTTTCCTCCAGCGCCTGCGGTCGCTTCTCGGCCGCATCAGCGAAGACGACCGGAAGCTGATCATGCACATGACCTTCCAGTTGGTTCGCAAGAAGCGCCCCTGATTCAGATTTCTGCCGTTTCTACTTCACGCCCTCAACTGTAGCGGTTCCGCCGGGCCATTGAAGGACGATGCCGGGGGCGGTGGCTTCTTTGCGGACGTAGCCCATGCCGAGGATGCGTGGTGGATCCCAAGCTCTGGCGGCGCGCGTGACGTAGCCGACTTCTTTGCCGCTCAACGTCAGTAGGGCGCCCGGTTCGGGCACCACGTCGCCGGAAAAGTGCAGCGTCACGCGTTGGCGGTTCACTTGGCCGCGCGAGCGCACGCGCTCCACGATTTCCTGTCCCGTGTAGCAGCCCTTCGTGTAGCTGATATGGCTGTCCTGCAAGCCCGCCTCGTGCGGGATCTGTTTTTCGCCGAAGTCGTAGCCAAACCACGGCTGGCCCAGCGCCAGGCGATGCGCGCTCAGGGCCGCGCATCCCATCGGGCCGCCTCCATGCTTCTGCGTCGCATCCGAAAGAATCTGCCAAAGCTCGGCCAGCTCCCCGCTTTCCACGACGAACTCCGCCCCAGCCACACCTCCCGGAGATCGCTTCACCACGCGGCAGGCGATGGGGCGGCAGGGAATCGTTTCCTTGGTTCGAGTCTTTTCCGCGGTGTCATCCTGAGCGAAGCGAAGGATCTCAGCGTCAACGCGGCCAAGTTCGCTCAACGGTTCGAGATCGATGCCAGTGAGACTTTTCACAATTGCGGCGGCCTTGGGGCCTTCCAGCGCCAGCGTTCCGTAACGCGCGGTTTCATCCGTCATCGTCACGTCGTCCATGATGATGTATTTGTCGAGCCATTCGATGAGGCGCTCACGCATCATCGCGTACGACACGCAAAAGAGCCGGTCCGCAAAGGCGTACGTCTCGATCTCTGCGAGAATGTGCCCCTGCGGATTCAGCAGCAGCGAAACGTTGCCTTGCCCGACGCGAAGGTCTTTGATGTTATTGGTCAGAATCGCGTTCAGGTAGCGAACGCGGTCAGGCCCCGTGAAGGAGAGATAAGCGCGGTAATTCTTGTCAATCAGCGCGACCGTCTCGCGCGCATGGCGATACTCGGCGGCCGCGTCGCCAAAGTGATCCGGCAGCGCGCAGCCAAACCAAACGCCCATCTTCGCGCCGGCGGATTGGTGCATGGCGGCAAGCGGAGTGTTCAGTGCCGGACTAGCGGGTGTATTCTGCGAAGCCATTTCCACGCGAAGGCGCATCCTTCCATACTTAATTTAACAACGAGTAGTTTAGCAAACAGGAGGCTATCGAAGCTCAATCTACCAGTAAACGAGGTGCGGCCTGCAGCGCCTCGCGCAAATCCGCACAACTCCGATGCTATAATCCCGCGTATGAGCGAGGGGCTGACTGCTATCAATGCCGCCACCGACGGATTGATTCAAATTACCATTCCCGTGGGGATGCTGCAGTGCAACTGCTCCATCATCGGCGATCCGGCGACGCGTGAAGCGCTGGTCGTGGACCCCGGCGACGAAGTCACGCGCATTCTGGACCTGATCGGGCGCCACCGGCTGGTGGTGAAAGCCATTGTCAGCACTCACGCGCACATCGATCACGTGGGCGGATTGAGCAAACTCCATCAGTACACCGGTGCGCCAGTGCTGATGCATCGCGACGACTTGCCGCTCTATCAAGCCATGGAGATGCAGGCCTCCTTCCTCGGTGTTCTGCCGCCGGAGCTCACCGACATCGATCAGTTGCTGAAGGAAGGCGACGTTCTACGCTGGGGCCGATTCGAGGCGGTAGTGATTCACACGCCGGGCCACACGCCCGGAAGCGTATCGCTGTTTCTGCCGCATGCCGCCGGAATACTCGCCGGAGGTGCCAACAAGGCAAAGATCGCCACACCGGGCGAAGTGGGAAAGATTATTCTTCCAGCGCCACAACTTTTCTCCGGAGACACGCTTTTCGCCGGCAGCATCGGGCGTACGGACCTGTGGGGCGGCTCGATGGACCAGATCATGGATTCGTTGCGCTCAAAGTTGATGCACCTGCCCGATGAGACCATGGTCCATCCCGGCCACGGACCCGTCACAACTATCGGCAACGAGCGGCACCTGAATCCATTTTTACAGCCTGGCTAGAAATCTCCACTCTCTGGTTTCTGTTTTCGCTTTCCAATTTCACTTTTCGTTCTTTTCCCGCGCCTGCCTCAATTCTTCCATCACCGATTGCAGCAATTCCTTTGCGTGAATCAATTCCTGGTTGATCATTCTCAAGTCCATCGCCGGCACCGTCGGATTGCGCTGGCTTGTGCAATACACTCCGTGCTGGCCCACCAGGACGAGTGCATTCGTGATGCGGTCCAGCGAGACGGCCAGCCGCCCGCGCTCACGTCCGAACATCTGTTCGTAATGCTCCAACTCTTCCCGGTGCTCCTGAAATGCCGACATCATTTCATCCCCTCGTTGACTTCCTGAGTCCAAGGTCTACCCGAAATCGCAGATCCCGGAAGTCCTTTTGGGACTGGAGTTGCACATCGGGCACACGGGGCTCGCACCAAACTTTACCCCATCGCACAGGCGGAACATAATCCGCTTAAGCCACAGACATGCGAGTAACTGCCTTGGGTGTGGCACGAATTTCGAATGCAGTGATAGCGCCTGGTCCCTCTATCAGCTTGGGAAGGGACAGGCTGGAGCAGCCAAACAATGCGACGTTCCGACCTGGTTCAGCACAAGGAAAGGGAAAAGGGCGCCAATACCCGCACCTCGCAAATCGTTTTTGGCGAGCGGCAGCACCTTCTCCGCGTGCTCGATTCGCTCGAAGGCACGGACTTGCCGATCGCACGCATGCAGCAAGAGCGGCGGATTCTGGAAGAACTCATTCACGCGCGCACGCGCGATCTAAATCAGATCAATACCGCGTGGGACGAAAAGATCGGCCTGGTCCTCAGCTCGGATGCCAAGCCGGAAATGCTGGAAAAACTGGTGAAGCAGGCGCCGGAAGAAGATTTTTATTTGCTGCGGCTGATCAGTGAGCATCCGCGGGCGAATGCCAAGACCCTGAACAAGCTGGCGAAACATCCCTACGGCGCGATTCGCGAGAATGTCGCACGGCATCCTAACTCCGACCCGCAGACGCTGGTCTGGTTGAGCAGGGATCGCACCCAGCCCCTCTGGTATCTCGTGGCGTTCAATCCCAACACGCCGACGCCGCTGCAACGCCGCTTGCGCGATCGCCTGAAGCGCCTCGGCGAAAACCAAGCTTCGAAGTAACACTCACCGCTCATTTCATTTATTGCACTATCGTTGCGCCGTCGAACGCACTGCTCTATTCCTCCACGCGTGCGACGTCCGCCGATAGAAAATAGTAAAATGCCGCGCGAATCAGAGTGCGGAAGTGGAGTGCCGAAGTGAGGTCCGGGTTTGGCTGAAAACATTACCCCTGATGGTGGCAAACTCCGGGCGGATTGGCGATCTTCCCGCGAGGGGATCATTGCGGTTTTCTTCATTTCCTCGCTGCTTCTGATTCCTTGCTGGTGGCACCGGCGAATCGAGGCCGGGGATCTGGCTAGCCATGTGTACAACGCCTGGCTGGCGCAATTGATCGAAAAGGGGCAAGCGCCGGGGCTGTACATCGCGAAGCAATGGAACAATGTCTTATTCGATGTCGCATTGCTGCGTGCGGCGAATCTTGTGGGCATCGGCGCGGCGCAGAAGATCGTCGTGCCGATTTGCGTGCTGGTGTTTTTCTGGGGTGTTTTTGCGTTTGTCACTGCGGTCGCTAAGCATCCCCCGTGGTTTCTCGTGCCGTGCATCGCCATGCTGGCTTACGGCTATTCGTTCAGCATGGGTTTCCTGAACTACTATTTGTCGCTGGGGCTGGCTTGCTTCGGGTTGGCAGTTTTGTGGCGGGCGCGGCGAATCGATTGGATTTTTGCCGCGGTATTCGCTGTGCTGGCGATGTTGGCGCACCCCATCGGCTTTTTGTGGCTGGTGGGCACGTTCGCGTACACCAGAATTAGAAGGAAGCTGCCGGGCTGGTGGAAACTGGCGCTTCCGCTGGCGGCGGCGTGCGCTCTCGTTTTGGCTTACTGGTATGTGTCGCGTCGGCCTTCGCTCTCGGCGGATTGGAACCGCGGGCCGTTCTATCTTTACAACGGCGCCGATCAGCTGGGGCTTTACGGCAATCGTTATTTCATCCTCGCGGGCGCTGCATTTCTGTTCGGCTTCCTTTGCGTGGCGGTGGATCTTTACGCCCGGCTGAACGACCGCCCTTCCTGGAAGGTGTTCGTATTGCCGTTCGAATTGTACTTGGTGGCATTTTGCGCGACGGCGCTCCTCCCCGAAAACCTGCGGCCGTCCCTATATGACGGGTGGATCGGGCTCCTCGGGTCAAGACTCACAACGATATCGGCCATTTTCGGCCTCTGTTTTCTTGGAAACCTGAAGCCGCGAAAATGGCATCTAGCCGGTTTCGCAGTTTGCACCATCGTGTTCTTCACGTTTCTATATCAGGACACTGGCTGGCTTAACCGGCTGGAAGACAATGCTGAAAAGCTCGTGGCGGGTTTGCCTGCAGGGGCGCGAGTGATCGTTACGACGCAGGCTCCGGAGGACTCGCGGATCACTTTCATTGGACATGCGGTGGAGCGCGCGTGCATCGGGCAATGCTTCAGCTATGCCAATTACGAGCCTGCCTCAGGGCAATTCCGCGTGCGCGTTCGAAAGGGAAGTCCCGTGGCCGTTTCGTCTACGGATGACGCGGAAGATATGACCTCAGGCCAGTTCGAATTCGACGATCTCGGCTTTGCGTTGAAGCAGATTTATCAGTGCAACGCCAACGACCTGACGAAGCTGTGCCTCCGCGACGTCTCACGCGGCGAGGTCAGCGAGCGAATCGGGCACTAGCGTGGCGCGATGCGAACGGGAAGGTGCTCATGCATTGACGTGTTCGAGCCGCTTGAGCTTTGGCAAAGCGCTGATGGATTTGCCGGACTTCTGTTTGGCAAGGCGGATCTCGTAAAGACTCTGTAAATTCAGCCAGAATTCAGCCGTTGTGCCAAAGAAATGGGCAAGGCGCAGCGCGGTATCGCCTGTGATGGCTCGCCGTCCATTCAGAATCTCCGTAATGCGGTTGGTGGGAACGTCGAGTTGCCTCGCAAGCTCGGCGGCACTCATTCGCAACTCCTGAAGTTCTTCAGCCAAGTGCTCGCCGGGATGAATCGCGGTAATTGTCATAGTCCTCCTAATGATAATCCACAATCGCGACGTTTGAAGGGCCCAGTGCGTCTCCAGTCCATTCGAAGCAGATGCGCCACTGGTCGTTGATGCGGATGCTATATTGTCCCTTGCGATCTCCCTTCAACGACTCGAGGCCGTTGCCGGGCAACCCGGCAAGATCATGCAGCGTAGCGGCTGCTTCGAGACGGTCCAATTTCAGCCGAGCTGCGCGTTCGATACCAGAGAAAGCCTTGACCCGTTTTCCCGCGGCGAAGTTTCTGGTTCGGTCGTCCCGGTAGCTGACGATCATACGACATTATGGAAGCGAATTATGCGTTACGTCAAGCGTATCGGAATGCTCGATGCCCAGAAGGGTGCCGCACCCCAGGAAAGACTCGGCGCGCGGTGCTGTTGGGCGAGAGTCAAATTGGCTCTTGTACCAGGCCAATCTCTGGTAGAATTGGCCGAAGGTGAGAGACAATGCTTCCACTCCATCTCCAGCCGCAGAGTCACGTTCCGCTGTACATCCAACTTCGCGACCAATTGCGCGCGCTCGTCCACGCGGGTGACTTGCGCCCGGGCGACCGCATCCCGGCGAGCCGCGAGCTTGCCACTATGCTCGGCGTTCACCGCACCACGGTGGCAAACGCTTACGCCGAACTGGAATCTGAAGGGCTGATCCAGGGCCACGTGGGACGCGGCACATTTATCAAGGGAGACGGCAACGGGTTGAAGATTACGCCACCCGCCCCTCCGGTCCTGAATGGCAACGGAGGAATTCGCTGGGAACTGCTCTTCGCCGATGAACGCGGGGAAGAGGTCCTCAGCCGCCTCACTGCCAATGTGCCGGAAAATGCGCTCTCGTTTGTGATGGCGCGTCCCGCACAGGAGTTCTTTCCCATCGAAGAACTTCAGAACTGCGTGAACGCCGTGCTTCGGCGCGAAGGCGCGGATGTCCTGAATCTTGGCCCGTCGGACGGGTATCCGCCGTTGAAAGAAGCGCTTCTTGAACTGCTGCATCACGACGGCATCGCAGCCAAAGATGAAAACCTGTTGATCACCGATGGATGCCAGCAATCGTTCGATCTGATCAGCAAAGCTTTTGTGCGTCCGGGCGATTCCGTGATTATGGAAAACCCAACGTATCCGGGAGCGGTGGCGATCTTCCATGGAGCGCGAGCGCGATGCTTGAGCGTTCCGATGAGGACGCAGGCGGAACCGGGGACGACGCTGGGGCTGGACCTGGAAGCTCTGGAGGCCACACTGGCGGCGAATCGTGTGAAGCTCATTTTACTGACGCCGGACTTCCAAAACCCCACGGGAACTTCGATGCCGCTGGCGTCGCGACGTAAGTTGTTGGAGTTGGCTGGGCGTTACCAAGTTCCGGTAGTGGAAGATCACATTTACGCGCGATTGCATGCGCGCGAAGAACGCATTCCGTCGCTGAAGCAACTCGACCGTTCGAACCTGGTCATTCATATCGACAGCTTTGCGAAAGTGGCGTTTCCTGGTTTGCGGGTTGGCTGGATTGTGGCTCCGGCGGCGGCGATTGAACGATTGCGCGTGGTGAAGCAAACGACCGACCTGCACACCGATCAACTGGCGCAAGCTACGCTCGCGGAATTTCTGCGGCGCGGACTTTTTGGCAAGCACGTGGCGAAGATGCGCAAGGTATACAGTGCGCGGCTGGCGGCGCTGGATGAAGCGCTGCGAAAGCATATGCCCGAGGGTACGCGCTGGACGCGGCCGGAAGGCGGGATGTGTTTGTGGCTGGAGCTGCCTCCGGGATTCGATGCCAGCGAATTGCTGATCCACGTGAAAGAACGGGGCGTGCTGTTTGCGCCGGGGCGGTACTTCTACGTACAAGCGCCGTTGCCAAACACGCTGCGGTTGGGCTTTGCCAGCCTGGATGAAAAGCGGATTGCACGAGGCGTGGCCACGCTGGCGGAGTTGCTGAAGATTGAGATGCGCAAACGGCAGCGGGGAGTTCGCAGGGCGGAGCGCAGCCGCGTGGCGCTGGTCTGAAGAAAAGTTTTTAGTCGTAAGTTTTTAGTTCTAAGTGATAAGAGAAATGCCATGCTCTGGCGAGAATGGCCAGCCACGGTAAAACGGCGGAGGAAAGGTAGCTTTGAGCGAGACGATTACGCTGTCACCGAATCCGACGAACAAGTGCTTTGGGTGCGGCGGAGACAATGCCGGCGGGATGAAGCTGACGTTCGAGCAGGACAACGTGAACCGGCGAATCGTAGGGCGCTTCGTTTTGGGCGAGAGATATCAGGGCGGCGGAGGTTTTGGGCATGGAGGAATCATCGCGGTGCTGCTGGATGAGGCCATGGGGAAGGTGTGTAGGTTTCGGGAGGTTCGCGCAGTGACGGCGGAATTGACGGTGGAGTATCTGAAGCCGATCAACGTACAACAAGAAATTATTGTGGAAGGGCGCGAGAGCGAGCAGAAGGGAAGAAATATTTTCATGACCGGCGAAATTCGCAATGAAGTGGGCGATGTTTTCGCGAGGGGCAGGGCGCGGTTCGTGGTGGTCTCGCCGAAGTGAAGAGAAATTCGGTGGGCAGTTCGGCTGAAGAGGCAGGCGGACGAACAATTTTGGGACCGAGAGGAGAAGCGACATGGATGCGAAGAAAGTGAATGGCAGCGGCAACGGGAGCAAAGGCTCGAACGAATGGCGCGTGAAAGTGGGCTTGGCGGAGATGCTCAAGGGTGGCGTGATTATGGACGTAACGAACGCCGAGCAGGCCAAGATCGCCGAAAAAGCCGGCGCGTGCGCGGTGATGGCGCTGGAGCGCGTGCCTTCGGACATCCGCAAAGAGGGCGGAGTGGCGCGCATGGCCTCGATCAAAGTGATTCGCGAAATCATGGCTACCGTGACGATTCCGGTGATGGCCAAGGTGCGCATTGGACACTTTGCGGAAGCGGAAGTGCTTCAGGCGCTGGAAGTGGATTTCATCGACGAGAGCGAAGTGCTGACGCCGGCCGACGAAGAAAACCACATCTGGAAGCACGATTACCGTGTGCCGTTTGTTTGCGGCGCGCGCAATCTGGGCGAGGCGCTGCGGCGCATCGCGGAAGGCGCGGCGATGATTCGCACCAAGGGCGAAGCAGGTTCCGGAAACGTTGTGGAAGCGGTGCGGCACATGCGTGCCATCGTCAGCCAGATGAAGAAACTGACGACCATGCGCGACGACGAGTTGATGCGTGAAGCCAAAGAGTTGGGCGCTCCGCTGGAGCTGGTTCGCCAGATTGCCAAGACCGGCAAGCTGCCCGTGCCGAATTTCTCCGCGGGCGGGATTGCCACTCCAGCGGACGCGGCACTGGTGCGCCGACTAGGAGCGGAAGCGGTGTTCGTGGGATCGGGCATTTTCAAGTCCAGCGATCCAGAGACTCGAGCGAAGGCCGTTGTTAAGGCGGCGACGCACTTCGAAGATCCGAAAGCGGTTCTCGAAGCGCACGAAGAACTGGGCGAAGCCATGCGGGGACTGGATGTCCGGCAGATGGACGAAAAGGACATGTTGTCGACGCGCGGATGGTAAGGAAAAAGTGCTCAGTTGTCATTGATAGTTAGTGATCAGTTTTAGTCAAAAACCATTTCTCAACAGAAGTTCGATAGACTTCAGTTTCTTTTTTGTGATCAGTTTTCATTGGAACACAGTTTTTGCAAATGGAGTTCGGTAGCGTTCTGTTTCGTTTTTCAATAAAGCCGTGATTCTGAGAATAGGTATAGGAGCCATTGAAGTGAAGATCGGGATTCTGGCGGTCCAAGGCGATTTTGAAGCGCACGCGGCGATGCTGGCGCGGCTCGATGCGGAATCCGTGGAAGTACGCAAGCCGGGCGATCTGGAAGGCTGCGACGGCTTGATCCTGCCGGGTGGGGAGAGCACAACACAATTGCAATTCCTGCAGGAAGAAGGCCTGGCGGACGCAATTGCTAAATTCGCGGAGCAGGGCGGAGCTATCTTTGGTACGTGTGCCGGCGCCATTCTGCTTGCGACGGAAGTGCGGAATCCGAAGCAGGATTCGCTGAAACTGCTGGACATGACCGTGCTGCGAAATGCATATGGGCGGCAGACCGCGAGCGACGTGGTCAGCGGCCCGACGAAGCTGAAGCAGGAACCACTGGAGATGGTATTTATTCGCGGCCCCATCATCGAGCGGGCCGGCCCGGGTGTAAAGGTACTCGCGGAATATGCGGGAAAGCCCGCGCTGGTGCAACGGAACCGGATTATGGCGGCGACCTTCCATCCTGAATTGACAGACGACACCACCGTGCATGAACATTTCCTCGGCCTGGTGGCGACGGGAACAAACCAAACAGCAGGCAGCGCGAAGTCCTAATCGTGGGAAAAGAAAAGAAGACAGATTCTGTTGCCCGGCATTCGAGCAGGACGAAAGTTCTGTTCGTGTGCGTGGGGAACGCTTGCCGGAGTCCCATGGCCGAAGCGATCGCGCGTTACGACGCGGCGGATGTGATCGATGCGTTCAGCGCAGGTTTGAGTCCGTTGGGAGCGATTGCCGAGCAGACCAAACAAACGCTGATGCAGAATGGATATTCCGCGAACGGGCTGACTTCCGATGCGCTCACGCGCGAAGCGGCCGATGAGGCGGACATCATCATCAATATGGCCGGATGGCCCGGTGAAGAAACGATCTGGGATCAGGGGAAAGTGGAGGAGTGGATTGTGGAAGATCCGTACGGCGCGCCTTCCGAAACGTACCAGAGGGTATTTGAGGGCATCAAACGGCGCGTGCACCAGCTTGCTCTGGGCTTGAGAGAGAAGCGGGAAAACAAATCAGCGGCAAAATAGGAGCTGCGTTGCGGCGAGAAAAAACAAGCGTGTCGCAAGAAGATTATCTGAAGGCCATCTGGGAGATGCTGGAGGAGGACCATACACCCATCAGCGCGCGGCTTGCCGAGGAATTGAAAGTGACTCCTCCCGCGGTGACCGCGGCCTTGAAACGCATGACGCGCGACGGGCACGTGCGCGTGGAACGAAGCGGGCGAATCGACCTGACGCAAAAAGGCCGCAAGCGGGCAGAACATCTCGCTTTGCGGCACCAGCTTGCCGAAATGCTGCTGACGGAAGTGATCGGACTGTCGTGGGCGAAGGCGCACGACGAAGCGGAGCGGATGGAACACACGATTTCTCCGGAAGTGGAAGCGCTGCTGCTCAAGCGTTTTGGAGACAAGAAAAGCTGCCCGCATGGCGTGCCGATGCGCGGGGGCATCGCGCAGCTTCGGAAAGAGGGCGCGGTACTGCTCTCGGATTTGCGCGCCAAGGAAGCAGGCGAGATTCTCTGCGTTTACGAAAAGGACGCCCGGTTTCTGGAATTTCTCGAAGGGCTGCGGCTGCGGCCTGCGACAACCGTAGAGGTGCTGAGGCGCGAGTACGACGAGACAATGACGCTGCGTTCGAGTGGGAAGACCATGCACCTTGGAAAACCGGCCACGAGCCGAATCTGGGTGCGGCGGCTAAGCGCTTAACGGATTCTCGACCGAAGTCTAATTCTGAAATTCCTAGTTAACCATAACGGATCCCTCCCCCCTGTGTTTTTTGTAAGTGTTGCATCTAAAAGACTTAGTATTTTTTGTAAGTGGTTTAGAATCAACACTTGCGGGGAGATCCATAGGTGTTGCAGCTAAAGGGGTTAGGGGAGGGATGACTTGTCACCTGTCTCCCGACCGGATCGGGAAAAGTTCCGACCGGCCACTACATGAGGATGATGGGGGGCGCGAGGAGTGCGGCATTGGCGGCCGTCGACAAAGGTGAAACGACACAACGAGACGCGGTCCTGTGGGCGAAGAGAGGACATAGATGTCTCCTAAATTGAGTTGGAAATGAAAAAACCCCGGTGAAATCGGGGCGCAACACTGACTAAAAACAATATATCGGAACGGCGAGGAACCTGTCAAGAAAAATACTGGTTACGGGTTAGCGCTCATGTCGAATCGCTGCGGTTTGCATCGTGATTCAGTTGAATCTAAACCCCCAGTCTTTGCATACGACAGAAACGCAAAGGATGGGGCACGCGGCCTTCGTTCTAGCGTTCCTGGTGACGCGATTCTTAGACATGAGGAACGCTGCGGGGGTGCACGGCTTCAATATCCCCGTAGCGAGCGAAGTCCTTGTCGTTGAACGTCAGAATGTGCTTGACGCCGTGCACCAGCATCGCCGCCACGAGGCGCGCGTCGTGAACTTGCACGCCAGAAACGCTGTAAGCTACCAGAAGTTTGCGCCATTGTTCGTGAACCGCAAGGCTGTCCGGGAGCAAATGGAGTTTTTCCTCGAAAAGTCTTGCCCGGCGGTCTGTGTCTTGAGGCGAAAGGCCGTAGCCATTGCGATCCACGGGGCGGGTACAGGCATTCCAAAATTCTGCAACATTCTGTGACGTATAGCAGAGAATGCCGTCACGCCGTAGAATGGCATCGGTGGCTGAGGCGATTGCGGGATAATCGCTGTGGTCGGGTTTCACCCAGCGCAGCAGGACGTTGCTATCGACGAGGTACGGCGTCGCTGCCATCTAGCCGGTCCTCATAGAAGCTGTCACGCGAAAAGCTCCCGGTGGGCAAATCGGGCAGACTTTCGCACCCTTCCGCTATCGCGGCAAGCATGCGATGAAATTCCTCAACACTGATCTGTCGCCGGGACAAAGAAAGTCCATGGAGGGCTTCTTTAAGAAGTTGTTCAGCTATCTTTTCCAAAGGCACGCCCTTAGCGCGAGCCTCGGCAATTAGGCGGGCTTCGGTCTCAGGGTTGAGTTCAACCCGAATGGTCATTGGAAGAAGCCTCTGGCAAGTAGGTTAAACACATTTGGACCCAAATGCCAGCACGACAAGATACCGTTTCGTGCGAGACGGGTGGGCAGAGCATAAGCGTGGAAAACCGAGGCGACGGGCTGTCTAGCGGTGAGCATGTCAGAACTCGCGGCCTTTAATGCGAAGGCTGTGGCACCCTCTATGATGGCGTCGGCTCTGTCAAGAGACACGTAGATTGTGCGCGCCGCAGGGGCTCGTTTTTTTCTTTTTACCTAGAAGCCATCTCATAAATACACGGACCTCGCGGAAAGGACAGCACTTACAAAACGAAACGCTTGAAACTCAGCCAAATCATCACTTTGTGGCTGTTCCCGCTGCGACGGTTTTGTGGTTTTCGTGCCACAAATCCATTTATGAGATAACTTCTAAAAGAATCTTTTCTCTTTCCTGCATTTCGACCAAGGCTCGCTTCGTGAATCCAGCGGTGGAAACTGGTTCCACCAACCATCTATTCGGTCACCGTACTTCCGACCATGATTCGTTTTTCAGACGCCGCGATCGCTCGCGGG
>WNFC01005330.1_pt1 | contig 14109 bp, 11 predicted proteins | sample 5400541 | NCBI WGS metagenome assembly WNFC01 (sample SAMN13153342, study PRJNA577476) | soil metagenome | isolation source: 120 cm saprolite under Douglas fir tree site 2 hole 2 replicate 1 | place: USA:California | collected 2015-04-18
ACCGCCTCCGCGAGGCGCGCCTCGCCCTGCGCGCCACCCTTCGATGGGGTGACGTACACGGGCCCGAAGAAGGCGAGGTCGGCGTCGGCCGGCACCTCGCCGGGCGCGTGGGTGGAGACGCCGATCAGCGCGTCGGCGCCGACCAGGCCGCGCGCCACGTCCGCCGGCATCGAGCCGCCGCCCAGGTGGATGCCATCGGCGCCGACCGCGAGCGCCACGTCGAGGCGGTCGTTGACGAAGAGCAGCGCCCCGGTTTGCGCGGTCGCCGCGCGGAGCCGCTCGGCCAGCGCGAAGAGCGGCCCGCCCGCGAGGTCCTTGTCGCGCAGCTGCAGCGCAGGCAGGCCCGCGTCGAGCGCGGCGGCGACCACCGCGACGAGATCGCGGCCCGCGGTCGCGTGCCGGTCGGTCACCAGGACGAGGCCCGGGATGCGGGCTCGCACGGGGGTGCGGCGCCGCGGGCGCTCAGCCCGCGCAGGCCTCGCGCGCGAGCGCGCGGCGCACCGAGGCCGCGAGCTGCTCCGGCGCGACGGGCTTCTCGAGGCACTCGACCACGCCCTCCTGCCGCGCGCCGAGCATCTCCGCCACCAGCGGGTAGCCGGACACGACGATGACCGGCAGGTCGGCGCGCTGCTCGCGCAGCGTGCGGTAGACGTCCACCCCGCTGGTGCGCGGCATCATCAGGTCGGTCACGACGAGGTCGATCTCGTCGCGATGCTTCGCCCAGACCCGGAGCGCGTCTTCTCCGCCCTGCGCCGCCAGCACGCGGTAGCCGCAGTCCTTCAGCACCGCGCAGCTGTACTCGCGCGTGCCCGGATCGTCGTCGACCAGCATGATGATGCCCCCGGACCGGGGCGGGGCGGCTCGCCGGCTCGGGCGCCGGGTGCGCGCGAGCTTGGCGATCGCCGCCACCAGGGCGGGAGGCTCGAAGGGCTTGGCGAGGTAGTCGTGGAAGCCGGCCGTCAGCGCGCGCTCCCGGTCCTCTGGGTGGGCGTAGGCCGTGAGGGCCAGCGCGGGGATCTCTCCCCCCTGTCGCGGCGTGAGGGCCCGCAGCTTGGACAGCAACGCATAGCCGTCCTCGCCCGGCATCGCGATGTCGACGAGGAGGACGTCCGGCTGCCAGCGTCCGACGGCGACGAGCGCGTCGGCGGCCGAGGCGCTCGTGTGTACCTCCGCGCCCGCGCCCCCGAGCAGCACGCTCAGGACCTCGCGCGTGTCGGCCTCGTCGTCCACGATCAGGATGCGCGCGCCGTCGAGTGCCGAGGAGGGCGCGACCGCCAGCTCCGGCCTCGCCGGCGCGGCCCGCGCACTTGCCGGGTCGACCGCCGCGCGCCCGGGCTCGTGCAGCGGCAGCGTGACGGTGAAGGTCGCGCCCCCCATCTCTCCCGGGCTCTCCACCTTCACGGTGCCGCCGTGCAGCTCGATCAGGTGGCGGACGATGTCGAGCCCGAGCCCGAGGCCGCCCTGCGCGCGCGTCGGGCTCGCGTCGGCCTGGCGGAAGCGCTCGAACGCGTGCGGGAGAAACTCGGGCGAGATGCCGGGGCCGCTGTCGCTCACCGTCAGGAGCGCGGCGGCGTCGGCGCGCTCCAGGCGAACGTGGACGCGGCCTCCGGCGGGCGTGAACTTGATCGCGTTGGTCAGCAGGTTCCAGACCACCTGCTGCAGCCGGCTCGGGTCGCCCTGGACCAGCCCGGCGTCGGAGTCGATGGTGGTGCGCAGCCGGATGTCGCGGCCGCTGGCGGCCGGGCGCACGGCGTCGATGGCGGCCTGGATGACCGGGACGAGGCCGATCGGCCGCACCTCGAGACGGAGCTGGCCCCGGATGGCGCGCGACACGTCCAGCAGGTCGTCGATGATGTGCAGGAGCGAGCGGATGCTCTTCTCCATGGTGTCGCGGGCGCGCTCCACGGCTTGTCCGTCGAGCCGGCCGCGCCGCAGCATCCACATCCAGGCGAGCACGCTGGTGAGCGGCGTGCGCAGCTCGTGCGAGAGGGTGGCGAGGAACTCGTCCTTCAGGCGGCTGGTCTCCTGCGCCTCGCGGTAGAGGCGCACGTTGTCCACCGCCAGGGCGGCGCGGGCCGCGACCTCCTCGGTGAAGGCGAGGTCCTCGCGGGTGTAGCGGCGTCCCGCTCCCGAGGTCGCGACGCTCAGCGTGCCGAGGGTGCGGCCGCGCGCCACCAGCGGCACGCAGATGTGCGACGCGAGCCCGAGGTGGTGGAGCAGGTCGAGATGGGCCTCGTCGCGCGCCGCCTCGGCCAGCAGGGCCTCGGTGACCTCCGGGACGAGCTCCGCCCGCCCCGTACGGGCGACCCGCGCCGGGCTGTAGGCGTCCTCCGGGCGCATCGCGTGACGGCGCTCCAGCTCCCACGCCAGCGATTCCATCGCCGGCACCACGTGCGCGACCGCGACCCGGCGCATCTGGCCGTGCTCGCCGAGCATGTCGATCACGCACCAGTCGCCGAGCTCCGGTATCGCCAGCCGGGCGAGGTTGCGCAGCGTCGCCTCGTAGTCGAGGGTCGTGGCGAGGAGCGCGCTCACGTTGGCGAGGAAGTGGCTGCGCCGCTGCTCGACCTCGGAGCGGGCGCGGGCGGCGCGCTCCTCCTCGTAGAGGCGGGCGTACTCGATGCCGAGCCCGATCCGGTCCGCCACCACCTGGAGGAGCTGCGCATCGTCCCGGCGGAAGTGGCGCGGCTGGAGGGTGCCCACGTGGAGCACGCCGATCCCCCGCCCCTCGAAGAGGATGGGGACGCCGAGGAGCGAGCGGATGCCGCTCTCGCGGAGCACGGGGTGCGCCAGCTGGGCGCGGTCGACGTGCCCGATGATGACCGGCCGCTTCTCCGCCGCCACGCGCCCGACGAAGCCCGCGCCGACGGGGATGCGGATGTCCCGCGTATCCGCCTCTTCCAGCCCCGCGGCGGCGCGCTCGACGAGCACGTCGCCGTCGAGCAGGAAGATGGCGGCGGTGTCGGCGGCGAGGATACGCTGCACGCGGACGAGCAGCTCGTGCAGCAGCTCGTCGAGCGAGAGCTGCGCGAGCGCGGTATCGGTGACCGCCTCGAGTCGCTCGACGACCTCGCGCTCTCCGCCCGTGGGCTCGTTCGTCTCGGACGACATTGCTCTCAACCCACGGTCAGCAGGCGAGCTCGCGAGCCAGTCCCCACCTGGCAATCATCATCATCCACATCTCTTGCAAGGGCCGGCCGCGCCCGAGCTGCCGGTGGCCGCCTCCGTGCGAACGAGAGGGGCGGGCACACCCTGCAACGCACGTGACCCTAACTCCACGGCGGCGGCGCGTCAAGGATGGCTCCGAGGACCGATGGTACGTGCACTCGATTGCCCGAGCGGACGGTTGGCTCTCACGTATGTTTCTCCTCCAAGCCCCCCTTTTCCGATGATTGCGCCGCGGCGACCTCGGGGTGAGACTGGGCCATGCCGCGCGTCGCGCAGAACGCCCCCGTGCTGATCATCGAGGACGACCCGGATCTGCGCGACGCCTTGCGCGAGCTGCTGAGCGGAGAAGGGTACCACGTCACGACCGCTGCCGACGGGCGGGAAGGGCTCGCCCGCATCGGAGCGCCGCCGCGGCCGGGTGTCATCCTCCTGGACCTGATGCTGCCCCGCATGGATGGTTTCGAATTCCGCGTTCGTCAGCTCGAGGACCCCGAGCTGGCGGGCATCCCCGTGATCGTCTTCTCGGGTGGTGGCGACGTGGAGCAGAAGGTGGCGCGCCTCGGCGTGGCGGCGTCGCTGATGAAGCCGCTCGATTTCGAGGCGCTGCTCGACTGCGTCGCCCGCTGCCTTCCCCCGAACTAGGCACAGCTACTCGTCGTCGCTCGGCTCGCGGTCCGCCTGCGCCTCGGCGTAGGTCTCGAGGAGCGGCTCCCCGAGCCGCTGCACGAGCCAGCGGTGCACCAGCGAGACCGCCGGCTGCCAGCCCGCGTCCCCGAGCAGCCAGTGGCCCGCGCCCTCGAGCACACGCAGCTCCGCGCCGAGGCTCCGCGCCAGCGCCTCGGCTCTGGGGCGCGGCAGGAGCGGATCGCTGGCGCCCGCGACGACGAGGGTCGGCACCCCCGCGGCCGCCGCGGGGCGCACCCGGCCCCACACGACCTCGCGCACCGCGGCCGCGTCCTCGGCCCCCGTGCTCGCGCGCAGCGCCGGCGGCAGGTCCGCCCATGCCGTCGCGGCCGGGCCGGCCGGCGCCGGCACGGGGCGTCCGGCCAGGAGTGCGAGCAGGCTCCGTGGGGCCAGCACCAGCCGGCGGGCCGCGCGGTTGCCGGGAGCGAGCGGTGCCAGCAGCACGACCGCGGCGGTCGCTCCGCGGGTGGCGGCGGCGAGCGCGACGAGTCCCCCGGCATCGTGGCCGAGGAGGACGGCCGGCGCCGGCAGGGCGGCCGCGTACTCGCGCACCGCCGCCGCCCGCGCGGCCAGGCCGCCCGCCATGCCGCGCACGTCGAGCAGGTGACACTCCCACCCGCGGTGGCCGAGATGGCTCGCAAACCCGCGCCAGACGCCGCTTCCCGCCCACAGCCCGGGGATGCACACCAGCCCGGCCGCGTAGCGAGCGCCCTCTGCCGGCGGCGTCTCGGCGCTCAGCATGCGGCGGCTCCACGAAAAAGGCCCTTCGGAATCGCCGAAGGGCCTTTCTCCGGGCCCGTCAGCGGGCCCGTTCTCGCCTGAGAAGAAATCCTTGTGTTCTCTACTTTTCTACGTGCCTAGCAGATCCGCGAATCAGTACGATGAGTCACTCGGTTCTTCGCCTACCTCTTGGACTTTTTCTTCGCCTTGCTCTTCTTCTTCGCCTTCTTTGCCTTCTTCTTCGCCATGTCTACCTCCTGTTTGGAACTGAGAAGCGTTCTCTTACCGCCCCATCTCCCAGGCGAGAATCCCCACCACTCCACCTCCACAACCAGGCGGAGTATAGAAGCGGCCCGGGGAGCGAGTCAAGAGAAGATCGTCGTTTTGGAAAAATTTTTTGAATCCGATCACCCAGGCTGAGCCGGGTATCCGAGCCGCCTAGAATGTCGTTCCTGCTCCCGCATGCGGGGGAGTAGCAGAGCGTTCTACGCCGGCGCTCGCCGGCGCTGGTTTGCCTCGGTGCCGGCTTTCGGTTACCACTCGCCCGGTGCGCATCGGGAGCGGGCAGGTGCTGAGTGCGGCGCTCGGGCTCGCGATCGCGGGCGTCGCCGCCTCGGTCCTGCTCGGCGAGCACGGGGTCGCGCACTTGCTCCGCCTGCGCGCCGAGCGACGAGCGCTCGGGCAGACGGCCTTCGTGCTCATGGAGCGCAACGCGCGCCTGCGGGACGAGATCCACCGGTTGCATACCGACGACCTCTACCTCGAGGGCCTGGCGCGCCGGCAGCTCGGCCTGGTGCGGCCGAACGAGTTCGTCTACCGTTTCCGCCGCGATTGACGCGGCCTTCGGGGCCTCAGCCCTCCTCCTCGCCCGACGCGAACTCCTCGTACTCGTCCGCGTCCATCAGGTCCTCGAGCTCCGCCTCGTCCTGGAGCTTGATCTCCACCAGCCACCCCTCGTGGTAGGGATCCTCGTTGACGATCGCGGGATGGTCCTCGAGCTCGGTATTGATGGCGGTCACCGTTCCGGTGAGCGGCGAGAGCAGCTCCGACACCGTGCGCACGGACTCGAGCTCGCCGAACGGCTCGCCCTTCTCCACCTCGTCACCCACGTCGGGCAGCTCGACGGCGATGACCTCGCCGAGCTCGGCCTGGCCGTACTCGGAGATACCGAGCTGAGCGCGGTTGCCCTCGACGCGCAACCACAGGTGATCCTCGGTGAATTTGAGAGCGTCCGCCATCGGTGACTCCCTCGCAGACGGGACACGCAGGCTCGACTTGAAGCAGTTGCGGCCCTTATAGGGCGCGTCGTCACCCTGTCAAGCGCGAAGATCGGAGCCCGTGACACCGCGCGGGGCGCCCGACCGGCGCCCCGCTCCGCTCGCGCGGACCACACCCGTCCCCCGGGGAGGCCTACCCCATCTCCACCCGTCCGCCGCCTCCCAAAAGCGAGACCGATCTCCCCACCTCAGGAGCAACCGCTGGTCGCTCCGCAGTTGAAGCACTTGTAACAGGTGCCATTGCGCACCATGAGCGCGCCGCAGTCGGGGCAGCTCGGCGCGTCCGCCTGCGGGCTGAAGGTGATCGCATGCCGGCCGGCCGTATCGAGCGCCGTCCCGCTGGTGAAGCCGATCGGGTGCGGCCCCGCCTGGGCGCGTGCCTCCGGCGCGGCAGCCAGGGCGGCGCTCACCGTGCCGGGGAGGGACGGCGCCTCGCGCTCGACCAGGCCAACCGCCGCCCGCGCCTCGCCGGAGAGGAAGCGCGCGCCGAGGAAGCGGAAGACGTAGTCGATGAGGGACTTCGCCATCGGGATGTCCGGGTTCTTGGTGAACCCCGAGGGCTCGAAGCGCACGTGGCTGAACTTCGAGACCAGCACCTCGAGCGGCACCCCGTACTGGAGCGCCATGGAGGTGAGCACGCCGATCGTGTCCATCAGGCCGGAGATCGTGCTCCCCTCCTTCGCCATCTTGATGAAGATCTCGCCCGGCGCGCCGTCCTCGAAGAAGCCGACGTGGACGTAGCCCTCGTGCCCGGCCACGTCGAACTTGTGGCAGAGCGCCTGGCGGTCGTTCGGCAGCCTCCGCCGAACCGGCTCGGGCTTCCCCACCCCTCCGACGGCCGCGGCGACCCCCTCGGCCCGCACCGGCTTCGCCGTGTTGAGCGGCTGGGTCTTCTTGCAGCCGTCGCGGTAGATGGCGACCGCCTTCAAGTTGAGGTTCCAGGCCTCGATGTACGCCTGCTCGATGTCCTCGACGGTGGCGCTCTCCGGTACGTTGATCGTCTTCGAGATGGCACCCGAGATGAACGGCTGCACCGCCCCCATCATGCGGAGGTGCCCGAGGGGATGGATCGAGCGCGCGCCGCGCGCTGGTTTGAACGCGCAGTCGAAGACCGGCAGGTGCTCGGGCTTGAGCGCGGGGGCCCCCTCGATGGTCTCCTGCTCGTCGATGTACTCGACGATCTCCTGGATCTCGCGCGCCTCGTAACCCACGCGGCGGAGCGCCCGCGGCACCGTGTTGTTGACGAGCTTGAGCACGCCGCCGCCGACCAGCTTCTTGTACTTGACGAGCGCGATGTCGGGCTCGACGCCGGTGGTGTCGCAGTCCATCATGAAGGCGATGGTGCCGGTGGGCGCCAGCACGGTCACCTGCGAGTTCCGCACCCCGGCGGCGCGCGCCGCCTCGCGCGCGCCGTCCCATGCCTCGCGTGCCGCGGCGAGGAGGTCGAGCGGCACGAGCGCCGAGTCGAGCTTGTAGGCGTGGGCGCGGTGCTTCTCGATCACCCCGAGCTGCGGCTCGCGGTTCTTGGCGTAGCCCTCGTACGGCCCGAGCGCGGCGGCGAGGGCGGCGGAGTGCCGGTACGCCTCGCCGCACATGAGCGCGGTCACGGCCCCGGCGTACGCGCGCCCCGCATCCGAGTCGTAGGGGAGGCCGAGCGACATCAGGAGCGCGCCCAGGTTCGCGTAGCCGAGGCCCAGCTCGCGGTAGGCGTGCGCGGTGGCCGCGATCTCGGGCGTGGGGTAGCTCGAGCGGTCGACCACGATGTCCTGCGCCGCGATCACGATGTCGACCGCGTGCCGGAAGGCGGCGACGTCGAAGCTCCCGTCCGGCTCGACGAACTGCATCAGGTTCAGGCTGGCGAGGTTGCAGGCGCTGTCGTCGAGGTGCATGTATTCCGAGCACGGATTGGACGCGTTGATGCGCCCCGTGTTCGGGCAGGTGTGCCAGTCGTTGATGGTGGTGTCGAACTGCATGCCGGGATCGCCGCACTGCCAGGTCGCCTCGGCGATCAGGCGGAGGAGGTCGCGCGCCGGGCGCGTCTCGGCGACCGCGCCGTTGGTGACGTAGCGCGTACTCCAGGGGCGGCCCTCGAGCGCGGCGCGCATGAAGTCGTCGGTCACGCGCACCGAGTTGTTGGCATTCTGGAAGAAGATCGAGCCGTAGGCGGGCCCGTCGAGCGAGGCGTCGTAGCCGGCGGCGATGAGCGCCCACGCCTTGCGCTCCTCCTCCGCCTTGCAGCGGATGAAGTCGACGATGTCGGGGTGGTCGGCGTTGAGCACGACCATCTTGGCCGCGCGCCGGGTCTTGCCGCCCGACTTGATCACCCCGGCCGAGGCGTCGGCCGCGCGCATGAAGGACACCGGCCCCGAGGCCGTGCCCCCGCCGCCCAGCCGCTCCTTCGCGGAGCGCAGGCGCGAGAGGTTCACGCCCGAGCCCGAGCCCCCTTTGAAAATGACCCCCTCCTTGCGATACCAGTCGAGGATCGAGTCCATGGTGTCGTCGACGGAGAGGATGAAGCAGGCCGAGCACTGCGGCTTCGGCTCGACGCCCATGTTGAACCAGACCGGGCTGTTGAAGGAGGCCTTCTGGTGGAGGAGGAGATGGGTCAGCTCGTCTGTGAACGCCGCCCGATCGCCCGGCGTGGCGAAGTAGCCCTGCGCCTCGCCCCACTCGCCGATCGTGCTCACCACGCGGCCGATCAGCTGCCGCACGCTGCGCTCGCGCTGCGGCGTGCCGAGCGGCCCGCGGAAGTACTTCGAGACGACGACGTTGGTCGCGAGCTGCGACCAGGGCTTCGGCACCTCGACGTCGCGCTGCTCGAAGACGGTTTCGCCGCCCTCGCCGGAGATGACCGCCGAGCGGATCTCCCACTCGACCGTGTCGTAGGGGTCGTTCCCCGCCGGCACGAAGCGCCGCGCGACCGTCAGGCCGCGCGGCGTCGTGGCCTCCGGAGGGCTGGGCGTGGCCCCTTCCTCCCGTCCCACCAGCTCCGTCGCCATGCTCAACCCCCCCCTGGCACTACCCTGTATCTTGCGGTGCCCGGGCTCATACACCACCACATATTGTGCTGTCAAGGATTTTTTTCAAGTGTCGCCGCGCCGGCCGCCCGTTGATCGCCCGACGCGCCTCGGCGACGTGCTGCGCGCCGCGCTCGGGCGCCTTCCCGAGGCGGAGCGGCTCGCCGACCACGCCGTGTGGGCGCACTGGGACGCGGTCGTCGGGCCCACCATCGCCGCCCACGCCCACCCCGAGCGCATGAAGCGCGGTGTCCTCTTCGTCGCGGTCGACAGCGCGGAGTGGATGCAGGAGCTCCAGTTCTTGAAGCACGAGCTACGCGAGCGGCTGAACGCGCGCCTCGGGCGCCCCGCCGTGCGCGCGCTCTTCGTCGTGCTCGCCGGCGGCGCGTAGGCGCACGCGTTCGGTCGCGGCCACCGCCTGCGCCACCAGCGCCGCCACCTCGAGGTGCGTCTCGAGTGCGAGCACCCCGTTCCGCTCCGCGCGCGTCGCCGGGTGGCGCGGCGTGAAGAGCGTGCAGCAGTCCTGGTCGGGAATGATCGAGGTCTCGAAGGTCCCGATGCGCGCCGCCTCGGCGGTGATCTCGCTCTTGTCCATGCCGACCAGCGGCCGCAGCACGGGCAGCGCCGCCGCCTCGCCGATCACGGCCAGGTTGGCGAGCGTCTGCGAGGCCACCTGCCCGAGGCTGTCGCCCGTGACCAGCGCCTCGGCGCCCGCTCTCCGCGCCAGCGCCTCCGCGATGCGGAGCATCATGCGCCGGTAGAGGACGACGCGGAGCGGGCGTCCCACGGCGGCCACGATCTGCCGCTGCACCTCGCCGAACGGCACCAGGTAGAGGTCCGCCTCGAGCCCCCAGGCGGTGAGCAGCCACCCGAGCTCGCGCGCCTTCTCCTGGCTCGTGCGGTCGAGGAAGGGCACGCTGTGGAAGTGGACGAGATCGACGCGGCAGCCCCGCCGCATCATGCGCCAGGCCGCGACCGGCGAGTCGATGCCGCCCGAGAGGAGCGCCAGCACCCGCCCGCTCGCGCCGACCGGCAGCCCGCCCGCGCCCGGTAGCTTCTCGAGCGAGAAGAAGGCGCGGCCGGGGAGGATGTCGACCGCGACCGTGAGCGCGGCGGCGTCGAGGTCGACCGCGGCCCCGGTGGCCGCCTGGATCATGCGCCCGAGGATGGCGTTCACCTCGGGCGAGGTGAGCGCGAAGCGCTTGTCGCTGCGTTTGGTGCGCACGCGGAAGCTCGGCAGCGCCACACCCTCGAGGCGCGCGACGATCGCCTCGCCCAGGCGCACCAGCTCGGCCGCCGCGTCGCCGCCGCGCGTGGCGAGCGCGTGCTCGTGCGCGAGCGCGAAGTTGACCACCCCGAACACGCGCGCGAGGCGCTCGCGCACCGCGGGCCAGGCGGCCGTGTCGGCGAGCGGGAGGAGCAGCCGGGCCGAGGCGCGGCGCAAGCGCCCGACGGGGAGCCCGGCGGTGGCGCGCTCGACGTTCTCCACCAGGCGGCGCACGAAGAAAGGCCGGTTGCGCCCCTTGAGCGCGATCTCGTGATAGCGGAGAACGATCGTGTGGCCCGCCGCGCCCATGGAGCTGTCATAGCACAGATGGTAGGAAGGCGCCGGTGACCGAGGCCCTCGTGACCGCGCTCGCGGCCGCGCTCGGCGGACGCCAGCGGATCGTCCTCGCGCCGCCCGGCAAGACGGTCGCCGCCGTGCTCGTGCCGCTGCTCGTCGTCGACGGCGAGCCGAGCCTGCTCTTCACCCGGCGCTCGAACCTCCTGCCGCACCATCAGGGCCAGATCGCGTTCCCCGGCGGCGGCCACGATCCCGAGGACCCGGACCTGGCCGCGACCGCGCTGCGCGAGGCCGAGGAGGAGATCGGCCTCGCCCCGGCCGACGTCCGCCTCCTCGGTCCGCTCGACGACCTCGAGACGGTGGCCACCCGCTTCGTCATCACGCCCTTCGTGGGCGTGGTGCCTCACCCCTACGACTTCCGGCCCTCGCCGGACGAGGTCGACCTCATCTTCACGGTGCCGCTCGGCCGCCTCGAGTCTCCCGACGCGCTCCGCCGGGAGCTGTGGGACTTCGGCGGCCGCAAGGTGCCGATCGAAGTCTACGCGGTCGACGGCCACGTCATCTGGGGCGCGACGCAGCGGATCACCCAGAACCTGCTCGCCGTGCTGGGCGACCTCTCCTGATGCGCCGCCTGCTCGCCGTCGTCGTGCTCGCCGCGCTGGTGGTGCTCTTCCTGACGCGCGCCGAGCCCTTCGCGCCGTCGGTCACGCTCGAGACGCCGATCGACTTCGTCGGTCGCGCGACCCCGGTCACGATCGTGGCGCGCGACCGCGGCTCCGGCCTCGCCCGCGTCGAGGTGCGGCTCGTGCCGGAGGGCGGAGAGCCGGTGGTGGTCGCGAGCCAGGACTATCCGCGGCGTTCCTGGTTCGGGAGCGAGGTGCACGAGGCGACGCTCGCGCCCGTGCTGGACGCCGCGGCGGCGCACGTGCACGAGGGCCGCGCCCAGCTCGAGATCTGGGCCACCGACCACTCCTGGCTGGCGCGCTTCCGCCGCGGGCCGCGCCTCGCGCGGGCCGTCACCGTCGACGTGACCCCGCCGCTCCTCGAGGTGATGCCGGGCGAGCACGTGGCGCGCGTGGGCGGCTCCGAGTGCGCCGTCTACCGCGTCGGCCCGGACGCGATCCGCAGCGGCGTGCAGGTGGGTGACGAGTTCTTCCCCGGCGTGGCCGGCTACTTCGCGGACGCGGGGCTGCGCGTGGCGCTCTTCGCCCTCCCGCAGAGCCTCCCCGAGGCGCGGCCGGCGGTGATCGCCGCCGACGTGGCCGGGAACGCGCGCCGGGTGGACCTGGGTGTGAAGGTGACCCCGCGCCGCTTCGCCGAGAAGACGATGCCGGTCACCGACGACTTCCTCTCGCGCAAGGTCCCCGAGCTGCTCGCCGCGAACGACCTCGATCAGTCGGGCGACCTGGTGGAGGGCTATCTCCGCATCAACCGCGAGCTGCGCGCCAAGACCGAGGTCCGGGTGCGCCAGATGTGCCGCGACAGCGCCCCGGCGCCGCTCTGGCAGGACGCCTTCCTCCGCCTTCCCAACTCCGCGCCGCTCTCCGGCTTCGCCGACCGCCGCACCTACGTGCACGACGGCAAGACGATCGACCAGCAGACCCACCTGGGCTTCGACCTGGCCTCGCTGCGCGGCAGCCCGGTGCCGGCGGCGAACGCGGGCCGCGTCGTGTTCGCCGGCGCCCTCGGCATCTACGGCAACGCCGTCGTCATCGACCACGGCCTCGGGGTCTTCTCGCTCTACGGGCACCTGAGTGAGGTCGGCGTTCAGCCGGGCGCCCCGGTCGGCCGCGGCGACCCGATCGGCAAGACCGGGGACACGGGCCTCGCCGCCGGCGACCACCTCCACTTCAGCATCATGATCCACGGCGTGCACGTCGACCCGGTCGAGTGGTGGGACGCGCACTGGATGCGCGACCACGTCGAGGCGCGCCTCGCCGAGTACCCGCGCGCCGCCGCGAGCGGCGGCTCGTGAGCGCGCGCGGCGAGCAGGCGGCCGCGACGCTCGTGCGGCTCGGCCTCGACCCCGAGGCGGTGCGCGCCGGCCGGATCGGGGCCGAGGCGGTCGCGCCGCTGCTCGCCGGCGCCGACGGCGCGGCGCTGGCGGCCGCGCTCGGCGAGCTTGCGAGCGCCGAGGTGGCGGCCCTCCTGCTGGCGCTCGAGCCGCGTGCCAGCGAGCGCGGGGTGCGGAAGGAGATCCGCCGCGCGCTCTACCGCCTGCGGCAGCGCGGGGTGCCCGTCCCCGCGCCACCCCCGCCCGCCGCCACCCCGCGCCCGCCCGCGGCGCCCGAGGCCGAAGGCTTCCTCTCCCCCTTCGACGGCCGCGGCGACCGGCTCATCTGGATCGTCCGCCCGCTCCCGAGCGGGGGCTCCTTCCTGGTCGCCGCGCAGCTGAACGAGCCCGAGGGCCTGCGCGATGTGAGCGCCGGCGAGGCCAGCCGGAAGCAGATCCGCGCCGCGCGGCAGAAGCTCGAGGCCGACTCGAACCTCCGCCTGGTCGCCGCCGACTGGCGCACGCTCGACGCGCTCCTGGTCGAAGCGCACGCGCGCGCGGGGGGCGGGACGGTGGGCGAGCGCGACTACCTGCGCCTCCGCTCGCGGCTCACGAGCGAGCCGCCGCGGCCGCCGGCCGAGCCGGTCTCGACGCGTGTCACGGCGCCGAGCGCCGAGGAGAGCGCGGCGCTGGTCTCCGGCTCGGCCGCGCTCCTCGAGGAGCCGGAGCTGCGGCCCTGGTTCCCGCCGCCCGAGGCCGCGGCGCCGTTCGTCGCGGAGATCGCCGGGCTGCGCGACAGCCCGCTCGTGCTCTCCCGCCTGGCCGAGGAGGAGCGTGTGCGCGAGATCCTCGGCCGCGCCGGCAGGGCCCTCTTCCCGCCCGCCGTCCTCGCACGACGGCTCGCGGGCACCGCCTACCTGCTCGCCGAGACGGGTCGCGCGCTCGCCGCCCGCCGTGCGCTCGCCGTGGCGCTCGTCCTCGTCGCGCGCCCCGCCGACGCGATGGAGATCCCGCTCGTGGCGGCGCTGGTCGAGCGCGCCGTGGGCGGCCTCCTCGCCCAGGCGACGGCCCGCACGGAGGAGGAGCGCCGCGGCGCGCTCGTCGTCACGCCCGGCCAGTTCCTCAGAGATCGAGCGTCATCCCGTCGCGGGCGCACTCCAGGGTGAGCTCGTCCAGGTGGGCGAGCGGCTCGCTGCCCAGGTGCGAGAGGACGAGCCGCCGGCAGCCCAGGTCGCGCGCGCGGGCGGCGATCTCCGGGTACGAGATGTGGATGCCGACCCGGGTCTCGTAGGTCGAGCACTCGCACAGGAAGAGGTCCGCGCCGCGCGAGTGCGCCACGAACTCCTCGGTCCACGCCGAGTCGCCCGAGTAGAGGATCGTGCGCCCGTCGACCTCGATGCGGTAGGCGAAGGCGCGCAGCTCGCTCGCGTGCGGCACGACGAAGGGCAGCACGCGCACTCCGTCCAGCACGGGGCTCGTGCCCGCCACGACCTCCTCGTAGCGCACGGCGAAGGGAAGCGGCTCGGAGGCGATGCGCTCGTACAACGCCCCGAACAGGCTGCGCACCCGGCGCTCCGTCCCCGGCGGCCCGTACACCGCGAGCGGACGCGAGCGCGGCTCCTCGAAGCGGTACTCCATGAACAGGAAGGGCAGGCCCCCGAAGTGATCGCCGTGGAGGTGCGAGAG
>WNFC01026437.1_pt1 | contig 14109 bp, 19 predicted proteins | sample 5400541 | NCBI WGS metagenome assembly WNFC01 (sample SAMN13153342, study PRJNA577476) | soil metagenome | isolation source: 120 cm saprolite under Douglas fir tree site 2 hole 2 replicate 1 | place: USA:California | collected 2015-04-18
ACGCAAGGCCCTACAACACGAAAGTGAATTGTGGGTCGAGACATGTCGGCTCGCTCTTCCCGGTGCAGGCGAGCGTGTCGAAGTGCCTTGGCGGCGACTCGTCCAGGCCGGCCGGGTCCTCGGTGCAGATGATGAGGTCTGGATGCGGCTTCTCAAAGTCTCATTCGATGATGTTCGTATGGAGGAGTGGGAGACCAGAATCACCGAGTTGATAGACGGGACAGATCTTAGTCGTGAGGAAATTTGCATGATCGCAAGGACGAGAGAAGATTGTGCAATTTGACAGCAACGGGGTACACAACCAAAATGTCAGGCTACAGTAATGACAGAACCAGAACCCCCGTTTCCCTGGTTAACGCAGTACCCGTCGTGGTTTCTGTCGCGCGCAGATACAATGTGTAGTTATGTAATTACAATACAGCCAAGGTAGCACCGTTTGAATTGCAATTAATTGCACCTGTCCCTAGATACTCTGTCATACATCCCCGAACAGTTTTCTGATCCACGGAGGAACTTATAGACCTTCGGTGAGAATCACGGAGAAAATGTCACAGCGAAACGAATGATCATCACGAATGGATGATACAGTACTATATCTTGTACACAATGTTCTCGCTCAGCATGACCTCGTTGGCTTCCGTCATCGCTTGACACGCCAGAGTAGCTTCCGCAGTGCCAAACAGGACGTCATTTCCCAGGCCATCGTTAACGGCCTGTACGAGATCGACCAAGAAAACTTGTTCGTCGTCTTGGAAGCTCGTTGCCCAGAGACGGGCAACTCTAGTCCGAAACAGCTGAAGTCTGAGAACAAAAAAAAAAAAGGAAGAGAACGCCGCGCGCGCAAAACGTCAATATTAATATGTGCTTCCGTATTTGATGGGCCCCCCCCCGAGAAAAAGAATTAAAAAAAAAATTTGAGGCTACGCACCGATCTGGTCGAATCCTGCTGCCGCCATCAGACGCCGCCGCGGCTGCGGCGGCTGGATGTGGCGGGTCAAGGTTCATCCCCACGTCTTCCTCTTGGCTTTGGTTTTGGTTTTGGCTCTGGCTCTGGCTGTCCGTGGTTGCGCCCCAGATGGGATCTTGGCTGATTCCCCGCGGCGCACCGCCGGCGTCCGCCGCCGCCCCTGCCTTTGCCTTTGCCTTTGCCATGACCACGGCTGCCGGCACAGGCACAGGGGCGCGGGCCGACATGCGCTCAGGCGGGACTTCCTCCTCGTCGCTGTTTTCGTCCTCGTCGTCGTCTTCGCTGCCGTCGCCGTCGCCGTCGCCACGCACGGAGGCGCTGCCGTGGTTGAGCTTGCGTTTCTTTCGCCGCTGGCGCTTGACGACGTCTTTGAAGAGGGCGTATCGCAGGATGTCTTCTGCCGCCGAGGCGTCCCTCTCTTCCACTTTTGGCGAGAGACGTGCCTTGGCGTGCGCCGTGGCTAGGCGGATCAGTGTCTCGAGTGTCCGCGCGGTCAACGGGGAGGTCTATGCGTCGTCGCGGTCTCAGCTCATAAAACGACGGAGGAGGTTCCAAAATGCCGAGTCACCTTTTTTCTGTTGTCTTCTGCGGCTTCGTTTCGCAGCTCTGCGTACAAGCCGACAATCCATTCCGCCGCACCATTGGTCAACACGGGCGCCGGCTTGCTTTTCGCGTACTGGATGTATTTCTTGATAAACGCGACTCTGAGCACTTCGACCTTCTTTGCTGCTTGTCCCGCGCGGGTCTTGGGGTGTCTTCCTGCCATCATTCCGACGTGGAGGAGCGGGTCGTACTTATCGAATGGACTGGTGTCGATCGCCTCGTTTGTGGTCGAGGAAGATGCTGGATTATCGACGGACAGGGGCTGCGAGAGGTTATCTTGGATTGGCGTGCCCTCCTCGATACCAGGTGGAAGGTATCGGTGCATTCGTAGTACGTGGTCGGCAATCTGGCGATCTTTTGTTTCGTCGACGTCGTCGGTTACGACAAATAAAAGGTCAAATCGGGAAAGCAGCGAGTCGGGGAGAGCGATGTTCTTGTGGGGGTCCTTATGAACGTCATACTACGTACGATACTTCAGCTTGCAAACGAATTCGCCCCAAGCACAAGGGCGCACCTGTCCATATATTGGGTTTGCCGCAGCTATAACGCTGCACCGCGCATTCAAACTTGTGTGAATACCGGCTTTTGCAATTGTCACCGTTTGCTGTTCCATGACTTCGTGAATGGCAACACGGTCAATGTCTGACATTTTGTCAAATTCGTCAATGCAGACTACTCCCCGATCAGCAAGGACCATGGCCCCTGCCTCCAACCTCCGCTCTCCAGTATCTTTATCGGTGGTAACAGCTGCCGTGAGACCAACTCCGGAACTGCCTCTACCAGTAGTCGCAATTGCTAACGGAGCCGTATTTAGAACAAAGCGCAGCATTTGCGACTTTGCGGTCGAAGGGTCCCCAACCATAAGCAGGTTGATGTCTCCACGGATGTGTGTACCGTTTGGGAGGTTCTTCTCAGCACCACCGAGCAGAAGGAGCAACACGGCTTTCTTAATTTGATCATTGCCGAAGATGGAAGGGGCAAGAGACTGCGAGAGAAGCTCAAAGATATTCTTGCGTTTCGCCAGCTGGTTGATCGTCCGGATGTCAGAGTCAGTCAGAGGCGTCTGGGCAATTCCTCCGCCAGACTTTGATGAGAGTAACACGATGTTGTTGGCAGTAATGAGAGTTCTTGAGGGCGTTCGGGTATGTCAGTCACAAAGTGTCATCACCGCATACGACGGAGAACGCACTTGAATGTTCCCGTAGCGCCGCTACCGACGCTGCGGTACACGCCGACGAGCTGGATTCGGTCTCCCGGTTTACACTTGTCTACCAGGTCATCATCCAGAATCACGTCCGTGCTGCGCGGCAACTGGCCGGCCGGAGCTCTCTCGGGCATTTCCTGGATACTGATGCGTTGGTGATCACGGAAAGTGCTGAAACCATACTCGATTTGCAGAGGGCGTCCTTGTTCGTCTGTCTGCGGTGTAACCGAGGACGTAGGGGGAAGGTTAGAAGTGGAGGACGTGGCATCGCGATATTCGCGGGAGTGGAAGAGACTGGAATCGGGACAGTAATGGACAGACTTGAGCATCTTCGGACGAACAAGGGAGCAGCGTGTGACAATGCCCTCGAGTGAGATCATGTGGCCAATGTGGGAGGCGCGGAGGTTCCGGGGGCTAACGTGGTGATCCCCAAAGGAACCACTAAAACCAATGCCGTATCCCTTGCTTTCAATGTCGTGCTTGTCAGAATCATGTTGTTGTTGTATGACGGTAAGAAGTGCGTCATGAAAAGCGGGAAGAAATTCTACGGGCTGCTTGAGAAGGCCGTCTGCAAAGTCGCGTTGATAGCCGCGTAGATCGTCGATGTTGACAGTGAGACGCGACTGAGCGAGGCGAAGCATGCGGAGAATGTCATCTTTATAGTTATGGATAGGAGTTTCTGCTGTAAGAAACTCTTCGAAAATGCGAGTCCTGTCACGGATAAGATCATCTTGAGGAACAGGTTCATCGAGGAGAGACATGGCTGTACGAGTTGACGACGCGACGACAACGCGTGACCATAAATTGGCGTAACAGGATGTGACCTGACGCGTCCAAAGCCTGCCCTCAAGGCTTGAGAATGCAGTCTATGCCATACTTATCTATCTCGCTTACCACATGCGGCCTCCGCGTTACTTCTTCTCACTCACTGAATTACCTCAGCCTACATCATTTCTCATAAAACGATTCAAAGTGTTCAGAAACCATCAGATACAGGTACACCGTCGCCAAAAGAGTGAAATACCCTTAAATATAGTGTTGGTGCGAACGAACGAGAGTCGAGGCCACATAAATAAAACCGAACAGAGAGAAACATGCGTTACATGCCACGATCTTGTGTCAACCAGGGTACAGAGTCCATCAGATTGGCGAAATCTCCACGAGAGAATATATATGAGCCAGGGAGTCGATGTTGGCTGGTACAACTGAAACAGCGTCAGAGAAATTTCCGCAGCGGCGTGCATACCGACACCTACCATGTGTACGCTCTGGGTAACGAGAGTTCACGTCAACCAAGGGGCCGGCCCTCGCCGCCCATTTCCCGCTTCCAATCTGCCGCAACACCGCCTCCGCCACCACCGCCCCGCTGGATAGAGTGCCTTGTTAAGAACATTATGGATAGACACCCCGGGTAAGTAACTCACCAAGTCCAGACCTGATGCTGGTTCAGCCGCCTGTGGAACGGAGCGTGCGCTTAGAACTATGCTGTCTGTGTACGAAGCGCGAAAAGGTAGGACGTACTGGTGCCGCCGAGACGAACGCGCCGAGGAAGAAGAGGAAGAAAGGGGTATACGATAAAAGACGCATTGTTTTGGGTGGGTTGGATACAAGCTATGAGATGTGGGCAGGGTTCGGTGAGCCAGAGCTTTATACGGATCGGTACTTGTTCGGAGTTCACACGTTTAGGCAATTTGTAAACCCCTTGGACCTTGGTATCCTCCTGTGATCTGAAATTTTCAATTCTTATTGCAGCCCCTCCCTCCGTTTTCTGTTCTCTGAAATTAACGTTTGTCTGTCCTCCCCACCTTGGATGCGATCATCGGATGGGAGGGCCAAAGCAGTGTCTAAGGTCTAATATTAAAACCCCCGACTTTAGCTTTATGGTTCATACGATAGCACGTGGTACCCGGGTAGTGCCTGCCATTATCGTGGTGTTCCCCGCCTTGCCTGTCTCCTGTCTCCGTTCGGTGATAGGAGGAATGTATGAGGAACAACAGCCACGATTTCGTCATGCCCACCGAGAGGCTTCATCTCATACCCCAGAATAACTCGTTGCCAATCGCCTGTCGTTCTGATTAATATTGTACATTACCTTTCCTCTCAGGGCTCCAACCTCATATCCGCCGCCGGTGGGTGTTCCGCTCCTCCGCCGCGTCGGCATTTCATTTGGAATTCAAGATATTCCAGTTTTGGGGATTTGACACTTGATAAACTTGGACGGGAACAGAAGGCGGGTTGCAATTACACGTCCCACATCTGGCAATAGCTGCCGAGCCGGCATCCCCATAGATCACTGCGGAATCATGTGGTGCATTCTACTAAAACGGACAGTCCCATACGAGAAGCGGACAATGGTCGGAAAGTTCTGAATAGGCAGGGTCATCAGGTGATATGACCGAGGTTTCAGAGAAGACAACTACTGTACTGAGAACTGAGAACTGGGATGTGTTCATCTCGCCCTGGTCAGCCACCCATTCTGGAACGGCAGTATCCCCTGGTTTCAGACCAGGAGTTCCTGTGCCTGTTCTTCCTTTTTTTCAGAGCACAGCCCTCGCTTGTAGCATAAGCCGAGGTAACCGAGGGTAGGGGCACAACCGTTGTGCCTTAGATTACCTAATCTGGGACGCGTCATCGTCATCTGTCACGCTCCGTCTGTTTATGGCACTGTCCGCGTCATGTGTCATGCCTGGTCCAGGGACGTCGGGCCCATCAAGTATCAAGTGATGGATAGATGAACCTACCCCGTACCCGAAAGCACGAGACGATACCGCCAGCACTCCGAGTCTAGACTCGGGAGCGTTGTGCTTACGGGTCCGGCCGAACTTCAACATCCCCTTACAGGCATATTATGCCACCCAACGCGAACACCTGAGACAAACCGCACCATCGACGGAACAGATTGTATATCCACGATTGCATACAAGAACACAGTACAAGATATCGATGTCTTAGTCCTGTCATCTGATTAGCCCAAACGTCTCGGATAGGCGGTGGCGCAGATAGAACCTACCCAAAGCTTGATAAGCCCATCCCAGGATGCAGTAACAACTTTTGACTAGGGATGCCTTGTCGTTAGCACATGTGGTTGGTCAGGGAAAGCGAGATAACAAACCGTCTCGTGGGGCAGCCATTCGTGTGCAATGACCACTTTGGAATGCGCCCGTAGTCGTGACTTGATGCGTCCAGTTCTCCAATCCCAGAATACGACATTGCCCTCCCCATCCCCGCTACTTATCCACTTGCCATCCGGGGAAAAGCCCACCTGGCAGGCGTATCCTGCAACAGAATGGCCAGCGAATCGCTTCTTGCGATTTTGTCGGAAGTTGTCTGTACTGTATACGAGGATTTGATTATCCAGTGACTGAGCAGCGAAGTATTTCTCTGCGCCGCGTCAGAACTCCTCTCAAAAGAATTGCTTAACAGACACACTGGATGGATGAAGAGTGACCGCAGGCATTGAGTGCATGTGTGGCTCCGCGATGTATTTGATCACAACAGGTATGTCAAAGTCCCATGCTCGGATCGTCTTGTCGTCCGAAGTTGTCACAAATCTCCGATTTTCGTCGACGAATGTGATAGTGTTCACTGGTCCCAAATGTTGATCGTATTCTTGGGTGATCTCACCGCTGTTGATATCATACTAACGAAAGGTTGAGTGACGTCTCGGACAGAGTGATCATCGTACCTGTATGATTTTTTTATCTGACATACCCGCCAGAAATTGCCATTATTGAACCGCTGTAAACACTGTCCCGTTTCTGTGTCCCATAGCTTCATATAGCGATCGTAACCGCACGATAAGAACCTTCGCCCGTCATTAGAGAAAGTCACGTCTTTCACTGCCTTCCCGTGACCATGAAAGGTACGCAGACAATTGCCGTGCGTGTAAACGTCCCAAAGCTGGTCGGGATCCCATGAGAGGAAGTTGATGAATACGCAAGTCCGAAATATACCTTTATTTTTGTGTCCATCGATCCACTCAACAAAAGGTGACCCGTTTCCGGGAATAGGCGAATCGCGGACACACCGTTGGTATGTCCTGTCCACGTATGAACGCAAACCTTAGGAATGAACGACTCTTGTGACCCAGGTTCCGACTGGAGGTGGGGGGCTTCCCCGAGTGGTGGTGAGATATAAGTCCGACCCTGGTAGTCGGTCATAGATTTGCCATGGAAAACCGATGTTTCTTGGCCTGGAGCACCACGCTTTGGCTTGGCCTTTTTGACGGTGAGGTCTTGCGCCTCGGGCTCGGACTCCTCCTCTCCAGCTTCCTCTGCATCGTCTGGTACGGCATCCACGGGCTCCTCGCCAGCCCAAGATGCCCAAGGGCCAACGTAGGCGTTGTCACCGTCGACGACTGCAAGGTCACCTTTGGGTTTTCGCTTGCGTTTTAACTCTTTACGCTTTGAATTAGCGACGTGGACAGAATCCAACATGGCGTATTTATTTGCCTCAGCAGCCTCTACCGAACCAAGTATAGCGGGGGCACTGGGATCCACGGACGGATTTTGAGAGTAGCCGAGAATGGAATGAGTAATGTGCTGAGTGCGAAACGCGTGCTCTGTCATAGCCTGCTCCTCGACATGTCCAGCAAGGGCGTTCTGGTTCATGAATCGATTCCGGTCGCCGAAAGGGTTCTCTGGACCTTGGACGGGAAGAGTCATGTCGCTGTAAGGGATATTCACGTTCATTTGCGTGTCCGTGGGTCGTGTTATGAGGGATGTTTGATTCAGTGGATCCTTGTCAATCAGTTCGCGTTAACAGAGTGGGCATGATGAGAGAAAGAAACCGACCTGCGCAAGTACGTCGGGAGCCGCATGAAGTTTGGTGTTCATGGGTGTATCCTGAACTCTTAGCCTTTTAGACGAAGAGATGGCAGCCAGGTTGAAAGCATCTTGCTGGGCTGTTGCAGTCGTAGCATCTTCGTCTGAAGAATAACCTTGAACCAATGACATGACCGTGGGTCTGGTTGAAGGAAAAAAGGGATGAGAGTGAATTACATAATCAGAGCGGCCACCGACATCATCGAATTCCGCATTTGAAAGTCTTTGCGGGTTTGCGAGTCAGGCACATTTCGAGTTGCCTCTCTGGCACTCGCCTTCGTCTCTTTGTCTCTGTGACCGTATGGCTGAAAGGATTACTGGTCGTCCATGGTCTACTTATGAAGATATTCTCCTTTCCAAAGCCGTTGCAGAGTCCGATGGCGAAGCTGATTGGAAGTTGATCGCTCAGCGTGTTCCCGGTCGTACGAACAAAGCTTGCAGAAAGGTATGTTTTTCACGATTATCACCTATCTTCTCCTCTGGCGGATCATCTGAAACCAGTGTCCTAGCGATGGCTTCACTCGCTATCTCCATCGATCAAGAAATCGGCCTGGACTAAGGAAGAGGATGGGAAGTTAATATCCCTTTACAAGCTCTACGGTACCAAGTGGTCGGTCATTGCCAGGCATATACCCGGAAGGACAGATGATGCGTGCTCAAAGCGATATCGCGAGGCCCTTGATCCTGGTCTCAAGAAGGACGAGTGGACCGAGGCCGAAGACGCCAAACTGCTTCAGCTGTATGCTCAGTTAGGAGGAAAGTGGGTACAGGTGGGCCAACAGCTTCAGCGCAGCAGTCTGGGCTGTCGAAACAGGTCTGCATGGCACCCTTCGCATGTATATTTTCGCGCTTGACGGGATTACTAGATGGCGACTGCTTGAGAGGAAACGTTCTCCTGCTATCCGGGAGGTAACTCCCACAGAGTTACCCTTGTCCCGAATCCACCAAGCCTCTGCCCGTTCTGAACCGCTTTCTGCCACAGAACTATCTCCATCATGGCCTATATTTGATCCGTCTCAATATTGGCCTCCTCAGACTCCTTTGGTATTTTTGCCGGGGTTGACGCCTTCACCCGTGGATCAATTGCAAGTTCAACAGTCCTCTAACTCGTCTCGCGCAACTATACCTATACAATCCTCCGAGGGGGGCAACTTTCGTGCCAACCCATCTATGATCTCTGCCTATCGTTATCCTGCTTCATTCGACCCCGTCTTTGCTGCACTCGAACCGGCTCAAGGATTGTCCTACGATGAAACGCCAGGGGTGCCTATGCAAACCGATATGCTAGAACTTCAAACAAACATTACTTCCGACCCTGATACTCGATCCGATTGTAGCTCTGCTTCTGCAGTACGGCGTGATGTCGAGATGGACTCTGCGTTAATCAATCGACTCAATGTTGGTTCCCACGAAGAAGAGGACGACAACATCAACGAGTGCTCCCTCGAAGATCCCGATGGCAGTGGGTCTGATTATGATAACTGCCGATTACAGTCGTCCCCTCTCGGTGACATTCCTCCAGAGTCCGCTGCCTGTTCTCCTGTCACCGCTTCTCCAGTAGAGAAGCCATCGCAGAAAACTCAACCAGCAGAGACGAGCACAGTGGATCGCAGGCTCCCTAGGCTTTCTTCGACTCTAGCTACAAGCTCTGAGTGAGTGGTGTCCTGCCAAGTTTCTCTCCACACTAACGTATCTGCGTCGTAGCCTATCGATTCGAGGGTATGCGTGTGGCCATCGTCGCTGTTTGGTCAACGACTCGACCACTGGAGTCCAGTTTGTTACATCGAAGGAACTATCAGATCACATTCGAACTGTCCATACCGCAGATGAATTCCCTGATCACAAGCCATATCGATGTGGATTGCCAGGTTGTAACACTCTAGAGTGTCAATGGCCTACAATACCATTTACAAGTGTAAGCCCATTTGACTTGCATGTTCGGTGCTACTTAAGATACGTTCGTTGATAGCTCGAAGGCGCATTTCTTGCAAGCCATTACTTCAATTACGTCAACCTCTCCTTCCACTGGCCAGCCTCCTGCATCGGAGACGTCCAGGAAGCCGAAACGACCAACGAGGACTCACCCTTGTCCTCATGCGAACTGCCCCCAAGTATACAAGCAACTTAGTGGTTTGAGATATCATCTCTCCCATGTGAGTCCACCCTACCTAGTATAACAGGCACGGGCCTTGAACAGAAATCTACATTCAGGGCCACTCTCATAAATCTCCTGCACAACTTGATAGCGTCCCTCCCACTCTTGCGCGTAAGGTCACAGAGAAACTGCAGCGACAAGCCGCAAGTACTTAACGGTCACGTCATACCATAGATCACTTTTAATTCCGTAGGTTAAGTGAGAAAGAGTTGTAATTGTGACCTCTTGCTTTTCTTCATTCGACAGTAATTTATATGCTTTCATGATTGTCCGAAACTCATGGTGTCTTGGAACTTTGGATTTTCTGTGGCAGACATTGTTGTGTACGTTCTAACTTAAGGTAATGTCGTACAGTTGGGAGGTAGCCCGCCCGGACACGACGTCCAACCGCTGTCTTCAGCAACTTGAAGTCGATTGAGTTTCAGTCACGGTGGTGGTAGCGCTGCTTGCAGGGTTGTCACCTTAACAACCTACCAGCGACCACGGAAAGTCCACGGAACCTGGGAAAGAGGCCCGGGGTTCGACGTTCGACGTTCAACGTACGTTCGACGTTCAACGTTCAACCCTGAACAAGTACAATTGAAGAGTGATTCCCCCGGGCCCTAGCCACGTGGGAGAGGGCAACGACAGGCCCCGCAGATCCCTCTAACAGAGTACCGTACTAGTTTATAAGTCTCCAGCGAGATCAGGTGAGCGAAAGGGGATGGCGCTCGATTTCATGGCAAACGCAGGCATTATTATCCGAGTCGTGGCTTTAAAGAAAATTCGAGTCGAAGTAAATTGGGTGCGCGCGTACCACGTACCGAGAACAAATTGAGAAAGGTTCTGTTCGCACAACGCACGCAACTCTCGAAATTCTTTGGATGGGACACGAATTTGTTCTACAAAGCTCACTTCGTACAAGTGGAGTTACAACATCTTCCGCTAGCGTCTTTGACGTTACATCAAAGCGACAAAGTAACTACGACTAAAAGACGGATCGCCCACGACGCGTAGCCAAAGTGGGGTGGGCTATCATCTCTGACCACCTCCGAATTGACTGGCCCTAGGGATATAATGAACAAATGAGATTATTGTCTATAAGCAACTCACAGATCTCGTAATTCTGGATTTGCCATGAGTTCTTGCATGGACGGTAGGCTGCCTCCACTGTTCAACCGGTCCATCTGGCAAAGCACAGGGAGGATCAGTAAGACAACTACACAACGGCATGACTCGATGCAACTGACCATGTTAGCAACGCTCGGGTTCGACATAAGCCTTTCCAGTCCACCATTAGCCATCATTTGCTGTGCCATCTGCATCATCGCAGGGTTGTTCATCATGCCCGCAATGTCAGGCATGCCGCCTGCACCATCCCCGCCCATGTTTCCAAGTGAATCGGCCAAACCACCCAGTCCGCCAGCACTGGGATCCGCTCGGGGATTGGAAGACGCGTTGGGCGGCGGAGCAGCCCCAACTACGTCTGTGGTTTGGGTGTGGGCCTCCGAATTCCGAAGTCCGGTCTTCATGGTAGCGTTTTCGGGTTCTAATTCAAGGCCATGACGGTACGCAGCGGCAGCGGCAGCGTAGTCGCCGATGCTGTAGCGGGCATGTCTGTGCGCAGGGAGGTCAGAAGGAGATTCCAATTTGCAAGCGGACAGCCCAGCACCCTAGACGAGAATAGCCCTTGACAAACTTGGGATCCAGTTCGATTGCTTTCTCGGCGTCGACAGCGGCCGTTAAATGATCACCCTTGCTAGAATGTGCTGCGGCTCGGTTGGAATAGTAAACGGGGTTGGAGGGATCCAGCTTGGTCGCCTCGGTATATGCATCGATTGCCTTGTCATACTGCTTACTGCTCATCAGTGCATTCCCTTCCTGCTTAAATTTCTCGGCAGCAGCCTTGTCTTCCGCTGAAAGAGGCACGGGCGTAGCTGGAGATGTGCTGGAGGCTGCTTGAGCAGTGGAGCTGATCTTATCTTTGGTTCTGAGGAACACCTCGAAGATGTTCTGAAGGGTGGCGGGCTTCACGCTTAGACGATTCACCTGTTCTTGGTTTGTTGGATCGACGCCGAAAGCTTCTCCGATACATTGAACTGGCCCGGGAGAGGAAGGAGACTGGTGAATATGAAGGAAACGGGAAAGCAAAGAGGGTAGATGTACCAGCAACGTCGAGGCTCTCCTTGTCCTCTTCCCGGATAGTACCATCGTTGATGCACTGGTTGAGAAAATCTATGATAGACAAAACGAGACGCTGCTGCTTCTCCGACATATTCCTTCGAGGATACTTCGAGGTCTGGTCAACGATAGTGTCTTTGTTGACGGCTGTTTGTGACTTTAACCGCCGTAACGCGCCCGACCCAACAACTTGACTCAACCGTGACTAGCGACGACCACCTCGCGCACCATGTTCTTTTGTGCCATCTCGGGCGAACCCCCGCAAGACCCAGTCATTTCTACAAAGTCGGGACATATCTATGAGCGTCGTCTCGTACAAAAATACATTACCGAGAATGGCACAGACCCCGTAACAGGCGAAAAACTGGAAGAGTCTGACTTGGTCTCTGTCAAAGCCAGTGCGTATTCCCCTGCTCCTAGTTATGTAGTAATGCTCAGTTCGAGCACATTTCCCTCCCCCCCCCAGGTCCCAGTGCGGCTGTCCCCAGACCACCGACTCACTCGTCCATACCCGCGCTGTTGACCGCCCTGCAAAATGAATGGGACGCGCTTGTCCTCGAAACTTTCACCCTCAAGCAGCAGTACAACTCGACTCGCCAGGAGTTGAGTTATGCCCTCTATAGTCAGGATGCTGCCAGTCGCGTCATCGCACGTCTCATGCGGGAGCGTGATGCTGCACGAGAGTGTGTCCCTTTTTTGCGCTCACTGTTTGCTCCTTAAACCAACGAATCATTTTTACTCAGGGCCCTTGCTAATGTCCAAGCCTCGATGGGAATTTCCGCCACACCTAGCGCCGATGTTGAGATGTCCGACCAAGCTGCTCCAGCTTACAGTGCCCTCCCTGAAAAAGTCATCGCCGAGATAGACGAGACCCATCAGACCCTCTCCGCCGTACGCAAGAAACGCAAGGCTCCACTAAGTTATGCAACGCCCGCCCAAGTTAAGACATATTCCTCTAAACATACCATCCCTTCCCTCCACTCTGCCTCCCCTGCTGGAATCACATCCATTGCACTTTCAAGCGTGAATCCTACGCAATTCCTAACCGGTGGAAACGATGGGATTGTGCAACTATACGACAGAAGCACGGACAAGGTTTTGGCTTCATTAAAAGGACACTCAAAAAAAATCCATCACGTCGCTTTCCGTGAACGCGAAGGACAACCTACCCTTCTTTTGTCTGCCAGCGCGGACAAGCTGGCCCGTGTGTGGTCTCTAGACTCTGCTTCAGAGGAATATCGTCCGCGCACTATTATCAAAACTCATAAGGGCGATGTCACTGGCCTAGCTGTCCATCCCACATCAACATTGCTGTTCCTTGCGTCCCAGGACAAGACATATTCCATACACGACCTGCGCGAGTTCAGCCAGCTGTACCGCTCCACTGCTGCGGAAGAACCATATTCATCTCTTGCTCTGCACCCGGATGGTACTATCCTCGCTGCAGGTACACCATCGTCTACCATTCACGTCTACGATGTCCGCTCTGGCGACATAGCTGCGACACTTGTGCCAGCTGACAAACCCCCCTTCACTGTCAATAGCCTAAGCTTCTCGGAGAATGGCTATCATCTCCTTGCACCCGACTCACTATCCTCGGTTGGAATATGGGATCTACGCAAGCAGAAGCTGGGACACTCAATACCCCTGGGCGATAGTTTCAAGGTGAACAAGGTTGTGTACGACTACAGTGCCCAGCTGCTCGGTGTTGCGAGTAACGAGGGTGCCCGTATTTTTGCCCACAAGACTTGGGAAGAGCTCGTGCACTTCCAGGAAGGCGGTGAAGTCTCTGATCTTGCGTTTGGTCTCGAGAGTAAGGAGATCTGGGGGACAACGGGAAGGGAGGTTAGAATTTGGGGACTACCGGAGTGATTGCCTTTGCCCTGATCTTGTAATCAGCGTTGTTGATCTGTATTCCACTTTATCCTATCTGCCTGCCCAACTTGGGGCCGGTGCTCCTAGTACCAAGGTGTCCGTTTCCCGCCTATATGACTGGTATCATTGCATCGTTGTTGACTTCTCATTCGTGTGAATCAAAGGCGTAATGTACAAACACACAGTATTTGTTGATTGAGAGTGAATGTGTCCGAGAGGGAGGCGTTGATACGCCTAATGAAGGTAGGAAAGGAGGCCAAAAATTACAATATACCCTTACGAAGGAAGGGAAACTCGGAATCATAATCATACGTGGAGGTTC
>WNFC01005331.1_pt1 | contig 14108 bp, 11 predicted proteins | sample 5400541 | NCBI WGS metagenome assembly WNFC01 (sample SAMN13153342, study PRJNA577476) | soil metagenome | isolation source: 120 cm saprolite under Douglas fir tree site 2 hole 2 replicate 1 | place: USA:California | collected 2015-04-18
CCCCCAGGCCGGCCAGCTCGCCGTGGATCCTGCGGTACCCCCATTCGGGGTTCTCGCGGGCTAGCCGCCGGACCCGTGCCCGGATGTTCCGCCGGGTCGACGGCCGGCCAGTCCTGCCGCGCATCGACCTGGCGGCCCAGCGTCGGCGGACGATGTCGCGATGCCAGCGCACGATCGTGTCCGGGGTAACCAGCAGCCGCAGCCCTCGGTGGCCCGCTTTCGGTATCACGCCGAGCAGGGCCGCGAGCAGGGCCCGGTCCGCCCAGTTCAGCTTCGGACGGGGCGGCTGCCGCCGCCGCAGGACGGCGAGCTGATGGCGCAGAATCAGGATTTCCGCGGTCTTCCACACCTCCTCACGCCGCGACAGCCGCAGCCACGCGGCGACCCGCGTGATCAAGAGGAACACGAACCGCAGGCACATGATCGGTGATCATCACGGCCGGACGGCTGGGAGAGCAACCCTGCTGGTCAGAGCCACGGACGAGATTCTCGGCACGCACAGGCACCGGGCTGCGCCGGCTGGACACCAGTCTGCTGCGCGACCGGCTGGCCGACTGCGCGCAGATCCTCGGCCTGGCCACGTTCCTGCGCGCCGCAGCCTTCGGTGATCGCATTCATGCGGGGCGTCCGCATGTGATCGGTGATCATCACCGCCGGGCTGCCGGTTCCGCAACTTTGCTGCTCACAGCCTTGGACGGGATTATCGGCATGCACAGGCGGCGAGGTTGCCCGCTGTAGCTTCGCGGGGACGCGGTGCGGCTGCTGGCTTGGTCATGGGTGCTGGGGTAGGCGCGGGCGGGTGACGGGCATGATGGTCAGCAGGTGTTCGAGTCCGGTGAAGTCGTCGGGGTTGGTCGTGTATAGGGGCAGGTCTTCGGCCATGGCGGTGGCGGCGATCATCAGGTCGGCGATCCTGCGCCTGGGCTTGCGGCCGGCGGCGATGACGGCGGCGGTGACGCGGCCGTAGATACGGGCTGCCTCGGCGTCGAAGGGGATGGGGTCGAACTCGTTCTCGGCGCGCTGCAGGACATCGAGCCGCTGGGCGCGTTCTGCGTGCTCGTTGTAGTCGCTGTGCTCATCGTCGCGGCGTACCTGGTGGGGTCCGGCGGACAGTTCGGCCAGGGTGATGGCGCTGATCGCCATCTCGGCCGGCAACTCGTCGGGGTTTACCCATTTACGGAGGATCATGATGTTGGTGTCAAGCAATCCCCGCGGGTGGCGGTCAGCGGTCATCAGGGCTGTCGGTGTCGTGGTCGAAGGCGGCCTGCTGGTCGGCCCGGAAGGTCTCAATGTCGATGCCGGGGGCGCTGCGCGACATGGCGGCGAATTCCTGCCGGGGGACGAACCGCCGGCGACGGCGCAGGGGGATCAGCTCGCCGATCTGGTGGCCATCGCGGGTGACGGTGAAGGCCTGCCCGTTCTCGACGGCGTCCATGATCTCCTTGGACTTGTTGCGCAGGTCACGCTGGGTGATCTCCGGCTGCGATGTCATGCATGTCAGTGTAGACCGCACGTGGCACTCTGTGCTACATGGCGCTCCAGCTCGACCTCGCCGTATGCGCTAGCCGGTTCGCAAGTGACTAGCCAAGTGACAACGCGCTCAGACGGTGCCGGACGAAGGCAGCCGCAGCCAGACAGCTCCGCCTGCCTGACCTCGCGGTATCGGACCCAGGCGGACGCCACCAGACGAAACCGCCAAGCATGGCATGCAAGAGGTCTGGGGTTCGAATCCCCATAGCTCCACGTTTCCGCAGCTCAGAGCCATATTGAGATCTTGGAACCGCCCTCGGAGGACTTGCCGCTGGCGCAAGAGTTCAAGGGTTCGGCCGACCGGGGTCTGCTGAGAAGCCGCAGGTCAGGGGCTATCGGGCAGGTGTTGTGGCGGCCGAGTCGGGCTCAGGTGACCCGGCTGGGAGGAATCTGGGAGATCAGCCTGTCCACTGAGGACGGGCGGGCCTAGCGGCGATCGTGGCAGGGCCACGTGAATCTTGCTCGACGGGCCGCCAGGTCCGGAGCCTGCAGGACTGGCACGCTCACCTGGTACTTGTGCAAGAGGTCAGGGGTTGCGGTGGCTGAGCCCTGTCGTGAAGCCGCAGGTCAGGGCCTGCCGGTCAGGTGTTATGGCGACCGATGCGGGTGCGCTGGCCCGGCTGAGAGGAATCTGGGAGATCAGCCTCTCCGCTGGGCACTTCGGGCGGGCGGCGTGGGTCGCCGCCGCCTGGCGATTGGGGTCGGCGTTCATGGCGTGGGCGGGAAAGGGCGCGATGCTGAAGGGTCCGGCTCAGGGCCGGGCATCAGCGAGGCGTCCGCGGCGCGGCTGCCCGCCGCTGCGCTCGCCGCGCTGTGCATGGACTGCCACATCGGCGGTATGGCAGACGGCCCCATTACCGGCGCTACCTGCCAATAGTCAGATTCGTGCGCCAACGCGGGCAAGCACGGCCTAGTGTCTACGCCGCACGGGTGCTCGGTACGCCGGGCGTTCTGGCTGCCGTCCCGCGGGTCGGCCCGCCGGCCGGCTCGTGGTTACGACAGGAAGGGCAAGGCAATAGCGCCGCTGCCCGCCCTAAAGGAAGTGCTCATCTTTGACCTATTCACAGGGAGTCGCAAAGTGGTCAGAGGCCCTCATGCAGTGGTCGCCTGGGCTGACGAAGGCGCCGTAGCATACCCGAGGACCCGGCCAGGCGGAACGAGGCTCTCTTAATAATTAGTTTCGGGCTATGGTCCGGCGACCCAGCGAACTGTCAGCCGATCCAGTGTGTAGCCGAAAGCATTCACCGTCGGCTGAATGAAGTTGTTCCGGATAGTCTGTGCTGCTTCGGTCTCGGCCGTCCTGATAAGTGGGCGGGTAATCTCTGGGACGTGATTAGCCTTATAAAAGGCGATGCGCTGGGCCTGGGAATAGAGAACTGACTCTGGGAACTGGGGCCGAAGCACTACGCCACAGCCCAATCCGGGATACGTCCAGCTATGCTGCGTGTCCACTGGCTTTGACGGGATGTTGTCGATGGTAATGTCGTGTACAGACTGGGGGAGCTGTGCCTGGGGAAGCACCATGGTGACCGTTACGTGACCAGGCTTGCCATCCTGGGGGCGGCTAAGCCTCGATCCACCGCGTAATTAGGGTTCTGCTGGGCGGGTCTATGCGAAAGGTGCCCTCTGAGCTGGGGCGATGGGAATTGCTGACACTTCCAGTACCCAGATGGAGAGGACACCTCGCAAGTGCGATTGTTGCATGGGCTGGCGAAGATTCACGCATCGTTTGATAACCCGAATCTGGTGTCGCGGGCGGGCCTGGTCCTGGTGATGGCCCTGGCGCAGCGGGCTGGGCTCGCCGCATTGGCCGGTCAGCACGTGGCCATCGCTGACCGGTGCGGGGTGAACCCGCACCTGAAGGTGCCCTGTCTGGTGGCGGGCATGTTCGGCGGGGCGGACATCATCGATATGGATCTGCTGCGGCATGGGGCGATGCCGGCGCTGTTTGGCGGGATCCGGGCACCGTCCACGCTGGGGTCGTTCCTGCGTTCACTTGGGGCAACGTGCGGCAGGCGGAGAAGGTGAGCTGGCTGCTGTTGGCGGAGCTGGCGCAGCGCACTCGCTGCTGCCCGGCAAGGAGACGCTCGCCTTCCTCGATATATATCGACTCGATGCAAAAGCGCGTCTACGGCCACCACAGGCAGGGCGCCGCGTTCGGGCACACCAAGATCGGAGGCAAGAGCCTGCTGGTGCGGGGGCTGAACACGCTGGCCGCTACGATCAGCACGCCGATCGTGGCGCCGGTGATCGCCGCGACCCGGCTGCGCGGCGGCAACGCTGGCTCGGCCCGGGCGCGGCGTCCTTCGCCACCGTATCGGTCAGCACCGGGCCACCGGATGCGGCGGGACGCTGGTGGTGCGGGCCGACTCGGCGTTTATTCCGCGGTGTTCACCGGCGCCGTGCGCCGGGCCGGGGCGTTCTTCTCGGTCACGGTGCGGATGGACCCCAAGATCAAGGCGGCGATCGCCACCATCCCCGACGGCGCCTGGACCCCGATCCGCTACCCCCGCGCGATCTGGGATGATCAGCTGCGGGCCTGGGTGTCGGAGGCGCAGGTGGCCGAGGCGGAATACACCGCCTTCATCTCGAAGAAGGGGCAGGCCATCACCGCCCGGCTGATCGTCCGCCGGGTCAAAGACCGCAACCGCGCCGCCACCGAAGGCCAGGACGAGCTGTTTCCCGTCTGGCGTTATCACGCCGTGTTCACCGACCCCCCGTTCGCGACCCTCCAGGCCGAGCAGCACCATCGCCCAGGTGGAGCAGGTGTTCGCCGACTGGACCGACGGCCCGCTGGCCCACCTGCCATCTGGCTCGTTTCCCGCGAACGCGGCATGGGTGGCCTGCGCCGCCATCAGTCACAACCTGCTTCGTGCCGCCGGCTGCCTGGCCAGCCTCGCCTGCGCCAAGGCGCGCGGCGCCACGATGCGCCGCGACCTGATCGACGTCGCCGCCCGAACCGCCCGACACAGCTACGGCGAAATCACCCTGCACCTGCCCGAAGGATGGCACCGCGAACACGACTGGATGAACCTGTTCGAAGCCGCCTTTGGCCCGCCCCCAGCCGCGGCCTGACCAGCCCCGACCCGGTCACAGCGCCCACGGCCCCGGCGGCCAGCCGGCTGGCCGCCAGCCAAGATCCCCGGCCAGCGACTTGCTGACAGCCCGCCGAAGGGTGAGCGGCAGAAAAGTCACGCCCACCGCCAGCCTCAAGATCAGAGTTCCGCGGCCGTCTCACCAAAAGTGATCACTCGAATCTACGCGGTGGATCGAGGTGTAGATCTGCGCATTTACAAGATCCTGGCCTAGCGCGTCGAATGATCCGCGTGCGTGACCGCTCTTGCGAACTTGGTCTTGACACCCGATAGGTCAGCCATCCATACCTCTCCGTGCTGGTGACCCTGTGTATACCACTTGCGCCAGCGCATGCTGCCAATCGTCGCGAGTGCGGTGCGTTGGCTGCGGCATCAGCTGCCGCGTTGGACGACGGCTGGTTGGCGAGCGCCGTCTGCGCGTCCGCGCCGAGCTGGGAGGCGTCGGCGGTCAGGCTGGCCGTTGAGGCCGACGTGTCGCTGCCTGATTCGAGCGCCGCGACAATTGCACGGTCATCCGTGCTGATCTTGCCGGTCTCAACCACGAGGGCGCCGGTTGCGGCGGAGGGCCGCCGCCCGAGTGCGCCCAGGCGTAGGTCCGCGAGTCGCAGCTTGCCGCGGTGGCCGCCGGGGCTGGCGCCGCGCTGTGGTACCCGCCGTTGGAGCGTGGCGGCGGCCCTCCGCCGCAACCGGCGATACCGATGAACACGAAGGTGATCACCGCAAGCGCCGCGCCGGGCACCAGCCAGAACCGTGCGCCCGGTGCATGCGCGCCATCATCGTTGTCCCTTCTTCCGCTGCTCTGCGTTGGCCGGCAGGAACAACTCGATGGCTAGCCCGAGCAGGAGGAGTAGCGTGCCGAGCACCATGCCCTCGGCCAGGCTGCGCCCCTTTCCCTTGGCGATCCATGCCGTAAACACGCCGCAGCCAACCGCCACCACGACGTAACTCAGGACGCTAGCCATGGCGTGCCGCCTTCCCATTCGTCTGGCTGCTGTTCGTCTCGCTGCTCTGGTTCCCCCGGCCTGCGGCCCGCCAGCGCGGCGAGCAGCGCCTCCGCTGTGTCCCAGCCCTTGCCGGTGCGCACCCACACCGGGCGCACGCCGAGCAGCCACTTCCTGGCGCTCACCGCCGTTGGGCTCTACCGTTTGGCAAGCGTTCGCACACTTTCGATTGTGACATCCCCAGTGCCCGGACCGCTGCCCCTGCGACACTGTCTCGCGCGTCCGCCAACGGCGACCAGGCCTGACGCCGCCCACAGTCTGGTGCGCATCAACGAGTTCGTCCAGGTGCTGCTGCTGGTCGGCGCGCCAAGTCACCAAAGCCATGGACGGCACGCTGACGTGGGCTAGCGGTCCCGTTCCGCGGGCAGGCGGCGTGCCACACGCCACCGCGATCAAGAGTCAGTCACGTGGCTCACGGGAACTCGCGAGCGAGCAACCAGTACAGGCTGCCGGTTAACCATGGGACCAGCGATGGCCCATCGCTGGGCATATAGGGCCGGGTTGCTGGTGGTGGCGGGGGTGGGGGTGTGGCGGTGGCTTGGGGCGAGGCTGGCCGCCCCGCCGGTCTCGTGGTGGCCGCGCCATCGTGGCTGCCGATGCTCGCCGTATCGGTTGTGGCGTATGCGGTGTGCGGGACTGACGACGGGGTATGGGCCATGCGGCATAATCCGCCGGGCTTGGGAGCGTAACGCCCATCCCGTCAGGACCATTGGCCCTGGACTTTCCGCACGCCGGAGCCAACCATTGAGCGGGCAGGACATTCGGCAACGGGTATAGGAGCCGGTCATGGCCAGTTCTGTCGGCCCGCCGGGCAGCGGGCACGAGGCGAACGCCCCAGCACCGACCCCTTTGCCATCGGCCAGGCTGCGGCCAGCCCGCGCCTGGTACTGGGCGGCCCTGGTGGTCTTTCTCGCGGGCGTGGCCTGGGCGGCGCTCATGTCGGTCATGCTCATCGGACGGGTCGACGCCTTCCCGCGAGTGCCAGACCCCGGGAAGGGCGCGATCAGCCTGACCCACAGCGGGGGTTATCTGATCTATTACGAAGGACCCGGGGCATCGAACGGGAACGCTCCCGCCGGTGGCGTCCTGGTGACGCCACTGTCGGGGTCCGCGGCGGTGCAGAGCATTAGGTCCTACTCAGGTTCTCTCACCTACCAATTCGGTCACCGCGAGGGCACCGCAGTTGCCAGCCTGCAGATTGCTCACCCGGGCAGGTTCCTGGTCCGGGCCACGTCGTCAGCGGCGCCAGCCGGCAGCGACCTCGCGGTCGGCTCCAACATCTCAGGGGGCATCGCGGCCATCGTCCTTCCAAGCCTCGTCCTAGTGCTCGCGGGAATCGGCGGCGCGATCGCCATCGCCATCATCAGGCACTCACGGGCCAAGCGTGCGCGATTGCCCGTGCTGCTGAGCTAGCCGCGCGGCTCGCCGACGACCGACAGTTCGATCAAGCCGTGGCAAGCCTTCGGCCGTTTGCTGATGCTGCCGATGGCGCCCACCCGGAGTGACGGGTATCAGCGCACGGTATGACCTGGCGCCACATCTAAGCCTCGATCCACCGCGTAAATAGTGGCCCAGTGCGGCGCGTCGACGCGAAAGGTGCCCCTTGACCAGGGACGATGGGAGTTGCTGAAGCTTCCATCACCTGGCCCGAAGGAGCACCTGTCAAGTGCGATTGTTGCATGGTCTGGCGAAGATCCACGCGTCGTTTGATGACCCGAATCTCGTGTCGCGGGCGGGCCTGGTGCCGGTGATGGCCCTGGCACAGCGGGCTGGCCTGGCTGGCCTGGCCGGTGAGAATGTGCGGATCGCCCGCCGGGGCGGGGTCAATGCCCATCTGAAGGTGTCCTGCTTGGTCGCTGGGATGGTCGCCGGGGCGGACAGCATCGATGACCTGGACGTGCTGCGGCACGGGGCGATGCCGGCGCTGTTTGGCGGGATCCGGGCCCCGTCCACGCTGGGATCGTTCCTGCGGTCCTTCACCTGGGGGAACGTGCTCCAGCTGGGGAAGGTGAACCGGGAGATGCTGGTGGAGCTGGCCCGTCGTGCCCCGCTGCTGCCCGGCAAGGACACCCTCGCGTTCATCGACATCGACTCGATGCAGAAACGGGTCTACGGGCACGCCAAGCAGGGCGCGGCGTTTGGCCACACCAAGATTCAGGGCAAGAGCCTGCTGGTGCGGGGCCTGAACGCACTGGCTGCCACCATCAGCACGCCGCTGGCCGCGCCGGTGATCGCCGCCACCCGGCTGCGTGGCGGCAACGCCGCCTCCGCCCGCGGAGCTGCGTCCTTCGCCACCGAAGCGGTCTGCACCGCCCGCGCCACCGGGTGCACTGGGACGCTGGTGATGCGTGCCGACTCGGCGTTTTACTCCGCGGCGTTCACCGGCGCCGTGCGCGCGGCCGGGGCGTTCTTCTCGGTCACCGTGCAGATGAACTCCCACGTCCGGGCGGCGATCGCTGGCATCGGCAAGGACGCCTGGAGGCCCATCAAATACCCCCGGGCCATCTGGGATGACCAGCTGGCCTGCTGGGTGAGCGACGCCCAGGTCGCGGAAATCCCCTACACCGCATTCACCTCCAAGAAGAACAAGGCCATGACGGCCCGGCTGATCGTCCGCCGCGTCAAAGACCTCAACCGCAAAGCCGGCGAAGGCCAGGGCGAGCTGTTCACCGCCTGGCGCTACCACGCCGTATTCACCGACTCCCCGTTCACCCTCATCCAGGCCGAGGAGCAGCACCGCGACCACGCCCAGGTCGAACAGGTGTTCGCGGACTGGACCGACGGACCCCTGGCACACCTGCCCTCCGGCTCGTTCCCCGCCAACGCCGCCTGGCTTGCCTGCGCTGCCATCAGCCACAACCTGCTGCGCGCCGCCGGCTCGCTGGCCAGCCTCGCCTACGCCAAAGCCCGCGGCGCCACCCTGCGCCGCGACCTCATCGACGTCGCCGCCCGCACCGCCCGCCACGGCCGCGGCGAAATCACCCTGCACCTGCCCGAAGGCTGGCACCACGAGCAGGAATGGATGAACCTGTTCGAAGCCGCCTGCGGCCCGCCCGCCGCCGCGGCCTGACCAGCCCAGACCCCGGTCACCGCGCCCGCGAACGGTCCGCCACGGCCACCCGCCTCCCGTCCCCGAACCAGGAAGATCACGCACAAGCCGCAGCCGAGGCGTGCGGCCAGGCCACCATGCCGCGACTCACCTGGTGAAACTCCGCGGGCAGAGATCAGGCCGGATAATGATCTACCGCAATTCGTCGGTGGATCCAGGCTAAGGACCTGCAACCGGTAGTGGCCCAAGGCCGGCGTCCACCAGGCAGGGCCCGGGTTGAGGTCGACAGTGGCGGACGCGTGTCCGACGGCATAGAAGGTGCTGGCGTACCAGCACGGCCACGGACCAATGCTCTTGGAAACCTTGTGGGTGAAGAGGAAGTTGAAGCTCGCCTCGCCGAGGGCTGGCTTGGAGATTCCCTCAATCTTCTGCAGCACCCACGGGCCCAGATCGGTGTTGGTCGTGGTTCCCGCGGTGACGGTTTGCCACGGCCAGGCGAACCTGACACTCGGCAGATGGATGTTGATTCCCGCAAGGTGCAGGGCTGCCGAAAGGCCCATCAGGACCACAGACGCTATCGCCTTGCGGAATATCAGGCCCACCGTGAGAACGACCGCAGCCCACTTGACCCGGGGCGGGACGCGGCGACGGTGCGGGCCGGAACCGCCCCCCTTCGCACCTGGCCTTTCCAGGTCAGCACTGCCAGCAGCATGAGGGTGCCATGGTGGCAGCGGTCCGGTCTCACCTAGCCAGGTGTCGCCGATGGCAGGCCTGTCCGGGTTCGGGCGCAGGCCACCAGGATCTTTCCTGCCGTGCGAGACCCCAGCTAGGAGCTTGCGGTTCTCCGATCGACAAAATGTTGTCTATGCGGCGGCAGCGCTGACATTGATGCCGAGGTCGTGAAAGAGGGCCTGCATGCCGGTGCGGAGGGTCTCGTAGTCGCGGTCGATGCGGGTCCAGTGTGCGGGCTTGCGTCCCATCCGCGGGCTGCGGACTCCGGCGAGGATGGGGGCGATGACCTGGTCGCGCAGGGCGAGCAGGGCGGCGATGGTGCGGGCTGCTTCGAGGGGAGTGTGATAGCGGCGAGACCGGCCGGGTTTGATGGCCAGGTTCTTGCCGCGGAGCTTCCGCAGGTCGTAAGCGGCCTGGCGGGTGGTGTAGCCGGCCTGTCCGCTCATCGCCTGGATCTTGCCGGTGAACTCGGCGACGGTGAACCCGTCCGGTGCGGCGGTCAGGGCGAGCGCCGCTGACAGGGCGGCGCGGATCCGGGGCTTGTTCAGGTCGATGCCGCCGACCCGGGTGGTCCCGAGCTGGGCGGGCAGGGGCAGCTCATCGAGGGTGCCGTCGGCGATGAAGCTGATGTCGGCGCAGTCCAGGGCGGTGGCGAAACGCTCGGCCATGCCGGCCAGCCGGGTGATGATCTCGGGGAAGTGCCCCAGGCTGCGGCCGCAGCGCAGTTCCCTGGTGTTGTGCACGGTGGCCTCCAGCCGCAGGACGTGCTCGCCTTTGAGGTAGGCCTTGGCCTGCAGGAGCCCGAAGCGGACCTTGAACCAGGTCAGGCCGTACTGAGGTTTCTCGATCACGATTTCCTGCGCGGGCGGCCCGCTGGCACGGTTACGGTGCGGCCGGGTCTTGAGGCCGAAGACGGTCCGCAGCGAGGGGATGTCCAGCCGGGACCGGGTCCGGTCCAGCACCCTGTTGAACAGGTCCTCCATCTGCCCGCCGGAGCGAAACAGCAGGTTGCGGCTGTACTCGGCCTGGTAGACCGAGTAGCCGTAACAGAAGCCGCTGCGGGCCTGCTCGCTGGAGTCCAGGCCGAAGCACAGGCATGCCGAGTAGATCCACCGGTCGCAGACCTGGCCCAGGCGCCCTATAGCCGCATTCTGCGACAAGGTATCTGCGACCCGGGCCAGGCGCCGCGGATCCGCGATGCCAGTAAAGCAGTTGCCCTCCTTGGTGAACCCGATCCCGGCGGCCTGCGCCTGCCGGGCGACGTACTCGTGGCCGTTGAGGATGACCTGCGCGCCGAACGGCGGATGCCCGGACATCTTGATCACCAGGTGGCCCCAGTCCGGGTCCATGATGTGAAAGCTGTAGTGGTTGACAAACGTCCGCTTTTTGGCCAGGTTGCGGAGCACGCCGGCGTCCGAGCGGCTGACCTCCCACACCGTCGCCGGCGCCTTCGCGGCCAGGATCATGAACAGTCCCGGCCCCACCGCATGCGTGTCCAGGTACTCCTCCGCGATCAGGTGCTTGCGCTCCCCGGCCTTGCAGTAGATGAGAGGGACGTCGTTCGCGCTTGCCCATGCCTTCACCCGGCGGGCGAACCGGCCCGCGAACCGCATCAGATGGGTGTTGTCCAGCTGCTCGTCCGAGCCGTCGTGCAGGCGCCGCCACCAGGTCCGGAACCCGCCCGGGTGATGCCCCAGCGAGAAGGCGTTCAGCACGATCCGGTCCACGCAGTCATAGGAGCCAGTCAGCAGATCGCCGTACCGCTCACTGAAGTCATCGGACATGCGCCGACCGTAGGCGCCGCCCGCGTGTCACGTCAGCCGGACTGCCCCGCAGGGGCCACTCCTTCCGGGCGGAGTCCCGGACGGAGCGTAGGTCTTCTTGGTGGCCCGGTTGCTTGATGTTGTGACAAGTTTCAGGCGGCGGCTCCGAGGCGGGCGTTGGTGACGTAATCGCGAAGGACGCGCTCGACAGTGGCGAGTGCGCGGCGAAGTTCGATAGGTGCGGGGGGCTGGTCTGCGTCGAGGAGCGGCCGGAGTAGCCGTGCGTGGAGTTTGGTGTAGAAGACGGCGATGCGGATGCCCTCGGGCGTGAGGGTGTAGCTGTTGGTGCCCGGCGTGCGCTCGATCAGCCCGTGGAGGCGGAGGCGGCGCAGGTCGTAGCTCATCTGCGACGAGCTGTAGTTGCTGCCGAGGAGTCCGGCGACGTGCCCGCGAAGGCTTTTGCCGGTGACGCCGGTGACGGCGTGGACAACGAGGCAGAGGGCGCCGGCCAGGGCCATGGCGCGTTGGTCCCCGAAGCGCAGCGCTCCGGTTCGTTGGCCCTCCCGTATGTAGGGCTGGTGGATGCGCTCGAAGAGCGCAGAGCCGATGGCACAGCCCTGGCCGGCACGTTCGATCATAAGCAGGCGGTCGTTGACCTGGCGGGCTTTGCCGATGAGCTCGGGCAGGTGCTCAAGCCGGGCGAGGACCCCGATGTCAGCGGGTTTGTTAATGACGGTCTCGATGCGGAGCGCCCTCCCTTCCTTCAGGTACTGTTTCACCCGGCTGTGCTTGAAGGAGAAGTCGATCTTCACGTCGGTGCCCGGTGAGAACACCCGGGTGCGGAACGGGCCTTTGGTGCGGCGAGGCCCGCGGGTCCGCACCTGGGCGGCGAACACCGCGGCGATCTGCTCGGGCCGTCCGGCACCGACGTTGTCAGAGACGAGCGACTCGAAGAAACTCCGCGCCCGGCGCGGGTCGTCGAAGACGAGCGTCCGGGAGACCTCCACCTGGCGCATCGACAGCTGCCACCAGTAGCCGGCCGCGCGGTCGGTGGCTGTGAACGGAACCGGGATCACCGCCGTCCACCGGTTGAAGAAAGCCTGCGCGCCGGACGGGCCGAAACGATCGCAGATCGCCTGCAGCCGGGCTGGCTCTGGACAGGCGGCGAAACCGTTGGCCAGCGCCGTGTAGCTCAGGCCCTCCTGGCCGGCCTGCCGCTTGGCCCACTCGTGCCCGTTGAGCCAGACCTTCGCTGGGTACGGGAAGTAACTGCAGATCTTGATGAAGCCAGGGCCGAACTGACGGTCATGCACGTAAAAGTAGTAGGCGTTGACCCGCCGCTCTTCCTTGACGAAGTCGTAGCTGACCACCCCGGGCTTAGGTGAGCGGTCACGCGCCCCGGTCACCCACTGGAACTCCTGGGCCACCACGATGGCGACCACGCCAAAACGTCCCTCGGCGGCCGCCTGATCCAAGTAGGGGCGCACATGATCTAGCTTGCGGTCATCCCAGCGGGAACGGTCTGGCTTCTTCAGGCGCAGCAGCGGAATACCAGTCCCTGCGGCAAAGCGATCCACGTCCCTGCGGAACCGGTTGCCAATCTGATGGAACAGCGTCGGCGAGGGGACCGGATTGCCCAAGTGCCCGGTCAGGAAAGTGACGACCTGACCACCCACCTGCAAGATCGGGCAGTAAGCGTTGAGGTACAGCCGGTCCACGCAATCGACCTGCAGGCTGACATGCCCGTCCAGCACATCGTTGATGTTCACCACAGCAGCCATGCAACCAGCGTGCACGACGAGGGCCGGCTTTGCCGGCCCGCAGTTCACCAACCCCAGCGGGCACGGGGGCGGCCGGGAGGGGGGCCTGCCCCCCTCCCGCTAGTGTCCTGCATCTGAAGTTGGCGACATAAGTTCCCGCCCGCCCGGCCCTCGCGCAGGATCCCAGCCGGTCCCTAGCCCGGCGCCCCCGCTGCGAACCCAGCGCCTCACACTTATTTCACTTTCCGGCCGGGGTTCGTCGGTGAGCCCGTCCAGCCATTCCTGCCCCGCACCATGCCCCGGCGCACCCGGCCGCGGCCGGGGACCTGGTCGTGGCCGCCCGGCGGGAGCTGCGCCGGGGGCCGGCGTTCATCGCGGAGGCGACCGGGGTCCCGGCGCGGACCGTCTCGCGGATCCTGGCCCGCCGCGGCGAGCCGCGAGTTTGGCCTAGAGCGCATCCTCGAAGGTGTCGCGGAGCTCATCGACGCCGCCCGCCCGCCGGGTCGACGCACCTGGCAACGAGACCCGTGTCCGCGTGATGGACCTGGAGGATGCCCGGTGCCGGGCTCGGTTCCTGATCAGGGACAGGGACGGGAAGTTTTCGGGCCTGTTCGACGCCATCCTCGCTGACGCGGGCATCGACGTTGTGCGTAGTGGGGTCCGGATGCCGAGGATGAACTCGGTCATGGAGCGTTGGGTGCAGACCTGCCGGCGCGAGCTGCTGGACCGCACGCTGATCTGGAACCAGTCCCACCTTCTGCACGCCCTGCGGGAGTTCGAGGAGTTCTACAACGGGCACCGGCCGCACCAGGGCATCGCGAACGCCCGCCCACTCCAGCCACTGCCCGCGCCGCTCGTAACCCCTAACCAACTCGCCAGCCTTGACATACGACGACGCGACCGGCTCGGTGGGGTGCTTCATGAGTACCGGCACGCAGCATGAGCTGTACGGATGAGGTTTTCGGCATTGGCAGGATCGATCAGCCTCCCTCATGGTTGCCAGAAAATAATCGCTGACGTATATTTGTGGACGAGTAATGGAGGGAGGCGATCCTGGTGGCCGCGAAGCGCAAAGTTGACAACTTGATGGCCCTGGCGGTGCTGGCCACCGTCGTCCAGCAGCCGATGCACCGCTACGAGATCGCGTCCCTGATGCGCGCCCGCGGCAAAGACCAGGA
>WNFC01007933.1_pt1 | contig 14104 bp, 14 predicted proteins | sample 5400541 | NCBI WGS metagenome assembly WNFC01 (sample SAMN13153342, study PRJNA577476) | soil metagenome | isolation source: 120 cm saprolite under Douglas fir tree site 2 hole 2 replicate 1 | place: USA:California | collected 2015-04-18
GCTTCCTTGACCTGCTCGCTCAAGTGCTGGATCCCGGCCAAGGTCGTCTTGAACTCTACGTTCAGAGTGGAGCGCGCCTTCTCGATGTCGGTCAGCATCTCGAGGAACTCTTTCCGCTCGAGGACCATGTTCACCGTCAAAAGCACGGCCAGGGCGGCGGTGCACGAGGACATGAAGAGGTCGATGTCGTGCCCCGTCACGGACGAATACACGTCACCCGCAGAGGCCAGGAGCAGCGTCATCCACGGCAGGGCGAGCTGCCAGAGATCGAGCGGGGCGTCCTGGGTTGCGGCCTTCGGCGCAGCCGATGGATAGATGGCAGCCAGCGCGATCAGCAGGAATCCGGCAAACCACCCCGTGTCGATCACGCTGCCTACGGCTCCGAACGCGCCCTGGGCGTTGAGGTAAGCGAAGGCGCTGTCGGCGATCGAGTACGACGCGACGCCGGCGAGGAGGAAAGCCATCCTCCCAGCCTGCTGCTGGCGCGCACGCCGGATGGCGAGGATCAGGACCGTGCCGATCAGGATGTCGCTGACCGGGTACGCGAGGTCAAGAAGCTTGGTGGGGCTGTTGGAGAGCCAGACCGACTTCAGCCCGAATGCCCACGCCGTCGACGTCAACGCGAGGGCCACGATGACGCCGTCGAACCAGACCCGCCAGCGCGAGGACGTCCCCCGCGGGGCGCTCCAGAACGATCGGATGCCCGCAATTGCGAAGGGAACCGCTGCGAGGAATCCGGCGTCGGCGAGCGACGGGTAGGGCACGGCGACCCGCATGCCGACTTCGTAGATCGACCATACGACCTCGCCGGCTGACCACAGGCCGGTCGAGATGCTCATCAGCGCCCAGCCCAGGCGATCTCGTCCCACGGTGCGGGTCGCGGCCCATGCGCAAGCAGCCGACGCAATCGCCGCAGCCACGGCCTCGCCGATGTCGTCCACGGCTGTGACCCCGCGCGCGCCCAACAGCAGGAAGCGGATGTCGAGCGCGTAGACGACCGACGCGACCGCCACGGTCGCCACCACGATCGCGAAAGCCTTACGGCGGTTGTCCCACGTGGCCCAGGCGCTCATTTGACGAGCGAAGTTAAGCAGTCCGCGCGGCTAGTTCATCCCTCTAATGGAAGGAGTCGGTCAGCGCCAGGAGCCTCGGCCGCGACGAACGATCAGGTAGACGCCCAGAAGGATGATCACCAAAGGCCACAACACATCGCCGCGGAGCCAGCTCAACCAACCGAGGTTCTGCAGCAACCAGTACGACCCGAGCAGCACCAGCACGGCGCCCCAGAACCAGCCGCCATCCCACCAGCCCCATGGTCCGTACCAACCGGGTCCGTACCATCCGCCGGGATGGCGCTGCGCCCGCCAGTAGTCGCGCATCTGATGGCGCCAGGCCCTCCACTCGTCATGCGAAGCAGTCGGCCCCGGTTGTGGCGGCGGCGCGGGCGGTTGAGCCGGCGGCGGTTCGGCTGCCATCCATCGGATGGTACGCCCGGCTGATACTTTCGTCGGGCTTTGCAAGTTGCCGGCTCCGCGACCTGAGGACGTACGTGCAGAGCGGCAACGTCGTGCTTCTCCTGACCATGGCGGACGAGGGAAGCGCCGGGTAAAATCATGCGCCGCAGCCGGGCGGCTGGCGGAACTGGTAGACGCGCACGTTTGAGGGGCGTGTGGAGTAATCCATCCGGGTTCGAGTCCCGGGTCGCCCACCATGCTTTCCGTAACGCGAACCGAACTCGCCGGAAGGCGGAAGGTCGGGATGATGCTGTCGCGGCTCTCGATCCTTACCTCGACGATCAATTCCTTTAGGAGCGCCTTGCGCTGACCAGGCGTTCCATGGAGCATTGCATCGCGGACCGCCTCCTCCGCGTCGCGCACGGCCTCTTGGCTTGGCGCCTCTACACTCTTCGCGGAGTCGCGGAGCTCCTCGAGCTTTGTGCGAAGCTCAGTCAAACGACGCTCGAGGGCATCAACTCGACTTACAAAACGCGTCTCGGGTAGCCGGCCGTTCTCGAAGGCGTTGTAGTAGCGCTGAACAGCTGACTCGGTCCCTGAGATCTCCGCCTCCAGACGCCGGACCTGCGACGCGTTGTCGGGTACTTGTTTGGCGGCGCGTGATCGGGCTCGTAAAACTGGACAAGGCGGCTCGTCGCCTTCGCTGCCACGTTGAGACGCTGCGACTACACATTCGAACCGGACGGCTCCACGCGGTTCGAGGACCTCACGGCGCGTACTACGTGGACGCTGAGGAGCTTGCGACCTATCCGCGACCGCGCCGGGGCTGGCCTGTACCCGAGGAGTCTCTGACCAGGAGCTCGAGCAGTCATGGTCCCTCGTCGAGAGCAGGCTGCCGAAAGCCAGGGTTTGGCGTGACCGCGAACTTGACCTCGTTGAGGAGCTCCGCGTTCATCCGGAGCGGAACCGCCGGCTGTACCGCCTGTTGTCGGTCCATCGCCTTCACCGACTTGGCTTGACTTTCAGCCAAATCGCCGCGCAACTAAGCATCACCTCGCGTCATGCTCGCCGCCTAGCTGGCGCGAGCGTATTCATCGCTCTGCGCCGCGCGCTCGTTCGACTAGACAAGGCACACGCGAAGGCCGAGGCGCTGGCTGCGCGCCGTGAGGAGTCTCAATCCGCGGGCGGAGTTCCCCGCCGACGCTGGCCACCCCGCCGACGCGCTCTAAACGGGAAATGAGGGTCCCTCGAACAGACGGATCGATCGGTTGGGATGCTGGTTCCGATCAGCTGCTCGGTCGACGTCGAACTGGACTCTCCAGATTATGGATGTCTGTCTAGACGATGACGACGCAGCGACCTTCTCACGTGGTCTGAAACACGACGTTGAGTCGCGCGCACACGCGTAATCTGTGCCGGTAGTGCACGTGTGTGTTTACGGAGATAGTCCGGAAGCAGCGGCGGGATTTTGAACTCGTTTTCGGGGTTTCTCGGAATTCACTGCGACCCCCACTGCGACCCCCTTCGCGAAATAATCGTCGGGTCTCGTCTTTCCATAACGCGAACCGAAGCGCCGAGGGCGGCAGGCCAGCTCCGGTTACCAACTGCTCACGAACGTAGGGCTGCCCACACGATGAAGGCGATCACGCCTATGACTACCGTACCCACCGCTGAAAACACGAATACGCGTTGAGGATTCGCGACTGGGCCCCGAGCGGCACCAGGGTATTTTCTGCTGACCTCACGGAGAGACAGCACATCGTCAAAGCTACCGTTTAACGGGACCGACAGAGCCCCTGCAATGGCGGCTGCATCATATGCAACACCCAAGGCAAACAGACTCCGGTTTGCGACGTCTACTCCGATTACCGCCTGCTTGGGTGGCCCTTCAAACGGCCTGACTCCGATCCGGATGAGTCTCGAGACATCGCCCCGAGCGATAACGGTCGTGGAACCACGCCAGTCTGTGACCCGGAGGTGCTCCGCAGTCAAAGCAATGGAGGAGTTCGTTAGATAGAGCCAAATCCATCCGACTGTCGCTGCCCCCAGAATCGCGACCAGCAGCAAACCGATAGGCAGCTCCCACGATGAGGTTGCTAGACGGCTAAGCACAACAAGGAGGACCGCGATCGGTACCCCGATGAAGAGCACTCTGCGAGCGCTCTCACGGTCCAGGCCGCCCACCGTGGTCGCTGTAGGGCGGAAGCTAGCCACAACAGAGCCATAGTCACCCACTTTCCGATCTAGGCTAACCCAGGGGAGCTATGCCTCTCCGCCGGCGCAGACTAACGGCGTGGATTGGATCGCGGTTGTGGTGGCGGCGGTTCTGGCCAGCATCTTCGCGGGCATCATCGCCGTGACCAAGGTTGGCATCAATATGCATAGGCATCCACGAACGGCGTCTCGCCTGCGCAGAGCCAAGGGCGAGTACCAACCTTCCGATCCTCCGGAGGGACGGTACTGGGATGAAAGGCTGGCGCACGGAGGAGCCGGATAACCTTTCCATAGGCAACCTAGATGAGCGATAGCGCGCCGGCAAACAGAGTGGTTGGGTGGCCGAGAGCGCATTGACGGTGCGGCCCGCGTTGTCCGGCAGGCTTTTGATGTCCGCTCTGGCAATACTTCCAATCGTCTTTATCGTCGCGAATCCCGATCTCGCCATCGTGGATGTCTGCGTGGCTGTGATAATCGCTTTCTTTGCGATCCAGTTATGGCGGTTGCACATCTATGCAGATACCGACGTGGTTGCGTTCCGCGGCGGGCTAAATCCGCAGGAGGTCAGACGGGCGCAGATAGCTGCTATCGCATTCAGCACGCCACTGCCTCTAAACGTGGCTTTCCTGGGAGCCGACGGCAATGTTCTTCTGAATGTACCGATAGGAGCAACGCTACCCCGGGGTGAATTGCTCAAACTATCCGCATATCTTCAGGTCCCCTTGCGATAGGGCCTTCTTAGCGAAACTGGACTGAGGACGGTTCAGAGGGAGATCGGCTTTCCTGCGATTGCTACCTGGTTCGCGTTACGGAAACTACGGCCCACCACCGATTCGGCGCGCTTTACATAACGCGAACCCTTGAATTCAGGCGCGGACTTCGACGATGTCAACAACGCCCTCGAGTCCGCTGAAGTCGTCGATGTTGCGTGTGTACAGCGGCAGGCCGACGGAAAGAGCGGTGGCTGCGATCAGGAGATCGATCGCTCGCTTGCCTCGCGCCTTCCGTCCCGCGCCTGTGATTGCGGCGAAGACCCTTCCATAAGCTCGCGCCGCATCAGCATCGAACGGTAGCGCTTCCAAGGTCGCCTGGACTCGTTGTAGGCGATCCTGCCGTGCAGCCCGCTCATTTGGATTGCGCGTAGCGTGGACGCCCGCGACCAGCTCGGCGAGGGTAACGGCGGCGATGCTCGCCTCCTCTGGCATGGCTGTCTCAGGCGGAGGGTCGATCAAGACTGATGTATCGACCATTCCCCGCGCCCGTCGCGGCTCATGCACGCGGTCGTGGATCCTGATCGATCAGTTCGTCAACATTCTTCCGGAACCTGATCGGATCAATTCGCGGTGCGCCAGCTAACGCAGCCAGAAGCACCTCAGCCGGAACGGCCTCACGGCGCCGGACGGGCATGAGTTCCCCGACCGGCACGCCATTGCGTGTGACGATGTAGGACTCGCCGCGGTCGAGCCCGCGCATGATTTCGCCGCTCTCGTTTCGAAGCGTCCGCTGGGTGATGACCTTTGCCATGGGGACAGCGTAGCACGTGTGCGACAGTACTGTGATTCCGCCTATGATGCTGAGCCGATGGTCGGGGTAGCCCTTGGCCGGCTCTGGGATACGCATCCGAAGGTGGCGTTGGTCCTCCACCTCCTCGTGACCGTCTACCTGGGCGCTCTTGCAGCGTGGCTGCTTGTCACCGGCGCCACCGCGGGTGGCGTTGCCCTCACGATCGCGTTCGTCGTGATGGCAGGAAGCCTGGTCCTGTTCACCCGGCTAGCGGCTCAGAACAACTGGCAATCGGATGACACCTCTTACGACGGTAGAGGGCAAGTGGTCAGTCCACGAGCGGCCTGGACGAACACTCAAGCGCGGGGGAGGATTGTTTGGGTGCTCTTTGGGGTTGCCTTTCTCTCGGCTCTCGTGCTGCTTGTCGCCAGGAGCGTCGCCGGGGTGGCGCTGATCCTCGTGGCGTTCGTGCTCGCGATCGTCGCGATGCGACTGGACTAGCCGGCGGGCTTTGTTCCCACTATGCAAGGTCTGTTCTTGTTGCGGAACCTACGGGCCACGTCCGACTGGCGATCGACGATTTGGGCCCATTTGGTCGCATCGGCGCCCATCGCATCCGGCCTTTGGGCCCATTTGGTCGCATCCGACCCGATCGCATCAAAACCACCTGGGCCCACCCGGCCGCAGACACGGCTCAGTCGTCGCATGGCCGAGGATCAGGCGCGCAAGACCGTCAAACTAATCGGGTGCCCGACGGCGAGCCCCTAGACCCGAAGACCCAGTTCCGCCAGCTCTACGACCAGGAGTTCCACTCCGTCTACCGCGCGATTCGGGCGGTCGTGCTCGACTCCGCGGCGGCCGAGGACCTCACCCAGGAGACCTTCGTCCGCGCCTACCGGGCGCGCGCCCGCTACACCCCCACCGCGCCACCCGGCGCCTGGCTGCGCCGCATCGGCATCAACCTCGCGATCTCCCACCTCCGGCGCCAGAAGCTGGCGCGCTTCCTGCCCGCGCGCCTCTACGTGGCCCCCGACCGCCGCGATTACGACCGCGCCGAGGCGAGGGACGTGGTCGAGAAGGCGATGGCCGAGCTCAGCCCCAAGCTCCGCGCGGCCGTCGTCCTTCATTACTACGAGGGATTGACGCGCGAGGAGATCGCCGATGTGCTGGGAGTGCCGGCCGGTACGGTCGCCTCCAGGATCGCGAAGGCGGTGGCGATCATGCGAAAGACCATCGGAAGCGACCACCAATCCGACTCCACGCGTTCGAGAAGTGAAGGTGCCGTACGTGGAAGATAAACCCACTTCAGGCGGGGCGAGCACGCCCTCCGAATCGGACGTCAGCCGGATGATCCGGGCTGAGGTCGAAACCTGGAAACCCCGGCGTGGCCCGGACTGGTCGGACATGATGATCCGTCTTGCCGCCGCCGGGCCTTCGCCGTGGGTGATCTATACGACCGCAAGCGCTGCGCTGGTCGTGATCCTGATCACCGCCTTCCTGGTCGGGTCATGGCTCCAGATCGGCGCCCTGGCGCCCCAGCCGATCAACACCCACTTCCCCCACTAGGCCAGGAACTCGATCTCCTCGTAGCCGCCTCGGCGCCTGGCCTCGGCCACCACCACCGAGGCCGCGGCAATGTCCCACAGCGCGATGCCATGCGACTCGAACAGCGTGATCCCCGGCCGGTCGGGCCGCTCCCACCTGCCGGCCACGACTGCACCCAGCTCGACCGCCTGGCTCCACTCGAACTTACCGGCCTCGTGGGCCTGGATCAGGTCGCCGCTCTCCAGCTGGGCCGCGGCAAGCTGGTCCACGACCACCGTCTGAGCGCGCTCGACCAGCTCGGCGGGCACCTCGGCGCGATTCCGGTAGTTGGAACCGATGGCCGCCACCAGGGCATGGGGCTCGACCCACTCGGCTTCGATGACGGGCTGGTGGCTCGTCGTGCAGGTGACCACGATGTCGGCTCCCCGGACGGCGGCATCGGGCGTGGTCGCGTCGACGGTGTTCACACCGAGCTGTTCCGCCTGCTCGGCGGCGAAAGCGGCGCGGCGCTCGGAGTTGCGGCTGAACACGCGGAGCTCCTTGATCTCCAGCACGCGCGACAGGGCGAGGGCCTGGGTAGCTGCTTGCCATCCGGTGCCGACCAGGGCCACTGTCGCGGTCCCAGCCACACCGAGCGCCTTCGCGGCCACCGCAGTCGCGGCGCCTGTGCGGTAAGCGCCCATGAAGTCCGACTCGACCAGCGCCTCGAGCGCCCCATCCAGGCCGAAGAGGGCGACCATGAACCGCACCCGGCCGTTGGCAACGGTGTAGCCCTTCAGACCGGTGCATTTCCCGCCCGGCCACGCCGCAAACATCACGTTCAGCAGGCCGCCCGGGGCGAAGACCCGGCGTCGCGGCTCGTTTTCGGCCTCGTCCTCGCCCAGCTCGCGCATCGCGGATTCGAGCGCGGCGATGAGGTCGTCCATCTCGATCAGGCCTTGAACGTCACTCTCACGCAGGATCAGGGCCATCGCAGGGAGAATAGCGGCCTCACATGTCAGCAGCCCGCCCGCTTAACGTCGGCTTGATCGGCCTCGGCACCGTCGGCTCGCAGGTTGCCGAGCGGATGCTCTCGTGGGGCCCGCAGCTCTCCCGGCGCGCCGGGGTCGAGCTCTGCCTGAAGCGCGTGCTGGTGCGCGACGTCACCAAGCGCCGCTCGATCGAGATCTCGCCCGACCTGCTCACCACTGACGCCTCGACGATCCTGGACGACGCTTCGATCGAGGTCTTGATCGAGGTCGCCGGCGGCGACGAGCCGATGCGCTCCTACATCGAGCGCGCGATCCAGGTGGGCAAGCACGTGATCACGGCGAACAAGGTGGTGATGGCCAAGCACGGTCCGGAGCTGCTGGATGCGGCTGCCGAGAAAAACGTGGACGTCTACTTCGAGGCCGCGGTGGGGGGCGGGATTCCGCTGATCAGCGCGTTCCGCACCGACCTCCAGGCCAACCGGATCGAGCGCGTCTCGGCCGTGATCAACGGCACGACGAACTACGTGCTCGGCCGCATGGACTCCGGCAGCACGATGACCGACGCGATCCGCGAGGCGCAGGAGGCCGGCTACGCCGAGGCCGATCCCACAGAGGACATCGGCGGCTACGACGCGACTTACAAGCTCGCCATCCTGGGCTCGATCGCGTACGAGATCAAAGTCCGCCCCGACGACATCTTTCGCGAGGGCATCGAGGGCGTGGAGCCCGTCGACTTCCGGTACGCGCGCGAGCTCGGTTACGCGATCAAGCTCATCGCGCACACCCAGCGCCACCCGGGCAGGGTGGAGGCCCGGGTGCACCCGGCGATGATCCCGCTCGAGCATCCACTGGCGCGTGTCGAAGGCGCGGAGAACGCCGTGTTCGTGGAAGGCGACCTGGTCGGCCAGGTGCTGCTCGTGGGCCAGGGGGCGGGGGGCAGGCCGACGGCGTCGGCGGTCGTCGGCGACCTCATCGACCTGGCGCGCTCGATCCGCCGCGGCGTGCAGAGCCGGCCGTCGTTCAGCTTCGACGACCGGATCGGCGTCATCCCGATCGGTGAGGTGAAGACGCGCGCCTACTACCGGATCCGCGTCGACGACCGGGCCGGCGTCCTGGCCGCGATCGGCCAGGTCTTCGCCGAGGAGGGGGTGAGCATCTCCAGCTTCATCCAGAAGGACGCGTGGTCCCACGACCAGACCGCCGAGATGGTGGTGACGACGCATCCGTCGCTGGACGCGAGCCTGCAGAAGGCCCGGGAGAGGATGGCGCAGCTCGATCCGGTGCGGGCGGTCTCGTCATTCCTTCGCGTCTTTTAGGTAGTGCACGGTGGGTGTCATCGCTCGCTATCGCGAACGCCTGCCGATCGGACCGAACACCCCCGAGGTCGACCTCGACGAAGGCTCGACCCCGCTGATCCAAAGCCACAACATCGGCCGCTCTCTCGGCTTGCGGCGGCTCTTTTTCAAGTACGAAGGCCTCAACCCGACCGGCTCGTTCAAGGACCGCGGCATGGTGGTGGCGGTCGCGAAGGCACTGGAGGCGGGGAGCCGCGTGTTCATGTGCGCCTCGACCGGCAACACGTCGGCCTCGATGGCCGCTTACGCGGCTCGGACCGGCGCCCGGGCGATCGTCGTCGTCCCCTCGGGTGAGATCGCTCTCAACAAGTTGTCTCAGGCCCTGATGTACGGCGCGAAGGTCGTCGCGCTGAAGGCGAACTTCGACCAGGCGCTGGAGACGGTCCGCGACCTCACCAGCCGCTACCCGGTCGCGCTGATGAACTCGGTCAACCCGAATCGGATCGAGGGCCAGAAGACCGCGGCGTTTGAGATCGTCGATGACCTCGGCGACGCGCCCGACTACCTCGTCCTGCCGGTGGGCAACGCCGGCAACATCACCGCGTACTGGAAAGGATTCCGCGAGTACCACGCCGCGGGTCGTGCGACGCGGCTGCCGCGGATGGTGGGGGCGCAAGCGGAAGGCGCCGCGCCGATCGTCAACGGCACGCCGGTCGCAAACCCCAGGACCGTCGCCTCGGCGATCCGGATCGGCAACCCCGCTTCGTGGGAGGGCGCCACGTCGGCGCGCGACGAGTCTGGCGGAACCATCGGGGCCGTGACCGACACCGAGATCCTCTCCGCCCAGATCCGGCTGGCCAGCAGCGAAGGGCTGTTTGCCGAGCCGGCATCGGCGGCTCCGCTCGCCCTCCTCTTCCGGCTCGTGCGCGACGGCAAGGTCGAGAAGGACTCGACGACGGTGGTCGTCCTGACCGGTTCGGGCCTCAAGGACCCCGACGCTGCGCTGCAGAACGTCGAACCGCCCATCGAGCTCGACGGAGACGCCCGCACACTCGCTAAGGTCTTGAAGCTGTGACGTCATGCGCATAAAGGTCCCGGCGTCGATCGCGAACATCGGTCCCGGATTCGACTGCATGGCGATGGCGATCGACCTGTGGCTCGAGGTGGTGGCCAACGAATCGGAGCGGCCCGCCTGGGATTACGAGGGCGAGGGCGCCGACTACCTCTACGCCCACGAAAATCCCTTCACCCGGCTGAGCATGCGGGGACGCGTCCGCAGCGAGATCCCGCTGGGGGTCGGCCTGGGGAGCAGCGCGGCGGCCAGGCTCGCGGCGTCGGCGCTCATGAGCCCGTGGGACGTGAAGAGCCACGTCGTCGACGCGGGCGCCGACGAAGGCCATTACGACAACGTGGCCGCGTCGGCCGCGGGCGGCATCCGCATCGTGTCCGAAAAGGTCGATGAGAAGCTCCCCAACCCGGGCTGGGGGCTCGCGCTCTTCATCGCCCATCAGCCGCTGCCGACAGAGAAGGCGCGGCAGGTCCTGCCCGACTCCGTGTCTCTCGGCGACGCGACGTTCAACGCGTCGCGGACGGCGCTGCTGGTGCGCGCGATCATGTCGAAGCGCCCCGCGCTGCTCGGCGAGGCGCTGCGCGACCGCCTGCACCAGCCGCACCGGCTCCACCTTTATCCATGGGTGGAAGAGGTGATCCACGTCGCCGAGGCCGCGGGCGCCTACGGCGCGGCGATCTGCGGCGCGGGTCCGAGCGTGTTCGCGTTTTGCGCGCCGTCGCAAGCCGCGAGGATCGCGAAGGCGATGGAGGATTCGCATCCGCTGCGCGGCCGCGCCCTGGTGACGAGGATCACCGACAAGGGCATGTTCCGCACCTTGTGATCGTCCAGAAGTACGGGGGCACGTCCGTCAGCTCGGCCGCCCGCATCCGCCGCGTCAGCCGCCGCATCGCCAACACCGTGGCCGGCGGGCACCAGGTGGTGGCCGTCGTGTCCGCGATGGGGCACACGACGGACCGGCTGATCGCGCTCGCGGAAAGCGTCAACCCCGAGCCCCCCGCTCGAGAGCTGGACATGCTCGTCGCCAACGGCGAGACCATCACGGCGCCCCTCGTCGCGATGTGCCTGCAGGGCATGGGCGTGCCCGCCGTCTCGCTTTCGGGGGCGCAGGCTGGAGTGCATACCAGCGAGCACCACTCGAGGGCTCGCATCCGCGACATCAAGCCAGACCGTATCGTCGAAGCCCTGGCCCATGACCAGGTCCCCGTGATCGCCGGCTTTCAGGGCGTGACTGAGGAGCTCGAGATCACGACGCTCGGCCGCGGCGGTTCGGACACCACCGCGGTCGCGCTCGCCGCCGCGCTGCATGCGGAGTCGTGCGAGATCTACACCGACGTCGACGGCATCTTCACCGCGGATCCGCGCGTGGTGAAGAAGGCCAAGAAGCTCACCCACATCCAGTACGACGAGATGCTCGAGCTGGCCGCCGTGGGAGCGCGCGTGCTCCATCCGCGCGCGGTCGAGATCGGCGAGCTGTATGGAGTTCCGATCCACGTGCGATCGAGCTTCCACGAGCGCGTCGGTACGATGATCGTCGCTCACGTACCAATGGAAGATCGCCAGCGCGTGCGCGGCATCGCGCAAGAGACGAACGTCGCGAAGATCACCGTCGTCGGCGTGCGGGACCGTCCTGGCGTCGCGAAGCTGGTCAAGACCGCGGCCAAGGCTGTGGGCGCGCAGCGCGTCTCGTCCGCCGGAGGAATCGCAAAGCTCTCGATCGTGGGCACGGGCATGCTCGGCACGCCGGGCATCGCGGCCCGCATGTTTCGCGCCCTGGCCGAGGCCGGGATAAACATCGAGATGATCAGCACGTCCGAGATCCGCATCACCTGTCTCGTCGCGCGCGACCAGGTCGACAAAGGAGTGCGGATCCTGCACCACGCCTTCGAGCTGGATCAGGCCTAGAGGTGGGGCCAGAGCTGCCAGCCGGATCTTCGGCGCCCATGCGGCCCGTCTGCGTCGTTGCGGCCTGCGCTCCTCGCTCACGCACCGACAGGTGCGCTCGCTCCGGTGCTCGGGCGCGCCTAGCAGCCGGACCACCTGGCCACCGAATCTCTCGGCCGGCCCTCCGGCCCCGCCTCTAGTTGCCTGTAAATGTCGCGATCGTCGGCCCGGCGGGGGCCGGCAAGACGACGCTCTTCAACGCACTGATAGAAGGTCGCGGGGCCGACGGTGTCGGCATGGTCGACGTTCCCGACGAGCGCCTGACGCGGCTGGCCGAAGCGGTCAAGCCGGCCAAGGTCACGCCGGCCCAGGTCCGGGTCGAGGACTCTCCGCCGGGAAGCCGCGCCCAGCGCGTCGCGTTCGCCCGCCAGGCGGACGTGCTGCTCAAGGTCGCCCGCTGCTTCGGCCCAGAACCGCAGCCCGCCGCCGAGCTCGAGGAGTTCGCCCTCGACCTGGTGCTCGCCGACCTCGCCTCGGTGGAGAAGCGCCTGGAAGTCGTGGCCAAAGAGGCGCGCGCAGGAAAGAAGGACGCGCAGGCAGAGACGGAAGTGCTCGCGGCAGCCAAGCAGCACCTCGATGCCGGCCGGCAGCTGCGCACCCTCGCGCTCGAGCCGGAACAGCTCGCCATGCTGCTCGGCATCTTTCCAGTGACCTTGAAGCCCGCGGTGTACGTGGCCAACGTCGCGGAGGAGCTGCTGCCCGGCGGAGGTGACGCGGCGGCGAAGGTCAAGCAGCTTGGTGAGGCGGAGAGCGCGCCGTCGCTGGTTCTATCCGCGCGGCTCGAGGCCGAGCTCGCCGAGCTGGATCCGTCGGAGCAGGCCGAGATGCGCGCCGGCTATGGCATCGACGAATCAGGACTTGGCCGGATGGCGCGTGCGGTGTGGGAGGTGGGCGGCCTGATCACCTACTTCACCGCGGGCGAGCCCGAGGTAAGGGCCTGGCCGTGCGAGCGCGACGCGCTCGCTCCGGTGGCCGCGTCGAAGATCCACACCGACTTCGAGAAGCACTTCATCCGCGCCGAGGTGACGTCTGTCGACGAGCTCGTGGCGGCGGGATCGATGGATGCGCTCCGCGCCGCGGGCAAGCTGCGCGTCGAAGGCCGCGACTACCGGGTCAAGGACGGCGACGTGATCTTCTTCCGCATCGGCCGGTAGGAAGGGTGTGCCACCGCGGCCGTGTCTTCAGGAGATCCCGTACGCCTGCCTGGTCTGCCGCTGCAGCAGGAAGACGAGCACCGGGATCCCGATCAGCACCAGTGACCACGCGGCCGCCGCGATGACCGCGGCGACCCACCCCCAGATGCGTATCCGCTTCAAGCCGTAGTAAGCGGTGCCGTGCAGCACCACGGCGGCGATCTCGAAGAAGAAGACCATGACGAAGTACACGGTCAGGGCCGAGGTCGTGTCGCGCGTGAAGCCGGCGTTCACCAGGTAGTGGATCATCTGGTCGCGTCCAACGGGCGCAGCGGCCAGCGCGGCGGCCTGGGTCAGCTGGACGAGCCAGAAGATTCCACCCGCGGCGAAGAAAAAGGGCAGCCTCGGTTGAGTCCCACGGCCCAACGACAGGCAGGCGGAACCCATCCCGAGTCGCACCCCACGACCCAGCAACAGCTCCCCCAACCGCCTGCCTGTCCTCCTCCTCCCCACTCGCTGGGGAGGTCGGCCCCGACCGCGCAGCGGTCGCGGCCGGGTGGGGAGCATCGAACTCAGTTCCATGGCTCTCTTAGACTTGCAGATCGATGAGTCGCAAGGGTAAGAAGCGAGCGAAGGGCAAATTCCGCCAGCCGATGCGGCCGGCCGGGCCGTTGACGCCGAGCACCGGGGTGCCGGGAGCGGGCGCCCAGGCCGCAGGCGTGACGCGGAGCGTCTCCCAGGCGCGCGTCGGCGGCGACCAGGCGCTGGTCCGAGCCGTCGAGATGTCCCTCGGCTCGCGAAACCAGATCGTCAAAGGACGCAGCGGCCGGTTCACCGTCGAGTCGAAGGATCCCTCCATCCCTCTCGACCGCGTGCCCTACTTCACCAAGGATCTGGTGAGGCTGCTCGTCGTCGGCGCGGCGATGATCGTCCTGCTCGCGGTGGGATCGATCACCATCCCGCAGCTCGTCAAGTA
>WNFC01014522.1_pt1 | contig 14102 bp, 12 predicted proteins | sample 5400541 | NCBI WGS metagenome assembly WNFC01 (sample SAMN13153342, study PRJNA577476) | soil metagenome | isolation source: 120 cm saprolite under Douglas fir tree site 2 hole 2 replicate 1 | place: USA:California | collected 2015-04-18
AATTTGGTTTAATCAATCTTGATCGGAAAACACGGTGAATACAAGAGCCAATTGAGCAGAAAAAGTTAGAGCCATTGTAGATAGAAGTAAACAAGAAGATATGTGTTTGTCACCATATCGCCGTGTCAATTCATTGTCCAATTGACATATTGCCATGGTTATGATGTAATACCTGATAGAACAAAGAAATTTTGGCGAGGGAGGCATTAACAATTATGGCGTTACGCAAAGTAAACTTTCACGACGATAACGAGCAACAGGAAACCAACACTATGAAACGGTCACGCATTACCATTGACATTAGCCCTGAACTGCGCCGGCGCATTAAAGTGGCTGCATCTCAAAGAGATCTGTCGATAAGCGAGTATTTGGGGAATATTCTTGAACAATCTGTGCCTGATGAGATGAACCTGGTAGTGCAAGAGGCACACCCTGTTCCGTCCGATATACTGGAAGAGGTCGATCGGATACATGAAAGAGTCATTCGAGAAAGCAAGGGGCACATCTTTGAAGATTCCGCAGAGGTATTACGACAGCAACGCGAAGAGCGTATGCAATATCTTGAGGAATTACGGGAACAATCATGAACAATAACGTTGTTGTTGATGCAAATATTGCACTTAAATGGGTACTTACTGAATCCGATTCGCAGATAGCAAGAGCTTTATTGGCTGATTGGAAAAAGGAAAAGATGATTGTATATGTGCCGACATTACTCACCTATGAAGTTACAAACATTCTCTACCGAGAAGTACGTGTAGGGAGAATAACTTCTGAAACAGCCGAAGACGGCATAAATATGATACATCGAGTAGTGTCTCCAGTTTATTCACGTAATACAGCTCTCAGTCTTCGCGCAATGGCACTGGCAAAACACTTTGATTTATCTGCCGCCTATGATACACATTACCTTGCCCTGGCCGAACGTAAAGAATGCCCACTCTGGACCGCCGACACCCGAATGTGGAGAGCTGTAAAGGATCAATTTGACTGGGTGCATTGGATAGGTGACTATCCTACACCTTAACATTGGCGGATATTTAACAGGGGAAATGAAAATCATGCATGGTATCGTCACACTCCTCGATAACGACCACTATCGACTGATCGAAGACCTCTGGGCTGAATTAGAGCGCAGATACTCTATACGTGGCGTCTATATCACGCCCTACCCTCATTTCTCTTATCATGTTGCCCAAGTCTATGATGTAGATAAGATCGTACCCGTTCTAGAACGCATCACTTCAAATATCACGAAGTTCAAGGTAAGAACCAGCGGGTTAGGCATCTTTACGGGAGCTTCACCTGTCCTCTATATCCCAGTTGTGCGAAGTCTGGAGTTAACACAGTTACATCAAGAACTTTGGGAGCAAATCTCTCCCGTAAGCTCTGGTATACAGGAATATTATCATCCCGATCAGTGGGTGCCCCATATTACTATAGGTTTTGGTGATATAAACAAGGACAACTTATCGCAAATTATTCCTTTCCTGGCTGAACGCAATTTTAACTGGGAGATTACCGTGAATAATATTGTGCTGGTATATGACACAGGGGAAAAACAAGAGCTGAAGGCTCGTTTTGACATTATCAATGAAGCTGTCCCCGGTGAGTCGAGCATGAGAAGGCTACATCGACGTCCCGTAACTCGTGAGACATTAGAGCGTATACACCAGGTACGTAAACTAATTTTGCAAGACCGCCAGGGAAAGCCCTTTGAAGATTCCACAGAGATGATTCGACAGATGCGCGAGGAGCGCACTCGGCAACTTATGGGAGAGGATGAGGAGTAACTACGAGAACTCCTTCTTTCCAGGATTACGCATGGTATAATGGCAAAAGGACGATTCATAGCTAGAAGGAGACATGCTAACCATGCTACTACAAGGAAAAACAATCGGATACCTGGTTGCAGAGGAAGTGGAAGATCTAGAGTATTGGGTTCCCCTCATGCGACTGCGCGAAGAGGGAGCAAAAGTCATCTCGATTGGCCTCACAGCACAAACTGTACACGGCAAACATGGATTGGAAATGACCCCGGATGTCAGTATAGATGAGGCTCCGAAGGCCGACGAACTGGATGGGCTTGTTATCCCCGGCGGCTGGGCGCCCGATAAATTGCGGCGCAATCAGAAAATTCTCCAGCTTGTGCGTGATATGGATAAACAAGATAAGATTATTGGCACTATCTGCCACGGCGGTTGGGTGCCTATCTCGGCTGGTATTATGCAGGGACGCAAAGCGGTTGGTTCAACAGGCATCAAGGATGACATCACTAATGCGGGTGGCATCTGGGTCAATGAAGCGGCATTCCGCGAGGGGAATATGGTGTGGGGCAGGGTTGTTGAGGACATTCCAGATTTTTGCAGAGAGCTGGTAGCTGCCCTTGCGAATTAAATACAAATCTCTAATGAAAGCGGGGGATTTGGGATGGGTTGTCAAGGTAGATGAAAGTACGGGATGTTATTAAGCTGGTTGGTATCTGGTGAAAACAGTAGGGAGTCACCGACAGTACAAGCACCCAAATAAGCTGGGTCGTATCACTATTGCCGGTCATCCTAGCAAAGAAGTCCCTCCAGGGACCTTATTGAGTATTTTTAAGCAAGCACAGTTCCCAAGGAGGAAATGAGATGTATCGCTTTCTTATCGTCATTGAGAAAGGGGAACAGAACTATGGAGCCTATTCTCCTGATTTACCTGGATGCATAGCTGTTGGCGACACACTGGAGGAAGTCGAGAAAAACATGCAAGAAGCAATTAGAATGCATCTGGAAGGCATGATAGAGGATCACGAGCCGATTCCTACGCCTCAAACTACTGCGCGGTATCTGGACATTGCTTTGCCAGATTCGGCTGCTTAATCCTTAGCATTTAATCTGCTACAGATCTGTTGTCTATACATAGCATGTCGCCTTTTGTGAGTATTATAAATCATAATATCCATCGAATATCCCTGGGAGGATTGGAGGGTCAATGAGCAAATTTCTCGAAGCCCTGGCACAGCGCGTCATCATCTATGATGGCGCCATGGGGACAAATATACAGAGCTATCAATTAACCGCTCACGACTACGGTGGAGAAGCCACCGAGGGCTGCAACGAATACCTTGTGCTCACAAAACCCTCAGTCATTGAAGAAATCCATACAGGGTTTCTTGAAGCTGGTAGTGATGTAATAGAAACCGACTCATTCACAGGCAGTCGTTTCAAGCTCGAAGAATACAGGCTTGGTGCACTGACCCACGAAATAAATCTAACAGCCGCACAGATTGCACGCCGAATTGCTGATCGCTATAGTACACCAGAACAACCTCGCTTTGTGGCTGGCTCAATCGGTCCCACCGGGATGTTACCCTCATCTGACGATCCGCTGTTGAGCAATATCACCTATCAGCAACTTGTCGAGATATTTAGAGAACAAGCTGCTGCACTCTTACAAGGCGGTGTCGATGTGTTGCTCATCGAAACAAGCCAGGACATTCTAGAAGTGCGAGCGACAATTACTGGAATTCGTCGCGCTATGCGCGAGATGGCACGAACTGTCCCTATTCAAGCGCAGGTTTCGCTCGATACCAGTGGACGCATGCTGTTGGGAACCGATATTGCGGCAGTAATGACGACTCTTGTCGCGCTGCAAGTGGATATCGTCGGATTAAACTGCTCGACAGGGCCAGAACATATGCGTGAGCCAGTACGTTTTCTGAGCGACAATTGCCCTCTGCCCATCTCAACCATTCCAAACGCGGGCATACCTCTGAACGTCAACGGCCTGGCAGTTTATCCCATGGAACCAGAGCCGATGGCTGCTGCTCTGCGCGATTTCATTACCGAATTCGGTGTCAACATTATCGGTGGTTGTTGTGGCAGCAGCCACGAGCACATGCGAGCTATTGTCAAAGCATGTCGTAATGCTCCACGTCGCCCTCGCCCAATCGCAGATGATAACCTGAACAACGGGCGCAATGAATTGGGCCCTTACACCAGTATCATACTGCCATTTGCCTCTAGCGGCATCCGTGCAACCGCACTACAACAAGATCCTCCGCCACTGCTGGTCGGAGAGCGTGTCAACAGCCAGGGCAGCCGTAAAGCGAAACAGGCGCTACTCAACGAGGACTACGACACGTTGCTCAGTATTGGACGCGAGCAGGTCGAAGGGGGCGCGCATGTTCTGGATGTGTGTGTCGCGCTTACCGAGCGTATAGACGAAGCCGGGCAGATGGCAAAGACCATCAAAAAGCTTTCCATGGGTGTCGAGGCACCCTTGATGATTGACTCAACAGAGACAGATGTAATTAAAGCGGCGTTGGAGACCTACCCAGGAAGAGCAATCATTAATTCTATCAATATGGAGAATGGACGACAGCGTATTGAGAGCGTTATACCGATGGCGGTTGAGCATGGCGCTGCCGTTGTGGCCCTCACAATCGACGAGATTGGCATGGGTAAAACGACTCAACGTAAAGTAGAGATTGCTCACAACATTTATGATATCTGCGTGAATGAATACGGCCTCGCGCCTAATGCGCTGATCTTTGACACTCTGACGTTTCCAATTACCACAGGACAAGAAGAGCTACAGACAGCAGGCATCGAAACACTGGAAGCTATCAAGCAGATCAAGCTTGAACTGCCAGAAGTGTTCACTATTCTCGGTGTCAGCAATATCTCCTTTGGACTGAAACCGCACGCTCGCGCTGTGCTCAACAGTGTCTTTCTTTATCATGCTGTGAAGGCGGGACTTGATGCTGCTATCGTCAATCCAACGCATATTACACCATACGCGGAAATAGATACAGAACAGCGCCAGCTTGCTGAAGATCTCATTTACAATCGTCTCGACGCTCTGCCACATTACATCGCCTACTTCGAAGCTCACGAACCACATGCAGATGAAAGCAATAGTAAGGTTGATCCCACAGAGGGTATGAACACGGCTGAGCGCATTCACTGGCAAATACTGCACCGGCGCAAAGAAGGTATCGAGGTGTTAATCGAACAGGTGATTGAAGAACGAGCCTCAGAAATGGGTGTTCCGCAGAGCGAGGCAGCAGTAAAAGTACTTAACACTGTGCTACTGCCAGCCATGAAAGATGTTGGCGATCGCTTCGGCGCTGGTGAACTGATCCTGCCGTTTGTGCTGCAATCAGCCGAGGTCATGAAACGTGCCGTGGCTTGCCTGGAACGCTATCTGGAGAAACAAGAAGGCTATACGAAAGGGAAAGTTGTGCTGGCGACTGTCTTTGGCGATGTACACGATATCGGCAAAAACCTGGTCAATACGATCCTCAGCAACAATGGGTATACCGTCTACGATCTCGGCAAACAGGTGCCGCTGAATACGATTCTGGATAAGGCTGTCGAGGTCAATGCTGATGCAATCGGCCTATCAGCGCTGCTGGTCAGCACCTCCAAACAAATGCCGTTGTGTGTCAAAGAATTGCACAAGCGAGGACTGAATTTTCCGGTGATTGTGGGAGGAGCTGCTATTAATCGCTCATACGGCCGCCGTATTCTCTTCGTCGATGAACAGACATCAAATTCAACACCGCTTCCATATGAGTCTGGAGTGTTTTATGCTCGTGATGCTTTTGAGGGGCTGGACATTATCGACAGGCTAACGAATACACCCGAAGAGCGGACTACGTTTATTGAACAGATCAAAGAAGAAGCGTTAAATGAGCGTCTCAAAAAGATCACTGCGGTGGCAGACACTAGCATTGATGGTTCTGATAGAGCCATCGATAGACCTTCTTCCAGCATACAACGAGATATCCCTATTCCCACACCACCATTCTGGGGGCCTCGAGTTCTCGACCGCATTGGTATCGAAGACATCGCAACCTGCATGGATCTAAATACACTCTTCCGCCTGCATTGGGGTGGCAAAGCTCATGGTGACGAATTTACACGGCTGGTGGAACAGGAGTTTCGTCCGCGTCTTGAACGCATGCTACGTGAGGCTCGCCAACAACGCTACTTGCAACCAAGGGTGATCTATGGCTACTTCCCATGCCAATCCAGCGGCAATGAACTGATTATCTATGATCCACATGAATATACAGAAAGAAATGGGAAGCGACTGGAAATTGCGCGTTTCCACTTCCCCAGACAACACGAACGCGAACGCCTTTGCCTCGCAGACTATTTTGCCTCGGTAGAGAGTGGCAAGGTAGATGTGGTGGCATTGCAGGTTGTGACGATGGGGCAGGCTGCAAGCGACGCGGTAGAACGTCTCCAGGAAGCGGGCAATTACGCAGAAGCATACTACACGCACGGGCTGGCAGTGCAGATGGCAGAGGGACTGGCTGAATACACAAATCGGCTGATTTGCAATGAACTTGGCCTTGATGGTCAACGAGGACGGCGCTATAGTTGGGGCTACCCTGCTATACCTGACCTGGAAGACCACGCAAAGGTCTTTCGCTTGTTACCAGCCAGCAGCACGATTGGTGTCGATCTAACTGAGGCCTACCAGATGGTGCCTGAGCAATCAACTGCTGCGATTGTGGTACACCATCCACAGGCTACCTACTTTGCTGTCAGAGAGCAAGCTGCAGAGGCATTGAAAACCCTCTAATGATCGAAACTTGCTGAATTGTTGGTGATCCTCTTCTCAGCAATGCGTCCTTCATCAAAACCTTTCTTGGAGACCCCTAGCTTCAGTCACGGGGAGGAAAAGAAAGCTGTCCGCAGACAGAAACCTGCTCAACGTGTGAGTATTCAGCCAAAGGCTAGACAGCCATGAGACACTTGTTCTAGTAGAACAGGCTAACCTAAAGGCACTCCTCTCCCTGAAGAGAAACTGTTTCGTTGCGTAACGCTTAGTAGACTGTTCACATGCACAGATCGGCACATAAGTGGGTAACTGCTCAGGCATGTAGAGCTTGTGTCTCCTTTCTGTGTGGGCCGCTAGACTCCTAAAGTTGTATGGGTAGTTCCCAGATGTCAGCCGGCCTCTCGTATCCACTTTCCGACTACGGGCGAGCGTATGGGTGAGATGCAAGCCCCTGAGTTTATTCATGGGGTAGCTGACCATCATCTAGCCCAGTACCGTTGTGTTGTCTTTTCTCTCCAAATTTTTGTTTGAACCCCACAAAAGTCTTCGCGAACTTTTTGTGATGCTTAATCGTAGCAACTATGCATAGGGTTACAGTATGCATTACATGGAAGAAAGTGTATCGTGGACAATTTAAGCGATGAGCAACTCATGACGGGAATTTTGGCAGGAGATACCACCTCCCTGACAGTTCTCGTCGAGCGCCACTATGGCTCGCTTCTTGGTTATCTTTATCGGCTTTTGGGAGGTAATCGACCCTTGGCTGAAGATATCACTCAGGAGACATTTCTACATGTGTTGCAACAGGGAAGCTACCGACGTGGAAGAGCATTTAAACCCTGGTTCTATGCGATCGCGACGAATCTCGTGCGTGATCACTACAAGTCAGCCGAAATCAAACGAAGTTCCCCTCAAGATGATCAGAGTATGCTGAGTATTTTCGATACAGATCCGAATCCAGAGGAGGCTGTCCTGGCTTCTGAGCAGCAGAGCATAATTGCTGCCGCCATAATGAATTTAGGTGAGGAGTATCGCGCGGCTTTGCTTTTGCGCTTCTATCATGGCTTGAGCCTGCAAGAGATTGCTGAAACGCTGAATATACCCTTAGGTACAGTCAAGTCGCGGCTTTCGATAGGTACCCACCGCCTGCGCGCTTTACTGAGTACATTGAAAGAGGAAGGGGTGAGAAGTTGAATTACGACAGTTTTCGTCCTTTTGATAATCATCAACACCTGGAAACAGCACTTAGAGAACAAGGTGAGACAACGGATGATATTCTGGAATTGCTACCAATATTGCAGCGTCTGTCTGAATGGGAGGCGCCGCAGCCGGAACCCGCAGACACCCGGCGTCTGCTCGCCCGGCTGACGACGGCGCTGCCTGCGCACTCGCCCGTGCGCCAGGCCATCCGCGAGCACCGGCAGCGCACGCGCGGCGCCTTTCTGCTGGCAACGGCCCGCGCGCAGGTCAGCCTCTTTGGCCTGGGCTTCTGGCTGGTGAGCGCCCTCGTCACCCTGTTGGGCGCGGTGGTTGTGTTGAGCAACGTGTTGTCCAATCAGGAAGTGGTGTTGCGCGCCAGCGGGCCATTGCTAGCCTATCTGGGAACCATCGTCGCCTTTCGCGGGAGAGGAGCGCGGGTGTTGGAATTGGAACTGGCCTGCCTGCCCTCGCCGCTGCAACTGGCCATGGCCCGGCTGGTGATTGTGCTGGGCTATGATGTTGGCCTGGGCCTCGCGCTGAGTCTGGCGCTCTGGGTGGGCGGCACCGGGCAGGTGCTGGTGCTGACGCTCTCCTGGCTCATGCCACTGCTGCTGGTCGCGGGACTGGCCCTGCTGCTCTCGTTGCGCCTCTCGGTCCAGGTAGCGGCCTCCCTGGCCTATGGGAGCTGGCTCGCCGTCCTGGCCATCGCCACCACCTCCAACCTTCAGACGTTCCTGCTCGCGCCTGAGCTTTCGGTGCTGCCGGGCTGCATCGGCCTGGCGCTGCTGGTCATCGCACTGCTGCGCATCCACACCAACATGCACCGCCTACTCCCTCGTCCATAAGGTTTGTGAACGACTGCTTCCGTTCGCGAACCTTTTTGGGGGGTGGCTCGTAAGAGGGGAGGTGCAACACTCACTGCACCTGCAAACTCGAACAAACAAAAGGAGAGTATCATGAATATCACTGCACTGACCAGTACCGACCAGCAAACTCGAGCGATTGGGCGCCCGAGTCCGCTCCTGAGCGTTATGGTCTGGGAATTGCGTCATGGCCTGGGAGCTGCGTCGCTTCTGTGCCAGCCGCCTCTTTTGGCTTCAAGCCCTCGGCTTCTTCGGTTTCTTGCTCTTCCTGACGTGGGCCCAGCAGATGCCAGAGCAATTCGGTACAGCGCACGGTAATGTGGCGATCAACGGCTTCGTTGCCGGAACCAGCGCCTGGGGACTTCTTCATACCCTTCCACTCTCTTTGGTGTTGCTGGTTCTCCTCCTGCCCTTTGTCACGGCTGATGGCGTGACGCGGGATCTGAACCGGCGCACCCACGAACTGCTCATGACGACCGCACTGCCGAGCTGGGCGTATGTCTGGGGACGCTACCTGATCGGCCTGCTGATGAGCCTGGGGCTGGCGGTGCTTTTGTTAGCTGCCATCCTGGGGATGGGCCTTCTGCTGCATCTGACCATCCCGGCGTATCCCCTGCCCCCGACCGGTGTCGTGCTGCTGCTCTGGGTCGGCATGGTCTTACCGGCGACGGTCCTGGTCAGCAGCCTCAGTTTCGCCCTTGGCACCTTGCTCCCGCGCCTGACCAATGTGGTCAAAATCGTGATCATGCTCGGGTGGATCGTGGGGGCGGTGATTCTCCCTACCGGGCTACGCAACACCACTCCCCCTGCCTGGTACATCAATTGGGACCCGACCAGCGCGGTAACCGCGCTAGGAATGCTCCCCCAGTATTCCATCAGCAACCTGTTCCAAACGGCAACTAGCGAGGCTCAATTTCAGAATGCCTTCCTCGCGATCGAGAACAAGATACCCGACATCGGAGGCTGGTTCGCGTCACACCTGCTGCTGGCCGGGTTCAGTCTAGTGCTGGTGCTGCTCACGGCCCGTGCCTTCAAGCGGTCCCGCGACGTGCTCAACTAAGAGGTTCGTGCGCGGCATCAATGGCCATGAAAAGAAAGAGAGAACAATGATGGAATTGACGATTGAACACCTGAGCAAGCGCTATGGGCAGCACTGGGCGCTGCGTGAGCTTTCACTGCGAGGCACCCCGGGCATGCTGGGGCTGGTTGGACCCAACGGTGCTGGCAAGACGACCTTGATGCGGATGATCGCGACCCTGCTGGAGCCCACCGAGGGGACCATCCGCTGGAACGGGCAGGACATCCGCACCCATGGCCAGGCGCTCCGGCAAGCGTTGGGCTATCTACCCCAGGATTTTGGCATCTATCCGGAGTTTACTGGACGACAGTTCCTGCGCTACCTGGCCGCGATGAAAGGGATGCCCAGGTCGTTCGTCCACCGGCGTGTCGATGAGGTGCTGGAGATTGTGCAGATGGAGGAGGCAGCCGACCGCAAGCTGCCCACCTATTCCGGCGGCATGAAGCAGCGCATCGGCATCGCGCAGGCCCTGCTCAACGACCCCGAACTCTTGATTGTCGATGAGCCTACCGCAGGACTCGACCCCGCCGAGCGCGTGCGTTTTCGCACCCTGCTCGCCAGCCTGACCAGCAACCGGATCATTCTTCTGAGTACCCACATCATCAGCGATGTGGAGGCCGTGGCGAACCGCTTGATGATTTTGCAGGAGGGGCGCGTGCTGGCCGATACGACGCCGGAGGCGTTGCTGGCACACACCGCAGGGTCGGTCTGGAGTGTGACCACCGACCAGGCCACCGCCTTGCAGTTACAGGCGAGCTATCAAGTTAGCACGATGGTCAACCAGATGCACGGCATCACGCTGCGAATAGTCAGCACCACGCGCCCGCACGAGGCTGCCGTCGTCATTGACCCCAGCCTGGAAGACGCCTACCTGCTGGCGACGGGCAAGCAAGAAGTTCGGGTCTGACAGGAGCGAAACTCCCTCTCAAGAAGCTCGGCGGTTTGATCCGCCGAGCTTCTTGAGAGGCGCATCGCGTCTTGGGAGGAGGAGAGCACATGGGGAAGGACACTATGCGTGTCTCACACCTAATACGTCGCAAAAGATTGCCTAGTGAAGAGTTAATACAGGCATTGGGCTATGTTGCTCACGGGAGCCACTGCTTTACGGCTGGTAGTGAGTTACGTGACACGTAGCCTTTGAGTTAGCCTCATTTGTTTTTTAGATAATCTCTACCGTTGTCCATGGTGAACAAAGGCAGAGATTATCTTTGGTCTAATGGATAGGTCAGGTATTTGTAAAGACTCCTCTGGCGAGGTTTCGATGGAATGCCTCAAGAGGATTATCACACATGATCGTTCGAGGGTGCTTAACCAATGGGAAGATTTGTATACCAACTTGTCGATAGAGTTTAGCAGAGCAAATACCGCAGTTGCATGATATGGTATACTATATCTGCAAATATCTCATAAGCCTGAGCTTTTGGAGCAGATTGTGAACTATCTCAGTCATCGAATGAATTATTGTACCTGTCCTGGCGTTCGCAGAGGAAATGCGGGTAGCTCAGCCCCCTGCGAACGTATTGGCGTGCCCTCGAACATACAGTAACAAACTTGCCTTTCTGCACGTCTCTACCCCAGTCTGAGCTACTACCTCACAACAACCAACTTTCATCGCATTAGCATGCACTTGAGAGGAGATATACGCTCATGGCCAACATTTCGGCTAAGCCGATTTACCTGTATAACACGCTAACCAGAAGTAAAGATTTGTTCCGACCGCTCAATCCACCACAGGTGGGCATCTACAACTGCGGGCCAACAGTCTATAGAGACATTCATATCGGCAACTTTCGGAGTTTTATGACGTCGGACTGGCTACGCCGAATGCTTGAATACAACGGCTATGATGTCTTGCTTGTGCGTAATATCACTGACGTTGGGCATCTACAAAATGATACCGAGGAAAGTGGTGAAGATAGACTAGAGCACGAGGCGCGCACGACCGGTCGTTCTGCCTACGAGATTGCTGCCTACTATACGCAGAAGTACCTCGCCGACCAGGCAGAATTGAACATTTTGCCTGCTTACGTCAATCCCAAAGCAACCGACCACATTCCAGAGATGCAGGCAATGACTGAGAAACTGCTTGAGAACGGTCTGGCATACAGTGTAGATGGAAATGTCTATTACGATGTGAGTCGCTTCCCCAGTTATGGGCAACTTTCAGGCAACACGGTCGAGAATCTGCGAACAGGCGGCCATGGCCGCCAGCAGATGGAGATTGCCGCAGATAAAGACGCGCCGGAAGATTTCGCTTTATGGAAGCACGGAGAGGCAAACCGGCAGATGAACTGGTCCAGTCCCTGGGGTACAGGCTTCCCAGGCTGGCATATCGAGTGCTCTGCTATGGCGACGAAGTACCTGGGCGAGCAGTTTGACATTCATACCGGTGGCATCGACCTGGTCTTCCCACATCACGAGGATGAGATCGCCCAGAGCGAGGGTGCGAGTGGCAAACAGCCTGTACAGGTGTGGATGCACAATGAGTTCCTGATCTTCGGCAACCTGAAAATGTCACGTTCAAGGGGCAATGTCGTCCTGCTGAGCACGCTCAAAGAGCGAGGCATCGACCCGATGGCCTACCGCTACCTCTTACTGACGGCGCACTACCGGTCGAAACTCCATTTCACTGATGAGTCGATCGCAGCAGCACAGAATGGACTGAACAATCTGCGAGCCGATCTCGCTGCGCTTCCTGCCTCTGATGCAGCAGACCCACAAAAAGGATGGTCGAAAGAAGCGGAACAGGTACGCGATGCATTCCACACAGCCATCAATGATGACCTGGATTTGCCGACCGCATTGAGTATCACGCGTGAGGTCGCACGTGATGGCGAGATCGAGCCTGCGGAGCGGCGTCGGCTGATCCTTGACTTCGATCGGGTGCTGGGTTTGCGCCTGGACACCGTCGAGGCCAAACAGCTGCGTACTATCAGCGATGAAGCGCTTGCATTAGTGCGCGAGCGCGATGAAGCTCGCGCAGCTCGCGATTGGAAACGCTCCGATCAGTTGCGCGATCAACTGATTGCGCTTGGCTTTGAGGTACGTGATACGCCCAAAGGAACCGAGTTGGTGTAATCCAGTCCTACGAGAGGCACCAGGGAGAATGCACGTATTCTCTTTGGTGCCTCTCCTGGCGTCAACGAGTCCAGAAAGAAGAACGTGCGGTTGTGTGACACCCAGTCTTAGGGGAATGTCTTAAAGAGGTCTCGTAGATCAGTGGCTTTTGCCGCGTCGCCCATAAGCGGAGTCACGCCAAATATCTCCTCCAGTGTGCGTAAAGTTGAGCTATGAGAATACCGGATCGTGTTCGAGTAGCCGCCACCTTTCGCATCTGGAGAAAGTGCGACCATCCCGATTGGGCCATCCCCACCTTCACCCTCGTCCCAGGTGATGAAGACAATGCCACCGCTCTTATACGCCTGTGAGTTGAGAATGAATGGGAGGTTTTGTGCCAGCCAGCTATCGCCCTGCTTCACAGAATTGTTGAGAGGCGCGCAGGTATCGTGCATGTCATCGCACAGATTCGGCGTGATGAAGTTGTAGTGTGCCTGGGTGTTGTGTTGCAAGTCGGTAACCAACTCGCTGTAGGGCCGTACATGAGCTATACAGTAGGACGAATTTGGATCGTTGGTGTTTGTGACATCGTTGAAGAAAACCATTGGATTGTGCTTGGTGGCGTATAAGCCATTCCCGGTAAGCGGGCAATCAGTGCCGCTAATACCTTCTTGATACGATTTCCATGAGATGTGGGCATTGTTCAGGAGGGTAACAAGATGTTTCGTTGTGCTCTGATGATTGGCGTATGGGTCAGCGTCATTATAGATACCAAAATTGGTTCCAGCCTCCAGCCACAAATAGTTTGGTTCACTTGGATGGTTTCCAGGAGGGTTGAAGTACTGTTGAGCGTATGAGGCCATTGGAAGCAGCGTATTGTTGATGTAGGGCGCTGATGGATTATTCTTGATATCCGACCAGTTGTGATTCTCCATCAAGATCAGAAAGACTGTCTTTTTGCTCGTCACGACCACAGGGGTATGCAGAGCAGCAGAAGCTGTACCATTGGTCGGGGCGGTAACAGTGATCAAAGCATGGGTAGGGGTTGCGCTGGTGTTCACCGCTGCTCTGTTCAGGATATTGGTAGAGAAGAGCACGACACTTCCCAAAACAACTATGATTACCAGCCCAATCAGCACGAATATCCATCTGGGGATAGGTCGCGGCATTTTCACATCTCTATCAGAACTATGCGAACAGTATCAGGAACAAGGTTTGATGAATACAATACCATCTTATCATAAAGGTTTGATTAGATGACCACGAGATAGAGCAAAAGAACACTGAGGCTAACCAGGGAGAAGCCCCATTAAGCTCGAAGCATTCTGTGATATACTACTGCTTAT
>WNFC01005335.1_pt1 | contig 14101 bp, 17 predicted proteins | sample 5400541 | NCBI WGS metagenome assembly WNFC01 (sample SAMN13153342, study PRJNA577476) | soil metagenome | isolation source: 120 cm saprolite under Douglas fir tree site 2 hole 2 replicate 1 | place: USA:California | collected 2015-04-18
ACCGGTCCCGCTTCCGCTGGATGCCTCGCGGCTTCACGCGGGGGACCTCGCTACCCGTCATGCTCGATACATACGGTGCGGGCTCCTTTCATCCCGCTAGGAACGCGCCGCTTTCGCGGCGCACCTGCCGGGCGCACAATCAGCACGGCGCGGAGCAGATGTACGGTCGCGCGTTCATGGAACGAGCGCGCGAATCGGTCGACCCGGTTCCAAGTCATCCCGGCATTCATTCAGGGTGACGCGGGCCGGCAGCCGCTCCGACCTGGCGCTTGTCGGCCCGTGAGCACTGGGTCCCTCGCCGCCGCTGCGGTCGACACTCACCCTGAAGAGCAACGGAGACCCAGGGTGGTTCATCCTCGGAGGCCGAGTGCACGATGTGATCGTTCTCTCGAACTCGGGCCGGCGTGCGCGAGGCGAGAAGTGATCAATCCTGAGAGCGCCGCCCTATCGGCGGCGACTACCGATCCTCCGCCAGCGCCCGCAGCAGCTCCTCCAGCGAGTCTCCCAGGGCGTCGAACTCGTGCGCGCCGGCGGCGAGCAGCGAGATGCGGCCGTACTTGCCCCGCTTGAGCCTCGGCAGCCAGCCGTAGCCCTCCGAGCCTCCGTCGGAAGCGAAGAGGACGAGGCCCGGCACCGCGCGCGTCACCTCCTGCGCGTCGCATTCGGCGCGGATGCGCTCGAGCGGCCAGAGCTGGAGGGGGCGCTTGCGCGTCCCGAGGGTGCCCTCGCCGCCGTCGTGCTCGCGGAGCAGCGCCTTCACGTCCAGGGGGATCTTGCAGTCCATCTCCTCCTCGGCCGCGGCGATCCGTTCTTCTGCAGCCCCCTCCGGCGCGAGGCGCACTTCGGCGAGCAGCGCGCTGAGGCTCCCGGTCATCGGCCCTCCGGCGCCGCCGAGGGCGCGTAGATGGTGCGGTGGATGCGCCAGCTGCCGTCGGGAAGGCGCCGCAGGATGCGCATGACGTGCACGCGCGAGCGCGAGATCTCGACCCCGCCCCGCGGCCGTTCGCTCCCCTCGATCTGGCCCCACTCGACGGCCGTGTCGCCGAAGAGCAGCGTCTCCTCGAACGCCTCCGAATAGTCCAGCACCTCGATGTCCAGCGAGGCCACCATGCGCCGCAGGCCGGCGCGGATGGCGGCGATGCCGCGCACCGGAGGCTGCCCCGGGCCGAGCGCCACGGCGTCGTCGGTGAACAGCTTCGCCAGGCCCTCCGCGTCGTAGGCCTTGCTCGCGGCCACGTCTGCCTCGCGGAGCCGCTGGATCGCCCTCAGGTCCTCGCCCTTGTCCGTCATCACAGCTTCCTCAGGAACTCTTCGCCCAGCTCTCGGGAGCGGCGGGTGGCCGCCTCCACCGCGTTCATGAGCACGTTGCGCAGCCCGCCGGCCTCCAGCGTGTGCAGCCCGGCGATGGCGGTGCCGCCCGGGCTGGTCACGCCGTCCTTGAGCATGCCCGGGTGCTGGCCGCTCTCGATGAGCAGCTTCGCGCTCCCCAGCACCGTCTGCGCGGCGAGCTGCATCGAGGCGCGGCGCGAGAGCCCCACCTTCACTCCCGCGTCGGCCAGCGCCTCGATGATGAGGAACAGGTACGCCGGGCCGCTGCCCGACAGGCCCGTCACGGCGTCGAGCTGCGACTCCTCCAGGACCACCGTGAGCCCGACCGAGTCGAAGATGGTCTTGGCCGTGGCCAGGTCCGCGTCCGTGGCGTGCTCGCCCATGGCCAGCGCCGTGGCGGCGGCGCCCACGGTCGCCGGCGTATTGGGCATCGCCCGAACGATGCGCATCGGCGGGCGGAGGCGCCGCTCGATGGCGGCGATGGGGACGCCCGCGGCCACGCTGACGATCAGCTTGTCGCGGGACACCTCCCCCGAGATGCCGCGCAGGACCTGGTCGAGGATCTGCGGCTTGACCGCCAGCACCACCACGTCGCTGTCCCGCGCGACGTCGGAATTGGACCCGCCGCGAACGCCGTAGAGCTTCTCCAGCTCCTCGACTCGCTCGGGCCGGCGGGCGCTGACCAGGATCTGCGCGGGCGCGGCGGCCTTGGATGCGATCAGGCCCTTCACCAGCGCCTCGCCCATGTTCCCGACGCCGATGAAGCCGAGCTTCTTTTTGGTGACCATGGCGGCTCAGTCTACCAGCCGCCAGTCGCCGCCGTATTCGGCGGCGCTGCGCTTCACGGCCCCGCGGACGGTTCACATCCTGGGCACCGCCGGCATCGCGACCGTTCCCCGGTCGTCGCGGGTGAGCGCGCGATCGACGGAGAGCGCGCCGCCGCCCTTGATCAAGAGGGCGATGGCCAGGCCGAGAGCGAGGATGTGGTACTCGAAGCCCTCGCCTTTCTGGGTCCCCATCCAGTTCATGAAGAACCCCACCTTGGCGTGCACCAGGACCAGGGCCCCCGCCATCACGCAGCCGATGCCGAAGGCCGCCAGGCGGGTGAGGAACCCGAGGATCAGCAGGATCGCTCCGCCGAATTCCGCGGCCATCACCAGCACGGTAACCGCGGGTGGCAGCCCCAACTTGGCGAAGCCCTGGATGGTCGCGGAGGCGCCGTAGCCGCCCCACCATCCGAGGACGTGCTGCGCGCCATGCGGAAAGAACACCAGCGCCAGCGTCAGCCGCATGACGAGCGCTGCGGGATCGTTTTCGGTGCTCAGGAATTTACGGAGCATGGTCCCTCCCCGGGCGCATACTGCGCGCGCCCCGAAGCTGCTGGCAAGCGGCGCAAGGCTAGAACGCCATTGCCGTAGGGTCCGCGACGTGAAAAGCGTAGCGCCGCCCTATCGGCGGCGACTAGCCGATGATCATCGTCTCCTTCTCGAAGCGGCCCTCGGCGAAGCGCGAGACGTTGAACCGCTCGAACAGCTCGTCGCGCTCGCCCCCTATCCACGCGGCCATCCGGCGCGCCACCGCGGGCGCCATCATGAAGCCGTGGCCGACGAAGCCGCTCATCTGCAAGAGGCCGCGAACGCCCGGCGTCTCGCCCAGGATGGGAGAGTGGTCGGGCGTGACGTCGTAGCAGCCGGCCCACTGGCGCAAGAGCTTCACCTGGCCCAGGCGCGGGACCAGCTCGGTCAAGGCGCGGGCGTACCGGGCGAGGAAGCGCAGCGACGAGGTCTGGTTCAGCCCGGGCGGCTCGCCGGGATCGCCCATGCCGCCGACGATCTCGCCTCGCATCGACTGGGAGAAGTACAGGCCGCTCCCCATCATCGTGACGAGCGGCCCCAGGAACGGCTTGAGGGGCTCGCTGGAGACGATCTCGTGGCGGTAGGGGACGTTGGGGAGCGCCACGCCGGCCATGGCGGCGACCGAGGGGCTCCAGGCGCCGCAGGCGATCACGACCCGATCGGCGCGCACGGTCCCGCGGTCGGTGCGCACGGCGCGGACGGCGCCGGCCTCCACGTCCAGGCCCGTCACCCGGGTGAAGGTCTCGACACGCGCGCCCCGCTTGCGGGCCCCGTCGGCGTAGCCCCAGAGGAAGGGCCAGGGGAAGACGACCCCGTCGTCCGGGTTCCACGAGGCCGCGACGAACTTGCGCGTGTCCAACTCCGGCACCAGGTCGCCCGCCTCCCCGGCGTCGATGATGCGCGTGGCGAGCCCGTGCACGCGGTGCAGGCGCGCGCCGTTCTCCAGGAGCCGCAGCGTGTCCTGGTCCTGCGCGAGGAACAGGTATCCGCCGCGCCGGAGCCAGACGTTGATGCCCAGCTCCTGCGCGAAGCGCCCCATGAACTCGATCGACTCCTTCGCCAGCTCGATGTGCGACGGCGTGGTCCACTGCGCGCGCACGCCGCCGCCGTTGCGGCCCGAGGCCCCCTCGCACAGGTACCCGCGCTCGAGCACCAGCACGTCGGTCTCGCCGCGGCCCGCGAGGTTCCAGGCGAGCGCGAGCCCCATGATGCCGCCGCCGACGATCACCACCCGCGCCTGGGGCGGCAGCGGCTCCCGCGGCTGCAGCGGGTGCGCCGCGAGACCGGCTTTCGGCGGCGGCAGCGGGGACTCGCGCCGGCGCACCACCTCGTCGGGCAGCCCGGCGAAGGCGGCCAGCGAGGTGGGCGAGAGCGGCGGCCGGGCGCGGAACGGCACCTGCGCGGCGGGCGGCAGCCGGGCGCGGTCGGCGCACAGCCGCATCGCCGCGGTCAGGCAGCTCTTCCCCTGGCAGGGGCCTGTGCCCAGGCCGGTGTAGCGCTTCATGCTCTCCACGTCGGCGTGGCCGTGGCGGACGGCGTCTTCCAGCTCGCCCTGGGTGACGTCCTCGCAGGCGCAGACGATGGCCTTGTCGTTCATCGGCGCCCCGCCCCCACCGCGTCCGCCGCGCCGACGCCGGCGCGCGTGCCCGATTCCGCCGCGCGCGCCCCGCCGGCGCCGGCCGCCCGACCGGCCGCGAATACCCACGGCACGCTGGTCCGCCCGGACGCGTCGACGGTGACCGGAAACCCGCCCAGCTCGGCGGAAAAACGCGCCTGCGCGCCGGCCTGGGAGGCCAGCTCGTGCAGGGGCGCCGGCGGCAGCGCCACCGCGACGGCGTCGCAGGCGATCGCCTCCTCGCCGGCGCGCAGTTGCTTGACCGGATTGCCCCGCGCCCGCAGCTCCCGCGCCCGCAGGAGGGGCAGGTCGGGCGCGCTCTGCGGGACCGCCTCGCCCGACGCGAGCGGCCACGCGCCTCCGGCGTCGACGACCCGCGCGAGGAGGTAGCCGGCGATCCGGAGGGCGCGCGCGCAGTGGATCAGCTCGCTGCCTTCTCCGACGACGCACAGGCGATCCCCGACGCGCACGCCTCCGTGCAGCGCGAGCGCGAGCAGCCCGCGCGCCGCGTACACGCCGGGACGGTCGACGCCGGGGAAGGGGAGCGGCTGCGAGACGCCGCCGGCCGCGACCACCACGGCGTCGGCGAGGATCGCGACCACGGCCCTCGGACGGCGGACGGCGAGCAGCGCGGGCTTGCGCGCCGCGGCGGCGGCGTCGTTCGCGTACAGGCCGATCGCCTCCGCTTCGAGGACGACCTCGACGCCGGCGGCGGCCAGCGCGCGGCCCTGCTCCTCCACCCATTCCGCCCCGGGCGCGTCGGGATCGATGCCGAGGAGCGCGGCGCCGCCGAGGCGCGCGTCGCGCTCGAGGAGCAGCACCCGGGCGCCGCGGTGCGCGGCCGCGAGCGCGGCGGAGATGCCGGCGGGACCGCCGCCTACCACCACGATCTCCTCCTCCCGGATCGCGCCCGGGATCGGTGGCTGCGCCTCGTCCGGCAACTGCCCGAGCCCGGCGAGCCTGCGCGCCACCTCCAGCGCCACGCGGCCGAGGAGGCGCGAGCCCACCAGCAGGTGGTGGTGATCGAGCTTCTCCGGAAAGAGGAAGTCGGCCGCGCGCAGCAGGTCCGCGTCGGCTCCCAGCGGGGCGTTCTGCCGGACGCATCGCATGCCCTCGCGGAGCGGCACCCGGCACGCGGGCAGGCTCGGCACCCCGTCCACGCGCAGCAGGCATTGCCCGCAGGAGCCGGACAGGCAGAACGGGCCGCGCGGACGGTGGTACTTGATCGACCGGGTGAAGGTGGTGACGCCCGAGCGCAAGAGGGCCGAGGCGACGGTGTCCCCTTCCCGTCCCTCGAGGCGATCGCCATCGAGCGAAAATCCGAGCGGCCGCCCTAGGATCGATTCCATAACGTCCGCGACATGAAAGGCGTAGCGCCGCCGAATACGGCGGCGACTAGAACGGGAAATGGCGCCCCTTCTGGCGCCTCGCGTAGATGGAGATCGTCGCCCGCACTTCCCCCACGCCCATGTTCCCGCTCTCGCCGACGGTCGAGGCGCCGAACTCCTCCCACTCCAGCGCGCTGTCGGTGCCGTCGTTCTCCTTGATCATGCCCGCGAGCGTGCGCCGAGCCCGCGTCAGCTTGCGGTCGTCGCGCGTCCAGATGCTGGTGGCCAGGTCGTGCGGGTTCTCGAAGAGCGAGAAGCGGACGAACGCCTCGAAGTCGGGGAGCGCCATGGTCACCAGGACGGGCATGAACAGCTCGGTGGTGGCGAGCTTGTACTCGCGCACGCCCTTTCCGTCCCAGTCGTGCTTCAGCGTGGTCTGCGGGGTCACCCCGTCGACGAGCGCGGGCTTCACCGCTTCCGCGTTCTCCCCGTACTCGCCCGGAGCGCGCCCGCCCTCGCGGACGATCTTGAGGCCGGCCTTGCGCGCCTCCGCGACCAGGTCGAGCGCGGTCTGCGCCTTGTGCACCATCAGCGGCCCCAGCGTCCTGTCGGCCGCGTCGGGCCGGCGCGGATCGGCGACCGTCCAGCGGTCCATCTCGGCGGCCAGGAGCGGCACCAGCCGGTCGAGCGTGGCGCGGGAGGCGGAGATCCCGTGCAGGCCGGTGCACTTGTGGCTCGACAGCCCGAGCTTGGCGTAGGTCAGGCGGGCGGCGATCTTCTGCAGCTCGTCCTCGGAATAGCCGTCGTCCACCCAGGCCCAGTTGCAGCCTCCGCCCTCGAACCGCGTGCGCAGCAGGCCGCGCCCGGCGGAGATCGCGCGCGCGGTGTCGGACGAGCCGGTCACCGCCACGACCGCGGCGCGGTGGTCGGTCGCGAGCGGCGCGATGCCCTTGCCGAAGCCCTCCACCTTCTGGATGAAGCGGGGATCCGCGCCGGCGGCGAGGAAGGCGCGCACCATGGAGGTGTTGGTCAGCGCCGCGAACGGATGTCCCTTGAGGATCCACGGGCAGCCGGCGAGGTACGCGCCGGCGAGGTGGATGGTCGGGATGCCCCAGATGAAGTTCATCGGGGTGACGATGACCGCCAGGCCGGCGGGAAGCCACGGGTCGCGCCAGAAGCGCTGACCGGCGAACATGTCGGGGACCATCTCGCCCTGGATGGCCGCCTCGAAGCTGCCCTCGAGGTGGTCGCAGGCGCGCTTGGCCTCGAAGAAATCCCTCTCCGCCTCCAGCCGCGTCTTGGGGATCTGCTGGCGGATCTCGTGCAGGTACTCCTCGGTGAAGTAGTTCAGGATGCGCGAGACGTTCTTCACCACCTGCTTGCGGTACGCGAGCCCCTCCTCGGCCCAGGCGAGCGACTTCCACGCCTGGTCGCCGTAGGCGAGCGCGGCCTCGACGTCCTGCTTCCCGCTGGCCGGCACGTCGAACAGCTTGACGCGGCGGTCGGCGGGCGAGGCCATCTCGGCGTGCTCGCCCGAGGCGGGCGGGCGCCACTCGCCCGCGATGTAGTTGCGCACGGTCGCCTTCGGCTCTCCCGCATTCCGCGGGATGCCGTGCCGGGCGTAGCAGAACAGGTACGGCCGCAGCGCCTCGATGTCCTGCTCGGCCATCTGGCGCGCGAACAGCGAATAGGCGGCCCGCCGCTCGGCATGGCGCGAGGCGAGCGGGTCGGGCCCCTGCTGGCCCCGCTCGTTGAAGGCGCGGATGTCGGCTTGCAGCTTCGCGTCGACGAACGCCATCCAGGTCCTCCGGTCTCCGGGCGGCCCTTCATAGCGGCGCCATGGGCGGTTCCGCAAGGACCGGCGGGAGCGAAAGTCGCCTGGAGCCGGGGCGCGCGGACCCACGCCCCGGCGTCCTACTCCAGACCACACGGGTCCACCTCGCGATCCATTTCACTACCGAAACGATAATGAGCATCGATTTTAAAGTGGACAGGATCTGCAAAGATTCGCGATCATTCGATTTGCGATGGAGCGTGCCCCCGCTTCGGACAAGTCGAGGCTTGCCTCGAGACTCGCCTGGATCGGCGCGGCCGCATGGCTGCTGGCCGTCGCGGGCGGATTTGCGATCCTGTGGAAGTACAAGAGCACGCCCGGTTCCGGAGGGGCCGTCCCTCCGCAGCGGTGGCCGGCCGGATCGACGGTGGCGCGCAGCCCGGATCGGGCGACGCTGCTCCTCTTCGCCCATCCGCGCTGCACCTGCACCCGCGCCAGCCTGGCGGAGCTCGCCCGGATCCTGGCGCGCTTCCACGACCGGCTGGACGCCCGGGTCCTGTTCTGGACGCCGCGCGAGGCGCCGGCCGGCTGGGACAGAGGCGATCTCTGGACCAGCGCCGCGCGCATCCCCGGCGTGACGGTCCTCCGCGACGCCGAAGGCGCCGAGGCCTCCCGCTTCGGGGTCGCGACCTCCGGCGGCGTGGTGCTCTACGACGCGCGGGGGCGCCTGCTGTTCCACGGCGGCATCACGGCGGCGCGGGGACACGAAGGAGACAGCTTCGGCCAGGAGCGGATCGCGTTGCTCTTGACCACCGGCGCGGCCGACCGCGCCGACGCGCCCGTGTTCGGGTGCGCGCTCGAGCAGGAACCGCCGGTGCGCGTGGCGCGCGCCGGCGCACCGACCACCATTCAGGGAGAGCAGAGATGAGCGTAGCGAGGAAGGCACTGGAGATGACCCAGGCCGCGGCGGAAGCGATCGTCCAGCGGGCCGAGGGGCGGTACGAAGCGCACCGCCAGGAGATCTTCCGCGCGACGGACCGGATGTTCGCCGGGCTGATGATCGGGCAGTGGATCTTCGCGATCTTCATCGCCCTCACCTTCTCGCCCTACGGCTGGCAGGGGAAGGTGAAGACGGTCCACATGCACGTGTGGGTGGCCCTGATCCTCGGGGCCGTGATCACCAGCCTGCCTGTGGCGCTCGCCTGGTTGCGGCCCGGCGAGTTGCTCACGCGCCACGCCATCGCCGCGGGGCAGATGCTCTGGTCGGCGCTGCTCATCCACCTGACCGGCGGCCGGATCGAGACGCACTTCCACGTCTTCGGCTCGCTGGCCTTCCTTGCCTTCTACCGGGACTGGCCGGTGCTGATCACCGGCACCGTGGTCATCGCGACCGAGCACCTCATCCGCGGGATCGTCTGGCCGGAATCGGTGTACGGCATCCCCAACCCGGAGTGGTGGCGGTTCCTGGAGCACGCTTTCTGGGTGGTGTTCTGCATCTCCATCCTCATCCCCTCCTGCCGGAGGGGCCTGAAGGACATGCGGGTGATGGCGGAGCGCGGCGCCGAGCTGGAGGCGCTCTCGGAGAACCAGTGGCGCAACTCGTCGGTGGTGGAGCGGGCCGCGGCCGATCCGCGCGGCGACCGCTGAGGAGGCCGCCATGACCGTCGACACCAACGTCGAGGTCCGGAAAGGGTACGATCGGGTGGTGGTCCCCGCGCCGGGCGGCGGAACGCGATCGCTCGCACGCAAGCAGTTCGAGGCCCTGCCGCTGCGCGAGCGCGTCTCCTACCTGATCGAGGGCACCGCGCAGTTCTTCCTCGACGGCCAGCCCATCTCGCCCTCCGAGGCGATGCGCACCTGAGCATGCGCGAGTTCGCCTCACCGGCCACCCGGGCGGGGACTCTCCCCCGCCCGGTGAAGGTGCTCTACACGGCGTTCTGCGCGCTCACCGTGGCCGGGCTGCTGAGCTGCGTCGGCCTCTACGACGGCGTGGCCCGATTCGGCGCCCGCACGACGCCCGCGGAGCTGTACGACCACCTGGTGACCTACTACCAGCCGGGAGGCCGAACGCCCGCGGCAGGAGAGGCGATGCCGGCGCCCCGGATGTCCGCGCGCAAGCTGCTCGAGGTCACGCACTTCCATCTCTTCTCCATGCCCCTGTACCTGCTGGTCGTGGCGCACCTCTTCCTGCTCACCGGGGTGGGCGCCCGCGCCAAGATGGGCTGGATCTCCGCCTCGGTGGCGGCCACCGCGACGCACCTCCTGGCCCCCTGGTGCGTGTATTTCGGGGGTGGCGCGCTGGCCTGGATCTACCCGATCAGCGGCGCGGCGCTGCTCGTGAGCTTCGCGGTGTTGATGGGCGTGCCGCTGTACGAGATGTGGACCACTCGCCGCCCTCAGTCGCCGCCCCCTTAAGGCGGCGCCGTGCTTTTCAACCGCGCCGCGGCCGTTCCCCGAAGATGGCCGTGCCGACCCGCACGATGGTCGAGCCCTCCTCGATCGCCGCCTCGAAGTCCGCGCTCATGCCCATGGACAGCTCGCGCAGCCCCAGCCGGTCGCGCATCTCGCGCAGCGCGCGGAAGTGCGGGCGCGGATCCTGGTCCGCGGGCGGAATGCACATCAGGCCTTCGCAGCGCAGCGCCTCGAGCTCCTTCATCTCGGCGTACAACCCGTCGACTTGCTCCGGGAGCGCGCCGCCCTTCTGCGGCTCGCGGCCGACGTTCACCTCCAGCAGCACGCGCTGCGTGATGCTCTTCAAGAAGGCGCGCTTGGACAGCTCCTTGGCCAGCGCGACGCGGTCGCAGGTGTGCACCAGGGCCGCGTGCCCGACCACGATCTTCACCTTGTTCGTCTGGAGCGCGCCGATGAAGTGCCACTCGGCCTCGGGGAGCGCGTCGGCCTTCTCGTGCAGTTGCTGCGCGTAGTTCTCCCCGAAGGCCGTCTGCCCCGCCGCGAAGGCCAGCAGCACCGCCTCGATCGGCTGGCCCTTGCTGACCGCGACGAGCTTCACGGTGGCGGGGTCGCGGGCCGCCCGGGAGCAGGCGGCGCGGATGCGCTCCTGCACGCGGGCGAGGTTCTCGGCTATCCCCACGGCATCCTCAGACCGGCGCCCGCCAGGAGCTGCAGCGTCTCGGTGAGGGGCAGGCCGACCACGTTCGAGAAGCTCCCGTCCACGCGCTCCACGAACGCGCCCGCCAGGCCCTGCACCGCATACGCGCCGGCCTTGTCGTCGCCGTCGCCGGACTCCACCAGCCAGCGCAGCGCGGCATCGGAGAGGTCGGTGAACCGCACACCCGTCACCACCGCGCGCGACCTGAGCTCACCGTCCGTGGCCACGCACACGCCGGTGATCACCCGGTGCTCGGCGCCGGACAGCCTGCGCAGCATGCGCTGCGCGTCGGCGCGGTCGCGCGGCTTCTCCAGGACCTCGTCGCCGAAGACCACCACGGTGTCGGCGGCCAGCGCGACGACGGGCCCCTGACCCCCGCGCTTCTTCCACGATTCGAGTCCGGCGGCCGCCTTCTCGCGGGCCAGCCGCTCCGGATAGGCGATGATCCGCTCGCCGGGCGCGCGCTCCTCGGCGACGCGCGGGACCTCGACGTCGAAGCGCAGGCCCAGGCGGGAGAGCATCTCCCGGCGGCGCGGAGATCCGGAGCAGAGCACCAGGCGCATGTGTGGCGCTGTAGCAGCCTCTGCGCCTGCGTCAAGCAGGAAAAGCGGATCGGCGCTCGCGGATGTTACACTCGGCGGATGCAGGCCCGCGACCTGCTCCGCCAGCTGCAGCGCACCGTGGACGAGCTGGCGGTGCTCAACGAGATCGGCAAGGCGCTCACTTCGTCGCTCGACATCGGCGAGGTGATGCACCTCATCCTCGCCAAGGTGTCGGAGCTCTTGAAGCCGCGCAACTGGTCGCTGCTCTTGCGCGATCCGCAGACCGGCGAGCTGTACTTCAAGGCCGCGGTCGGCGCGGGCAGCGAGATGCTGATGCACCTGCGCCTGCAGCGCGGCGAGGGCATCGCGGGCTGGGTGGCGGAGCACAACGCGCCGCTCATCGTCGACGACGTCACCGCCGACCCGCGCTTCGCCGCGCGCTTCGACAAGACCTCCCGCTTCCACACCAAGTCGATCCTCTGCGTGCCGCTCACCTTCAAGGGCCGGGTGCTGGGCGTCATCGAGCTGGTGAACGGCGAGGGGGACGGCAGCTTCGACGCGGAGGACCTGCGCATCCTCAGCACCGTCGCCGAGTTCAGCGCCATCGCCATCGAGAACGCGCAGAACTTCGCCAAGGTGCAAGAGCTGACGGTGCTCGACGATCACACCGGGCTCTTCAACTCGCGGCAGCTCAAGCGCACGCTGGAGCAGGAGATCGTTCGCGCCACGCGCTTCGGGCACCCGGTGTCGCTGATCTTCTTCGACCTCGACCACTTCAAGCAGGTGAACGACACGCACGGGCACCAGGCCGGGTCGCGGGTGCTGGCGGAGATCGGCCGGCTGCTGCTCGGCACGCTGCGATCGACCGACGTGCCGGTGCGCTACGGCGGCGACGAGTTCGTCATCCTCCTGCCCGAGACGAGCAAGGACCAGGCGATGGAGTGCGCCAAGCGGCTGCGCGGCGAGATCTCCCGCTGGAAGTTCCTCGCCGAGGAGCCGTACGGGCCGCTGCAGATCACCGCCAGCCTGGGCGTGGCCTCGTTCCCCGACGACGCGCGCGTCCCGGAGGAGCTGCTCCGGCGCGCGGACGACGCCATGTACCGGGTCAAGGCGGAGCGGCGCGACGGGGTGGCGGCGGCGCTCCCGCAGCAGACGCCTCCGCGGGAGCAAAGTTTGACCAGGGGAGTATCGTCCTAGGCCATGAAGCTGACTCCGATCGACCTGCAGCAGAAGTCCTTCCGCAAGCTGCGCCTCGGCGGCGTGGACGAGAAGGAGGTGCGCGCGTTCCTCGAGGCCTGCGCCTCCGAGATGGAGGACCTGATCCGCAAGCTCCACCAGCAGGACGAGGAGCTGCGCCGGCGCGAGTCCCGCATCGACGAGCTCCGCGCGCGCGAGCACCTCCTCCAGCAGACGCTGACCACCGCGCAGAGGCTGGCCGAGGAGGTCAAGGAGCACGCCCGCAAGGAGGCGCAGATCGTCCTCTCGGAGGCCGAGCTGCAGGGCGAGAAGGTCGTCCAGAACGCCCAGCAGAAGCGCCTGCAGCTGATCAAGGAGATCGACGATCTGAAGCGCACCCGGCAGACCTTCGTGCAGCAGCTGTCGTCCCTGCTGGACACCCACAAGGCGCTGCTCGACTCCGCGCGCGGCGAGCCCGCGGCAGCCCCGGGTGCTGCTCCGGTGGACGACAACGTGTCCTTCCTCGCACCCCCCACCAAGCGGGCGGACACGAAGAAGTAGCGCCGCCCGCGCCGCACGACCGGAGCTAATCGCGTCGTGCCTCGGCCACTATTTCGCGGCAAAGACGATCAGCTGTCCGACGTCGAGGGTCCTCTTGCCACAGAAGGTGCAGGACAGGTTCTCGTGCGAGTGCGGCTGCATCCGTGGACCCTAGCACGCAGTCTGGTCACCCCGCCTCCGCCACCCATTGCACAGTAACCACGTGTGCGGCTCGGAGACGAGCGGCGGTCCGGGGAGTCCCTGCATCCCGCGCGACAGGGACTCCGCATCCCGCGCCTCCACGACGAGATGCAGATGGTCCCCTGCACCGAAAAGTGGATGAGCCGGAACCCGTCGCGGTCCCGGCCACCGGCGAACGCGGTCGCGATGGCGCTGAAACAGCGGCGACTGCACAAGTTCCACGACATCGCTCCCGTCGAACGCCGCTTGGGTTCGCACTCCACTTGAATCGGCAGATGTCGTCTCGCGGTCGCGGTCGCGGTCGCGACTTCGTGTGGGCGACCGAGCCGCGATCAGTGCGCGTGCGCCGGCGTCACGTCGCCGCGGATCGCCTCGATCATCCCGTGGAGGTGGGCGCAGGCCTCCTGGATGCTCAGGTGCTTGTACTGGCCGGCCCGGCTCTCCGCGGTGAGCACCGCGCACCGGTGCACCTTCTCGAAGTCGCCGTAAGGGAACTTGTACCTGCGCTTGGTGTCGGCGGGTTCGCTGTCGTCCACCCCAGGTGCCACTTGGCGTACTCGGCGAACCCGTTCTGGCGGATGAATTCGTTCTCTTCCGCCGTGGAAGGTTGATGCTCGCTCCACGCGTCCCTGTCGTCCGCGACCACCTTGCCGGCGCGCACCAGTTCCTGGGCGTACGCATATGCCGTCCTGTTCAGCTTGACCGCCATGGTTCGCGGCCTCCTTCTCCGCACGCAGAGACGTGATCATCGCGCGCCCCTGCGGCACGCCGCGGGCTCGCGACGGCTCGAGGCGCGGCGAAGTCAGCGCTCGACGAACGCCTTCAACCGGCCGAGCGCCTCGTCCCACTGCCTGGAGATCGCGTCCAGCGACTCGCGGGCCTGCAGGAGCTGCCGCGGGCGCAGCTCCCACACGCGCTCGCGTCCGCGGCGGGTGCTGCGAACCAGCCCGGCGCCCGCCAACACGTGAAGATGCTTGGTGATCGCCTGGCGGGTGACGGAGGAGCCGGAGGTGAGCCGCGCGATGGAGGCGGGCCCCCCGGAGCACAGGCGGGAGACGAGGCGCAGGCGCGTCTCGTCCCCGAGCGCCGCGAAGACGGGCGCCGTGCCCTTCAGCGCGGTGTTGCTGGCCAC